>Ga0206868_10057_pt1 | contig 34415 bp, 35 predicted proteins | sample Alteio_BWOrgCont_38_FD_152901 | JGI IMG/M metagenome (GOLD analysis project Ga0206868, IMG submission 152901) | Enriched cells from forest soil in Barre Woods Harvard Forest LTER site, Petersham, Massachusetts, United States -... | ecosystem: Environmental > Terrestrial > Soil > Temperate forest >... | reverse complement strand
TGTCATGTCTGATAAATTCCAAACGGATTATAAAAATGCATTGATACAATATATTAAGGCAAAGACAGATTTTGTGAATAATGAAAGCCTATTTAAAGAAGGAGAATTCCTGCATAAAAATCAATTGATTTCTGACGATGAGTATAAAGGAAAGAAAACGAATTATTTTACGGCACAATTGGGCTTGGTACAGGCAAAAGACGCGTTGTCCACCATGATGAAACAATTAGATATACAAGGATTTGATTTCGAAGCATTGACAGTGACAGATATTGATAAAATTAGCGCACTGCTTCACCAAAGAGAAGGTTCTCAAAAAATCCATATTGTATCACCTGTGTCAGGCGTTATTTTGCAGGCTTCCAAAGAAGATAATGATGTCTCTGTTAAAATAAGAAAAGGTTCGCAAGTCAAGCAAGGTGATATGTTGGCGATGATTGGCGATGTCAGTGGTTTAAGCATACATATTAATGTAAATGAATTTAGTATTAATCAATTGAAAGTAGGTCAGAGAGTCAAGGTAACAGGGATGGCATTTCCCCAGTTTGTATTAGATGGGCAAATTTCTGGTATTGATCGTCAAGCCCAATCTGCGCAAGGTGGTGTGCCTGTTTTTGCAGTTGAAATTTTAGTTCCTACTTTGACACCTTCGCAACAGGCAGTGATTCACGTTGGCATGAGCGCAAAAGTACAAATTGATATTCCAGGGTCGCCCGCTATTTCTATACCATTTACAGCGGTATATACAAAAAATAATGTACCCTATGTGCGTATGCAAGAGCATAAAGGCCACAAAATAATTGAAGTGCCCGTTAAAACGGGTCAAACGACAGAAGACATGGTGGTGATTGAATCCCCTTTGGTGGCAGGAGATAAAATTGTCGTCTCTCATTGAGCTACAAAATATTACGAAGGTATACAAGACGGGCGCGAGTGAATTTCATGCTTTGAAAGGCATTCATTTTCAATTAATGCGTGGTGAAATGCTTGCTATCGTAGGTTCTTCTGGTTCAGGCAAATCAACCATGATGAATATCATGGGCTTTTTAGATCACTGCAGTACAGGCCATTATTTTTTTGCGGGTGAAAATGTCTCTCGTTTGACGGATCAAGAATTAGCTGAAACACGCAACAAGAAAATTGGGTTTGTCTTTCAATCCTTTTTTTTATTGCCGCGTTTAGACGCTTTGCAAAACGTCATGTTACCTCTTTTTTATAGAGAAGAACCATCTGCCATGGCGCGTGAGAAAGCACGTATGATTTTAAGAAAAGTAGGTATGGAAAAATTCATGGATCATAAGCCCAATCAATTGTCAGGTGGCCAGCAGCAGCGTGTAGCGATTGCTCGTGCCTTAGTGGGAAATCCAGAAGTCATTTTTGCAGATGAACCCACCGGTTCACTTGACTCTAAAACAGGGCAGGAAGTCATGGATTTATTCTTGCAACTCAATCGAGAAGAAAGACGGACGATCGTGGTGGTGACACACGATAAAGAAGTCAGTCGCCTGTGTCAGCGTGTAGTGACTTTAAAAGACGGGCTAGTGGTATGCGATTAATTAACCATGTCCATGAGGGATTCGCTAATTTACTTTCTTCCAAATTACGCTCTATATTGGCGCTGCTTGGTATTTTGGTGGGTACGGCATCGGTGGTTGCCATGGTGTTAGGTGGTGATTTGGCAACAAATGAGGCGTTAAAACAATTCAAAACATTAGGCACAGATTTGTTAGCTATTTCAGTGAGCGACTCCTCTGACCAAGGTAGCACGGCCGGTGCACTGAATAGTTTGACTCTACCTGACGTGATGAATTTACAAAAAACAGATAAAGTAATCGAAGATGTTGCGCCCTATGCTCAGCTTTATGATGCTATACAATTTAATGGTCATGAATTGAATAGCAGTGTCCTTGGCGTGACTGAGAATTTTGCACGTATAGTACATGTGGAATTAGCCAGTGGTCGCTTTATCTCTACGCTAGATGGTTATGAATTTTTTTGCGTAGTGGGCGATAAAGTGAATGCTCAAATTAAGAAATTTACTTTTTTTGACGCGATAGGACAACAAATTCAAGTGGGAAAAAATATTTTCACTATCGTAGGGGTGGCAAAACCCTGGCCTGAAAATAGCTTTGTTTATGCCAATATTGATTCTACGGTAATGGTACCTATTTTAGCTTCAACATCGCTTAGTAAATATGCTGCCATCAATAATATTATTCTACGCTTAACACCCGATGCGAATATTGAGCAAGTCCAACAGAATATTACGGATTATATCAATCAGACAGTTGCAAATAAGCGCTTGTTTTTCCGAAGTGCAAAAGAATTAATTGCTCGCATGTCAAAGCAAAGCGAGATATTAACCATATTTTTAGGTTTAATTGGCAGTATTTCATTATTAGTGGGCGGCATTGGTGTCATGAATATTATGTTAGTTTCTGTGGTGGAGAGACGACGCGAAATTGGCATTCGTTTAGCGGTAGGCGCAAAGCGTTCTGATATTTGGGCTTTATTTTTAGTGGAAGCTGTGATGTTATCACTGATTGGCGGAACTTGTGGCGTCATGATTGGCATTGTGATTGCTTATGTCATGGCATTGTGTTTTCACTGGGAATTCACCCTATTCTGTATGCCACCGTTGCTTGGTTTTACCGTTTCTGTTGCTGTTGGTATTTTTTTTGGTTATTACCCTGCTTATAAAGCATCTAGACTGGATCCTATAGAGGCGCTGCGTTCTGAATAATAAAAAGCGCTAGTCTATGCAAGTTTCTATCGGGCGCTCTGTGAGTGATTGTTCTCCTGCAAATAATTCTCCAGAGCCCCACTCTGTCCATGAGCCATTGTAGAGCGCATGTTGCGGGTGATTCATCAAATCAAGTGCAAAATTTAAGATAGGTGCTGTTGTACCAGAGCCGCATGATGTAATAATAGGAGCATTTAGATCAATTCCGAGATCCACTAATTTTCTGCGAATTTTTTCCAGAGGAAGAAAAAAACCTTCTTTGTCAAACAACGTCATGAAGGGTAAACAAAAGCTACCAGGAATATGCCCACTGCGCAGACTGGTTCGAGATTCCGGCCCGCCACAATAACGCACGGCATGGCGTACATCAATGATTTGTTCTTTTGGTGTTGTTAGATTGGTTTTGATTTGTGCGAGCGTACGTAAAAATGCTGGCTCAAAGTGCGCGGTGTAAGTTTTTGCAGTGATAGTCGGTTGTCCTGTTTCTATTTTACCACCGAATTTTTCCCATGCTTTCAAGCCGCCATCGAGGATATAAAGCAAGTGAGGAGAATGACCAAATACTTTAAACATCCACAATGCGCGACAAGCGGTATGTAGCTCGCTATTGTCATAGAAAATAATTTTATAATCATTCCGAATGCCTAATTGTCCTACCAATTCACTCATACGTTTTTCGTCATGAGTAAGCATAGAGAGGTGGCAGACGTTGGGAGCCGTATCATTGAAAGCACCTATATTTAAAAAATAAGCATCGATAATATGTTTTTCTAGAAATTCTTGTTTAGCATCACGCGTACCATGATGGGAACTTGCATCCAGTATGATCAGATTTTTTTGGTTTTTGCGGAATTTGTCGAGTTGTGCAGAATTAATTAACCAGGGCATGACGATTCTCAGGTGTATTGTAAATGTGGCTATTTTACCACTTAGCTGCTTTGTCTACCAGTAAAGTACAGGCTTTTAGAGTAAAACCCCTTCTGTTAGTTTCTTAAATTGCGCCACAATTTGTTCCGCGGGTAGTGGTGGGCTTAAGAAATACCCTTGTACCATGTCGCAATTTTGCAAAGACAAGTATTGTACTTGTTCTGCCGTTTCAACCCCTTCGGCAACGACCTCCAGTCCAAGTTGATGAGCGAGTGTAATCATTGCAGCGACAATTGCGGAATCATTCGGGTTATTGGGTACACCTTTAATAAAACTGTGATCAATTTTCAATAAGGTCAATGGAAACTGCTTTAACTGGCTAATAGAAAAATACCCGACACCAAAATGGTCTATAGAAATTTGAACCCCTGTTGTCTTAATATTTTCCAAGATGTTGATGGCTTTTCTGGCATCATCCATCATGGCTGTTTCAGTGACCTCTAGTTCAAGATAATTCGGGTTTAATCCTGTCTCTTTTAATGCAGCTGCGACGATGTGAGCAATATCGGGGTGATAAAATTGTTTAGGGGAAAGATTAACTGCGATGGGCATATGTGCGTAGCCTGCATTTTGCCACTGCTTATTCATTTTGCACGCTTCACGTATTGCCCATTCGCCGATGGGATAGATCAGGTCTGTTTCTTCCGCAATAGGAAGAAATTTTGCAGGATTAATCACGCCAATTTCTGGATGTACCCATCGAATAAGTGCTTCAATGCGCGTTGTTTCGCCTGTTTTAAGATGTATTTTAGGTTGATAATAGAGTGCCAGTTCATTGTGAGTGACAGCTTTACGTAGCGATTTTTCCAGGTGAATATATTCAGAGGCTTCTGCATCCATTGCTTGTGTGTGAAACCGAAACGTATTAATCCCCGCATTTTTCGCTTTGCTTAAGGCAACGTCGGCATTCCTTAATAAATCTTCTAGTGAAGCTCCCTCCGTAGGATAAACGCAAATACCGATATTGGCAGTGAAAAATAGTTCACGATTTTCTATTTTGATGGGCTGTGCACAGGCAAGTAATATTTTATTTGCAACAGCGCTCACAAATTTGGCTTTTCCTATATCATTTAAGAGGATACCCAATACATTCCCTTCTAATTTAGCCACTATATCTTCATGGCGTAATGTAGTTGCAAGTTTGTTTGTCATTTCTTTCAGCGCAGATTCTTCAATAAGAGGTTGCAATCTCGAATTCACTGCAGGATTCATTGCAATTAATAACACTGCCAACAATTTATTGCGGCGTTTGGCGTGGCTGATGGCTTTATTGATCGTTTCATTAAAAAAAATAGAGTGGTGCAGAGTGGGTTGTGTATTGTTATCATGAGGAAGCCAAGAGAGCGGTCTTTCGATAGGGTTGTTGTTTTTTTCAGCTATTTCAGCCATTTTTTTGTTTAATTGATCAGCTTGCTTGATAACCATCGTTTGTATTAGCCACCACGTACTCAGGGCGAATAGGCAGCCTAGGGTAATAACGTACAGCAAAGAATCGTGAATGGTTGCAGAACAGTTAAGAGCAAGAAAGAGAGCCCAGGATGATCCGATAATGACAAGTCCCTTGTTCCTTAATTTCATTTGACCTCCTGCTGAAGGTACTGCTGTGCATAGTGACGTAGCGTATTAAAGCATATAGTATAATATAACATGATTGCGTTGGGTTGGTATCGATGATAAAAAATAAGATTCCGGATAACCCCTCCAAGAGCCATACCAAACTCACTCGCTCTTTCAAGTTGCTCTTGCACCGTGTAAAACGCTTAGCTCGCCATAAACTGGGTTACCCTGTTTCATTGCTATCTCATGTGGGTATTATCAGTAACAAAGTGTTTGGGATTAAACAGGGTTCACTTGCCAATATTCTGTTAAATAACGTAGGAGATCCTTTTAAAGATTCTGAGACGTCTCTCTTGGAAGTTAAAAAACAGGAGAGAATGCTGATTAGAATTTTAGAAAAATTTTATGGACTTGATAAAGATGATGCAAGAGGATATGTCACCACGGGTGGAACAGAAGGCAATTTTGCTGGCATTTGGTGGTCCAAGCGTTACTTAATTAATCATACGATGTCTACTTTGTTGCAGACAGATGATACCGTGAAATTACAAACTAAAGAAGAACAGGATTTGCTTGTTGCGCTCGCTAAAATTCCCAATAATGATTACGCTAGTCGTGCAGTACAGCTGCAGAAAATTCTGGATGTCAGGGATGTGATCGCAGCTAATAAAAGCATTATACAACAGCTATTAACGCCAACTGTTTTTTTCACGAAAGACCATACGCATTATTCTGTGCCAAAAGTAGCAGAAATATTACATTTAAATATACGGCCTATTCAAAGTAGCCCGGATGGGTCAATGGATTTGAACAATTTTAAAAAAGAACTGATCTTGAATCTTTCTGCTCATCCTCATAGCCCAGTCATTGTTGTTTGTAATATTGGTACTACTATCACGGGCACTATTGATAATATTCCAGGGGTGAAAAAAATTTTGGAAGAAATACAGCCCAGGCCAAATTTTACTATTCACATGGATGGCGCATTAACGGGTTTTGTGCTACCTGTGTTGAGACCTTATGGAAAGATTAAAAATTATTTTCAAGAATTAGGTGTGAACACGTTAGCTTTTTCGGCGCATAAATATCTGGGTTTGTCGCAACCCTGCGGAATTATTTTGTCTAGAAAATATTTTTTTGAAAAAGCATTTGAAAAAGCGGAGCGTAGCGTAGAGTACGTGGGTAATATTATCGACTCAACGGTGACAGGTTCGCGCTCGGGTTTGAATGTATTAATGTTTTATAATGCGCTCCACGTTTTAAATTTGCATAAAAACACAGACACACTGGTAACCATGGTGAATGATAATCTTTCAAATGCGAAATATTTATATGCAGAATTAATCAGGATTATTGGGCCAGAGAACGTTAATTTTCCCTATAATTTTAATGTTATTTTTAAAAAACCATCATTAGCGTTATCTAAGAAATACCAATTAATGCTTCGAGGAGAGACAGCGACAATTTGTGTTTTATCTAATGTGACAAAGGGATTGATCGATCAATTTATTAACGATTTGCAACTTGATAGGGAGATGACTATGAGCATCAATAAACCAGAGTATACCATTTGTACATTAACGATAGATCACCAGAAATCAGCAGTAGACCTTTTTACAAAATCTTTTTGTGATAGTGAGCCGATTACGAAGCATCTTAATATTCAGTATCGTGATTATGAGAATTTTGCAAAAGAAGTTGTACGCAAAGCTATCCAGGATGGTATGAGCGTTGTCGCAGTTGATCAACATAATCATGTCGTTGCTTGTGTTATTGCGGAAGATCTTGCTAATCCATTCGAGCCTATGCTGGCAGAATATCCAAAGTTGAAGCCCATTTTTGCCTTGTTAGATCAGCTTTCAGAGCCTTTTTTGACAGGCAAGACATTTTACAAGGGTAAGATTGCCCATATCTGGATTGCTATCGTGAGCGCAGCGTATAGAGGAAAAGGTTTGTCAACAGCCATCGATATGGCATGCGCTACAATATGTATGCGGAAGGGGTATGATTTTGCTTATGCTGAATTTACGAATGACATCAGTGAAAAAATCACGCACCATTATAAAATCTATGAGTTATGTAATAGTATTAACTATAATGATTTTACTTATGAAGGCCAAAATATTTTCAAGGGCTTGAATGGTAAGGCTGCAGCTTATATCATTGGTATCAAGCCAGGCGTAGAACTTGACTCATTGCCAGGCTGTTACTCCGTGAAGGCGCAAGTGTCATAAGGGGTGCGGGATTGATATGGAAATAACGGTCAGCGAAAAACAAATTTCCGCAGACGAACGTGCTCAAGTCAGTCAGCAAGTGAAAGCTGAACTGATTGAGCATCTTTATCAAGGTTGTTTGCCAGGCACTATTTGCGGCATTCCTGTTGGCATCGCCATTTTTGTTGATTTTTATAAATACACACCTACCTATCCTTTAGTGGCTTGGTTTGTCGTATATAATCTAGGATTGCTGGCGCTCACTACTTTATTTTTTGCCTATAAACGCTATAAAAATAAAATTAGCCTCGATTCGTGGTTATCATCTTACTCAGTGAATATGTCAATTTGCGCCACATTATGGGGAGTTTGTGTTTTTCTGATTCCCGCGGATAATCTTTTGCGTCAGTATTTTGCATTTATTGCTTTGTTTCTACTGACGCCGGGTTATGCAACGGGCACTATAGGGCAGTTTAGATTGTGTGTTTTCACGCTCTCGTTGATCATAGTGCCGTTGATCATATGGAATTTCATGAAAGGCGCATTTTTCTATAATTTAGTGGGGGCTTTTTCTGTTATTTATTTGGTTTTTTTATGTGGCATTAATCGTCGTAGCACGCAATGGTTCATTGATTCTCTCAAGCTAAAATTAGAAAATACATTAGTTAGTTATCAAGCAAATCATGATTTGCTCACTGATTTGCCTAATCAGCGTCTGTTGCCACAATACATGGAATCGGCGATAGAATCAGTGAAAAACTCTGAGGATACGTTTGCTATTGTCTGTTTTTCTTTAAATCGCATGGAAATCATTAACGATAGCCTAGGTCTTCACGCGGGTGATTTGCTTATCCAACATGTGACAAATCGGCTAAATGCATTGGCATCACGAATTGCTAAAGAGAAAAGCCAACGAGCGCGTTATGTTATTACTATTTCACGTAAGGATGCTTTTAATATCATTGTTACGCCACTGAATACAGATGAGGCTGAAAGTAAAATAAAGTTGCTCTTTTCTGTCTTAGATGAGCCTTTTTATTTAGATAAAAGAGGAGTGAAGCTAACAGCCAGTATAGGTGTCAGTGTTTATCGTAAAGATAGTGAAGAGATACAAGCATTATTGAGCAATGCAGATGCGGCCATGTTGAAAGCGAAGCAATTTGGCGGTAATCGTTTAGAGTTTTATAGGGCAGAGATCACTGCGCAATTGCCTAAGCAATTACAATTGGAAACAGATTTGCATGCTGCGCTTAAGAATAATGAATTTGAAGTCTATTACCAGCCATTGATTGATCTAAAAGTGAATCAAATTGCCGGGATGGAAGCATTGCTGCGTTGGAAACATCCTCAGCAGGGTTATATTTCGCCGGTTAATTTTATTCCGCTGGCAGAGGAGACAGGGCTGATTGTTCCTATTGGCGAATGGGTGTTGCGGGAAGCCTGTGCTCAAACCCGTGTGTGGCATCAAATGGGTTTTTCATCATTAAAAGTGGCTGTTAATTTAGCGGAAAAACAGTTACGGCAAGAGCGTTTTGTTGACACGATTGATCGTATTTTGGTAATGACGGGTTTTAGTCCACGTTCTCTTGAGCTAGAAATCACTGAAACGGCAATTTTAGATGAAGCGATTACGCATTTATTACAAGAATTTAAGAAAAGAGGCTTAAGTTTGTCTGTCGATGATTTTGGAACAGGTTACTCTGGGCTAAGCTATTTAAAACGTTTTGCCATCGATAAATTAAAAATAGACCAGTCTTTTATTCGAGATATTCCGGCGAGCAGTGATAGTATTACTATTGTTTCAGCTATTATAGCGATGGCTAAAGAATTAGGCATTAACGTGCTTGCGGAAGGGGTGGAAACAGAAGAACAGTTAAGCTTTCTACGTCAGAAAGGTTGTCATTATATACAAGGGTATTATTTTAGTAAGCCAGTTGATGCGAATGGGTTTACTCAGTTATTATTGAAGTCGCGGGAGACGGTATCACATCCTATTTCGGAGTAAGGAGGAAAAATACATGATGAAAGGAATGGTAAAGATAGCAAGCTCATTGCTATTAGGATGGATGACGGTCTGGTCGGTGATGGCACATGCCTCTGGATATAAGCTGGAATTCCAAAGTGCTTCCACTTTGGCAGACTCAGGTGATGCAGCGGTGGTCGAAGATGCGGGTACGAACTGGTATAACTCGGCAGGTTTAGTGTATTTGCCGCAACAATTGGTGCTGTCAGGTATTGAGATTTACCAACAAACGAAATTTTCTGGTACTGTAGTAGCGCCTAATACGTTACCTACCCCGCCTGGATTTAGTGCCACAGGAACAGCGAATTCTTATCCAAATGCTTTTCTTCCTGCAATACATTACGTTTATCCTTTCAAAGAGCGCTGGGCGGCGGGTATCAGTATTGTGCCTGCGTGGGGCTTGATGGAAGATTATGGCAGTTCGTTTTTGCGGTATGATTTAATACGGATTTATACAAAGACGATTGATGTTGCACCCAGTTTAGCGATGAGAATTAATGAACAGTGGTCTGCTGGGTTAGGGCCTGACTTTCATTATTTTTCGGTACAGAGTAAAAATGCTGCGCGTACACAGGTCATTGGTACGCCTAATGATTCATTATCTCGGTTTTCTGCAGGTAATTGGAATGAAGGTTGGCATGCAGGTCTACTGTTTCGCTTGAATGATGCTACTCGCTTTGGTTTGAATTATCGTTCAAAAATCACTATGCACTTAAAAGGATACAGTGAGTTTGGTTTTAGCGGGGTTGGGTCGTTCGAAACTAATCAATTTAAGCTTAATATTCCGCTACCACCTACCTCTTCATTCAGTGTTTACCATGATATGACACCGACATGGGCCATGATGGGTACTGTTTCGTACGATCAGTGGGGTATTGTAAAAGCATATAATGCTTCAAATTACATACAACCAGGCGGTTCGCTCATCAATGCATTATCACCGCAATACATGCAAAATACGATCGATTGGGGTCTTGGAACGCATTACAAATTGAATGATCAATGGATGTTGCGTGGTAATGTGAAATACGAGCCTACGCCGACTAAAAACGCCTATCGTGATGTTAACTTTCCTGATGGTGACAAGCTAGGGTTTCAAATTGGTGCACGTTATCAAATTAATAAAAAATTAATGTTAGATTTGCTTTACGGTCACGTATTTGTGAAAACAACCCATATTGGGTTTATAAATCCAGTGACAGCAACAAATGCCAACGGCCATGTCAACACCAGCATCGACTTGGCTGGCGCGCAGTTGGTGTGGAATATATAAGAGGACAAAGTTGATCACTGCTTAGCATGCCTTCCCCCACAGGGGGAAGGTGGCCAATCAAATAAAAAAATAAGGCGTCAACTATGGATGCACAGCTTGTTACCCTGGATTCTCAATCGTCGCGTTTAATTTGCCGTGGCGAATGGAATTTAGCAAATCTTGTTAAAATCAAAACTGAACTTGGAAAAATAACTTGGCCTAAGCAAAGTAAAATTACGATTGATGGACAGGCCGTGACTAAAATGGATAGTGCAGGAGCTTGGTTGCTCAGCGATGCGTTAAAAAACATCTCTTCAAAAGGATTGACTACTCAACTAGAACATTTTTCAGAGCAAACGCACGCACTTATGACGTTGGTAATGAAGCGTGCCGTTGATACTCAACAAATCCCAGTCATTAAACGCCAGAATAGTATTGCGCGTTTAGGCGCTGTAACAGTGCAATACCTTATTGAGTTTAGATATTTTCTAAGTTTTACGGGAGAATTAGCCTGGGAATTTACACGTAATATTTTCCATCCTATTCGTTGGCGTTGGCGTGAGCTAGCTGCGGTGATTGATAAAACAGGCTTTCAAGCACTACCCATTATTGCTTTATTGTCATTTATGATCGGTGTTGTCATTTCATACCAAATGGGGAATCAGTTACGTAATTATGGTGCCAATGTATTTATTGTTAATTTGCTCGGACTGTCCGTGTTACGTGAGTTTGGCCCATTGATTACAGCCATTATGGCTGCAGGTAGGACGGGTTCTGCATTTACTGCTCAATTAGGTACAATGAAGCTGAACCAAGAAATTGATGCATTAAATACGATGGGGGTAACGCCAGGAGAATTGCTATTGCTGCCACGCTTGTTCGGTTTATTGATTACGTTGCCTTTGTTAACGATGTGGGCTGATATATTTGGCGTATTAGGTGGTATGCTGATGGCGAATAACATGCTGGGTATCACGGCCCATGATTTTCTGCACCGCTTTCAACACGAGATACCCATGCGTGCTTTATTAATTGGGCTAGGCAAGGCACCCGTGTTTGCTTTGCTCATTGCTAGTATCGGTTGCTTTCAAGGAATGATGGTAGAAGGGAGCGCAGACAGCGTAGGAAAGCAAACAACGCGCAGTGTCGTGCTGGCTATTTTTTTCATTATTATCGCGGATGCGGTTTTCTCGATTATCTTTAGCCGGTTAAAATTATGACCCATGAGCCGCCTATCATTGATGTGAAAGGAGTAAGTCTTCAATTAGGCGATACTTGGGTGCATAAAAACTTAAATTTATCGATTAATCGAGGTGAAATAGTAGCCATTGTCGGTGGTAGTGGGTCAGGTAAAACCACTCTCCTCCGCGAAATGTTGATGCTGCAGCGGCCGCATTCAGGGTCTATTCGTATCTTTAGTCACGAGTTAACGACAGCGTCGCCAACTACATTATTGGAAGTGCAGCAACGCTGGGGGGTTTTATTTCAGCAAAATGCTTTATTTAGTTCTTTGACCGTACAGAAAAATACCGCGTTTCCTTTACGAGAACACACAAAATTGGATGACAAAACGATTAACGAGTTGGCCCTTCTGAAAATTTTATTGGCAGGGCTACCTTTAGACGCAGCTACCAAATACCCAGCCGAATTAAGTGGTGGTATGCAAAAGCGGGCGGGTATAGCGAGAGCGATTGTTCTCGATCCAGAGTTGCTTTTTTTAGATGAGCCTACATCAGGGTTAGACCCAGATAGTGCAGGCGCTTTTGATGAATTAATATTAAACTTACAAAAGACCATGGGTTTGACTATTGTGATGGTGACGCATGATTTAGATAGTTTGTGGCATGTTACCAATCGTGTTGCATTTTTGGGCGATGGGCAGATGTTATGTATGGATACTATGGCGGCGTTAGTAAAAAATCCGCATCCTCTTATTCAAGCATTTTTTAGAGGAGCAAGAGGGCGTATTACACAGGCGATTTATGATTAAGGGTTCGTATGGAAAAGAATGTTAATTATACTGTGATAGGTGCGTTTGTTATCCTATTATTGTTTTTTATCACGCTGAGTATTATTTGGTTATCAGCAGGCTTTTCCGTGGATGGATATAAAACATATCAAGTATTCATGAAAGAATCAGTAAATGGATTAGCGGTGGATGCGCAAGTTGAATTTAATGGTGTGGCAGTAGGCGCAGTCAAAAGCATTGAAATTAGCAAAAAAGACCCGCAAGTGGTTATCCTTTTATTAAATGTGAAAAATAATACACCCATTACTTTGGGAACGCGTGCAACGCTCAATATGAAAGGATTAACAGGGATTGGCTATCTGGCTCTCATTGATAGAGGAATCGATACGAGGCCGCTTATTGCATTACCCGGTCAGTCGTATCCAGTGATTAATACAGCGCCTTCATTGTTAGTGCGATTCGATACAGCGATGACTAAATTGAATGATAGTTTGCATCAAGTGAGTGTATCTATCCAGTCGCTGCTGGATCAACAAAATTTACGCTCTATTAAGGAAATTTTGCGCAATATGCAAGCTGCAACAGAGTCATTGCCTATGCTTCTGCAAACAAGCCGTAGTGCTATGCAAGTCATTACGGTGCAAACGTTGCCTGCGGCAAATCAGGCGATCGCTAATTTAGATGTGATTACACGGAACATGGTGAGTGTGACTAATACAATAAAACAAAATCCAGCAGCGTTGATTCGAGGTGTACAGCCACCAACGTTAGGGCCAGGAGAAAAATAAATGTCTGTGACTTTTATACAAAAGGTAGTTTTAGTTTTTGTGGTGACATGGTTGTTGTCAGCTTGTTCTGTTTTTCCCCCTGTCAAAACAGAACAAACAACTGCTTATGTGTTAAATACATTGCCTCGGCCAGTCGTCAAAAAATCTACGCGCAAAATCACGTTAATGGTCATGCAACCTGCAACTAGCTCAGTTTACAATACAACCGAAATGGCTTATACCATACGACCTTATCAAATTGCTTATTTTGCTAAAAGTCGCTGGGCAGAAACGCCCGCCCAAATGGTACAATTGTTGTTGGCGCAAGCATTAGAAGAAACCCATCATTTTGATATCATTGGATTATCGCCAGCATTAGGCCATTATGATTATGTGCTCGATATGCAATTACTCCAATTTCAGCAACGGTTTTTTGCACAAACGAGTGATGTGATTATAAGGTTGCAGGTGCAGCTTATCAAAACGGCTACTAACCAAGTGATCATAACTAAACAACTCGTAGCGATTGAACCTGCGCCAGAAAATACGCCCTACGGAGGGGTCGTTGCGGCGAATAAAGCAGTAGCAAAGCTATTGGCGCAGGTAGTGAAGCTGTGTTTGCAGTCGCAATGAAGGATAGGGGTTGAGCTATTACTCGCAATGACGACTAGTCTTTATAAGGGCGATGATAGACCGCGGTTGGCATAGGGGGCGGTGCGTCAACCCAGATAGGAATAATGGCGCCTTTCTGAGAAGTATAACGCGATACCATCGTAGGAGAGCCGAAGATATAAATACTACTGCTATCCAATGCCGCGGCGAAGACTTTTTTGTCTGATGCTACATTAGCGTGCGACCAGTTTCGTGTTCTAGCATAGACTGTATTGCCATGTAGATACTGTCCTTCAAAGCGCGATGCGTCGATAATGTCCAAATTCATATTCGTTACTGCACCTGCAAGGCCGATGCGCGCGTTCCCGCTGGCATTCACGTATAAACTATTACTATTGATCCAGTAGACATAGACACGGCTACTATCATTAGCCGATACTTTTTTCAAATTGACATAGCCAACCACGGTTGTTGTTCCATTGCCGTACGCGTCAATTGTTAGCGAATCTGTATCGGCACCTAGAATATTGACGTCACCATTGCCCCTGTGGGAGATGGTTTGAATGCCAACGTGGCCGTTGATTTTCACGCTACCTTTCCCATAGGCTTTGACGCTTAAGCAGGGCGTGTTTGCACCGATGACGGCGATGGTGCCTGAGCCGGTTTGACTTACGCGTGTCAAATTCATATCGCCAGAGAGGAAAACATTTCCGCAATCGCACGAACTAATCATCAAACGGTCGCTTAAGATATCGCGGCCATAGATATTGCTAGTGCCTAAATTTTTCAATACCCTTAAGTTGCTGATATTGATGCGCACAATGACATTTTTTAAGCAATCTTTGCTTTCTTTTGCTTTATGTATATATAACGTATTGTTGACCATTTCTACGCTGATCTGGCGAGTGGCTGCGTTGGGCCCGACTATGAAAACGCTATTATGTTCTGCTCTGCCAAGAATTTGTACTTGAAAGTCGCCCGCTACAGTGATATCGGTGAAGTCGGGAACACGTACCATCAGTGTTGTGATTGCTTTAGAGGGAGGTGCATTACGGTCGTATTTCTCTAGGTTATTGGGAGCGCCTGTGAGATACCAAGGGTCAGTGCCCCTGACCCAATTATTAGGGTTCAAGTTAATTTGATGCATCCAAGTTTCTTTGAGAAAATTCTGATTTAACTGAGTTTGGTCGTAACCATTGTTGGAACAAGCGGTTAACATGCAAAAGAGCAGAATAATGCTTCCTAGTAAACCAAGTTTTCGCATAGCATTCCTCAGGGCGCGCGTATACATGAAACTTATCATAGATAAGGGTGATGTTAAAGTGGATTGTAACTTAAAGTATAGATTTTAGGACATAGAGATGCCCATATACCGGTTCATTATTTTGCATGCGGGTGATTATTTCTTGGTAGGACAATATAGAAAAACCTTCTTTTTTTGCGAGACGATCAAGGTAATCTTTATGATGAGAAAACCGTCCTGATTGATTCATTTTAAAAGTAGGCGCGTCCCCTATTTCGGCGTTAAAAATAAATAATCCCTCCGGACGCAGCGCTCGATGAATAGAGTTAAAAATGGTTTCTAAATCCCCTGTGTAAACGAGCGTATCCCCTGCGAGCACTAAATCATATTGTGCAGTTTCGGCTATCAAAAAAGTAGTAATATCACTTTTGATTAACCGATCGTATACATTTTTTTGTGTGGCAATTGCAAGCATATTGGCAGATAAATCAATGCCAACCAATATTTTTGAATAGGGTTTCAAGGGTGCCCCACAAAGACCCGTGCCGCAGCCTAGGTCTAATACATCCCATTGCGTAGAAGTTGTTATGAATGGAGCAAGCGTTTTTGTAAATAGTGTTGGCAGTTGATAGTCTAATGCATGGAGTAAATGAGGTTCATAATGGTCAGCATAGGCATCAAATAGAGATTGAATATAAGCTGGCGGTGCAGCGAATAAATGCTGATTTTGTGCAAGCATTTTCACCGTATAAGCGATGGCCTCATTATGAGGCTGCAAGCGCAATGCTTCTTGAAAATGTTCCATGGCAAAGCCAGGATGCTGTTTTGCGAGAAACGCGACGCCAAGATTATTGTGAGCGGCAAATAAATCAGGGTCAATGGCGACAGCACGTTGATAATATTGGATTGCTATGTCGAGCGACCCTTGTTGCATATGTATGTAACCTAAATTAAACAAGATTTGCGTATCTTGGGGCCGTAATGTGAGTGCGTTTTGATAATGTGCTTTTGCTTGATTAAAACTGCCTTGTTTTAAGTAACAAGTTGCTAAATTAGATTGCGTTTCAAAATGGTGAGGTTGTGCCATTTCAATCGTCATCAATTCAACCAGTGCATCTTCTATTTTATTTTGTTGCATGAATAGGCAAGCTAAATGGAAGCGTGCTGCAAAATGTTCTGGTGCATATTCTAATAGTGCTTGATAAGCATGAATGGCCTCAGAAAATAAATTCTGCTTTGTCAGTGCCAAGCCTAAATTATAATAAGCATCGATGTAATTGGGCTGTTTGGCGATGGCTTTTTGATAATAGAGAATGGCGTCATCTAATTTGCCTTGCGCATAGTAAACCGTTCCAAGATTATTGAATGCAGCGATATATTCGGGATAATGGGCAATCGTGTTTTGTAATACGCGAATGGCTTGGCTAAATAGGCCTTGCAGTTTAAGCGCATTGGCTAAATGCAGTTGAATTGTGGGGTTTTTAGCGTCATATTTTACCGCTTCTTGTAAATGCTCAATGGCTTCAGAAAAATGATCTTGTTGAATGCATAAAATGCCTAGCCAATGTAAAGCTTCTACGGTATGAGGGTGCTTCTGTAAAATCGTAAGATAGCCGGCTTTTGCTTGATCTAAATCGCCTGCTTCATGCAAAGCGCGGATAGTTGCAATATCTGGCATGTTATTCAACATTGTTTCGCCATTTTGATGTGTGGAATGCCATCTTCATCGTAGGGTTTTCCCACTGCACAAAAATCAAAGGTTTCATAAAATTTTTTTAAATAAAGCTGTGCACTAATGATGATGGGTCGTTTTTCTTCATTGATGGTAAGGTGCTCCAACACTTTTTGTATCAATTGAGAGCCTAATCCTTGGTTGCGTGCTGATTCAATGACCGCAACGCGCCCAAAACTAACTGCATCAGGATAAGGGCTATTTTTTAATAATAAACGCAAGTATGCAACCAATTTATTATCCTGTGTGCCGAGTAAATGCATGGCAAATTGATCTTGGTAATCTAAATCAGGGTAGGCGCATTTTTGTTCAACAATAAAAACAGATTGACGTAGAGCGGCTATTTCATATAGCTCATGGAGTTGTAATGCTTCGAAAGTACGCCAATACCAGTTCAACATCGATAGGTTGTCCTTGTTAAGTTTGCTATACTAAAAATGTTAGTCAAATAGTGCAAGGTTTCTTCATTACCATGGATCAGCTTATTCATGTTGCTCAATCTCCCGTACAGGCACGGCTGACTATCCCAGGCTCAAAAAGTATCACAAATCGTGCATTGCTGCTTGCTGCATTAGCAAAGGGTGTCTCAGAAATTTCAGATATATTGATCAGTGATGATACGCTTGCTATGGTGAATGCATTGCAATCACTCGGCATTGCAGTGCAATTGGATACACATTCGTGTTCTTGTATTGTAAAAGGTAGTGGTATCCCATTTCCTCGACGAGAGGCATCTATTTGGTGCGGTGATTCAGGGATAGTCGCCAGATTTTTATTGGCAGCTTGCAGTGCATCGCCGGGAATCTATCAATTGGCGGGTGCTGAGCAATTACAAAAAAGACCTATAGGTGAATTATTGCGAATATTAATGCAACTAGGTGCGAAAATAATTTCAGAAAATGAGGGGCGATTGCCTGTCACTGTCATGGGTGTCGAAGCATTGGAGGGAGGTAAAATTGCCATTCATGCAACAGAAACGGGACAATTTATATCAGCGTTGCTGATAGCAGCTCCGTTTGCCAAAATACCTTTGGTGATTCAAGCAGAAGAATTAGTGAGTTATCCTTACATAGAAATGACGTGTGCAATGATGGCTGAATTTAATGTGTTGGTTCATCGCATAAATAAGACTGATTTTTCTGTGCCTGTGCCGCAGCAATATCAAGCGCGAAATTATCGTGTTGAACCCGATCTTTCCACAGCTTCTTATTTTTTTGCTGCTGCGGCAGTGACGGGTGGGCAAATGACTATTCAGTCCATTTCTTTGCAACATTCTAAACAAGCAGACACAGCTTTTTTGACTGTATTAGAAAGTATGGGTTGCATTGTAATGGTGACTGAACAAGGCTTGACAGTGAAAGGTGGTATCACATTGCAGGGTGTGACAGTTGATATGCGCCATTTTTCGGATACTTTTATGACATTGGCGGCGATTGCCCCTTTTGCTAGTACGCCAACCACTATTGCGCATATTGGTCATGCGCGTTATAAAGAGTCTGATCGTATCGCTGTGATGTATTCAGAATTAAAAAAACTTCGTGTTAAAGTAGAAAAAGGTAATGATTGGTTGAAAATTTATCCGAGTGTACCGCAAGGTGCTGTGATTAATAGTCATCAGGATCATCGTATCGCGATGGCATTCGCCGTGATGGGGTTGCGAGTACCAGGTATTATTATTCGTGGAGCGGAATGTGTTAGCAAAACATGCCCTAATTTTTTTAAGTTATGGCATGGTCTTTATCAGGTTTGATCCCTTTTTCAAGAGTGATTGTGGCGGAAGCATAGGCAATAGAGTAAGGATCTTGGCTTGCATTTTTACTAAAAGAAGAGGGGTTTACAAAAGAAATCAAGTTCTCGTTATGTACGGAAAAAACGGGTTTTTGCAGATCGATCATGCGTGGGTCAATTATTGTTAATAAATGATTGTAGTTCTTGTTATCTCGAAAACGCATTTTACCAACAAGATCAGTGTAGGGTGTTGTAATGCCAACGATGGTTGCCGCGCCGCCTGGGAAAATGACGCAAGGCGTGATAAAAAAAGAATTACCCAAATTGGTGTGAGTGACGCCTTCGTAAGTTAACGTTTCTGTCGAGTTGTTTACCAATGTTAATGTGAGCGTACTATTGGTGGGTGCATTAAACGCGAAGCATGTATGCGTTATGATGCAAAGACTGCAGAAATAAATGATCATTTTGATTTTTTTCATAAAGCACCTTTTGGTTTAAATCTATATTTTGTGTACAAGGCTTTCATCCTTTGCTACGCTCAGGATGACAATTTTACATCTTAAAGTAGGCTGAGCATGGTTATCATTATTTATTGCGTATATGCGACATTGCTTTTTTTAGATCTGTTTTTTCTTTTTTTAGGCTGTGCTGCCCGCTGTATTTCATGTAACATTTTTTCACGCTGTTCAGGCGTGGAAGAATAAAATTGCTGCCACCATGTTGCGAGCTCTTGTACAGGTTCGCCTGTTTGTGCGCGTAGTAATAGCAAATCATATCCTGCTCGAAAACGCGGATGTTCTAGCAAACGATAAGGATGTTTGCCACGTCTATAGGTTAAGCGATGTTGTAATAAGCATATCTCACGTATAGAAAGTTGCATTAAGCGCGGGATCGTCAAACGTTCCGTTTGTTGCTTAAGGATAGTCTGTAAGGCTTTCTCAATCGCAAGATACGTTGGCATCCCACTTTGTTCGATCTGTGTTACTTGTTCTAACACCGAGTGCCATAAAATAACAGTAAACAAAAATGCAGGTGAAGCTGTTTTCCCTTCATGGATGCGTTTATCTGTATTCGAAAGCGCCACGTCCAGCAGTGTTTTGCTGGCAGTTGAATAGATAAATAATTTCGACATCAACTGATATTTCTGCAATAAATGAATGGTCGCCAGTGTTGCACCACTCTGGAATATTTTTAATACTTCTTGAAAGAGTCGCGCGGCAGACACGTTATTTAGTAAATGGCTTAGCGTCATCAAGGGTTCTTCGGTCTCTTTCGTGATATTAATGTTAAGCTTAGCCAGAAAACGCACTGCTCTCAATAAACGCACAGGATCTTCGTGAAACCGTTTCGCTGGATCGCCAATCAAATGCAACATTTTTTCTTTAATGTCCTGCATGCCTCCGACAAAATCGACGATGGAGTAATCTGCAATATTGTAATACAACGCATTAATTCTGAAATCACGCCGTATCACATCATCTTCAATGGTGCCATATACATTGTCTCGCACAATCATTCCATGACGTGATTTTCCTTGTGCTTCTTGAGCGTTCTCATGGTGAGTGCGAAAAGTGGCAACTTCAATAACGTCCTGGCCAAATAAAATATGAGCTAGCCTAAAACGTTTTCCAATTAAGCGACAATTTTTAAATAATCTGCGTATTTCTTCCGGCCGTGCATTGGTCGCAATATCAAAGTCTTTCGGTGTATAACCTAATAGTAAATCGCGTACGCAACCGCCAACCAAGTAAGCATCAAAGCCAGCCTCATTAAGACGATAAAGCACTTTAAGCGCATTGCGATGAATAGCGCTACGCGAAATGGTGTGTTCAGCACGTGGAATAATCAGCGGTGCCAATTTATTTTTCGGGGAAGTCTTTTTCTTCTTGATCGTTTTTATAAAACCCTTCAACAAACTTATAATAGGATGATCCCTCTTAATCTTGCTCTTATCAAATCCAAATAATGGGGTATAATACACCCTTTCTTGCCCTAAATCTATACAAACCACTCATCGCTCCCTTCGTCTAGTGGCCTAGGACGTCGCCCTCTCACGGCGGTAACGCGGATTCGAATTCCGCAGGGAGCGCCATATTAATCAATATGTTATATTTTAAAAATCGAGGGTCAACTCCACTTTAGTCAACTTTTAGTTAAAATCTGGTCTGAATTTCCACTCTCTTCTTGCTGAAAGAAGGAACTCTTCTGAGCAAATGCATAAATGGGAGCGAAACAAAAAATGGGGCTTACGCAATTGCATACCGAAAGTGCGATTGTGCAAGCCCCATTTTTCGTTTTTATTAGGAAATACTTGGGGTCTGAAAATTTTCTAATTTAGTCACCGTACTGCTAAGCGTATCGTGGGTTTTCCCTCGTAGACTAAAAAAACAGCTTCCTGTAAAAGCATATTTAATAACGCATGGAAGAACGGGGGCACCTATTAGTATGTTCAGAAGAATCAACCCAAACGTTTTTGCCCATCCTTTATAAATATCGATATGTGGATAATCCAACAATATCGTATTGATACTACTCGTTGTGAGAGTTACTGCTTCCTTATCATCACAGATTTCAACAGCAGATTGGGTAATATCCATCAATTGATTTAAAATACGTACTCGCTGGTGATCACGGCCATATTTTTCTTTCAACCTATCTCTTTCCTGGACGATAGAAGTTAAAACGTTCTCTGCTACAAAATATTTCTGCAGATAATCCGTCCGCCGCTTTATATAGTCCTCGTTCTCAAGAAATTGCTCAACCATTAAAGAAAGGTTAGCCCAAAATTTATCTGTAATACTAACAGTATCGCCATCCAAAGGTAGATCTTCCTCCTTATCAAAACCAAACATATCAAAAACTTTTAGCACATCATGATTTATATCATATTTCATTTTCTGATTTTTGTAAGGAGCTAGCCAAGACTTTACATTGAAAGTAACATTGTTAATAATAGCTTCACGGGAATATTGTTCCGCAAAAAAAAGCTCCATATCCAAAATATCGTCTTCAGACAATTTGACTTGATCCTCATACTGATCCTGAGCAGTATTCTTGGTGACTGGAATATTCCACTTATTTTTGGCTGCAATTTTCAAACATTGTAGGTGTACATGGATGCTCATTCCTTCCCTTATTCCACGTTGAGCAATGTATGATTCAGCCCAGACATGCAGGATATTTTTCCTAAATTCAGCAAGCCAGGTATTAATATCTTGCTGCGCTGTTAATTCAAACAACGATTGCTCAAGCTGTGTAAATGCACCTGCTGCACAAACAACTATTTTTCCCCAAAATTTCAAGACAAATTTGTATTTTTTTTCCTTTTCCCATTCAGATATTAAATAAGTTATTGACTCTAAATTTTTCTTATAAATTCTAAAATATTGCCCCTTCTCCTCTTCAGTGCCCGCAGCATAGTCACGATTCTTGAGATCCTCTTTCATTCTATCAACAGCTGGGCGAATTCTTTCATCTGAATCAATAACCTCCGCTGGGATAAACCCACATAGTGTATCAATTAGCGTATCTAGTTGTGCTTGATACGCGTTTTTTTCTGAGACATGCTCATACACAGGGTCTGATTGATATAATTTAGTCAAAACCTTTTCCATCGCTTTTGCATCTATTTCTCTCGTTTGGCAGGGAGTAAAAGCTTTTTGTTGTACAAAGAATCTGGCTCTCATTTGCTTCCTCCTTATAATTGGCGTGGTGTAGTGATCGCATGGCAATATTAGGCTAATTTCATTATAAATGCCAATGCAAAATGTGTAAAAATCATGCTATTTTACAGCGCGGCTGCTGAGCTTCTCAGTGTTAGGTTAGCTGAATTCACACATTACCATTATATTGCACGCGTTTGCAGAGTTACTTACTTTAATCTATCTCTGGTTTTGTATAATCATTGTTATGAGAGAGTAGGTTTTTTAGTTTCTTTGAAGCGATGCCATGGGGCTAGCATCTCTTCAATAAGTAAACGCATTTAACAATTTAATTTTTCCCAATAGGGCAAGATAAAGAGATTCTACCGCATTCAGCATAATAGGTTGTTTATTATAAATTTTTTGTAGGACTCAGTAAAAACGCGTAGGGCTCATTGGCCTAACCTATTTTTTGTAAATGAAATGTCAGTGGCATGTAAACTATCTACCGACTTTTTGCAGAAAAAGAGAAAAAAGAGAAACTTATTCGTTTCACTTCTTTCTCTTTTTTCTCTTTTTCTTATTATTTGAAGGGTTGCGAATGCATTAGGTTGCGCCAAATGTGAGCATTGGATTGGCATAATACAAGGTGGTCGGTTTACGGGTCGTTGTCAGTCTGATTGGCGCACTGATGATGTTACGCTCGTGTAACAGTTGCATCGCTTTGAGCAGTCGTTCGGGTTTGCCCAGCTTCTTGTTACGCATCGCAAGCACAATTTCTGACTGTGTGAAGGAACGTTCATTACGTGATTTTATCCACTGAAAAACAGTTTTTGCATCCTCGGTTGTCTGGTCAATTCCCATCAAGCCAAAGGCCACCGTGGCATGTTCAGCCAGTAAAGTTGCAATCTGTAGCGCATGCGCCATCGTTGTATCGGTGATAACAAGACCTTGCGCACCTTGTTCGGCTACATGCAACAAGCCAGCAATACGCAGAGCAAAACCACAAATCTTTCCTGCCCAACCCTGACAGGCAGAGAATTTGCCGTTGGGTCTGAGCTGTTCTTCAATCATGGTCTGGAAGTCGCGCCAGTCAGCCAACGCAGTCGGAGTTAGCTTTAATACGTAAGGTGATGTCAATTTTTCTTCTCCAATACCAGAAAATTGATTTAATAATTCTCTAGTCCTCGCATGATAAGCGTTTTCAATCTTCGCAGAGAGGGGCGGTGTAGTGTGTGTGCGATAGCCTAGTTTACTTTTGGGTAACACATATAAAAACCTTTCTAGCGCGCCATTGCCTGTGTAAGCGTGCTTATCCCCCATGTTTTGAATAACAGAAGGCTGCACCGTTAATACAATCGTAAGGTAGGGGTTGAGCATGAGGCTACGGTCTTTGCGCCGCACGCGTACTTCTCCTCCATCAATCCCTTTCAATAAAATATCTACGTTCGCAACACCATTGCTATACAATCCGGCGAGTGTTTCCAGTATGCCACCTTCATCCGAGAAGATTCCCAGTCGACCACCTTGTTCGTGTACTAAAGTAGTGAGTGATTCAGGTGTGGCATCATTAATGAATAACAAAGGAGGCGCCATAATTTCTGTTAGACTTTCTTCTTTGAGTGTTATTTCGTGAATTAAATGCTGCTGTTCTAATGGGTCTTTTGCCTTGGCTGCCTTGATTCGTAGTCCTTCAATAATTTTTTCCTGTGTTTTACGCTCTGAACGCTGGCGCTTGATGTTTGCATCTGTTTTTAAGGATTGCTCTTTTTCCCACTCTACCAAGGGCTTGGTGCAGCGTTGCAATACAAAACTCTTATGGTTGGCAGGAGGAAGAGCAATTAAAGTATAAATATTAACAGGCTCTAGCCAGCCCTCTTTGGGTGAAACCACAAACCGTTTTGCAATGGCAGTGGATAGTACGCCAAGTATAGTCATGACACTGAGCGCTTCGGGTGTTTCGGTGGTGTTCGCTAGTTCAGTAGCAAATTTCCCAAAAACAGACGGCAAAAAGCGTGCAGGGATATCGGCAGTCTCAAATTCATTAAACAAAATAGGTGAATCCCACGCATCGGGATCAGCTAGCGAAGGGAGGTCAATGCTGCTATTTGGCATTGTATTCATTTTAATTTCTCCCTAGCAATTGGCTATTAAATGCGATAACTCTTACTCTGCTTGCTGCTGCAAGTTGAATGCTTCGCCCGAGTTGCATAGCAAAAACAGAGTCGCGAAGGGACACATACAAAACCCATGTTTCACGCTGGTAGCAGACACTCAAATCATACACAGAGAAGTCATCGATCTTTTTACAGAACAAGCAAATACCGTGATAGCTTCTGATATAATTCAAGCAACGCCAATCAACAGTGATAAATAACGGATTTGATTTTGGATAGTTTTGTAAATCAGAAAAATAATTAGGCTTAATTTTTTTTATTTCATTCCACGAGTTATCAGTTTTTAAGGAGGTAAACATTTATTTGCCCTCCTTCAGTGGTTTTTCCATACGTACACGCCACTCTGTCGCTGCTTCTGCAGAAATGAGTGTGCGTTTGCCGACTTTCATTAAGCGTGGCGCTAATTGCCTTTTGACAAGGTTATAGAAAGTGGCGCGGGAAATACCGTGTGTCACACAAAAATGCTCGATGCTAAATGATTTTTTCTCGATAGAATAAGATTTGGTATTCATAAACATATTACTCCAAGACGGATTAGTAATATGCTGCGCAAGGTGGAATCAAAGACACCAAGCAGCAGCATAGTATGCTTTGCTTTTTCCTTATGTCCTGATCCTAAAATGCTTGAATAAAGCTAAAAACAGATGTGATTACTGCGGTTCCTAAGTCCTATGTTGCAGCGATATTCATTTTTGAGGTGAATCTATGGGAGTCTTTCCAAAATTAAGCGTATATAAGAGAGGCCATGTTTGTCAAATAAAATTTTAAAATAAAAAATAATTAACTCTGGAATAGCTTTAATTAAGTAGTTGCTTCTTCATCGACTAGATTGGCTTGACGTAATAATTTCTAAACCATTCACTGCTACTAAATTAAGTAACCGAAGTGAAGTTCCCCGTGGGCGCTTGGTACCCTGTTCCCATTGTCTAATCGTAGATGTACTGGTATTAAGATATTTGGCAAAAATAGCCTGACTCACTTTTTCATGTAAGCGAATGCGTTTGATTTCTTTGGCAGTTACTTCTTGAATAGCAGGAATGCAGGTGGATTCATACTCACGCATTGTCACAGCATCAATTACCCCTGCTTCATAAAGATCATTTGCCATCTCATGTGCAACTTCAAGTAATGCTTTTTTCATATTACTTTACCTCATATAATTTTCCATTTATTAACATGCTTTGAATCTCACTCTCTGTCATACCAAGAAAGTGTTTTGCAAGCTGCCTATAAATTTTTTTTTCTTTTTCGTTAATATCGGAGCGGTTATTTTTCGAAAAGCCATAAACAAAAAAAGCTTTTTCTTTAACTAAAAAAGCGACCAGCGTTCTATAGCTACCGCTTTTTCCGCGTCCACTTTTAGCAACTCGTTTCTTATATAATCCGCTACCTAACGAAGCTTCAAAAAGTCCTTCTTCCATTTCAGCAATAGCTTTCTTAATCACTTCGTCTGATAATTTTTCTTCTTTAGTCCATTCATGAAAAGATTTATGTTTAAAAATTCTCATATTCTAATATTTCCTCGCTCTAATTATAGCACTTAGTGTTACTTTATCAAGTTGTTTAGTAAGGCAGTCATTACGCTCGTTTTGATAAAATAGTGTTATTAATCAATAAATTAAATTTATTACCCCGATATTCAGTTTTTAGCCTGCTATTGAAACGACATTATCCCTTTCTGTGTGTCCAAAATCTGGCAAATGTTCACGGATAACATCAGCAATATAGGAAGGCATCAGATGAGCATAATGTTTGTGCGTTATTCTCGTATCAGAATGTCCTAGCACAGCAGAGATAACTTGTAGCGGAACACCTTTCATGGCCAAGATGCTTGCGTAGGTATGTCTTAAATCATGAAATGTGATAGCGGGAATAATATTAGCAGCTTTACACGCTTCTTGCAGTGGTCTTGCTTGAAAATTTTTTTTCCATGGTGAGCCATTGAAGCGCGTAAAGATAAGTTCCGCATTATTTTTTGCTGTTATTAACTGTTTAAAAAATTTAATCCCTTCTTTGTTTAATGGTATATAGCGTGGTTTTCCGCTTTTGCTTTGCTGAATGAAGACACTGTTATTATCATGATTATAATCACTGGCACGAAGGACTGTTAGCTCTCCATAACGTGCGCCTGTTAACAATGCGCCTCTTATTAATAATCTAAAAGAGGGTTCTGCTGCGTTAATTAAGCGTATAGTTTCAGGCTCGGAAAGAAAACGAATTTTTGGTTCCGTAACATTTTTGAAAGGTTTTAACTTTTGCCATGCCTCGTTAGACGGAATACGGTTTGTATGAAAGGCATGATTTAAAATAGCCTTAAAAATACTGATAATCCGATTAGCTGTTGCGCGTCGCTTACGTTGATATTCTGGATCATCTGTTTCATTGATTTTAAATTGCTGCTCTTCGCCAAGCGGGGTGCGTTTTCGTTTTGGGGTAGTCGCTAATTTATTTTTCCAGTGAGTAAGCTGTTTGAATGTGAGATCAGAAACAAGGTAATTTGAAAAAACAGGCAGAATATGCGCTTTGATCTGCGATTGAGTTTGTTCTAATGATTTTTTTCCATTGGCTTTAAAATCATGCAAGTAATCTTCAATAGCTCGCTGTATGGTGTAGGGACTATTATCTTCTGTATCGACACCCCGGCAAATTTTTATTGCAAACTGCCTGGCTTTTTCCTGAGCCTGAGAAAAGCTAAAAGTATCTTTGTTGTCAGCATGCGTATAATCATCTGCTTTTCCTATGGCAGCTTTGACATATCGCTTGCCATCCAAGGTGCGAATGCGGGCGTGCCACATGCCGCCTCTATCTCCGCGATAGTAACCCAAGTGAATCCCTTCGCTAAGTAAGCGCCAATAAGGTTCTTTGCGTGCTTGCAACCGAGATCGTGCTTCGCGTGATTCAAGACGTGAATCTCTGACCAGTCTTCCCATAATGCCTTCTTCAATTATCGGTAACTTTTCGGTAATATCCCGGGGTAGATGTGCTTAGACAGTAGAAGAGTATAATATATTAATTTTAAATATAAACAACAGGTTAATTTGTTTAAGAAAGTGTATTGGTGTCTATATCTTTGCTCTCTCACGGCGGTAACGCGGATTCGAATTCCGCAGGGAGCGCCAATTTATCAAGGAGTTAGGTTGGGTTACGGTAAAATTTAGGTAATATTCAATGATAGAAGCTATTCCAATCGAAATCGAATCTACTCGATTTATTCAGAATGGTTGTGGTTAAATCATAGCAAATAGTGAAGGATCATTTTATGGGTATGTCTCGCTTTATTAAAGCTGTTCAAGGTGCATTTCATTCTATTGTCTATACAGATGAAGCCGGAAGATTTTTTCGGTTTTCAGGTGGTACATGGGCTTGGCGGAATCACAATCCAGGCAACATCGTATCGGGTTCAATTAGTCATCGGCATGGGCAAATTGGTTTTGCATGCAGTTCTCCTACAGGCGATAAGTTTGCGATATTTCCCGATGATGAATCAGGGCATGCAGCATTGATTGAGTCTTTGCAAACTACTTTTCATGAAAAATCTATTCCTGACTTGGTGAAAATATATGCGCCGCCAACAGAGAATGATATTGTTACTTACGAAAAACATTTACGCAGTAAAACTGGCGTAACTGACGATAGGGCTGTTAAAGATTTTACTTCGGAAGAATTTCAAAAATTATGGCAAGCTATTGAACTAATAGAAGGATATAAGGTCGGAAAAATTACCGAGGTATATCAAATCATCGCTGTCCAAGAAAATAAGAAAAGAACGATATGTCGCTGTTGTATTGCACCTGACCAGTGGGCTTCAAAGGAAAAATGTCTCGAGCTTGCAAAAGAAAGTAAGCTCGATGTGGCAGTTTGTACGTCTCGATCTGGTCATCCTTATATGCGAGCAATTCCAAGCAGCGCATTTCAAAAAAATCTTTCAACATTAGAGAAGATGATAGTTGAGGAATAATAATTATGCGTTATTTTATTATATTGCTGCTTACATATTTCGTTGCTATTTCGTTATCGCTGGCAAAAACAGTTACTTTACATTATGAGCCGGAAAAAGTAACTTTGGTGGGAAAATTGCGTTTAGAAACTTTTCCTGGGCCACCTAATTATGAAAGCATTAGAGATGGCGATGCTGTAGAAGCGGGTGCGTATTTGATTTTAGATCAACCAATACAAGTTGATCTATACCCAGGTGCTCCTATTAACACTGAGATATATGAGAGTAATGTTCGCGTACTTCATATAGCGAGTAGCAAAGACATAGATTGGAAAATGGTAAGGCAACAGAAACACGTTGTTATTTCTGGTACTTTGTTTCATGCCATGACAGGGCATCATCATTCACGAGTATTAATTTGGGCGGATCAAATTAATGAAATTCATTAAATAAACCCAGCTAAGAATTTTTCCTGCTGAAGGATTACGCAAATATTTTCATGAAAAAACGTCCCCAGCAGCTTCAACAAGGGTGGTAACTAAGAAAGAGAAAAAACCTGCAATTGCGGCATGTGATCATCTTTTAGAGGAAGTTATTAACCATCGTCTAGTATCACTTCCGCTTGCTGATTATATGACTTTGGAACGATTGCTAGTGGTAGTGCAGAGAATGCTAAGAGACGAAGAGTATTCAGGGTTCCCAGAAAGAACAACTGGTATACCTTGTCTTTGGGAAAGAGAGCTTGTTTACGACTTGACTGAGTTGTATGGAAAAGAATATGGCGATAGCCGACCAGGAATTATAGCGAGTATTGTTCGGATTGTTTTGGATGAAGCACATGAAACAATGTTAGATAAGTGGATAAGAGCAGGCAGAAAACGATACTTCCCTCATATCCTAATATAGTAATCGTGTTCACTTACTATCATTTATTCGTGAAATAGATGGATCAGGAAAGCGCTTATTTTCTCTTGCCGAAGATGTTGATGTGTTGATGGCTTTTTTATCAAATCACCCGTCGTGTAGGCTAGTTATAGTTGATCCTATTAGTTCTTATTTATTTGGTACTGATAGCAATAATAATATTGAAATGAGGTCAATACTTGCGCCGCTTGCTGATCTGGCGCAAATGTATAAAGTGGCAATTTATTGCTTGGGAAAATAACAATCTCCTATTTTTAGTTACTCTTCCTTCTTGCAATATTTGTATGCCTAGAGTAAAAAAGAAAGTTAATACTCCACCAGCAAGCGCTCCCAGTAATGCCGCATATAATTGATTGCTCATTGTTAATTCCTTTAATATATAGATGGATTACCTGCACCACAAAATATCAATTTTTATTTCATCAAGATTTAGTGCTTTTGCAATTTTAAGAACGGTTGCTCTTCTAGGCATCGCGTTCGAATTAAAAAACCTAGATAAAGAAGGCTGCGGTATTCCGGTTAGCACAGCTAGTTTGCTAATGCCGCCTTGTTCCATTACTTTTTGATATAAGCTATCTTTAAAAGCTCTAATATTATTAGCAATAGCATCTAGGTCATTAAATTTGACATATATTTCGTCTGATGTTTCTTTCTGATTGCAAGCATCAATCATATCTTGAATATCAGAGATGATTTCTTCTTTTTCATTTTTTTCGTCTTCTTTAGACCATAGGTTTAATAAATCAGCAACGCCCTCAAACTCTAAGGCTGTTTTTATAGCGGTTACTATAAAAATATCAGATAATTTTTCTTTTTTCATCTTGACGGCAATTGTTGTAAATAATTTTACTTCGTTAGAATAATCATGATTATTTCTACTAACTATTTTTCTATGAGAAATAGGTTGGTGTTGCTTGGTTTTAACTTGTGCTGTCATGTTAATTTCCCCCATCTTCCACAAATTGTATATTGACCTCTTCTAATCAATTCAGCGTATGTCTTTAGCCTTGCTAGTTTTCTTTTTTCAATTTTCTCGTTTTCTTTGACATATGCTTCACACAGAAAACTTTGGTTACCTCTAATCATAATGGTTAATCTCAACTGTACGTGTCCATTGCCAATTTGGTGCCATTTCATTTTGTAGCAATCCGTAATTACCTTTCCGCTGTGATCTTCTGCTAGTGACCAAAATTTGTTCTGGTTAAACTTTTCATTGTTGGGATAATCTTGTAAAAGCATAACATCTGGTTTTAGTACCTCACGGTATTCGCTATCAGTAAATACTCGTTTGCTCTTTAATTCTAAGTAAGAATTTAGTCCCCACTTGGTATTAATTATTTCCATTACGATATCCTTTATGTTGTTAATTATATCATATATAACATAAATCACAATTATATCATTTATAAATATGCTATGTTATTGATTTTTATGCTAATCAAATCATTAGTAGCTTTGATTTTTGCATTACGTTAACTTACAATCTGTCTACAGTCCCTGGGCAACTCTTCCCCCTAAAAACATTAGGTGCAGAATCCAGGGTTTTTCTTTTAAGCAATACTCTGAATTTTCCTTTCCTTCTCATGCCCAAAGCTCGGTAACAGTCTATTCACAGTATTGGCTAATGTTTTGTCACACAAATGTGCATAGTAGCGGGAGGTGACGCGAGTGTCGGCGTGACCTAGTAACTTAGATATGGTGAGCAAATCAGCGCCCGCTTGGGCGAGGAGGGAGGCATAAGTATGGCGTAATTCGTGAAAGCCAATCGCAGGAGTAATGCTAGCATGATGGCACGCCTCTTTCAGCAATCTTGTGTGATGATTTTCACCCCAATGGGTGCCATCTTGTTTGATGAAAACGAAAGCATCACCATCTTTACCCAAGATAAGTGTTTTGAAAAAATCCAATCCTTCTGAAGACAGCGGAATATATCGACCTTTGTCACTTTTGGATTGTTTAATATAAACGGTAGCAGTATCGATGTTAACGCTAGCTACTTCTAGCTGTGTTAATTCACTGCATCGTGCACCGGTAAATAGTGCTGCTTTCAATAGTTCACGAAAATCAGGGCGAGCAGCGTTGATTAAGCGTTTGCATTCTGCTTCGGTTAAGAATCGTATTTTAGCCTGCTCCACATTTTCAAATGGTTTGACGCGTCGCCATGTCACATTTTCATCGACTAATTCATCATGAAATGCTTTATTTAATATGGCTTTTAACACGGTAAGAATGCGATTAGCGGTAGCCTTGCGTGATCGCTTGCCTGCTAGGTCATCTGGTATTGCACGGTATTGTTGTTCCAGTGCATGCGCTGTTCGTTTACGTGGAGGTTGGGTCGCTAATTTGTTATGCCATGCTTTGATGTCTTGGCTTTTCAAGGTTGAAACCAAATGATGACCAAAGTGCGGAAGTATATAGTCACCTGTTGTGCCGGATCATTTAATATTCCCAATACAAGAGTGTTGTTGAAGGTGCTATTAGAGAAAGCTAATATTAAAAAATAAGAGGGCGATCGTATTTCACAGGCTCAGCTTGCTGGAATGGCTTATTTATTAGGTTTTTATAAATAATAAATTAATTAATGATCTTGTAGTATTGACTGAGCGTCTGACAAACATCTATGCTATTTAGCAAACTTACCAAGCAAAGGTGCCAAATGATATATAGCGCATTACTCTCTTATGGATTTCTTTACTTATCAGTGTTATTACTTTGGATGCCTGGTTGTCGAAAGTATCCCGCGTGGGGCTTGGTTCTGTTAATATCTATTATTTTGGGATTAATCAGCCATCAATTGGATATAATTGCTATCATTCCAATTATTTTATTAGCTCTGACTGCCTATTATAGTCAGGCAGAGCGAACGCATATCTTTATGCGTGTGATATCAGGCATATTCGTTATCATTTTGAGTATTGGATTGGCAGGGCATCAGTTGCCAGGATTTCATAATCTTAATGTGCTTGATCACGTCTACATCAGTAATAATGCTATTCCCTTCACGCTGTATCTTAATTTCGATAAAACTGTTGTGGGTATTTTTATTCTCGGTTTTGGCTGTCCACTCATTTCTAGCAAGAAAGAATGGTTGCAGTTGTTTAAGCAAATAGCACTGAAAGCACCGATAGTGCTTTTGGTGGTTATTGTCGCGGCATTTATTTTAGGATTTGTAAGATTCGATCCTAAAATCCCAGATAGTATTTTTATTTGGGCGGTCACTAATCTTCTATTTGTATGTATGGCGGAAGAAGCTTTTTTTCGCGGATTCATTCAAAAAAACTTAATATTAATGATGAAAAAATAAGGTATGGCAATTATTTGGCACTTTTAATCGCTGCAATTTTATTTGGTCTAGCGCATCATGCTGGCGGAATAAAGTATATGATATTAGCGACAGTTGCAGGTGCCGGGTATGGGTGGGTATATATGACGACTAAGCGTATTGAGGGGAGCATACTTGTCCATTTTGGATTGAATTTAACGCATTTTCTGTTTTTTTACTTATCCTGCTTTAGCGGGCGCAGTTTAGATAACATGCGCCCTATTTTTCTAAAATGGGGTGACTAATGAAATGCATTTTTCAATCAGCGTGCTTGTGAGATATCGGCTGCACTGCGAACAAAAGCGGGTGTTGTTAAGATGAACTCTTCTCCATTGGTTTTTTTGAAAGTAGCTTCAACAAAAACTGTTTCCCATCCTTTATCAAGAGGCTCTAATTTGACAGGATATTCACAACCATTATCTGTACAGTGGCCATTTTCAATTGTTTGTGATTTTGGTGTGAGTTTTGCTGTGAATTTTCTAAAGTCTCTCGCATCAGGATTAATGATCTCCCATAACTGGATTTTTTCCGGTTGTGTGCTTGTTACTACTTTTTGTAATTGTCCTTGCGTGTTACTTGCCCATGTTAAAGAAGGACGTATTTCATGTTGTACGATAGTGCGGTAATAAGATAATAAAGCGGGCTCAACTGCTTGCTTCATGTTGATATAAGTTCTTCCTGGGGAAATACCCTGATTTCAGTTTCACCTGGCAAATCAGATACGTAAAGAGAAAGTGAGTCAGGCACAAAGAAATCGTCTTGTCCTGCGCTGATAATATATTTTGGAATGCTCAAGCGGCTTTTATAGGAATCACTTTCTTTACCCTTAAGATAAGAGAGTGGGTCTTCAATTTGCATTAATTTTGCGAAAGCAGGTGTAGCTAAACGCGCAGGAATATTTTGCTGAACGTAATCATAAAAAGCAGGCATAGGCCAGTTATTACCATTTTCAAAAATACCATAAAAGCCATGTTAATCCTAGAAAATTTAATAAATTTGCTTTAGAATAGACCGGTAGAAATAAGAATAAATAATTTATGAAAACTCCGATAATAACAAAACTGCATGTCCCAGCAATTATTAATGCGGCTTCTCATTTGAAGCAGAAGGGGCAGTTAGCAATGTCAAAAAATAATCTGCTCTACTTGGATATTGACGATACCTATATTCACAAGTTATTTCCTCTGTTGCATGATTATCAAGTAAAGATGCCTGACTATTTTGGTGAGAAATCAGTGGGTGCGCATATCACGGCAATCTATCCAGAAGAAGGCAGGGACATTAATAAAGAGGATTTGAGCATAGAGCATAATTTCTCAATAAAAAACCTAGTCTTTACAGAAATTGGCCCCAAAACTTATTATATACTGTTAGTTGATTCTCCCTCTTTGTTGCAATTGAGAAGAAAATACAGCCTTCCTGACTGTAAATACGCTATTTGGAACGAACCTGTCGCTCAAGCCTGCCCCACCTGTGCATGGCCAATCTTGACTATCAAAATTACCAAAAAACGCGGCACTGAATTGGTTTGTCCACATAAGCCTTGCACATTTAGCAAACCAATGGATATCAAAGAAGCTGAATAATACGTTTTTTGTTATTGAAATGTGTGTTTACAATTATTTTCCTCTTTCATGAGCAAGTAGCC
>Ga0206868_10056_pt1 | contig 34464 bp, 33 predicted proteins | sample Alteio_BWOrgCont_38_FD_152901 | JGI IMG/M metagenome (GOLD analysis project Ga0206868, IMG submission 152901) | Enriched cells from forest soil in Barre Woods Harvard Forest LTER site, Petersham, Massachusetts, United States -... | ecosystem: Environmental > Terrestrial > Soil > Temperate forest >... | reverse complement strand
GGGCGTTGCCACCAGGACAAATGTCATTATCGCGATCCAGATCCTGCCAAACCTCATCATTCTTCTCCTTGCAATCGCTTCTCTGTGCGAGTTGGCGCTATCTGAAAAGGCGTAATTGCACGGCAAAGTTTTCAACTAAAGGAGAATTTTGTTTGGAAGGCTCCCGGCTAAAATGCGGAACCCTCCCCGCTACCGTAGTGTTTTCAAAGATTTAGCGATCTAGCTCTCTAAATCTGCGTGTTCCCTACAAATGCGCGAGGATCCACTCCGTCTGCTCTTTCCGGCGCTGGAGCGTGCGGAAGATCCGGGAGTAGAAAATTTTGGCGATCGGAACCGTGATGACGGTGGCCATAGGAATCCATATCCACGCCGGGAGATCGGCGGGCCATGTGGAAGGCGAAAAGAGGATCACGATGACCAGCGCGAACAAGATGCCAAAGGTCCACACCACAGCCGTGAGGGCGCGGTCGCTGATCATGACCCCGTAATCGTCGGACTTGAGTTGCGGCTTCAATTCGTGCAGCAGTTCGGGCAGCCGTTCAGCCGGGACCTGCTGCCGGAGCCACGCGTAGTAGAGAGAAGCGGGAACGTCGTAAGCGAGGCCAGTGGACGCCGGGCAGATACCGCGGCGATAGTATCCGCGGGGACGGCCGTTCGGTGGCACGGGACTGCCAGCGGCGAGCCACACGTAGTTGTCTAGGGTGAAGGTGCTGCGGAGATTGTTATTCCACGGATCGTCGGCACTAAACGTTGCTTCGGTCTTCAGGACGTGGCGGGGAACCGGCATCCAGAGCTCCTTCGAGGACTTCAGGCATTGTCGCTCGTTTGCGGAAAAGGCTACACCTTGCACGAAGTGCACGCTGGAATTCGAATTACTTTATGAGCAGTTTCACCGCCTCCGGCAGCCAGGAGAGAGCGGAGTAAACGGAGAAAATGGGAACGTCCGCGTCTATCCGATTTTCCCTAAGAAACCCCAAGGCCTATAAGTGTCGGTAGTTACGAAGATAATGGTATGGGGCTGCGCTACTCATGCTACCGTGATGGTGATCACATCAGCGTCACCTCACTCCAGTGAAAATGACAAATTCACTCCTCTGAGCCGGACGGAGGAATTATGTCACTCGCCCGTGATTTACCGGCGCCTCTTCTCCCTCCCCAACCAGCGGTCGAGGCCGACGTTCAAACTCTCCAGCTATTGCTCGATGGCATTCAGGATTACGCCATCTTCCTTTTGGACTGCGACGGGCGCGTTGCGAGTTGGAACGATGGTGCCGCACGGATCAAAGGGTATTCCGCCGCCGAGATTATAGGGAAGCACTTCTCATGCTTCTACACCGCGGAAGATGTCGCGAACGGGAGACCGGAGCGCGAACTGGAGCAAGCCGCCCGCACCGGGCGGATCGAAGCTGAAAGCTGGCGCGTTCGTAAAGACGGAACCCTGTTCATCGCCAATCTCATCATCTCCCCTCTCCGAAATGAAGACGGCACGTTACGAGGATTCGCAAAGGTCACCCGCGATGTCACCGAGCGCAAACTCGCAGAAGAGGAGCGTAGGAAAGTTAATGAAGAGCTGCAGGGGCTGATCGACGGCGTGAGGGACTATGCAATCGTTCTGTTGGACACAGAAGGTCGCATCACTGGGTGGAACGCGGGGGCGCGGCGAATCAAGGGCTACAGCGCAGAGGAGATCATCGGCAAGCACTTTGATTGCTTCTTTCTTCCCGAAGATATCGCGAACGGAAAACCTAATCGCGAGCTGGAGGGAGCCGCCTCAACTGGGCGCACCGAAGATGAGGGCTGGCGCGTGCGCAAGGACGGCAGCCGCTTTATGGCCAACGTCATCATTACCGCCTTGCGCGATGCCGATGGCAAACTGCGAGGATTCGCAAAGATCACCTGCGATGTAACCGCCCGCAAACGGTCCGAAGAACAAATGCGCGATCTCAACCAGGAACTGGCAACGCGCACCCGATTGCTGGAGGCCAGTAACAAGGAACTGGAAGCCTTTACTTATTCCGTATCCCACGATCTGCGGGCGCCTTTGCGCGGTGTAGACAGCTTCAGCCGGATCGTGCTCGAGGATTACGGGCCGACCCTCGGAGATGAGGGACAACGCTTGCTGGGGGTTGTCCGGAGCGAAGCTCAACGCATGGGCCGTCTAATCGACGATCTCCTGGAGTTCTCGCGAACCGGACGCAAGGAGATGAAGGCAGTGGAGTGCGACATGACGGAGATGGTGCGCGATGTGCTCGGCAGTCTTGACGGCAAACTTACGAGCGGCGCGGACATCGAGCTAAAGAGCCTGCCTTGCGCATTTGGAGATCCGGCCATGCTGCGGCAGGTGTGGTTCAACCTAATAGCGAACGCCGTGAAATTCAGCAGCAAAACCGCGAGCCCGAAGATTGAAATTGGTGGATCATCCACCGTCGAGACGCATGACTACTACGTGAAGGACAACGGTGCGGGATTCGATCCACGGTTCACAAAAAAGCTCTTTGGGGTTTTCCAGCGCTTGCATTCGGAAGAGGAGTTTGAAGGGACAGGCGTAGGGCTGGCCATCGTGCAACGCACCATCCATAAACACGGCGGTGCGGTTTCAGCGGTAGGAAAGGCCGGGGAAGGTGCGACGTTCCATTTCACCTTGCCCCGGCGGAGAGAGTCAGTATGAGCGTTGATGGAGTCGAAGTACTGCTTGTGGAAGATAACCCGCGCGATGCGGAGTTGACCTTGCGGGCGTTGAAAAAACGAAATTTGGCCAACCACGTGGTTCACGTCAAAGACGGGCAGGAAGCGCTGGATTGGCTCTTCGCAATCGGACAGTACACAGGCAGAGACGTGACACAACGACCGAAGGTGATGTTGCTCGACCTCAAACTGCCAAAGGTGGATGGATTGGAAGTGCTGCGGGCGGTTCGCGCCGACGAACGCACCAGGTTCCTTCCGGTGGTGGTCGTGACCTCGTCGCGGGAAGAACAAGACTTGATTGCCGGCTATCAACTGGGCGTGAATAGCTACATTGTGAAGCCAGTTGATTTCGAAAACTTTTCGGCAGCACTCGCGGAAACCGGGCACTACTGGCTGGTAGTGAACGAGATGCCGAAGTAAAGGTGAAGCCATGAGCTGTATCGCGTTGCCGGTGCAACAGAAGATCCGGATACTGATGGTGGAAGATAATCCCCGAGACGCTGAGGTAGCGGTTCGGGCATTGCAACGCGCGGGCTACGACTTCGACTGGGTTCGCGTCGACACCGAGCCTGAGTTTCTAGCCGAGTTGGCTTCGGTACCCGATCTGATTCTCTCCGATTGTGCAATGCCACAGTTTGAGGGAATGAGGGCACTGGAGCTCACGCGTGAGCGCGGAATGGATACCCCGTTTATCTTGGTTTCCGGCACCATCGGAGAAGACGTCGCGGTCGAATTCATCAAGGCGGGCGCTGACGATTACCTGATCAAAGATCGCCTTGTGCGTCTCGGAGCGTCAGTAGCTAACGCACTTAAGAATAAACGATTGCGGGACGAGCGACGAAGCGCTAATGAGCAGCAGCTCAGCGCAGAGCGGCTCCGCAAGGCAGTTTACGACATTTCCGACGCCAGCGACCGGGCCCAATCCCTACGCGAACTCTACCAGTCTGTGCATGAAATCATCGGACGTGTGATGCCGGCAAGAAACTTCTATATCGCGCTACGGGAAGACCCGGCACACGATGTCCTGACCTATCCCTATTACGTTGACGAAAAGAAAGCTGAACACGCTCCGGTCACCATGGGCCGTGGATTGACCTCGTACGTCCTCCGTTCCGGCGCCTCACTACTTTGCCCTAACGCCTTGGAGGAAATGCTGGTGGAAAAGGGAGAGGTCGTTGCCGGCATTCCTACCGCCGTTTGGCTCGGGATACCGTTGCGGGTGGAAGGAAGCATCATTGGAGTGATGGCAGTCCATGACTACGACAATCCTCTCGCCTTCGGTGAACCGGAGCGAGAGATGCTGGAGTTCGTTTCCAGCCAGGTTGCGAAAGCCATTCAAAAGAAGCGCTCGGACGAGCATCGCGACTTGCAAGCTCGCGTAATGGAAGCTGCGGCCAATACGATGTTCATTGCCGATCGCAGCCGTACGATCACGTGGGTAAACTCCGCGTTCACCACCCTCACCGGATACAGCGCTTCCGAGGCAGTCGGGCAAAAGCTCGACATCCTGAGATCGGGCAGTCATCCGGAAGAGGTGTACCAGGGCATCGCCGATACGCTGGCTCGCGGACAAGTGTGGCAGGGCGAACTGATTGAGCGGAAGAACGACGGAGAGCTTTATACCGCGCGTACGATCATCACCCCGGTCAAGGATGAGGCCGGTAACTTCACCCATGTCATCTCCGTGAAGCAGGACGTTACGCGTGAGCGCGAGTTGGAGACGCAATTTCGCAAGGCGCAGAAGATGGAGGCCGTGGGCACGCTGGCCGCCGGAATCGCGCACGACTTCAATAATCATCTGGCGGTGATATTAGGATTCACCGAAGTGCTGCAGGAGAGACTCAGCACCGATTCAGTGTCGCAAGACAAACTTGCACAAGTTCAGAGCGCAACCCTCCGGGCCGCCAGCCTTACGAAGCAATTGCTGGCGTTCAGCCGGCAGCAGGTACTACAGCCCGTCGTGCTCGACCTGAACACCTCGATTCAGGAACTCGAGAAGATGTTGCGGCGGGTCATCAGTGAGAACATAGAGGTCGTTTTTAACCCTTGCGCGGATCTCGGGCGCATCTGTGCGGACCCGACCCAGATCGATCAAATCCTGCTCAACCTTGCCATCAATGCTCGTGACGCCATGCCCGACGGCGGACGTCTGACGATTGAAACCGCCAACATCGAGTTGGATGCGGAGTATGCGTCACAGCATATCGGTTGCAAGGCAGGCCCCCACGTTATGCTTGCCATCAGCGACACCGGGATCGGCATGGATAAAGCCACCCAGGCCCGTATCTTCGAGCCATTCTTCACGACGAAAGAGCCCGGAAAAGGCACCGGACTCGGTCTCTCCACGGTATATGGCATCGTGAAGCAGAGCGGCGGTTCCATCTGGTTTGAAAGCGAGCGCGGCCGCGGTACGTCCTTCAAGCTCCACTTCCCGGCCGTCACGGAGAAGGTGCGCGCGAAACCGGAAAAGGTTGTGCACGACACCGCGGATGCGCGGGGTGAAACCATCCTTCTGGTAGAGGACACTGTGCCCTTGCTCGAGGTCGTACGGGAGATGCTCGAGTCGGTTGGCTACACCGTCCACGCCTTTGATTCCCCCATGGAAGCCCTCGCGGCTGCGGGGCAAGCTCCCGATCCTCCCGCGTTGCTGATAACCGATCTCATCATGCCAGTCATCAGCGGACGCGAATTGTCCGATCGCATCACCGCTCTGCATCCGGGAACCAAGGTGATGTACATGTCCGGCTACACCGACGACACTGTCCTCCGGCTCGGGGTTCCCGACTCGGGTTGTAGCTTCATTCAGAAGCCTTTTAATCGGAACGAATTGGCGCAAAAAGTCCGTGTGATGCTGGACTCCCCGAACTAAATCAACGTACTCGCCGGTCTTTCCACAGCGCCTTACGATGTCGGCTGAATCACCTGCAACGGGTTTGGCGCCGGCGTTGTCCACACCGGTACGGCCAGCTCGGGCAACGGTTTTGCGTGAAAAAGACTGTGGCATGCGCGGGCGATCCAACGCGCCGAGCGTTTAGCTTTGTGCCGCCGCGCGCTGTCGGTCGAGATCCCCGTCCCCGCGTACATCTGCCGATAGAGTTTGGATAAGAAGATAAAGCCCATCCGGGCGCGCAGCGTCGGCGTGCAACTCGACCGCTTCCAGATGGCAGCGAAGGTGTAGAACTTGTCCCACACCCCCTGGGTGCGTTCGCGAATCTCGTCCGAGCTCATCAGCGGATGCGGCGTGAACATCTTCGGCCGGATGCTCGAAGGAATCAGCCAGTAGCGCACGATCGGAATCCCCCCGACGAGCGTCGGCTTCACAAACTGTTCTTTCTCCCAGTTTCCGAAATCGACGGTGCCCGGGAACGGCGTCATCATGACGAACTGCGCAAACGTGATCCCCGATTTCAGCGCGAGATCCACGGTAGCGTCGAAGGTCTCCGGCTTATCGGTAGGAAGGCCGAAGATGAACGAGCCGAGGACATGCACTCCGTGGCGACGGAATTCCTGTAGCTGCTGCGCCAGCCGGTCGCCGGAGAAGTTGAAGTCCTTGTAGACGGCCTTGAGCCCCTCGGGGGTCACGGCCTCGACGCCCACCAGCGCGCCTTTGATATTCGCCTGGCGCATGGCATCGAGGAACGCGCCGTCTTCCGCGGCTTCCATGGTGATCTGCGTGAAGAAGACCATGTCTTTCGGCAGCTGGGCCAATTGGGTCATCAGGTGGAAGCGTTCCTCGCGGATCTGCTCGAGGCTGCGCAGTTTTTCCAGATTGTTCTGTGCTTTCGCCAGGCGCAGATCGGTAAGCGTGACCGGATAAAAGTTGTCGTCGGCGAGCGCGATGAACCGAAAGCCACGCCGCCGCAGGTCGACGATCTCGGCGATCACCGTCTGGAAGTCACGCTGCCGTGGCTTCTGGCCGTCGGTGCGCCACACCGAACAGAACGAGCAATGCTTCGGGCATCCCCGAATGGTCTGCACCGAGGCCCACATATATTTCTGCGTGTCGACCAGGTCCCACCGCGCGGCGATAAATTGATCGCCCTCGATCTTTCCGCCGGCGTAGATGCGTCCCGGCGCGCCAGCCATGCAGTCATTCAGCGCACGCGCAAAAATCAAGTCGCCATCGCCTGTGACCACCGAGTGCGCGCCGCCCCGTTCGAAGGCCTCTTCCGGATAGAGCGTGGCGTGAATGCCACCGTAGATCACCCACGCCCCACGGGCGCGCGCGAGGTTCCCGACCTCGTATCCGCGCAGCGCGTTGCCGGTGTGCACGCTGATGCCAACGATGTCGCCACTCTGAATCGTGGCAGGATCCAGTTGTTCAAGCGTCTCGTCGACGAGTTTCGGCGTGCCGAAGCTGCGCGGCGTTGCCGCGGCCAGCACGAATAGCCATCGCGGAGTAATGACCGCCGTACCAAAGGAATTGTCGCTGGGATTGACCAGATGCACGGTCACAAGGCGCCGCCTTTCGAGCGATGCTCCGGGCTCGGTTGGACGGGGAGCAAAACTTTCGGAGTTCAGGGTGATCGTGCTTGGCGTAGGAGGGCCGAAACTCGAACGCACGGCCCCAGCGAGGAACGACGATCGCCGGGTAGAACTCGTAGGCGGGCCTTACTTGTTTCCCACAATACGCTTTCACTGAGTTTGGCGCAAATTGACGCTTGCCAAGAACGGGCAATGAGGGAAATAGGGCCGGGATTCAGTGGTTCGGTGGGGCACCCGCCGGGATGAGAACGAAATGTCCTAGTTTTTACGAGCTCGATGGCGGGCCGGGAGTCACGGCTTCCACTTGTTGAGAAACTTGATTACGTCATCAGGATCCATGGAACGAGCGGACTCCCACTCGCCGTTCTTTTGGGAGTAGAGCAGCTTGCCGTCAGCATCGAGAAGAGCCAGGGCTGGGACACCTTTGTTGAGCGGGACCTGGTAATCGGCGGCCAGGTTGTTGTTCTTCTTTCCGTCGTCGCCAATGTCGACATGAACCACCTGGAAGCCATTTTGCAGAATGGCAGCAACCTCGGGCTGATGAAAGGCCTGGTCGAGCACGTGGCAGTCGTAGCACCAGTTCCCACCGAACACGAGGATGATGCGCTGGTGATTTTTCTTTGCCTTGGCTTCCGCTTCCGCAATGTCAGCTTTGGCGTCCGCAGCTTTCTCGTAGAGATTTGGATTGGGATGCAAGGCAGGCTGCATTTTGACGACTTCGGAGTGCCCGGCGAGCACAATGCGCCACCCGTCCGCTTGTTCTTGCCACGCCTGCAGGTCCGTGACATAGCGGGTCCGCGGGCCGTCGGGGGTCTGCGCTTTCATGGAGACCGCCAGGGTCACGAGATGGAGCCCTTGTTGGTCCTGTTCCTCGACCGGCTTGGCATCGAAGTCGGTCGCGCCCGCCGAAACCAGCTGTTGCCAGAAATCGATTTCCGGAGAGATGCCGGGTACAGGTTTCTCGCCCTTCGGCAGGTACTCCGCCGGAGGATCGGTCGAGTACAAATTCTTCAGGGAAGTAATCGAGGTAGCCGTCAAGGAGGCTTTCCACTTGTCGATTCCGTCAAACGCAACTGGCGCGGTCTGCGCGAACGAGCAGGTAGAAGCAACCAGAAGCACGCAGGCCAAGCCCATGCGGAGAATCATGGAGAGCACCTCGTGGCGGATTATAAATGGAGCGGTTTGAGGGCGTCGGTGCGGGCTTTACGGTGCGGTCCCCACTTCTCGCGAAGAGGCCGCGAGAAATGGGGCACCCAAAGTCGTGAAGAGCTCAAGGTTTCAAAATCGAGGGATCTGGGCCACCCGCCCCAAAATACTTGCAACGTTTTGGGCATGGTGATATCGTATATAGTACTGATATCGTATACGATATCAGTGGGGACCGCAGAATGCGATCTGGAAGACCTCGATCACACTCAAGAGTCTGGGCAGCACAGCTAAGAAGGCAGCTAAACGGCATGAGCGAACAACGGCGATAGTGCATAAATGATTCTGATCGCAGATGCGATTCATTCAATCGAGCACACGGCCTATAAGCGTCAAGCCAACATTGCATAGCCAAGAACAGCAGAGCACAAGCCACACAAATCCGCGAAATCGAGGAGCGCAATATGGACGTCCATGAAAGAAGTCAATTTCTCCGTAGACGGAGTTGTAAATGGCGACAGAAGATGCAATTCGATCCCGGATTGCCGACCTTATAGGTCGGCGAAAGAATGTAACGTTTGAAGAGATCAAGTGGGTGTATGACCAGCTGTCGTCAAAGTATCCGTGCAAAACGCGGAAGACGACCCACGGCACCTTGTTCAGGATTGGCCACGTGCGATTTATGGTGAACTCTCATAACCCTGGATCGAAGCAGGTCAAAACGTATTCCGTCGACGAATTTGCGAGAGCAATGACGGAGCTTGGTTGGTATGACTAAAGATCTGAAGTATTACATGTCTCTCCCTTACACGGTTGTCTTGCGCCGGGACGATGAGGGAGATGTGGTGGCTCGCGTCAGTGAGTTGCCTGGATGCGTAACGCATGGAAGTTCGGAGGAAGAGGCACTTCGCAATTTGCGCGAAGTGCAGCAACTCTGGATAGAGGACTGCCTTGAGGCAGGGCAACGCGTGCCAGCACCGCATGCTGAGGAAGCAATGCCGAGTGGAAAGTGGCTGCAACGCGTGCCTCGATCGCTGCACAAGAAACTGATAGATGCAGCTGCGCTTGAGAACGTCAGCCTCAACCAGTATGTCGCGACCGTCCTCGCGGAAGCCGTGGGAGCCGCGTCAACTCATAAGTTTGACCCAGTTCCCCGGAGTTGGCTAGGTTCTGGGCTTCCTAACCTCGGCGAGCAGATCTTCGCCCTTTACTGGAGTCGTACGCGAAAATTCCCGAGCTGGGATCCGCCGGTGGGTGTGAGGGCTACCGAAAGCTATTTCGCGGATTACGCGAAGGAATTGGTGGGTGGTCTTCCAAACTACTTCACGCTGCCTCTTGAAAGGAAGGAACATGGCGCGATCAGGAAAGAAGAAAAGCACCGTACCGCGATCGATTGATTACCGAGAATTTATATCTCAGGTCCGTTTGGTTGCCTTGAGTATTGAACGCGGCGCGTTCAATGTCGATCGTGAGCGATTCTTTAATGAGTTGGAAGGTGAAAAGGGAAAGTACCTAATCTCAGCCGCATACAAAGTGGCGAAAGTGGGCAAGGACTTCTTCGACACGTTGTCGAGCTTCGATGTAAGTACCGACGCTGCCCCTGGGCGAGAGCCCTCTCTGAGAATCGTGTGCAGCGTATCGGCGCACTTCCACTGTCCCGGAAGGGTGGATCCTCAGTCGTGCGAGAGATTCGCTAATTCCGAGATGAAGCTCATTGTGTGGCCCTTCTTTAGACAGTTCGCATTCGACGCTACGTCTAGAATGTCCATTCCGCCGGTGGCAATTCCGCTTTCTACTGAGCTCGAGTAAAGGCTGCGTGGCCGCAATTCGACAAACATCGGTGGGAGTTCGACAGCCGCTTTCGATCGAAAGGAGACCTAATGAGCGACGAAACCGACGACGCGCTTCGATATGCGAAGAGGGTCCAAACACACCTTCAAGACGCCAGCGAGTCGGCTCGGACTGCAAAAGCCCACTCCCTTTCCCCCGGAAACCAATCCTACGTGCAGAGCAAAATCCGGGAAGTGGAGGGCAAGTTAGAAGATGCGCTATCAGAGATTAATCGCGTCGTAAGGATTTTGCGAGATATCGACGATTAGCGAACGGCTGACGAACCTCCTCGTCCCGCCGGGTGCTCCACGTCTCGCGTTTTCGAGAATGAGCAATCACCGTCGTCCGGTGGCGTCCGTCCCTAAGGTTTTCCAAGGCATCCCTGCTGCTTGCGTCAGCGAAGATCAAAAGTTTGGTGGAGGGGCGCCCGTCCCCTGCAGTTACCGTGGGGTAGCCCACCGTGCTACTCTACAGCGACTTCTGACGGAGGCCTTATGTCTACGCCACGGGTGTCTTCTGTCACGCCCGCATTCATGATTTCTATTTTAGGTGCATTGCTGGGCGGAGGACTAGCTGGGTCAGTGTTCACGTGGTATACGCACCGCCCGCAGCCAGCAATAGTGACTTATTCCATCGCGACTACGCAAACTGGGGCCGATTCAGCTCTAAAGAGTGTCGTCCCCAATCTTCAAATAAAAATCGGCAACGAAGACGTACCTGTAATCTACAACCACCTTATCGAACTGAATCATGTTCGAGGCCAGTATATTGATGCGGCCGAGGTCGCGATTATTTTCCAGCCGGGCGTGCGTGTGTTTGGTTTTCGAGCCGACTCTCCATCCCCGGTGCACTCCAGCACTTGTCGCCAGTCTCCGGCTACCCTGATCTGCAGGGTTGCTCCGCTAAATACGGGCGCGAAATATCAAATTGATATCGCTACTGACTCTGCCGCCGTGCCTTCTGTCCTCACCGCAGCTCGTGATATGGCCGTGATTCCTCTTGATATGTTCGTGTTGGAGGAATCGCGCTCTTGGAGGGCGCGCGTGTTTTCAAGGGACGCACTCCCTTTCGTGTTTCTCGTCGTGACGCTAGTTATGGGGCTCCTCGGGTTTAGACGAGTATTTCGCCGGATAACAAAGGAGGTAACGGTAGTCGGCAGGGTTTTTGGCACGAATGGGATGCCAGTAGTGGGTGCTACGATTTCCGTGAACCTCGAAGTCCCAAAGATTGCGTATGATCCCGTTACGACCGACGGTCACGGCGATTTCATCGTTCCACGGAGTGTAAGGAAGACGCAGGGGTTCAAGGGAACGGTTGAGGTGCATCATCCAGGGTTTGGCGATGTGGAATTGCCGATCCAATCGCCGATAGTTTTCGTCCATCTCAACGAACCTCCAAAATTGGTACAAAACGAAAAGTAGACTGCAGGAGTTCGCTATCGAGGCGCTTGAATTTCTTAAAGGGAGGCGAGTCGCCCTTCGGGCTGGTATTTTGGTCGGGGACAGACGGAATATCTTCTCACCTGCGCACGTGATTCTCCTCACGTCGAACCCACTCATCCATCACATACTTCGTGTCACGGCTCAGCTAATCTGCACCAATGGCGCATTGCGACCAGGGCCTGATCTCCGTCGCAACTGCGTTGGCGAGGCAGTTAACCGTCGCGAAAGCGCGATAGTTAAAAATGTTGGCAATTGTGCCACCTAAAGCCAATGGGCTGAATATTTTGGCTATAAGTTATGGGCGCTCAATATTTTGCGCGGATTACATAGCCTAAGTTGATGAAAATGCAAGAGGGGTGGGGAGGGGGTGGGTGAGGAAGTGGTTAATCTCACCGCCCAGGAAAAAGTGCCCTCCGGGCGAGACGGGCGCGGATGACTTGTCCCCAGCGCAATAGCGCTGGGCTAAGAAAAAGCGCCCTTCGGGCGGATGAAGCAAAACAAAAAGCCCCCGCTTGCGCGAGGGCTTCTAGTTTTACCGGACACCGGAAACCGGACAGCGGAAACCGGAAATTTAGTACATTCCGCCCATTCCGCCGCCGTGTCCGCCGCCTGCTTCGGCCTTCTTCTCTTCGGGGATCTCGGAGATGAGGGCTTCGGTGGTCAGCATCAGGCCAGCGATGGAGCCGGCGTTCTGCAGCGCGGTGCGGGTCACCTTGGTCGGATCGATTACGCCGGCCTTGACCAGGTCAACGTACTCGCCGGTCTGGGCGTTGTAACCGTAGTGCGGGTCCTTGTGGTCGCGGATCTTGCCGACCACGATGGCGCCTTCTTCCCCGGCATTGCCGACGATCTGGCGGAGAGGCTCTTCGAGGGCGCGCTTGATGATGTTGGCGCCGATGCCTTCGTCGCCCGTGAGCTTCAGGGCGTCGACTGCATCCACGCAACGGACGAGCGCAACGCCGCCGCCCGGGACGATGCCTTCTTCAACGGCAGCGCGGGTGGCGTGCATCGCGTCTTCCACGCGAGCCTTCTTTTCCTTCATTTCGGTTTCGGTAGCTGCGCCGACCTTGATCACCGCAACGCCGCCAACGAGCTTCGCCAGACGTTCCTGGAGCTTCTCGCGGTCGTAATCGCTGGTGGTCTTCTCGACCTGGCTGCGAATTTCCTTCACGCGGCCTTCGATCTCCGAGCTCTTGCCTTTGCCTTCGACGATGGTGGTGTTGTCCTTGTCGATGGTGACTTTCTTGGCGGAGCCGAGGTCTTCGATCTTCACGTTCTCGAGCTTAATGCCGAGGTCTTCCGTGATGGCCTTGCCACCGGTCAGAATGGCGATGTCCTGCAGCATGGCCTTGCGGCGATCGCCGAAGCCAGGCGCCTTCACGGCAGCAACGTTCAGGGTTCCGCGCAGCTTGTTGACGACCAACGTCGCAAGCGCTTCGCCTTCCACGTCTTCCGCGATGATGACGAGCGGACGGCCGCCCTTCGCGATCTGCTCAAGCAGCGGAAGCAGGTCCTTCATCGAGGAGACCTTCTTCTCGTGGATCAGGATGTAGGGGTTCTCGAGCACGACTTCCATGCGCTCGGGATCGGTGACGAAGTACGGGCTGAGGTAGCCGCGGTCGAACTGCATGCCTTCGACGACTTCGAGCTGGGTCTCCATGGTCTTGGATTCTTCGACCGTGATGACGCCATCCTTGCCGACCTTCTTCATGGCCTCGGCGATGATCTTGCCGATGGTCTCGTCGTTGTTGGCGGAGATGGTGCCGACCTGGGCGATCATCTCACCGGTGACGGGCTTGCTGAACTTGTCGAGGGCGCCCGGGATGCGGTTGCCTTCGTGATCATGCGAGCCGCAAATGGCGGTGACAGCCTTGTCGATGCCGCGCTTCAGGGCCATCGGGTTGGAACCGGCGGCGACGTTCTTCACGCCTTCGCGGTAGATGGACTGCGCAAGAACGGTGGCGGTAGTGGTGCCGTCTCCGGCGATGTCGCTGGTCTTGCTGGCGACTTCCTTGACCATCTGGGCGCCCATGTTCTCCATGGAGTCTTTGAGCTCGATTTCCTTGGCGACGGTGACGCCGTCCTTGGTAATGAGCGGGGATCCGAATTTCTTGTCGATGACGACGTTGCGGCCCTTGGGACCGAGGGTGACTTTGACTGCGTCGGCTAGGACATTTACGCCGCGCAGAATCGACTGGCGGGACTCTTCGCCGTGGACGATTTGCTTTGCCATAATTTTGATCTCCTATCGAAACTTACCTCAGGGGCTAAAGCCCGCGTGAGGGTGATCGCTTGACGCGGGCCTGAAGGCCCGCTGTACCTCAAAACTGAACCACAAGATCCTTCGACTGCGAATCCGCGAGGTGCGGCGGATTCTTCGCTCAGGATGACAAGCGGAAAAACTACTTATCCAATACGCCGAGGACTTCTTCTTCGCGCATGATGAGGAGTTCTTCGCCGTCGATTTTGATTTCGGTACCGGCGTACTTGCCGAAGAGGATGCGGTTGCCGGCTTTGACTTGCAGCGGGGTGGTCTCACCCTTTTCGTTCTGCTTGCCTTTGCCGACGGCGATGACTTCGCCTTCCTGCGGCTTATCTTTTGCGGAATCGGGGATGATGATGCCGCCACGGGTGGTCTCAGCTTCTTCCACACGACGGACGACGATGCGGTCGTACAGGGGAACGAGCTTGGTTGCGACTGCTGTTGTCATAGATTGGGACTCCTTTCGAATTTGTTCTTCGTGACTGATCGCCGCAGGCAGTGCCTGGCGGAGAAAGTCTGGGCCGGAGAAAACCTGGTTTCCGGGATCATAGCGAGGTGAGTGCAACACCCAGCAGAGCTGCTGCTAGCACTCATTGCTTACGAGTGCTAAGTGTAGGGCTTTCTGTGTAGGGATGTCAAGTCGGGCTGGCGGTATATGAGTGCTTTTCACTCAAGATTAACGAAAGTTGAGCTGATTAGCTGATTCTAATCGAGTTATTGGATTTCTCTAAAGCAGCAAGAATCCGCTGCCGAAGGGGAGAGTGAGAGACAGGATGGAGCGAATCCAAGGCCGCACGGAGGTCGAAGCACGTCGCCGGAAAGCTTCCTAAGCTGCTCTATGGCAGAGACTTAGGAAGCTGACGGCTCGGTGACGGAGATCTGGCCTGGCAACGGATGTTGCCTCCTGCGTCTTAGATCTCGCTGCGGAGCCGCGTTTCACTCCCTTGACTCCGCAGCGGGAAATTGCTCGGCCCTCGAGGTGTGCGGTGCAGGCTCCTGCCCTCAGTTTCAAACCAGCGCTAGTGGCGCTGGGAGTTGCGATCGTCGTCGCTTCGTTCACCCGGTTCTCAGTTGCAGAAAATCTAAAGCATTCGCCGGCGATCATGGCCGCGACCTCCGAAGCAATTCCGGCCGAAGAACTCACTGCGTTGCCGGTGCGGAATCCCGTCCTGATTGCGCCCGTGGTGAAAGCACCCGCGGCACCAACTCATGTCTCTCGGCAGATGCAGAAGCTGATACTGAAGTACGACGTGTCGAAAATCGGGGAGCGGAACGTCGGAAAGAGCATGAACTTCTACTCGCTCGATCGCGAGGCGCAGATGGGCCGCGAGATGGCGGAGGAAATCGAGACCGAGATGGTGCTGGTGAACGACCCTGTGATCAGCGAATACGTGAACCGCCTCGGGCAGAACCTGGTGCGGAACTCGGATGCGAAGGTGCCGTTCACCATACGGGTCGTGAATTCCAGCGAGGTCAACGCGTTCGCGCTGCCCGGCGGATATTTCTACGTGAACACTGGGCTCATCCTTGCCGCTGACAACGAGGCCGAGCTGGCGGGGGTGATGTCGCATGAGATCGCGCACGTGGCGGCGCGCCATGCTACCCACAATCTCAGCAAGCGCGACCTGGTGAACCTGTGCACGATCCCTGCGCTCTTCGTGGCGGGGCCGGTGGGCATTGCGGTACGCGAGGCGACGGACGTCGCGATGCCGATGGAGTTTCTGAAGTTTTCGCGCGATGCCGAGCGTGAAGCGGACCTGTTGGGAATGCAATACGCCTATGCGGCTGGATACGATCCGGCGGCGATGGTGAGCTTCTTCGAAAAGGTCGAGGCGAAAGAGAAAAAGAAGAAAGGCTTTCTGGCGCGAGCGTTCGATACCCATCCGATGACCGCGGAGCGAGTGCGCCGGGCCCAGGAAGAAATGAGCGCCATGCTTCCGCCCAAAGACGACTACATTGTGACCAACAGCGAGTTTAACGACGTCAAGGCGCGGTTGGCCGCACTCGTGAATCGCCACATGATCGAAGATTCGGATGACTCCCTGCCGACATTGCATCGCGCGACCGCGGAGCCCGACGATGCGAAGCCGCAGAAAGACGATCGTCCGACACTGAAGCGCGGAACTGGAGATTGACAAGTTACCCGCGCGCGCCCAGCCGGGAGTTACAATATCGGTTGCCATGAAAAAGCTCTGTGTTCTCGTTATCGCGCTCCTGCTTCCGTTGTCCCTGGCTTCTGCCGACAAGAAGAAGGATGACGAGCAGCAGTCGGACGTAAAGTTCCAGGTGCTGAAGGCCGACACTGGCAAGCCCGTGCGCAATGCGGCCGTGATCCTGCATCCGGTGGGTGGCGACGGCCACCAGTCGCGCAAGGGATCGGAGCTCAAGACCGACAGCGAGGGGAACACCGAGATTGCCGTACCCTACGGCAAGGTGCGCGTGCAGGTGATCGCGCCCGGCTTCCAAACCTACGGCGAAGACATCGAGTTCAGCGAGCCGCAGAAGACGGTCGTTATTAAACTGAACCGTCCCGGCGACCAATACTCCATCTATAAATAGAACGAACGCCGCATCTAGTGCGACATGGATTTCCAAGATGACGTCCTGATCATCGGCGGAGGTGTGGCCGGATTGGCCGCTGCCGCGGAATTGCATGAAGCCGGAGTGCGCGTGCGCATCCTTGAAGCGCGCGACCGGCTAGGCGGACGCGTCTGGACGATTCGCGCGCCGGGAGTCGAGCAGGGAATCGAACTCGGGCCGGAGTTCATCCACGGGAAACCTCCGGAGCTGTTTTCGATTGCGTCGCAAGCCGGACTGCATCCGATTGAGCTGGGCGGAAACAATTTCATATCTGACGGAAAAACCGTAAAGCGGTTTGATTTTTTCCGGCGCAGCGAGTCGGTGCTCGACGAGATGGACGATCATGGCCCCGACCGCTCCTTCATGCAGTTTGTGCGTGAACACATTGGCGAAGATGATCGGGAGAGCTTGCAGTGGGCGATTCGCTATGTGCGTGGATTTCATGCGGCGGACCCGGAACTGATCAGTGTCCATGCCATCGTGCGGGAATCGAAGGCTGAAGAAAAGATCGAAGGCGATCGGCAGTTTCGCCCGGCGCATGGTTACGATTCGTTGATCTCGTGGTACGAACGGCGATTGGCCGGCGTGCCGGTGGAATTGAAAACCGAAGTCATCGCCATCGGCTGGAGCGACGATGCCGTGGAAGTGCTGGCGGAAGGCGGGCGTTTATTTCGCGCGCGCAAAGCGATCATCACCCTGCCGCTGTCGGTGCTTCAGGAAGATGCTGTGCAGTTCGAACCCGCTCTGCCGCAAAAGCAAGAGGCCGCCGCGAAACTCGTGATTGGCAGAGTGCTCCGCGTCACCCTGCAGTTTCGTGAACGCTTCTGGACGCAGCGAAAAGACGCCGTGCCCGACCTTCGCAACCTGCACTTTCTGATGGCAGACGATCCGCTTTTCCCGACCTGGTGGACCATGCATCCAATCGGCGCGCCGCTGCTGGTGGGATGGTCTCCGGATGTCTGTTCCGATGCTCTTCGCGGCAAGTCGCACGAGGAAGTCGCGGCGCAAGCCTGCCGCTCGCTGGAAAAAACGTTGCCGGATTACAAAGAGGAGATCCGCGCAGGATTCGTCGCTGCCTATTTTCATGACTGGCAGAGCGATCCATACTCGCGCGGTGCGTACAGCTATGTGAAAGCGGGCGGTGAAGGCGCACAGCAGGCGCTGGGTGCTCCCGTGGAAAACACTCTGTTCTTCGCGGGAGAAGCCACGGAATGGGATGGCCACCATGCGACCGTGCACGGCGCGATTGCCACCGGATTAAGAGCAGCGCGCGAGGTGCGCGCCGCCCTCAATCGATAACCTATCCCTGCTGCTGCTTCGGCACTACAAACACCGCCGTGCCATACGCGAGAACTTCGGTGACTCCCTGCATCACTTCGGTTGCGTCGTAGCGCGCGCCGATCACTGCGTTCGCGCCCACTGCGGCAGCGTGTTGGATCATCAGGTCGAAGGCCTCGTTGCGCGTCCGTTCGCAAAGTTCGGTGAGGATCGTGATATTGCCGCCTACGATCGTCTGCAGGCCGGCGCCGATGCTGCCGAAAATCGAGCGTGAGCGCACCACAATGCCGCGCACTACGCCGAGGTTCTTCGTAATGGTGAATTCGTCGAGTTCAAAGGCGGTGGTGACCATGTTATGCGCTACTACGCCACGTGGCGGAGCCGAGGTTGCCATTGCTTCTCCTTGATTAAGACTGCGGCAACAGTGTAGCGCGGGCCAACCGCCGGGTGAACCATCCGCGCGATTATTACCGTTCATCAATTTATTTTGGAGCAGTAATCGCAGACCGCCGCTCGCGCGCGAGGATCTCGCGCTTGCGCTCCACTCCCCAGCGATATCCCGCGAGGTCTCCTGAAGCCGCAACCACACGATGACAAGGTATCGCCAGCGCCACGCGGTTCGAGGCACAGGCGCGAGCCACGGCCCGGGTGCTGCTGGGCTTGCCCAGCTTCGCCGCCAGACCGCTGTAGGTGAGGGTTTCACCGGGCTTGGTTTCGCGGAGAAGCTGCCAGACCTTGGCCTGAAACGCAGTCGCGTGAATATCGATGGGGATCGATGTGAGGAATTCGTTCCCCTGGACGTGGTCGGCGATGGCGTCGAGGTAGGTGGCGACCTTGGCGTCGTTGCGATGGGTGTCGGCGGCGTGGAATTCTTCGCGCAGATCGGATTCAAGTTTCTCGCGATTGTCACCGAAGCTGATGGTGCAGACACCTTTTTCCGTAGCAGCGGCGAGGATATAGCCGATTGTCGACTTGCGAATGCCGAAGGTGATGCGGGCGCCGCGGCCTCCGCGGCCGTAACTCGCGGGAGTCATGCCGAGAACGGCGTCGGACTTTTCGTAAAGGCGGCTGCTGGACCCGAAACCGGCGTCGTACATGGCGCCGGTGACGTCTTGCGAAGCTTTCAGCTTAGTTTTGAAATCTTCGAGCTTGTGGCTCGCCTGATATTCGCGCACCGTCACGCCCAGCACATCGCGGAAAATCTGATTCAGGCGGCGAAGCGGAATGCCTTCGTGTTGCGCGATCTCGTCGGGGCCGAGGTTCTTGTATTCGTCGGTGAGTTCGCGGCAGATGCGGGCGACGTGATCGGCGCGGCTTTCAGTCTTCGGCGCGCAGCGTCGGCAGGCGCGATAGCCCTGCTGCTCGGCATCCTTCGGGTTAGCGAAGAACTCTACCTGCTCGCGATTCGGGCGCTTGCTCGGGCACGTCGGCCGGCAGTAGATATGCGTCGAGCGCACTGCATATACGAAACGGCCATCGGCGGCGGCGTCACGCTGGAGCACCTTTTCCCACATGGTTTCCGTACTCATCTCGTTCACCTCGAGTTGTAGAGTACGGCGGGCCATGAAAGGTCGCTATCCGGGGAGTGCGTTCAAAATTCTATGTTTTCGATGCTTCCGTTTCCTCTTCGGATTCCGCCTGTTCGGGTCGCAGTAGCGGGAACAAGATCACGTCGCGGATCGACTTCGAATTCGTCAGTAGCATGACGGTCCGGTCGATGCCGATGCCCATCCCGCCCGTTGGAGGCATGCCGTAACTCAGCGCCCGCACGTAGTCCTCGTCCATTTGATGCGCTTCTTCGTCGCCTCTCGCGCGCTCGGCCAGTTGCATCTCGAAGCGCTTGCGCTGTTCGATGGGATCGTTGAGTTCGCTGAAGGCATTTCCGATCTCCATCCCGGCGCAGAACACCTCGAAGCGCTCCACCCACTCGGGATCTTCGCGATGGTTCTTCGATAGCGGCGAAATCTCGACCGGGAAGTCATAGAGAATCGTCGGCTGAATTAGGTGTTCCTCAGCCAGCGCCTCGAACATCGCCGCGATGGTCACGCCCTTGGGCGCATTCGACTGGAACGGCATGAGCTTCAGTTCGCTGAGATGCTTTCCCATGGCGCTGACTTTCTCGGCGCTGGAGAAATCTTCGAAAGCTGGCTTCGGGCCGGCGTTTTCAGGCCAGTTCTTCAAAATCGCGTCGCGCATCGAGATGCGTTCAAACTTGCCGAAGTCGATCGTCGCCTCGCCGTACGGCACGGCGGTTCCACCGGTCACTTCCGTCGCGAGCTCGCGATACAGATCTTCGGTGAGCTTCATCAGATCGAAGTAATCCGCGTACGCCCAGTAAAACTCAAGCATCGTGAACTCGGGATTATGCCGCGTGCTGATGCCCTCGTTCCTGAAGTTGCGGTTGATCTCATAGACGCGATCGATGCCGCCCACGATCAGCCGCTTGAGATAGAGCTCCGGCGCAATGCGCAGGAAGAGGTCCATGTCGAGCGTGTTGTGGTGCGTGGTGAACGGTCGCGCCGCTGCACCTCCGTAGAGACGTTGCAGCATTGGCGTCTCGACCTCAACAAATCCGCGCCGATCGAAGAACCGCCGCATCACTTGCAGTATCTTCGCGCGCTTAATGAAGACCTCGCGGACTTCGGGGTCCATGTTCATGTCGACGTAGCGGCGACGATAGCGCAGTTCGACGTCGGTCAGCCCATGCCATTTTTCCGGCAGAGGGAGCAGGTCCTTCGCGAGGAACGTAATCTCTTCGACGTGCACGCTGAGTTCGCCGGTGCGGGTGCGGAAGAGATAGCCTTTCGCGCCAACGAAATCGCCAAGATCGAGCAATTTGTAGAGCGCAAATCCTTTTTCGCCGACGTTATCCAGCCGCACATAAAGCTGCAGCCGCTTGCCATCCTGCTGGATGTGCGCGAAACCAGCCTTACCCTGGCCGCGGATCGACATCAGCCGCCCCGCCACGCGCACATCTATATGGTTGGCCTCAAGCTCCTCGGCGGTCTTCGGCGAATATTCCTCCAGAATCTGCGGGACGCTGTGGGTGATCTCGTACTTATAGGGATAGGCCTTCTGGCCAAGCTCTTCAATCTGCTTCAGCTTGTCAAGCCGAAGCCCATAAACCTTCTCATCGAATGCCACGTGGGTTCCTTCAAAATTGCGTGCCCGAAGTGACGGGCGTCACAGCGCATTGTTTTCGAACCCTTGATTATAGGACACGGTATTGCGACCTACCCTGTCCTGCGGACAAGGGTGAGGGCACCCACAGGGTTGGAGATTTTCATGCCGCAGATTTATGTTCCTATTTTTATCTTCTTAGCGGTAGCGTTCGCCATTGGCGCGGGCACGCTGATGCTCTTCAAGCTGGTGCGCCCCTCGAAACCGAGCAAAATAAAGTTGATGCCCTACGAATGCGGCATCGACCCCTTCGATTCCTCGCGACAGCGTTATACGATCCGCTTTTATATCGTCGCGATTTTATTCGTAGTGTTCGATGTGGAAACCATTTTCCTCTTCCCCTGGGCGGTGCAATTCAAGGCGCTGGGCGTTTTCGGCCTGGCCGAGATGATGCTCTTTCTCGGCATCCTCGTCGCCGGATACCTGTGGGTTTGGAAAAAGGGTGCTTTGGAGTGGATCTAACCGATCGCTTGTCAAGAATCCCCACGAAAGCGGCTTCGGCCGCTTTTCTTTTTGGGCGTTGAAAAACGCAATATCCCACCTTCGCGGGACAAGATTTATGCGATTCCGTCCTGGAATTAACGATGCCGTGAAAGGTGCATGGAATCAGGGGATTTCTCTCTATTGTGATAGCGGTCACACCTGCACGTGATCTGTGTCGTTTCAGCACACCTCCACGGGTTGGTAAAACAAGATGTCCCGATACGAATCGGTAGCAGAAAAGGCACAGAGCAGATGCCAGACGAGAAATCTGAACTGGACAAATCACCCCAACAAGCCAACAACGGGCTCGCCGGGGACCCCGACAAAGCACCAGAGAAGACTGTAAATGCGGCTCCGGCGACGGCAGCTTCCCCTACTCCCCCACCTCCCCCGGTTGCTCCAAAACCAGCCCCCGCTGCCGCGAAGCCGGCAGCTCCCGCAGCTCCGCCGAAACCCGCGCCCATCGCGTGGGAAAGCCCGCTGGTGGCGAGTTTGAAGCAGCAGTACGGCTCGGGGATCCGCGAGGCCGCGATCTACCTGAAGGACAAGTACCTGGTCGTCGATAAATCGATCGTTTTCGATGTCTTGACCCGCATGCGCGACGACGAGACCTTCGACTACTGCGTGGACGTGACCGCAGTGCACTGGCCGAAGCGCGAGGAGCAGTTCGACGTGGTTTACATCCTCTATTCGTTCGCGAAGAACGAGCGGGTACGGATCGAAACGATGATCAAGGATGGCGAGAAAGTTCGCAGCGCATTCAGCCTCTGGCCAACCGCCGACTGGCTGGAACGCGAGGTTTTTGACATGTACGGCATCGAGTTCACCGGACACCCCGGCCTCAAGCGAATCCTGCTCCCCGAGGGCTGGACCGGCTATCCGCTGCGCAAGGATTACGGCATCCGCCAGCAGGACCAGGCGTGGATAAAAGCCAACATCGGAATCGAGAGCGGACAATGAGCCCATCAGCGGAATACAAAACGCTCGACCTGCACGACCAGACGTTCCTCGATTCGAACGAGATGGTCCTGAACATGGGTCCGCAGCACCCGTCGACGCACGGTGTGTTGCGCGTGATCCTCAAGCTCGACGGCGAAAAGGTTTTGGGCACGGAATGCGTGATCGGCTACCTGCATCGCGGCGTCGAGAAGATTGCCGAGAACCGCACCTACGTGCAGTTCAATCCCTACGTCGATCGCATGGATTACGTCGCGGCCGTTAGCAATGGCCTCGGATACTGCGAGAGCGTCGAGAAACTGATCAACGTGGAAGCGCCGCCGCGGGCGCAGTTCTTGCGCGTCATCCTCGCGGAACTCAATCGCCTCGCGAGCCACATGGTGTGGCTGGGCACGCACGCACTCGATATAGGCGCGATTACGCCGCTGTTCTACACCTTCCGCGATCGCGAAGAAGTCCTGAAGATCTTCGAGAAATATTGCGGAGCGCGGCTTACAACGCATGCCTTCCGCATCGGCGGCTGCATTTACGAGGCCTACGACGGCTTCGAAAAAGACGTTCTCAAGTACTGCGACTTCCTCGAGCCGAAGATCGATGAGTATGAATCTCTGCTGACGGGAAATCGCATCTGGGTGCAGCGCACGAAAGGTGTTGGCATCCTGAACGCCGCGGATTGCAAGGCCCTCGGCGTAACTGGCCCGGTGCTGCGCGCGGCCGGCGTGAAGTGGGACCTGCGGAAAGCGCAGCCCTATGCTGCTTACGACCAGGTTGAGTTCGACATCCCGACCGCGCAGAATGGCGACACCTTCGACCGGTACATCGTGCGCATCCAAGAGATGCGCCAGTCGGTGCGAATCCTGCGTCAAGCGGTAGATAAGCTTCCGGCGGGCCCGACGATGGCGAAAGTACCTAAAGTCCTGAAGCCGCCCGTCGGACGGATTTACCACTCGATCGAAGCTCCCAAAGGCGAGCTTGGATATTTCATTGTCAGCGACGGCTCGACGCAGCCCTATCGCGTGCGGGTGCGGCCCCCAAGCTTCGTGAATTTGCAGGCGCTCGACAAGATGGTGCGCGGCGCGCTGATCGCCGATGTCGTGGCCGTAATCGGAACGCTCGACATCGTGCTCGGTGAGGTGGACCGGTGATCTCACACTTTCTGAAATTTCTCTCTTTCAACGGAACGCCGGGCGAATACGGCAGCACGCTCTGGGCCACGATCTACATCCTCGTGATCTTCGGTGTGGCATCGGTCGCCGTGATGCTGATGACCTACCTCGAGCGCAAAATTCTCGCGCACATGCAGATTCGCCTCGGCCCCATGCGCGTAGGTCCGCATGGCCTGCTGCAGCCGATCGCCGACGCCCTGAAGCTGCTCATCAAGGAAGACATCGTTCCCGATGGCGCCGACAAGTTCCTCTTCTGGATGGCGCCCGTCGCCGTAATGATGACCGCCTTCACCGGTTACCTGGTGATCCCCTTCGGAAAACAGCACGCGGTCACGAACATGAACATCGGCGTGCTCTTCATGCTGGGCATCTCGTCGCTGGGCGTGCTGGCGGTCGTGATGGCCGGATGGTCGTCGAACTCGAAATACGCGCTGATGGGCGGCCTTCGTTCTGCGGCTCAGATGGTGAGCTACGAAGTTGCCATGGGACTGGCCGTGGTCAGCGCGCTGATGATGACCTCGCTCGCAACTGGAACCGGGACGATGAGCATGATCGGCATCGTCGAGTCGCAACAGCAACAGGGAAGCTGGTTCATCTTCAAGTTCTTCCCGGTCGGGCTGATCGCCTTCGTGGTCTTCGCGATCGCGATGGTCGCCGAAACCAATCGCGCTCCCTTCGATCTTCCGGAAGCGGAGAGCGAATTAACCGCCGGCTTCCATACCGAATACAGCGGGTTCCGCTGGTCGTTGTTCTTCCTCGGCGAATATGTCGCGATGATCGGCGTTTCTTCGATCGCCGTTACGCTCTGGCTCGGCGGATGGCTGCGTCCCTTCCCGAACGCGCTGAGCGGTGCGACCTGGGACACGGCATTTTCCACCGCTCCCGGAATTTTGTTCTTCGTCCTCGCGGCCATGTGCTTCATCGGCTTCGCGCGGATGCCCAAGAAGCCGTCATTCAAGGTTCAAAGCATCGGCCTCGGCGTCTTCGGCGTGGTGCTCGGCATGATCGGCGCGGTTTTGTTGGTTCCAATGGTTCGCGTGCGCGTCGCTGACATCTTCTGGTTCTCCGCCAAGGTTGGCGTATTCATGTACCTCTATATCTGGTATCGCGGAACCTTCCCGCGTTACCGGTTCGATCAACTCATGAAGGTTGGCTGGAAGGTGCTGCTCCCGATCTCACTCGCGGTGCTGGTGTTGGTCGCGGTGATCGGCGTGCGGCATGAGCTTCTCGCAGGATTGATGGGGGTGGCGCGATGAGTATCGCCCCGCTGCTGCGCAAGATTTTCCTCGTAGATCTGATGAAGGGGTTGTCGATCACCTTTAGCCATCAGGGTCCGAAGGATTGCCAGACCGAACAGTATCCGCAGGAACGGCCGACGATTGCCGACCGCTACCGCGGACAACCTCTCATGAAGCTAGGAGAGAACGGCGAGTCGCTGTGCATCGGTTGCAACCTGTGCGCGCTGGCCTGCCCGGAAAACCTAATCACGATGAAGTCTGACCGCGATCCGGTCACCAAGAAAAAGGTGATGACGACTTACGTGTACGACGTGAGCCGTTGCATGTTCTGCGGCTTGTGCGAAGAGGCCTGCCCGACGCAGTCGCTGAAACTTGGCACGGGATACGAAATGGCGCTCTACACCCGCGACGGCATGGTGCTCGATCGCGAAGTGCTTGAACATCGCAAAGATCCGGAGCCGTACGACAAATGACACCCGTAGCCACAACATTTTTCTTTTACTTCCTGGCCGCGCTCAGCGTGGGCAGCGCCCTTGGCGTCATTTTGCGCAAGAACGCCGTGCACTCGGCGATCTTCCTGATCTTCACGCTGCTGGCGCAGGCTGGGCTTTACCTCATGCTCTATGCCCCGTTCGTCGCCGGCGTGCAGATCATCCTCTACGCGGGCGGAATCATGGTGCTCTTCCTCTTCGTGATCATGCTGGTGAACTTGGAGCGATCGCTGAAGGAAGAGCAATTCAACAAGCAATGGATCGTGGGAACGGTTGTCGCGGTGCTTTTCGGCGCGCTGGTGATGATCGTTTACCGCCGCGGCTCAGCCGATCTGCCGCAAGCGCTCACCATCCTGCCGGAATCGACGAACACGCAGGACATCGGCGTAATGCTCTACCGGAATTACATGCTGCCGTTTGAAGTCGCGTCGCTACTGCTGCTGGTGGCGATTGTGGGCGCGGTGGTCATGGCGAAGAAGAGGATCTGACCATGGCTGAAATCGGAACCATGCATTACCTGGTTGTGGCGATTATGCTCTTCATCCTTGGGGTGGTGGGCGTGGTCACGCGCCGCAATGTGGTCGTCATTTTGATGTCGATCGAACTGATCCTGAACGCCGTGAACCTCAACCTGGTCGCGTTTTCGCGACTGCATGGGCTGCACGGGCAGGTGTTTGCGATCTTCGTAATTGTGGATGCAGCGGCCGAAGCGGCCGTCGGACTTGGCATCGTAATCGCGTTCTTCCGTAATAAAGAGACGGTGAACGTGGACGAAATAGATCTTTTGAAGTGGTGAGAACCCAATGTTCTTCCTAGAACACATCTGGATGATTCCGCTGTTTCCCGCCTTCGGCGCGGCGTGCATGTTCTTCTTCGGAAGAAAGCTCGACGACGCCCACGACAAGAAGTGGGTGAACGGCATTTGCGTTGGCGTGGTCGTGCTGGCGTTCCTCTGGACCTGCGCTTCGGTCTATCAATACACCCAGTACTCTGCCGTGGAGCATGGCAAGCCGTTCGAGAAGGTGCTGTACACGTGGCTGGGCTCGGGCACCGGACTGACGACCTTTGAAACCGCTTCGCATGCGAAAGCCGAATTCAAGGCCGAGGCTGGCTTCCTGCTCGACCCGCTTTCGTCGGTCTGGCTGCTCTTCGTCACCGGCGTAGGCATGTTGATCCACATCTACTCCACCGGATACATGAAGCACGACGGCGGCTACTACCGCTTCTTCGGCTATCTCAATCTCTTCATGTTCTCCATGTTGACGCTCATCCTCGGCAACAACCTGGCCATGATGTTTGTTGGCTGGGAAGGCGTGGGCCTGTGCTCGTACCTGCTGATCGGCTTCTACTTCCACAAAAAATCGGCGAGCACCGCAGCGAACAAGGCGTTCATTACGAACCGCGTCGGCGACGCGGGCGTGCTGATCGGAATGTTCACCATCGCCTGGTACTTCGGCTCGATCAACTTTGTGAAGGTGACGGAAGCCGCGCGTAGCGGGATCTTCCACACCGGCGACTACTGGATTACTTTCGCGACCATCGCACTGTTCATCGGCGCTTGCGGCAAGAGCGCGCAGCTACCTTTATATGTATGGTTGCCGGATGCGATGGAAGGCCCAACTCCGGTAAGCGCGCTGATCCACGCGGCGACCATGGTCACCGCCGGCGTTTACATGGTGGCGCGCACCAACGCACTGTACGTCCTCGCCCCGCACTCGATGATGGTCGTCGCGATTGTTGGAGCATTAACCGCGATCTTCGCAGCTTCGATCGGCTTGGTTCAGAACGACATCAAGCGCGTTCTCGCGTACTCAACGGTTTCGCAGCTCGGCTACATGTTCCTCGCCCTCGGACTCGGAGCATTCACCGCCGGCGTTTTCCATGTCTTCACCCACGCGTTTTTCAAGGCGCTTTTGTTCCTCGGATCTGGCTCAGTGATCCACGCCATGAGCGGCGAGCAGGACATGCGCTTCATGGGCGCGCTGCGAAAGAAGATTCCGACCACCTTCCGCACCATGTTCATCGGCACCTTGGCGATCGCCGGAATTCCTCCACTGGCAGGCTTCTTCTCCAAGGACGAAATTCTCTGGCAGGCGTGGTCGAGCCATGACGGCGCGTTCCGCATCCTCTGGGTGATCGGCTTCGCGACCGCCCTGATGACGTCGTTCTACATGTTCCGGTTGATCTACCTCACGTTCTTCGGCGAGTCGCGCATGAGTCATGACGTCGAGCATCACGTGCATGAGTCTCCGAAATCGATGACGCTGCCACTGGTACTTCTCGCCGTCTGCGCAGTGTTCGCGGGCTTCCTCGGAATCCCGAAGAGCCTCGGCGGAACGAATGTTTTTGAGAAGTGGCTGGAGCCGGTGTTCGCGAATGAGCACACCATCGCAGCAGAAGCAGCAGCCCCGGTGAAGGCTCCGGTAAAAGAAGAGAAGACCGACTACACCGAGTACGAACTGATGCTGGCCTCAATCGGTGCGGCCGCCCTCGGCTGGTTCATGGCAAATCGCTCGTACGGCAAGGCTGCAAAGGATTTCAAAGAACCGATCCGCGAGTTCTCGCAGCCGGTTTACAACACCCTGCTTAACAAGTATTACGTTGACGAGGCCTACGACTATACCGTGCTCGGCCGCAAGAAGATTGGCCCGGTGCGGTTAGGTGCGTTAGGCGCAGGCGAAGGGCTCTGGAAGTTCGATTCCACCGTGATTGATGGCGGCGTAAACGGCGCAGGCTGGACGACGAAGTTCGCCGGCACGCTCTCGAGCTGGTGGGACAAGTGGATTATCGACGGCATCCTGGTGAACGGCCCGGCCATTCTGGCGCGCGCCACCTCGTATCCGGTGCGTTTAGTGCAGTGGGGATTGGTGCAGTGGTACGCGCTGGTGATGATCGCCGGCGTCGTCGGCTTCGTTTGGTACTACGTGATCCGATAAAGATTCGCGGCCTCGGCCGCATGGTGAACGGAATTACTTATGTTTAGAGCACACATACTTTCGATCGTGTTGTTCACGCCCCTGGTGGGAGTGTTCGTCCTGATGCTGGTTCCCAAGGAGAACAAGAACGCCATTCGCTGGATCGCGAACATTTTCGCGGCGCTGGGCTTCCTGGTCTCGCTTCCGCTGGTGCCGTGGTTCTGGGCCGCCAAGAGCGACGTGACGCCGTACTTCAAGTTCGCCGAGGGCTCGGCCAATAACTGGATCCCCTCGATCGGCGCCGGCTACCAGCTTGGCATCGACGGCATCTCGTTCCTGCTGATCATGCTGACCACGCTGCTCGGCTTCATCTCGATCCTCTCCTCGTGGACCGCGATCGAGAACCGCGTGAAGGAATACTACGCATGGTTCCTGGTCCTCCAGACCGGCATGCTCGGCGTCTTCATGGCCAACGACTTCTTCCTCTTCTTCGTGTTCTGGGAAGCGATGCTCGTGCCCATGTACCTGCTGATCGGCATCTGGGGCGGCCCGCGCAAGCTCTACGCCGCGATCAAGTTCTTCCTCTACACGCTCTCCGGATCGGTGCTCATGCTGCTGGGCATCCTGTTCCTCTACTTCCATCACCACGTATTGACGGGCGTCTATACCTTCTCGCTGGAAGCCCTCTACGCCACGGCGCCGCTCATCACCGGCAAAGCCGCGATCCTGCTGTTCTTCGCGTTCTTCATCGGGTTTGCCATCAAGGTCCCGATGTTCCCCTTCCACACTTGGCTGCCCGATGCGCACGTCGAAGCGCCAACCGCCGGTTCGGTCATCCTGGCGGGCGTCTTGTTGAAGATGGGCACGTACGGCTTGATCCGCTTCTCGCTACCGTTCTTTCCAGCCGTCGCGACGATCAAGTGGGTTCAGGGCCTGCTGATCACGCTGTCATTGATCGGCATCATCTACGGCGCGCTCGTCTCTCTCGTTCAGAAGGACATGAAGAAGCTAGTTGCATACTCCTCGGTCAGCCACTTGGGCTTCTGCACGTTGGGAATTTTCGTCTTCAACTCCATGGGGATCGCGGGATCGGTGATCCAGCAAATCAACCACGGCATCTCGACCGGCGCGTTGTTCTTGATCGTCGGCATTCTCTACGAGCGTCGGCACACGCGTGAGATTTCGGAGTACGGCGGCATCAGCACCGTGATGCCGATCTACGCGACGATCTCGCTGATCATGTTCATGTCGTCGATGGGCCTGCCGCTGCTGAACGGCTTCGTCGGCGAGTTCCCGATCATGATGGCCACCTTCATGGTCAGCAAGACGTGGGCGATCTGGGCCGTTCCGGGCGTCGTCCTGGCTGCTGCTTACCTGCTCTGGCTCTATCAGCGGGTGTTCTTCGGGACGGTTACCAATCCGAAGAACGAAAAGCTGCTCGACCTGAACGCGCGCGAAATCGCAACCTTCGTTCCGCTGGTAGCGTTGGCGCTGTTGATCGGACTCTTCCCGCAACCGCTGTTCAAGATCCTCGACCAGCCGGTGAATCATCTGCAAGCCGTCATCGACACGCATCGCGTGGGATATGTCCCTCCGGTGGTGAATGCGCAACAGGCAGCGCCTGCGCCGCAAGAAGCGCCGGCAAAGCCGATCGTCGCACCGGCAGAGAAACCGCAGCCGAAGCCACTCGAGAAGAAGTCAGTAGAACCGGTAAAGACGCTAACCAAGGCCACAGCACCCGAAGTTGCGGCGTCGCCGCGTAAGAGCTAAGGAGAACGATCGTGACTACGATTCCCAACTTGTTCTCGCGCAGCGATTACGCACTGGCCATGCCGATGCTTGTACTTTCGGCATTCGCCATCGCGGTCCTGCTCGTCGATCTCTTCTTGCCGAGAGCGCTGAAGCGTTGGAACGCCGTTCTGGCGCTGGTCGGTCTTGCCGCCAGCGGACTCTCGCTCGCGAAAGTCTGGTTTGCGATGCACCTCATTGCAACCTCCGGTCCCGCGCGCTTCTCCGGATTCCTCGGCAGCCTCGTGATGGATCGCTTCGCCGTCTACTTCTTCCTGCTGTTCCTCGCGGGCGCGGCCGTCACGATCCTCATGTCCATGCACTACATGGAAGTTGAGAACGAAGATCACGGCGAATATTACGCGCTGATCCTCTTCGCCGTCGTCGGCATGATGTTCATGGCCTCCGGCTTCGACCTCGTCCTGCTCTTCATCGGCCTCGAACTGATGGCGCTCTCCACCTACGTCCTCGTCGGCTTCCTCCGCCGCGACAAGCGTTCCAACGAAGCCGCGCTGAAGTATCTGCTGCTTGGAGCTTTCTCGTCGGGCATCTTCGCCTACGGACTTTCACTCTTCTACGGCCTGACCGGCAGCACCAACCTCGGCGAAATTGCCGATAAGCTTTCTCTGCGCCTCGCCAACAATCCGCGCGATCCGATCGCGATGCTGGCGCTCATCACTACCGCCACCGGCCTTCTCTTCAAGATCGCCGCCGTCCCCTTCCATCAGTGGGCGCCCGACGCCTACGAAGGTGCGCCGACCGCGATCACCGGCTTCATGTCCGTAGCCGTAAAAGCCGCCGGATGGGCGATGCTCCTCCGCATCTTCTTATTCATGCTCTGGCCCATGCGCGCGCAATACACGCCCATGCTGATCTTCGTCGCCGTCGCCACGATGATCGGCGGCAACTTCGCCGCGCTCACCCAGTCCAACGTCAAGCGCCTGCTGGCGTATTCGTCCATCGCGCACGTCGGCTACATGTTGCTCGGCCTCGTCGCCAGCGATGGTCACAACAACAGCACCGGCATCAAGGGCATCCTGGTTTACCTGCTCGTTTACACCTTCATGAACCTCGGCGCGTTTGCGGTCATCACTTCGCTGCGCCGCCGCGACATCATCGGCGACGAACTGGACGATATGGCCGGGCTGTATAAGAAGGCCCCAAGCGAAGCGATCCTGCTGCTGATCTTCCTTCTGTCACTGGCTGGAATTCCGCCACTGGCGGGTTTCTGGGGCAAGTACTACATCTTCCTCAGCCTCATGGAGACGGGACATTACACTCTCGCGGTCGTCGCCGTTCTGTTCGCCGTGCTCGGTCTTTATTACTACCTGCGCATCGCTAACGCGGCATTTATGCGCGAGGCCATCGACGCAGAGCCGGTGAAAATCGCGCCGGGTCTCGGTGTGGCGCTTTGGATCTCCGCCGCCGCCACGTTGGGCATCGGCATGTTCCCCGAACTTTTCCTGCGCGCCGTGAATTGGTCGCTGGCGCTTTCCCAGGATACGAAGATCATCGGGCTGTTGCGGTAACAAGAACTTCTTGGAAAGGGAGCGTGCAAGTTGCGCTCCCATTTTTCACGTTCGGTGCTAGTCTTGCCCCATGGCTCCCGACGACGATAAGAAGAGCGCCTCCTACACCTTCGCTCGCTACTCGCAGATAGCGTTCATCGTGCCGGGCGCGGTGGTTGCCGGGCTCATCCTCGGCGGCCTGGTTGATAAGTGGTTACACACCCACTGGGTGTATATTGCAGGCGTGATTTTCGGCGCCATTGTTGGGTTCATTCAGCTTGTGAGAATGCTCACAGCCGCGAGTGACAAGAATTGATTTTGCTTTGCTCCAAGCCCTGCTTCGAGCGACGATAGAGCAAAGCGCTGTGCCAGGGAGTGGTCTTATGAAGAAGTCAGCGTCCGCCATCATCGCCTCGTTCCTCTTTCTCTTCGCAACCCAGTTTCTTTCTGCGCAGGGAATCCAGAGCTCCATCGTCAATCTAACGCTCACCGGAAACTGGAAGCAGGCTGCCGATATCGAGAAAGACGGTATCGCCCCCGGGGTCCAGGTCTTCTACGATCAGACCACTGGCACTATCCTCCAACTGCGCAACGACTACCAGATCCGCGCCGTGAACGAGATCTCGCAGCAGTTCCGCACTGCCGGCCAGGCGGGCGCGACCCCCGACGGCGCCAAGATCCTCATGATGTCAATGTTCCCGCTGCCCGCGAAGTACGTGCAGGCGGTTTCCAGCAGCATTCACGACGGCCACGTCGCCAAGCTCTGGGACGTAAAGGATCCCGGCAACGCGCAGTGGTTCTACGTCTCGCAGCTCTTCGGCGGATATCACGTGAGCGGCGGATCGAACTCCAGCGAGGTGGTTGAGCAATACTTTCCGCTGCACGTAACGCGGGCAGAGAACAAGTCCGCCGGCCGCGGCGACGCCCTTCTTTTCGAAGCCGAAACTGAGAAAGGCGCTCCCGATGCCGCAATCAAACGCTTCAAGCTTCCGCCATCGATCAAAGACCAGCGCCTGCGCTATGGCTGGATCCAGTATTCTCCCGGCGGCATTACCAGCAGCGAGAGCATCATCTCGCTAGCCTTCGCCACCCCGGTGAACTCCGGCATCGACGTGAACACAGTGCTCGATCAGTTGGTCCAGAATTACGGCAAACAGGCCTCAGCCAAGAACTGAAGTCCGCGCGCCAAGCATCGCGGTACAGCTGGGCTTTAGCCCAGCGTTTGCGGGAACCAAGCGCGCCGGTACTGCAGGGCTTTAGCCCAGCGTTTGCGCCACCCACAAACCCGGGCTTTAGCCCCCGAGGTAAGTCGCGCGCTGGAAGGTTGCACAGATCAACGCCGCTTTGTATCAGGGCAAGACTTCAGTCGTGCCGAAAGCCGCCAAGAGATTGGGGCTTTAGCTCCTGCCACCCTTTTCCTTTGTCCCCAGATTTCCCTCGTGCGAGACTGAACCCGTGACCATCCACGATCAGGCCGCCGAGACCTTTTACTCCGGTGCGATCACCCGCATCGTCCGCCTGATGCCGATCCTCGCCATCGGTGTGCTGCCCCTGGTCTTATGGCGATGGCCGTGGCGCGTCGCCGCTGGTTACGCCGTCGGCGCCGTCCTGTCCATCTACAATTTCTGGTCGCTTTCGCGCTCCGTAAACGCCTTGGCCGACCGCATCACCGTAGGCCAAAGCCACGAGTCCGGAGGCCGCATCGTGGGCCTGCTGCTGCTCCGTTACCTGCTGATCGGCGCCGTGGCCTATGCTATATTTAAAGGTTCTCTGGCAGCACTTTACGGGCTATTTGGGGGCTTAGCGCTCCCGGTTGCCGCACTGGGCTGCGAGGCCGCATTCGAGCTGTACATCGCGCTTCGGCGCGGGTTCTAGATCCCAAAATCAGCCCAGTTTTTCGGATTCACAACCGGATCCAGGCTGAAGCCCTGCCGCGAGCCGGGCGGAGATAACAAGCGTTCATGCCCGAGCAACTCTGGTTTACCGCACTGTTGAACAAGTACTTTGGCGGCTTCGCCAACGCGCTGCTCAGCGCGCTGCACATTCACCTTTCCGCACGACGCCAGACCGCTCCCATCACGAATTATGTCGCGATGGAACTTCTGGTCTTCGTGGTTCTCGTGCTGTTCTTTATCGCGACCCGCATGAGCCTCTCGGTAGAGAAGCCAGGCGTGCTGCAACATGCCGTCGAGTGGGTGAACGGCTTCGTTAGCGACCAGAGCGAAGAGATGATCGGCCACGGATACGAGACCTACATCTCGTACCTGGTGCCGCTGGGCTTGTTTATTCTGACCGCGAATCTGCTCGGTCTGGTCCCGGGATTTGAGGCGCCGACCGCGATTCCATCGGTTCCACTGGGCCTCGCGCTGGTGACCTGGATCTACTATCACATCCACGGCCTGCGGAAGAACGGCCTGGTCGGTTACGTGAAGCACTTCATGGGGCCGGTGTGGTGGCTGGCATTCCTGCTTCTCCCGATCGAGATTTTCAGCCACTTGGCGCGCATCATGTCGCTCACCATCCGTCTTTACGCGAACATGTTTGCCGGCGACATGGTGACGCTCGCCTTCTTCTCGCTCGTGCCGCTCGGGTTCCCGGTGGTGTTCATGGGGCTGCATATCGGCGTGTCGCTGATCCAGACCTACATTTTCGTAACCTTGGCGACGGTGTATCTGGCCGAAGCCACAGCCCACGAGCACTAGAAAGCAGCCGGGTCGCAAGATTACCGGACGGCGGAAACCGGAAACCGAAGTTTTTGTTGTACCCGCACAGCGTGAGGGCCACCGTACTCCGAGGAGACAGGCGGTCAACCACCCACTGGCGGAAATTGCTAAGGAGAATCACACAATGCGTAAGATGCTGTTCGTACTTTTCATCCTGCTGGTGGTCTTTGCGATGCCGGCAATGGCGCAAACCGGAGCCGACGCCGCAGCTGCCGGAAAAGCCTGGGCGGTTCCAATTGCCGCCGGTATCGGCTTTGGCATCGCCGTCGGATTGGCCGCGCTGGGCCAGGGCAAAGTTGCCGCCTC
>Ga0206868_10055_pt1 | contig 34560 bp, 27 predicted proteins | sample Alteio_BWOrgCont_38_FD_152901 | JGI IMG/M metagenome (GOLD analysis project Ga0206868, IMG submission 152901) | Enriched cells from forest soil in Barre Woods Harvard Forest LTER site, Petersham, Massachusetts, United States -... | ecosystem: Environmental > Terrestrial > Soil > Temperate forest >... | reverse complement strand
TGACTGTTACTCTTCTAGGGTAACTTACACTTACCTATGTAGCGCTGTCACACATTGTAATAGCTCAACCCCTATCCTTGTCATTGCGAGCGAAGCGAAGCAACCCAGGCTTTTGAGAGCTGATTAGAATAATTCATGAAACTCGGAAGCAGCGTTGAAAAGCCTGGGTTGCTTCGCTTCGCTCGCAATGACAGCGATAGGGTGAGCTGTTACCACACATTAGGACACCCTCACGGGGGCTTGCTTAATTGAATAAATGCTTAGAATACCTCCCCTCTCGCAGAGGGAGGGGAGTCAATGAAGTTACATGACTAAGCACTGGTTCTTTCTTCTTGTTTCGTTATGGTGCAGTGTTTCCTCTTCCTCTTTTTTCCAAGGCAACTGCATCCGTTTTACTAACTCCAATTTTTCCTGCTTTGTTTGGTGAAATTCTTGAAATGCCTGGTTTTCTTGTCCAATCTCATCAGGAGGAAGAGCGATATTAGCTATTTTATCCTCAAAATCAGGCGGTAAAGGACGTCTCCTTCCATCACACCCCATTGCCCAATCGCGGGCTAAACAAAAAGTAAAATTAGGCGTGTCAGCTATATAATACAGCGAGTAAGAACGATTTAATTTTAGTCTATTTTTATTAATTCCCACAATACCTGTAAAAAGTGCTTGTGCATAACACATAGGAACAAATCGTTCGATACCACCTATAATGGCTCGCCAAAATACTATTTTCCGTGCAGTCATTCTATCTCTGTCGTCTTCTTTTTCCTCTGCTAGCTGTTCTGCATGAAGAAAACGAGTATGCATAAACTGGAAAGCTATTGCTAATAAATCCGCTTTAGAATGTTTACTGGCTTGTAAATAGTCATGAAATTCACCGATTGCTTTTTTACAATGCTCGTCTACGTTGACATTTATTACTTGAAAACCATCTTCATTCACTGATGTAGAAGTGCTTGCTTCTGTTACTAGGATAGCCTCTGTTACTTTTTCTAATGCAGCCAAATCAGCTTGTACTCTTTCTGCTTCTTCCTCTTCGTAACCGTCAGGAAATCGCTTTTTCTGTTGCCGTTTCACTTCTTCTTCTCCGCCTGGCTGTTGCATTAAGTAATATTGTATCATCGCCGCCATTTCTTCTTCTTCCACATCGAAAGCAATTTGTAATGGCGTGCCGCCATGCATGGTATAGCCAGCTCTATCTTTCACAGCGCCTTTACGGGTCAATAAATAAGGGTATTGTTGTATCATCCGTTCCGCTTCGTCTGGGTTGCCTCCAGCGATATAGTCAAGCAATTTTTCCATCTGTTTATTTTGAAGAGGCTCCTGGAAAAGAACACAAGCTGATCTGCTTACCTTTTTTAAGTTGTTAACCTCTGCTGTCGTTAAATACGAACAAACAGAACCTGCCGTGTAGGCCAGTTCTTGAAATGGCCTGAGCGGCTGTAATTTTGCCAATACTGTGCGCGAGTAACCGTGCCGTGTATTTAGGGTCACAAGATGCTCTCGCATGGCGTGGTCATTTTTCAGCATCTGGATTATTTTAAAAGCTGTTTTACTACCATCTTGTACATGAGCCAGTAACACTTGCACCGCTTGTCTTTTTTTATTGAGTAGCAGTAGTAAATTTTCCTCTTTTGCCTCCTGACGATCTAAATCAGCTTGATAGATTGGTAGTTCGCTTAAAAGACTGGTTACCATTTGTTGTGCTTTTCGTTCTTCTAATTCGGCAATCAAGTTTTGTAATTGACCGCCTTGCATTACGACAAACTGACGCTGATCAACCCAAGAGATACGGTTTTGAAAATGATCTCCATTGAATTGGTTCTTAAAATTTTGATAATCTTTTTTATGAGAAAATGTCAATACTGTCTTTTTTTCATGGGAACTATTCGATGACACTTCATACGTAAATTTCACTTCCTCGCCTAATAGAAGTTGTAATCTTTTTTGTTGTGACCCATATAGTTCTTCATCTAAAGAGGAAATATAGGCAACCGTATAGCCAGGTTTGATCTCTGCTTTGCTTCTCGGATCTTCCGCTATCTCGCCCGTTGTAAATGAAAGCGTTTGTATATCAGCCTGTCTTATTCTTCCGTTTGTGCCACAATAAAAAGCACCGCTATAAAACTCAGCTTGCTGCTTACCAAAGTCTAACCTAACAGCCGTAGTAATGTTTCGAGGTCTGTCGTCTAGAGGAGCAATAGGAACACCATGAACTCCTATTAATATCGCTGTGCGATCGCGAGGTATTCTCTGAAAAAAATCACGGTATTTTTCTTTCGTAGATCCATCGAGGTCACGCCGTACAAGATTAGGGTTATTCTGTGGTATGTAAGGTCGTGATTCATAAATACCATATAATTCTACTACTTGCTGGGTTGGTCGATGTTGAAGTACGACAGGAATGTGTCTAAACCCAAAACCTCTTTCTGCTCTTTCCAACCCTTCTAGTCGTTTACCATTGTCTATTACGTATTCTTGTCCATTAAAGGCAACTACACATTCGTTTTTAAACGATGTAACAACCCAATCCATCGGGAGCTTTTCTTTTAGTTGACGTTCGGCCATTGCACCATTGACGTTGTGTATACACAAAATGTTTGCGCCGTGCAAAGCAGCGCCTCTTGCTACACTGGCCAGCATACGGTCTAGACGCCCTTTGAATGAATCTATAGGTTCGTAAGTGAGGCAGCTAGGCGCAAGCCCTAAAAGCGAGAGCGAGACGCGATTGCTCTCGGCTGAAGCGGCTAAGTAGATGATTTTTATAGCCTGCGGTACTCCGCCACCATCATCTTCTTTTGCATCGGCTACTCCACCAGGCAATGGAATGGTTGTTAAAAAAGGCAGGTGCACAGAATGAACAGGCGCGCCCCTTGTGATTTCTTCTAATGTGGGGATTTCTGGGTGTAGTCGTCTGGTTGGCTGTGCAGCTGCATTATGCTGTGATTGCATGTTGTTATTCTCCTCATTTTTCCTATTTTGGTCGAGAATAATACTATAATGGGTTCACATTGTACAGTACGTCAAGCCATTAAACTTGGTAATTATAACAAAGATGCAAGCGAGCCCAGCGCTTTTTGCTGGGCGTGGCAATCCAAGTATAATAGCATCAAGAAGCTGCCAGCTGACGCTGCTGAGCGGGTTGTAGTCTTCTTCCTGCAGGAATGCATTGCATGATTGCATCAATATATCCTTGCTCTTGAGAAATAGGTTTTCCTACCACTCTACCAGAGTAGGATGACAGCGCATGTTGCGGTATAGCGCCGCTTTCTTCAAAACTCACCTTTCTTGGCTGTCGTATAATATCAAGCTGTTCCTGATGTTGATAAAAAACATCAGAGACTGCTTCCAGGACATTGTCCTGAGAAAAAGCATCTGCTATAGCACCTTTTAAGGCTGCGACAGCTTGTGCTCTAGGATCTACTGCCTCTTGATTTTGTTCAGCCAAATATGTTTCATACGCTGTGAGCGCTTTCTGCAGCTTACTGGCTCTCTCATATTGTTGCGATTCTAGATGAACAAGAACATCGGTTATTTTATCCAGTGGTAGGGTGATCGTACACGCGCGATCATCACAATTAACGTCTTGCCATGTAAAGTTACTATTGGCACTTTCGTAATCTTGTTTAGATTCAAATGTAAGGATCATATTTTTTTCATTCGAATGAATGGTGAGTGAGCCTTCCTGCAAACCTAAAATAACGCGGAACCGTGCTTCTAGTGTGTCAGAAGGAGCTGGTTGTCCATCTTTTTGTTCTGCCGCTGCTGCGTTATTATGTTGATTGCTTGGCTGAACAGCGTCTGCTGCTTGTAGAGGCAGCTGGGGCGATGTTCTATGCGCTTCTCTCAATGCAGGCAAGTGTTTTTCTATTTCTTCAATCCATCCGTCTTCTTCGGTTTTCCATACTTGTTCCAATTCCTTGAATCCTCCAGAAATGAAAGCTATAGGAGTGAACATGCCTTTTAGCAAGGTTCCCCTTTTACTACTCCTTTCGTATTTTATCGTATCAATGTGCTGCTGATTTTCCTGTTTAAAGCGATACAAAGCTTGGGAACGTGTCGTAGCACTTGCCACATACTGTCTTAATTCGCTAACTGCCAATTCTTTTTGTATTATGTCCTGGTATTCGTTTTGCTCTTTTTTAGAAAGATTTAAAAGTCTTTTCTGGATTTCTTGATCTGATAAAAAACCTCGCAAAGTAGGTGGTTTCTTAGCCGCTAAAAAATAGAAATATCTGTCAAGTGTTTGATTGATTAAAAGAATTTTTCCTCGTTGCTGTAATTCTAATGTACCAATAATCTGCTCTACTTTTTCTGTCTGCATTGTCACTGTCAAAGTGGCATCGTTCAGCGTTAAACCTTCCATTCCTCCCAATTTAAAATTTTTCTTGAAGTTTTCATAATCTTCTTTGTTCTGTAATATAAGAGAAGTTTCTTTTTCATTGAAGCTGGTGGAAACAACTTTATATCTAAAAAATGGTTTCTGTTGGCCTAAAAACTCTTGAAAGGCTGCTTTTTCTGTACCGTAGTATTCGTCATCCAGTGTCATGACACGTACTTTTCTTGGATGAGGCTTCACTTCCTCTATTGATCTTTGATCTTTAATAATTTTAGCGCCAGCAAAAGAAAGCTGTTCTATCTCGAGCTGTTTTATTTTTCCATTGGGAAGGCGACAAAAACCACCATCGGGGAAATCAGACAATTGTTGGTCTTCGGGAAGATCAAAGTTACGCCTAGAAAATACCGTTGGCACGATACCCGTTGTAATGTTCTCAGGGCGATTGTGTAACGGAGCAATACGTAAATTAGTGTCTCCTACTAACACCGCCGTATGGGTAGGTGATTTCATTAGTAGAGTACGATACTCTTCCTCGAATTCATCAAACTCTTTATCGTTTTCTGTATACGTGCCCCACAGATTATGTAAGTCAAGCACATGGCCTGTTTGTTGATCTTGCAGTGTTAAAGAAAGTGTTCGATTTGGAGAAGATGCTGCTTTTTGCTGAACACATATATACCGAGGGCTATACGCTGTTAGCAGCCCGAGTTCATCTGTGACGATTGTCCAATTGGGTAATTTTTGTTGTAGTAATTCTTTTGCTAACTCTATATCTGTTTCTTGTAAGCATATCGCATCGGCTTCATGCAGCTGTACACCCGTCGCCAAATTCGTCGTTATACGATCAAAGCGGATCCTTTTACCTGTACCGTTCTCTTTCTCATCGCTAGTCAATGGCTCAGCGCCAAGCCCCGACATGCCTGATGCGTTTAATGTATTTGAAGATATTATTTTAAAAAATTTTTTTTGCTTTTGCGGTTGCTCAACACTCGCTGCTTCTTTTTTCTCTTCTTCCACTGAAGGAACAGGAATTTTTACTAAAAATGTGACATGGTCAGAATCAACGAAAGCACCTTGAGTGACTTCTGCATGGGATGGTATATCCATGTGCTGTCGTGCTTGTGGTACAGGTTGGATAACTGGCGCTTCTTCTACTACTGCAGCAGCTGCGTTTTTTTCAGCCTCTGACTGGTTTAATGGAGATCGGGTATCGGCCATGGTTTAGTCACCTCGTTTAATGTCCTTGAGGAATGCTATACTATTTTTTTTTAGTAAATCAAGCTGTTTCTCCTCAGCTGTTTTTTATTGCATCCGTTACCAGTCCTCGCGACAGATCTGTGTTCTTGTTGAATAAGAAGGCAAGAATTTTGCGGGGTGACATAGTATCGAAAGAATGGCAGGTGGTTGCTTTTTAGGAAGGCGCTTGAGATTGCAGTGTATTTTTTACTGCTTCTATAACCCCATCAGCCGCAGCCAATTTTGGAGCACGATTGTTCAATGAAAAAAGACCAAGTGACCCTGCAGCGGCAAACACGATAGGAGCCGATCCCGTCGCAAATGAGCTAAATACTGCGGCCGTTAGAACAACGCATGCGGCTGCAAATAACCAAGGGTGCCTATGCCGCCATGGGGTCACGCTCCGATAAAAATTATTAATGGCATTCTTTTTATCGCTTTCCCGGTTTAAAAGATCATTAACCAATGTCGTGACTGCATTTGAGGCGTATAAAGCAACAGTGTGGCCATCCTCCTCAGAAGAATCAAGAAAGTGACTTTGTACGTTGCCTTTCATTAATTTTATAGCGCCTTTAAGTTCTTCATATTTTGGATTTTCTAAACGATTACAGTCACGATCAAATGATTCTTCATAGGGTTTCCAATTTTTCTGCTGATATTTCTCCCTCGCAGTCTGATAATAATTACCAGATTCAACGTCCAGAAAAGAGAGCTCTGTTGATTTTAATACACTCTGACCGTAATCGTAATCTCTTCTTTCTCCACCATCAAAATCATCAGAGTCAGAATTTGTCATACTAGACGATAATCGTTTTCTTGCATATGCCGGCATGTTTTTATACCCGTAACCAGTTAATTAAAATAGGTAAACATGATATTCTAAATTTCTTAAGGAAATATTAAGACTTGCTTAGGGTGAGATAAAAAATTGATTTACCTATTCATGCCTATGATACAATGTGACCCGAGTGAACAAAACGAGAGCATCACCCCATGTCCATCAAGACCCAAGCCGCAAAGCTTTCCACCTTTGCTTTAGTCATGCTCATCACAGGCGCTGTTGATAATGTGCGGAACTTACCTGCAGCAGCTTTATTTGGTAGTACACTCATTTTCTTTTTCGTATTTTCAGCAATTGTATTCCTCATTCCCACTGCACTGGTATCAGCAGAATTAGCTTCAAGCTGGACAGAAAAAGGAGGGATTTGTTATTGGGTAAAATTAGCATTTGGTGATCGGTTTGCTTTTATGGCGATTTGGCTACAATGGATTTCTAATTTAGTCTGGTTTCCTACCATTTTGTCTTTTGTCGCGGGTATCATTGCTTACCTCATTAATCCAGAATTAGCGCATAGCAAATGCTATCTCGTCAGCGTTATCCTGTTTGTCTTTTGGTTTATTACGTTGATCAATTTGAAAGGGATTCATGTCTCTGCCAAGTTTGTCGCTTTTTGCACTATCACAGGAATGGCAATCCCGATGGCGCTTATTATAGGGTTAGCGATAGTCTGGGTATTGCTGGGTAATCCATTACAAATTCATTTTACAGCGGCGACATTATTGCCTTCTTTTTCACAGACGGATAGCTGGGTATCGCTCACGGCAATTATGACCGCATTTGCTGGCATGGAGCTTTCAGCCGTTCATATCAAGGAAATCAATGATCCACAAAAAACATTTCCTCGTGCATTGTATATCTCAGTATGGTTAATTTTAACCACAATGATTTTAGGCTCGTTAGCGATTGCGATTGTGCTACCTAAAGAACAAATTAATTTGGTCAATGGCATTATGCAAGCATTTACCGATTTTTTTGCAGCGTATCATATCAGTTGGTTAATGCCTTTTATTACGGTGATGATATTACTCGGTACAGTGGGTTCCATTATTAGCTGGGTCATTTCACCCGCTAAAGGTTTATTACAAGCGGCGCAACTTGGCTTTTTGCCCTTATGTTTACAAAAAGTCAATAAACACGGTGTCGCTGCGAATTTACTAATAACGCAAGCGGTGATCGTCAGTGTCATTTGCCTGGCTTTCTTGTTAATGCCGAGCATTGGTAGCTCTTATTGGTTATTAACAGCGCTCAATATTCAGCTTTACATGATTATGTATGTCATGATGTTTATTGCTGCACTCTATTTGCGTTATCGATATGCTGATCAACCCCGATCATTTACCATCCCAGCAGGCAAAATAGGGATATGGAGTGTTTGTATTTTAGGATTAATAGGATGTGCTATTACGTTAATGGTGGGATTTATTCCCCCTGCCGGTATCTACGCAGGCAGCTTTATTTCTTATGAAATAACTTTTATTTCTGGCATTATCGCAATGATTTTGCCGACAGTTTTCTTTTATGTGTACAGAAGAAAGAATGCGGGCATTATCAGTGATGATACAGCAGCCGATGCATTGTTGAACTATGATTAGTCGCAATTGTATCTTTGTCATTGCGAGCGAAGCGAAGCAACCTAGGCTTTTCAACGCTGCTTTCAAGTCATAATGTTCTAATCAGCTCTCAAAAACCTGGGTTGCTTCGCTTCGCTCGCAATGACACGGGAGGGGGAGCTATTATAGCGGATCTATAGCAATTTTCTTTAACTCCTGCTTCCCATCTGCATAACAGAACAATGCGCTACCGTGCTCATGCCAAGCGCCCAAAACCGTACGTGTAGCAGGCTTATTATTTAACTGAAATGAATGAACTGCTTCTCGATGCGTATGGCCATGAATTAAATGCTGCACCTGATGTTTCTGCATTACCCGCTCAACCTCCGTTTGTGCCACATCCATAATATAATCAGGCACAGTCGTGACATGTGCTTGACTGGCTTGCCTATAATGCGCAGCAATAGCTTGGCGTTTGGCCAGTGACTTCCATAAAAATAATTTTTGCACTAACCAACAACGCGCTTTTTTGCGAAATTTCAAATAAGCAACGTCATGCGTACATAACGTATCACCATGCATCAGCAGAGTAGGCTTACCAAAAAGAGTGAGCACTTTTTCTTCTGGCAGTAATTGACATCCCGTCCTCTGAAAAAAAGTTTTACCCAATAAGAAATCACGATTGCCATGCATTATATAAATAGGCAACCCTTGTTCTGTCGCAGCCTTTAGCGCAAGTAGGATGGATTGATTAAAAGATGAGACATGATCATCTCCAATCCACACTTCAAAAAAATCGCCTAAAATATAAAGCGCATCGGCTTTTTTTATCGCATCTGCCAAAAACTTCAAAAATAAAGCCGTCATCTCCGGACGGCCTTCTTCAAGGTGCAAATCAGAAATAAAAATGATCGTATTCATGGCGTTATGATACCCCAAAAAAAAATCGGTTTATATCCTATAATGAAGTAAAGGAGGGTTTAATCAACATGGGAAAAAAAGGAGGCAATACAATGAATATATTAACAAATTTCACTCCAGCAGCTCTTTGGCGCGATATGATACATGAGGCAGAAGCAAGCTGTGCTATCGAGTTAAATGAAGAAGTGGAGGCTTATCTCGTTTTTTTAGTCATGCGGTACTTAGCCAAGCCTGAGGTCGTTAAGCAAATCATTGCCTATGAATTTTTGGCTGGTATGCATTTATCAGCCATGCAGCGAGAGCTGGCGTTGCAAGGGGTAGGGGATAAGTGTTTATTGTTGTCTGGATTATTTCCCAAAATAGCTGAAAAACGATTGGTTAAAATCAGTTATTTTGTCAATCTAGGGCAATCGGCCTATGGCATCCTAGCCAAAACGCGCCATGATTTATATTCATTATTGGCCAAGCAATTTGTCAACTTAATGGATGTATTACAATCGATGAGTCAACATGTCGATTTATTACCGCTACAAGCCTATGATTTATGGAATGAAACGGGTAGCAAGCGCGCTTTAGCTGCCTTGAGACAGTATACCAATGCGATGCCTGTGAATAGTCAACCACATGATCCGGGAAAGCGGTTATTTAAATCACGATAAAAATACACTAGCCTTTCCCGTAACTTATTAATAAAATAGCGGATCAATGGAGCAAAATGAATGCGTTTAGTTTTACTCGGTAGTCCAGGCGTAGGCAAAGGGACTCAAGCAAAATTTATCTCAGACAAATTTAACATTCCGCATATCTCGACAGGCGATATATTGCGCGCGGCGGTCAGCGCGGGATCGCCTTTAGGTAAGCAAGTTAAACAAATTATGAATGAAGGTGGTTTAGTCTCAGATGAGATTATGATCCAGTTAATTAAAGAACGTTTTCAGCAACCGGATTGTGCAAACGGATTCTTGCTGGATGGATTCCCCAGAACCATAGACCAAGCAAAAAGTCTGGAGCAAATTCTAGCGGAGCATCACGCCCCCCTTGATTGTATTATTCAAATCGCTGTGCCAGAAGAAGAGATCATTAAACGCTTAAGTGGTCGACGTGTACATCCTGCGTCAGGTCGTGTGTATCATCTTCTTTATAATCCACCCAAAGAAGCGGGGTTGGATGATGAGACCAAAGAGCCGCTTATTCAACGTCCTGATGACTATGAGGACACTATTAGGAAAAGATTGGCTGTTTATCATCAGCAAACAGAGCCGCTCATAAAATTTTATCACTCAAATCAATCAATCTATTCAAAACACCCTGTGTACCATGAAGTCAATGGTAATAAATCAGTAGAAGAGGTAACCTGCGACCTTGATAAGGTTCTTCGCAGGCATCAATGAGATGAGGTAACAGCTCACCCAATGGTGTCAACCAAGGATCGAAGTTCCTGTCTTCATCCTACGCAGATCTGACTAAACCCCAATCCTTTCTTCTGAATCCCTTCAATAATCGCCGGTAAAGCATCCACTGTTTGTTGACGTTTATCATAGCCATCATGCAATAAAATCACTTGTCCTGAATAAGAATTCTTTAGCACCCATGACACAATTTTTTGCACCCCAGGGCGATTATAATCAAATGAATTAAAGCCCATAGGTACTGGCATAATACCTTCTGCACGAATAGCGGCTCTCACATGTTCATTCGACATCCCAAAGGGATATCGCAAGCAAACGGGTTTTTTGCCTGTAATGTCATAAATGATCTTTTGAGGCATGACAATTTCTCTGTAAAGTTGCTTATCGTTTAGTTTCGTTAGCATAGGATGTGTCAGCGAATGGCTATTGATCGCATGGCCTTCTGCTAATACTTGTCTGACAACATCAGGGTATTTTTGTGCATTCACACCGACCATAAAAAAAGTGGCCTTAACGTGATATTTTTTTAAGATCGCCAAAATTTGCGGTGTATAAATAGGGGAGGGGCCATCATCAAATGTGAGTGCCACAGTGCCTTTGAGGGGTGTCTTGCGCACGTCGTTAAGGTTTGTCGCAGAAACCAGCAGTGGAAATAAGCAACCTAGAATGATCCATAAAGACCGTTGAAAAAATCCGTTTTTCATCACTGCTCCTTAAATCTGCTGTTCTGTTTTGTCATCCTGAACGAAGTGAAGGATCAGTTTAAATGCGAGTGATCCTTCGCTATGCTCAGGATGACAAAAACATATTTTCATGTAAGAACTCGTCCAGTTAACTTTTCTAACACATGTAACGGTGAAAAATCTGGATTAACCATTGCCGTGACTGGCAAATAAAATGTTTGTTCCAACACATGCTGCCCAGACATTGCTGCGTGAGACACTTGGTCTGTTTGCACAATCCAGCTTGTGCCTGGTGCAAAGTAAATATTTTCTTGAGGAACCGTTGTTTGATAATTCAAATCTCTTTTCATGCCATCATGCAATTGCAGCATCAAATGATCGTACGCAGTACGGCGGCTTTTGGTGATTTTTAATAATTTTAATAGGGCCGCACTCCCTGGCCATGGACGATGAGCTAACGGTAAAAACCGTTTTGCCACCTCTGAAAACGATTCCCCCACCCGCCAATGACGCGCTTGACCCTGAGGATTGATATTACTAAAAACACGCAAAATACGACGACCCTGATTAGGCGTTGCAGGAAAAGCATCAACGTGCAGTCGCGTATCATCCTTGCGATAAGAAGACATTCTACCGGTGATTTCTACCGGCCTGAAACTGGTGCGACCCAATTGCAGATCGGGTGCGTAAGGCGCTAACAGTTGTTTTATGAATTTTTCAGCAGTCTCAGAGAAACGCCGCAGCATTTTTTTTAATTGCTCGAATTTTTCTAAAGGGCATTCAGCGCATTTTAACGAGTCGATATTTCGATTGAAGCTAATGTTTTTTTCTTTTGGACTGACCCAAGCAGGGGATAAAAATTCTTTTTCATGTTCCAGCACAGAAAAAGATAATTTGGGAAAATAAAGAATTTTACCTTTTTCGACAGCAGAAACGGCCTGTGTCTGAATCTCAGATGAAAATGCGTCGTTCCATCGATCAAAATAAAATTCCGCTAAGCTCGACATGGGTAACCTCTTTTTCGCGAGTTAAAATTTTATCATGATTTTTTGGCAAGAAGCAATCTCGTTTAATTTTTACACTGCCCGACATATCTCTTCTTTTCTGATTCTGATTCTGATCCTGATCTGTCGTACAATTTATTTTGACCGTCAACTGACCGTTGAAACGTTTCTTTTTAGGGTATCGAGACTATAGATTTCCAGGTATAAGGAACAGTATGGTGACGGTTTCGAAACCGTCGATGTTGAATAAATTTTTTTTCGAGAAAGTACAGATTTTTAGGTAATAAACAGTTTACAATAGCCGGTAATAGGAATTACCGGCTATTGTAAAGAAGGCATGATTATGAACAATGAATACACACCCATACCACTGTTTGACGGGATTGAATACCTTAAATCATCGCTTGATGAACAAACCAAACAAATTCACTCTCGGTTGCCAGCAGATATCTCTGCCAATGAAGTGGCTTCTGATTACCAACATACTTGCCAGTTTTTATGTGCTTATCGTGGCAGTGCTGAAACTTTTAAATCTTATCGCCGAGAGATCGAGCGATTGTTGCAATGGTCTTGGTTTATTCATAAAAAAACACTCAAAGCATTGCGTCGTGGTGATTTAGAAAAATTTATTGAGTTTTGCCAAACGCCACCGCATCATTGGATTGGAACAAAACAAGTTGCACGCTTTATCGATAAAAATGGATTACGCATGGCTAATCCTATTTGGCGGCCGTTTGTTGTTACGATCACCAAAAAGGCGCATCGTGATGGTGAAGTCCCTCATGTAAAATCTTTCACCTTATCGCAAAGTGCTTTGCAAGCCATTTTTGCTGTTTTAAGTAGTTACTTTAACTACCTCGAACAAGAAGATTATACATTTGGTAATCCTGTCGCTCAAATTCGCCAAAAAAGTAAGTTTTTGCGTAAATATCATGGTAAAAAACCGATTCGGCGATTATCTGAATTACAATGGAGTTATATCATTGAAACAGCGGAAAAGATGGCTTCTGACAATCCTGAATTACACGAACGCACTCTCTTCATTATGAACGCTCTTTTTGCTATGTATTTACGTATTTCAGAATTAGCAGCAAGTCCTCGCTGGATACCGCAAATGGGACATTTTTATCAAGATACAGATGGCAATTGGTGGTTCAAAACAGTAGGTAAAGGCAATAAAGAACGTGATATTAGTGTCAGTGATGCCATGTTAGTTTCACTAAAGCGTTATCGAAATAGTGTTGGTTTATCTTCTCTACCGTCACCGGGTGAGGCAACGCCACTGGTGTCCAAAGCGATTGGCAAAGGCCCGATTAATGGTACGCGGCATATTCGTAAAATTGTGCAAGATTGTTTTGATCAAACGATTGAGCGTTTAAAAAAAGATGGGTTTGTTGAAGATGCAGAAATGTTGATGGCTGCTACTGTGCATTGGTTGCGTCATACCGGCATTTCAGAAGATGTAAAAATGCGTCCGCGAGAGCATGTGAGAGATGATGCAGGACACAGCTCTAGCGCGATTACGGATCGATATATTGATATTGAATTACGTGCAAGGCATGCTTCTGCTAAGAAAAAGCCGATAAAATTGTGATTTGGCTTTGTGATATAAATCCTTTTTGTGATAGCTCATTCCACCCTTGTCATTGCGACTGTGAGCTTGCGCGGCAGGAAGCAACCTAGGCTTTTGAGAGCTGATTAGAACAATTCATGCAACTCGGAAGCAGCGTTGAAAAGCCTAGGTTGCTTCCTGCCGCGCAAGCTCGCAGTCGCAATGACAGCGATAGGGTGAGCTGTTACAGCGAAGCAACCTAGGCTTTTCAGCGCTGCTTTCGAGTTATGAATTATTCTAAGCAGGTCTCAAAGGCCTGGGTTGCTTCGCTTCGCTCGCAATGACTGAGTGGGTGAGTTATTACTGTAATTCAGTTAGCCCACCGGAATTTCCCAGCTCGTTTCTTTAAATGGACACGATTTTACATCAATATTGTTAGCAGCACCGACGCATTTGAATCCATGGGGTGAGCTTGGGTCTTTGAACCAGCGATGGGCAGTATCTACCTCAATTGGCATCTGTTTATTCAAGTCTAAAATGTTTTCATGTTTAGCCGACACCATGTCAGGCCCATAGACAATGTCAAAGGCAACGTATGTGCAACGTAGCCCTGTTTCAGGTGAATAAGATGCTTCTTTAAAAACCATATCGTCCATATAAAGCCGATTATTCACAATTCTGCGACTGGTTACCGCATCTTCTCTTTGCCATTTCCAGTTCCATCCTTGCAAATCGTATGACGATTCTCCTGTCGATGCCACAGTCTGATGAGAAGTGGGATCATAACACGCATCAGCCAATACTGATCGAGACAGTATTACCATCATGCCTAATAACAATCCTTGTTTAAATTTTTTCATTGCTTTTCTTCCTGTTAAAAATCACGGATTCTACGCCTTATTCATCCAAAAAGCATTTTTCTTTTAATATCGCGACAGTGGCTTCCTTAAGCAATTCAGTTTCGGGTACACTGTTTTTGGAATATTCGATCAGTACATCGTGATAATGTAATAACTCTGTTAATTCGTCGAATATATCCACTTCGTTAGGCTTATAAATATGTTTAATTCCATTTTCTAGGTTGGAAAACTCTTGTGACAAATAGCTGGTATGGTAAGGAAAAAGTAATATTAAGGATGGCGCAGCCAGGGTGCGTAGCGCTGCCACAATGGCAATCAGCTCAGCCTTGCCTTCGTGAGCATGATGCATCATGATTTTGGATTCTAATATTTCTTGTCCTTGATCTTGGCGGATTAAGAAGGAATAAGCGGAATGACCCTGCATAGATTGGCTATAAGTTCTAATAATGACTTCTTCTATGTCGCTCTGTATTTCTAGCATACAAATTCACTTCCTTTGTGTTTCTCTTGAGTTGATATTATCACATATTCTGCATAACTGACGTTAAATTAAGTCATTTCAGTTCTCTTGAAGTTCTGTTACGATGGCGCCTTCCAATGAGATGGAAATAATAGAGGAAAGAAGGGATAATGAATATCTTCACAAAATTATGGTCACGCTTTAGTAAGCCTATACTAGCGGGAAGAGATAGCGAATATTACCATTACATTAAATCAGGCTATCCTAGTAACCATACTTATAACATCAAGAATAGCCGCTTAATACCAAAACATAAATTGGCAGCTCGTTATAGGAAAATTCGTCAATTATTACCTCAAAATTTGACTAGCATAGCGGAGGTTGGATGCTCTAAAGGCTTTTTTATTTTTTCTGGTACTGCCCATCTTCACTGTACTCGTGGCTTAGGTATTGATGTTAATCAATACGATATTGAAGTTTGCCATTGGGTAAAAGAAAAACTTGCTAATACGAGGGCTTCCTTTGAAATCATGCAGCTACACGAGCTGGCTCCCCGTATTGAAGAATTTGGTGGCCCTTTTCAAACGATATTGATTTTAAATACCTATCAATATCTTTATTTTGGCAGTGATTCATTCCCCCAGTGTTATTTAAATCATGATGCTATTTTCAGTCAGTTACGAAAAATAGGTTCTCAGCGAATTATTTTTAATAACCGGATTGCCTTGGAAGATTGCCAAAATGTGAAGCGTATCGCAAAGGCAAGTGAAGAGTCCAAGCAAAACTATTCAGAAGAGAAAGCGCTTGAAGCTGCTTCTCAATACTTTAAAGTAGAGCGCCATGGTAAGATAGGAAAATACCCTTTGTTCACGTTTGATATCAAATAACAATCCCCTCCCCTACTGCAGCTCGTGCTGCAAGTAAGGAAAAGGGGTTTGGTGTAAGTGAAGTTTCGGCTGAATAGCCGTAGAACTTGGATTACTTCTTAGCAGCGCGTTTTGCTTTTCTGCGCTTAGCTGGTTTCTTTTTAGCTACTTTCTTTGTAGCTTTCTTAGCAACTTTTCTTTTCTTGGTTGCTGTTTTTTTAGCTGCTGGTTTCTTAGCAGCGGTTTTCCTTTTCTTAGCTGGCATAGTCATGTTCCCTTTAACAGTTAAATGAGAGATTAGAATATAACAAATTTTTTTAAATGTCGATACTTCTGTTTTATCCTAGGGTTAGTAAGGGTAAGTGCTACCATTGGCTGCCTTTAGTGACGCATGTGAGTAAACTGCCGTTGCAAAATATAAATTTCTTCAAGATAATGGCCGGGTCGAGGTAACCTATGAGGGCGTATGCCGCGCATTGATGCTCAAATACTTGCAGGAAGCATAACAAATAAAGATATTCTTGAAGAATTAGAAATTGTATTCTCGTTTATCCCTGATGCCCCTGATGTGGCCGAAGAAAAGCAAAAACTTGCGCTGGTGTTGTTTATTGCTTACAGGGATGGTGTGGATGATAGCGTTGCTCGAAATGAGGTAAAAGCAGACTACTATCTCGGTGCGGCGTATTTTTTGCCCCAGACTACCAGCGATTCTGTCGTCACCTTTTTTTCTTGGTTTACGACAGTTAGGTTAGGCCTACTTCGCACTAGGCGCCAATATAACACGTTAGTACCTGCATTACCGGCAGATCGCTTGTTTGTTTCTGATAATGGGTTTTTACCTTCTTATTTTCAAATATTTTCTTTGTCCTACTTTTTGGAATTTGTCTATTGTATTGGGAAAGTCTTTTACGATGGTTTTCGACCGGAAACAAAAGAAGATAAAAGAGAGAGAGTGTCTTTATGGAAACGATGGGATACAAAGCGTTTTAAACAGGGCCTCACTAAAGACTTTTGGAGTACGCTGACCAACGCGATTATTTGGATGATAGTGAATATTGTTCCCTATATCCCTGGTTTAGGAGGATCAGTATCCGTCACTGCTTATGTATTTAATGTGGTCGGCTTTTTCTTGGATCTTCCACACGATGTTTATTTTGCCTATTGTGAGTTGACAACATGTCAAGCAGTAACAAAGATACGTGGGAAGCCTAGTTGCTCATATTTATCAGAAAATATCATAAGCAAAGCGGAAAAGGCAGCCAATGAAAAAATAGCGTCAGCACGTGAAAAAGTGGCACGCCAAGCGATCATTGCTATTGGTATTTTTATCGGAATGTGTGTGTTTTACTGTCCTCTTTTGCTGCCTGCAATCGGTGTTAAATTAACAGGTGTAGCTATTACGTTTGGAAAATTAGATTTTTTAAGAAAAATACTGAGCGGTTTCACAGGCGTTGATTTTGCCAAAAAAGTTTTAGAAGGTATAGGTTCTATCATTGTCATGCTATTTGGTTTTTGCTATGGCGGGCTCGGTGGACGGTTATGGAGAACAGACAAAACTTATCTTGCAGCCTTTGCTATAAACCTGCTGCTATTCATAGGGCTACCTATCTTAATCCCTTCTCTTGGCGCGGCTATGTTGTCTCTTGGTTCTGCTACGTTAGGTATGTTTGCTATCATTCCACTCACTTTTTTGGCTACTTGCTTTGTGACAGTAAAGATAATCAATGCGATTAAAAATCCTGTAACGACTCAGACGCCGCCACCCATTAGTACTGAGCCATCGTTTGCTATTCCATTGTCCTCGACATCTGCGTTATTAAAAAGAATCAATACGTTAGAGGAATATAAAGTCAATGGAGGCAAAGCACCCGCACCTTCACGAAAAGAAAAAGTAATAGATATTAATGCGTGGAAAATCTATAGCAAAGAAGAGATGGGCCAATTACAAAAAGCTTCTGGACTAAATGATAAAGACTGGTTAAGAAATCTTAGAAATGTATCTTTGGCTCCTCAGCAAAGAGAAACAAAATTATCAAAATCGTTCTATCGTTTTCTTGGCAAAACAGTACAACCTTCAGGTAGCGTAGGCAGCAGGTGTTCCTCACCAAGTACCTCACCACGATAAGTTAAGGGTACGTGTCATCCCGCAAAAAAAACGTCTTCTGTCCTATTTAAGAAAACAGGCCGTAATAGCTCAACCCCTATCCTTGTCATTGCTTCGCTTCGCTCGCAATGACAAGGATAGGGGTTGAGCTATTACCACACTAGACAGAAGCAGTAACCTTATTCGGCATACTGGGTAGGATCCAGTCTTTTAGCAGTTCAGCGTGTGACTTTGTTAAGCCGCTAAAAAACTGGATCCTACCCAGTAACGCCTTCAGCCGCGATTGCTTCGATCAAGCACGGGGGCACTGGCAAGGATGACGCTCTGCCACTGAAGCAAGACCGCATTTACTTAAGGTAGTGCCATTGTTACCAGACCCCGCACAAATTTTCGTGATAACCCAGTGTTTTTGTTGAGGACAAAGGACGAAAATTTTGCGGGGTGACAGTTCGAAACAGTGGCGCAACAAAACCCTTAACTTTATGGCTGTGACGTTGAACAGTGACGTTCATTGTAAATAATCTTTCCCCATATATTTTTGCAATACAGCTGGAACCCGGATCCCTCCTTTTTCATCTTGATAATTTTCCAATATCGCAACCAACGTTCGACCTACGGCCAGTCCTGAACCATTCAATGTATGCACCCACTCTGGTTTTTCTGTTTTGTTATCACGGTAACGTGCTTTCATGCGGCGGGCTTGGAAGCTTTCTGTATTGCTGCAAGAAGAAATTTCACGGTATGTGTTTTGGCTGGGTAACCATACTTCCAAATCATAGGTTTTTGCTGCGGAGAAGCCTAAATCTGCAGTACAGAGAGAAATCACTCTATAGGGAAGTTCTAAGCGTTGTAGCACGGTTTCCGCATGACGGGTAATTTCTTCGTGGGCTTCATAAGAATGATCTGGATGGACGATTTGGAGTAATTCCACTTTTTCAAATTGGTGATTCCGGATCATGCCACGTGTATCTTTGCCGTAAGAACCCGCTTCACTCCTAAAGCAAGGTGAATGGCACACGTATTTGAGGGGCAGTTGCTCAGGTTCAAGGATTGCATCGCGTATAGTATTGGTCACGGAAACTTCGGAAGTGGGAATAAGATAAAACCCTTGATCACCCGTAATAGCGAATAAATCTTCTTTTAAGTTGGGTAATTGCCCTGTACCAAAGAGAGCCTCTGAATTAGCGAGATAGGGAACGTAAATTTCTTGATAGCCGTGTTCTATGGTGTGTAAATCCAGCATAAATTGCACGAGGGCACGTTGTAACTTAGCAAGTACACCACGCATCACAACAAAGCGGGCACTGGCTATTTTAGCAGCCGTGGCAAAATCCATACCGAGCTTTTCGCCAAGGTCGACATGGTCTTTGGGCGTAAAAGTAAATTGTGTCGATGTGCCCCATGTGCGGATGACTTGGTTGTCTGCCTCGCTTTTGCCTAGAGGGACGGATTCATGTGGAATATTAGGCATGCGTGCCAGCAAGTCATTTAACTCTTCTTGTACTTGCGTAAATTGTTCTTCCGTTTTTTTTAAAGAATCGTTGAGTATTTTCAATTCTTGGAATAAAGGATCCACATTTTCGCCCTTGGCTTTAGCTTGTCCTATTGCCTTTGAACGCACATTCCGCTCATTCTGAAGGTCTTGGAGACGCGTTTGCAGGGTCTTACGTTGTTCTTCTAACGCTTGCAGGCGCGGGACATCTAAGATGACACCACGGTGCTTCAACTTGGCAGCGACAGTGTCCAAATCCTGGCGAATCAATTTAGGGTCTAACATTTCACCAACTCCAATAATAACTTATTCATTCTCTGCACAAACAGCGCTGGTTCTTTTAATTGCCCACCTTCTGCTAGTAGTGCTTGGTCAAATAAAATCTGTGTCCATTCTTTAAAGCGCTCTGCATCCTTTTCATCTCGCAGAAATCGTACTAACTGATGTGTCGGGTTCAATTCAAAAATAGGTTTGATCTCAGCCACTTCTTGCCCTGCTGCTTTTAATAGCCTTTGTAATTGCATTCCCATATCATGTTCATCGGCGACCAAACAAGAAGGTGAATCGGTCAAGCGGTGAGAAATACGCACTTCTTTAACTTGATCACCCAATACGGTTTTAACTTGCTCAATCACTCCGCTAAATTCTTCCTTTAATTGTTCATCTTGTTTTTTCTGCTCCTCTTTAACGGTGCTATCTTCCGCGCCTATTTCATCTAAATTCACATCCCCTTTTGCCACTGATTGCAAAGACTTCCCTTCAAATTCAGACAAGTGCCCTACCAGCCATTCATCCACTCGGTCTGATAACAATAACACTTCTACCTTATTTTTACGGAAAACTTCCAGATGCGGACTTGCTTTGGCAGCGTTAAATGTTTCCGCTGTCATGTAATAAATTTTCTTTTGCTCTGGCTTCATGCGACCAATATAGTCTTCAAATGAAATGGTTTGTTCAGGCGAGTCTGTTTGTGTGGAAGAAAAACGAAGTAATTTAGCAATGCGTTCACGGTTGGTAAAATCTTCAGCGATACCTTCTTTGAGTACGTTACCAAATTGTTTCCAGAAAATACTGTATTTCTCAGGCTCGTCTTTTGCTAATTTATCTAACATATCCAATACGCGTTTTATCAATGTATTTCGCAGCTTAGTCATCGTTGCATTATCTTGTAAAATTTCGCGAGAAATATTCAGCGGTAATGCATTAGTGTCCAAAACACCTCGTACAAAGCGCAAATAGTTTGGCATAAATTGTTCAACTTTATCCATGATAAAAATACGCTGCACATACAATTTTAAACCGCGCTGTTGTTGCTGTTGCCAAAGATCAAACGGTGCTCGAGCAGGGATATAAAGCAAGCTGATATAATCTAGCTGACCTCCTTCTACTCGATTATGCGCCCAGACCAAAGGATCTTCAAAATCGTGCGCAATATGTTTGTAATGTTCTTTGTATTGTTCGTCGGTAATAGAATTTTTAGGTAGTACCCATAAAGCGGTGGCACGATTTGCTACTTCCCATTCCGTTTCTTCTTTTTTCGCTGATTCTTTTTCATCTTCAACCGCTACTTTATGCATGAGGATGGGCAAATTAATATGGTCTGAATATTTGGTGATAATATTTCGCAAGCGCCAATCATTGAGAAATTCGTCTTCTCCTTCTTTTACATGTAAGATAATTTCTGTGCCACGCGTTTGTTTCTCTATATTACTGATGGTGTAATCCCCTTCCCCATCGGATTCCCACGACACACCATGCTCCGCTGTCAAACCAGCACGGCGAGTATTGACTGTGACCTTGTCTGCAATAATGAAAGAAGAATAAAACCCGACGCCAAATTGCCCTACTAAATGTGAATCTTTCTTTTGGTCACCCGTTAACCGTGCCAGAAAATCACGTGTGCCTGATTTAGCAATGGTTCCTAAATTTTCTACTACTTCATCGCGACTCATCCCAATGCCGTTATCACGGATGGTGATAGTCCGTGCTTTTTCATCAAAGCTGATATGAATAGTAAGCTCTGGGTCTGATTCGTAAAGCGCTGGATCAGAAAGTGCTTCAAAGCGCAGTTTGTCTGCTGCGTCAGAGGCATTGGAAATTAATTCACGCAGGAATATTTCTTTGTTGCTGTAAAGGGAATGAACAACGATGTTTAATAGTTGTTTGACTTCGGCTTGGAAATGGAGTTTTTCTGCTTGGGGGGTAGTCATGGTTCAGTGGCTCCTGAAATGGATTATTAAAATGGTTAGTGGAGGTATATGGGCAAAATGGGAATATTCAAGAGAGGAACGATATTATAAATCAGGGATGAAGGTGTGGCGGCTGTGGTATAGAAACATCCAATTTTTTTTCATCCACTTTCCCTTTTTTTGCTTCTAGTTTTGCCTGATTTAGTCTTATCAAGCTACCTGTTGTTTCAATGCCATACTGGATTTGAGGAAGGAGGTTCTCAAGACTCTTTTTGTACTTTACGTCAACGCCAGAGCTTTTCAAGGCGTTATCTACCTTCATTTTCAAGAGCAACGCGTTTACCTCCATTTTCAAGAGCAACAGTTTTGAAAGACGCGAATCAAGCGATAGAGATCGCTGTCTCCAAAATGTTTTCTGAAAAGTGGTTGGTTCTTCTAACATCTTTAGATAACTATCAATTTTTTTGATAGCCCCAGGCCGTGGTTGTTTTGAATGGGTTACACCTGTTGCTAATTGAAATTCTTTTGCAGTCATTAAATGAGCATAGCTATGGATTGTGCGTATAGACGCTGCTGCTTGCCTGAGCATTGTAATAGCAGAATTGAGTTGGCCTGCTACGAGCATTTGATTTCTCTCATCAGTCATATCACTCTTTAGCCTATCCAATACATCATTGGCAGGGCCCAAGATCCCGTTATGCATCACTCTTAGCCCTATAATATCTCGTAAGTACCTAGATTCATTTCGAGGGCTGCCTTTAACCTCTTTTTCATATGCATCAACCATCTCAAGAGACGCTTGACCTCTCAACATACCCATTTTACCATCACTATCTTTTTGCCATGTCAAACCATACGCTTGTTTTATCACCTTCCCAAAATTCTCTTCAGGGTCAAAAATACTTTGATCCTTAGGCGATCTTTGTACTGTACGTCCATCATCTAATTGGACTGTTTGTACTTTAGACGTACTGCGTCCGGCAAAAGTATTTTCTATTTTTTTCGTCTCCGGATTACTGCGCATCCCTTGGCCTTCGAGAATGGCGAGATTTCTATCCAGTATTGCTTCTAATGGCGCTATTTTTTTGGGTAAACTAGATAATACTTGCTGAATTTTAGAAGGATAGAAGCCTGGACGCATACCGATAAGATCATTATCCAAGAATTGTTCTAAGATCTTTGCCTCCTCTTCTAATGCATTTGCAAAATCCATCTCACTGGCTGGATCAAATTCATTTTGTCTAAACATGATAGTGTCTCTCCCAGCATTTCTGATGATATGCATTAAGTATAGTCAAGAATTAGGCATTTACTAGAAACAAAGAGTTCTGTAACCATTTGTTATATTTGATATATTACGTAAATCATAAAAAAACTAACTTCCTTATATTAAATCCTTTATAATTCCACCCATCTTATTCAGACACCCAATTTATGCAAAAACCAGCCCTTTGCCTCAAAGGTTTTACCTTCGCGGAATTATTCCATCCCGAAGGCCTATCCCGCCTTGACCAACAGTTTTTAGCAAAATTACACCAATTCAGCCCCGCGCTTCATCATGGCCTGCTGGCATATCGACAAGGAACAACTACCCTGTCGTCTGAAATCATTAGCCAGCTGTTGGTCGATTGTGCTCGATTTCTGGATGCTTTTCTTGCAGAATTATTTCAGATCGAAGAAGCTGTTCATCTTGCGCAAGCCCAAACTGTATCGCACAATCCAGTCGCTGCATTTAAAAAATTTTTCGTACTCCGGCGAGCCAAAAAACAATTACTGCACACAGAAAATTTACCTGATTTTCAAACCCTAACCCATTGGCTGAAGGAACAATTAAAACAATTTCCGCTGAAAACAGAAGACTTGGAACTTGCCATCAGTTTGTTAGCAACACACTATATTGCTCAACCCGAGCAATTTACCGATGAAATAGAAAAGCTCACGCAATGGTGCATTCATGGCTTGCTCACCCCAGAAGCGAAAGCTGTCGTGAAACATTGGACTAGCTTTCGCATCCCTGAGCGTCTTGATTATGAAAATCTAGTCGCTCACACGCCCGTTTTGCATGACAAGCTGGAGCGTTTTGCTGCGCCGGAATCTCGATTACGTTTACGTGATGGTTTCAAACTGACTGACCCCCGTATGAGTGCACGTGAAGCACAAGATGAAATCAACTACTGCATTTATTGCCATGATCATGACGGTGATTTCTGCTCTAAAGGATTCCCTGTTAAAAAAGGCGATCCTAGCCAAGGGTTAAAGAAAAATCCGCTCGATACTATACTGACTGGCTGTCCGCTCGAAGAAAAAATTTCAGAAATGCACCTACTCAAGCGCGACGGTTTCACGCTCGCCGCATTAGCGATGATTATGGTCGACAATCCCATGTGCCCCGCAACAGGTCATCGTATTTGCAATGATTGCATGAAAGCATGTATCTATCAAAAACAAGAACCTGTGAATATTCCACAAGCAGAAACACGTATTTTGACTGATGTATTGAGCTTACCTTGGGGCGTTGAAATGTATGATTTACTGACTCGTTGGAATCCGTTACGCCAAAAGCAATGGGTCATGCAACCTTATAATGGTTTGAAAGTCATGATCGCAGGCATGGGGCCTGCGGGTTTTACGCTTGCCCACCATCTTTTACTGGAAGGCTTTGCAGTCGTGGGTTTTGATGGCTTAAAAATAGAACCTTTACCAAGCCATTTGATACAAGAACCTATACATCTTTTTGATGACTTACGCGAATCATTAGATGAACGCTTAATGGCGGGTTTTGGGGGTGTTGCAGAATACGGAATCACTGTACGTTGGGATAAGAATTTTTTAAAACTGATTTATCTGAGCTTATTACGCAAACCGCATTTTCAAGTGTTTGGCAGCACCCGTTTTGGTGGCACTGTGACTATCGACGATGCATGGGCAATGGGTTTTGATCATTTCGTTGTGGCTGTCGGTGCAGGCCTACCGAAAGCGTTACCTATTCCGGGTAGCCTAGCACCAGGCATGCGTCAAGCAAATGATTTTTTGATGGCGTTACAATTAGGCAATGCAGCTAAAAAAGAAAGCCTGACTAATTTACAAGTGCGTCTACCGGCGGTGGTGATCGGTGGTGGTTTAACTGGTGTGGATACGGCGACAGAAGTACAAGCGTATTATATTACCCAAGTCGAAAAAACACTCTATCGCTATGAAAAACTCGTTGCTGCACGTGGCGAAGAAGAAATATTAAAACACTTAGATCCTGCTTCATTAGAAATTTTAGAAGAATTTATTGCACACGGCAAAGCAGTACGTCATGAACGTGAGCGCGCAAAACTCGTTAATGAAAAACCGGATTTTATTAAATTAATCCGTCAATGGGGTGGTGTTACGATTGTGTATCGTCGTTCTATGCAAGAATCACCCGCCTATATTAATAATCATGATGAATTAGCTAAAGCGCTAGAAGAAGGTGTTTATTATATGGAAGCACTGGAACCTGCTGCTGCAGAATTAAATCAGCATGGTCACGTAGAAACGTTAATCTGTCACAGGCGCTTCCGTAAAAATAAAGAAGAATGGGAGGCTGCCCTAGAAGAAGTACGCATTCCCGCCCGCGCTATTTTTGTGGCAACAGGCACACAACCCAATATTGCTTATGAATTTGAACATCGCGGTACCTTTGCGCGCTTAGGGTTACAATACCAGCATTATGAAGAAAAAGAGGGTGAATTAGCCATTCCGCATGGTGTGCTACATGTGAAAGATCCCCATTTTGGGCCATTCACTTCATACCATAAAAATCATCATCGCGTTAGCCTCATTGGTGATACCCACCCTGTCTTCCACGGCAGTGTAGTCAAAGCGATTGCTTCTGGTATGCGCACTTATCCTCATATTGTGGCTGCGTTAAAGACAAAATTAGGCAAGCGAGGTAACGACGAAGAGTACCGTGCGTTTGCCCAACAGATGACGCATTTATTCACTGCACAAATTGCCCATATGGAACGGCGCTCAGATCATGTCATTGAGTTAACGATAAAAGCACCTTTGGCAGCGAAACATTTTCAGCCCGGGCAATTTTATCGATTACAGAATTATGAAACGGATGCGCTGCGTATTGAGAATACTTCATTACAAATTGAGCCACTTGCCTTAATTGCTGCAAACGTAGATAAACACGCAGGTACTTTAAAATTTATTGTCATTGAAACAGGCACCAGCAGTAAACTCTGTGCTACATTCCGCCCCGGTAGCCCTATTTCACTCATGGGCCCAACCGGTGTACGTGCGAAAATTTCGCATGAACATGAAACGGTCTTAATTGTTGGTAATCAGCTTAGTATCGCCATGCTTAATAGTTACGGTCCTGCATTGCGTCACGCCGGCAATAAAGTGATTTATCTTGGCCATTTTAAATCAAAAGAAGAAGTGTATTGCCAAGAAGAATTAGAACAAGCAGCGGATCTTATTATTTGGTCAACCGTTGATGGAAAGCCGCCTACACCGACACGGCCACAAGATTATTCAGCACAAGGCGATGCGCTGGATATTTTATTGCATTATGCGCAGGGAAAATGCGATCCTCAAAAACGCCATCCTGAAATTCCTTTAGCCGATGTGGATCGCATTTATATTATCGGCGATACTAATTTATTACGTCGTTTCCAAGAAGCGAGAAAAACGTCATTGAAAGAATTTTTAATTAAAGAGCCACGGATTTTAGGCTCAGTGTACAGCACCATGCAGTGCATGCTAAAAGGCGTATGCGCACAATGCCTGCAATGGCAAATTGATCCCGAAACAGGCCAACGTACTAAAGCTGTCTTTGCTTGTTCGTGGCCAGAGCAGCCGTTGGAATTAATTGATTTTGATAATGTGGATGATAGGCAAGTTCAAAATAAACTGCAGGAACAGTTAAGTCATTTGTGGGTAGATTATCTTTTTGAAAAACATGATATTGAGCGTATCTAAATGGAAAAACAATCGCAGATTTTTGTTGAGTCATTTAAAAATAATGCAAACCATTTAGGCTTGCTGTGCGTAGAAGGCATCGATGCAAAAAAATTTTTGCAAGGGCAATTAACTTGTAATTTAGACGAGGTTTCTACGACACAAACACGCATGGGTGCTCATTGTAATCCTCAAGGCCGTGTTATTAGCTTATTTCATTTAATCTATACTGAGGAGCGCTATTACCTCCAAATGCAACGTGCTATGGTTCCCATTGCATTAGCTGCTTTAAAAAAATATGCTATTTTTTTTAAAGTTACTTTGAGTGATGTAAGTGATCAATGGAAAAAATTAGTGACAGAAAATACGCATCTTTCTGCTGAAAATAAGCAGCATTTTAATTTTGAAGAAAATATTCCTACGATTTACCCTGAAACCAGTGAAAAATTCCTCCCTCATGAAATTAATTTGCCACAGCTAGAAGCCATTAGCTTTAATAAGGGTTGCTACACAGGCCAAGAAATTATTGCCCGCATGCACTATCGTGGCAAAGCAAAAAGCCAATTGAGGCACGGCACTGTTCAAACAGAATCTGTCCCACAACGCGGTGCTGATATTTATGATCAAACCAATGTGGCTGGCATGGTTGTCGATTATTATCAAACAAGCGATACTACCTACGAATTGCAAATTGTATCTGCAAAAACAGAAAACTTATTCCTTGATTCAAGCAAATGCTGTCTAATCGCAGTGGCAGGGAACCCCAAGGTATAGCTACGTATGGTGTTAGGGTCTGTTGACACTTCAGTCCCTTGTACCAATAGCACTACCTTAAGCTTAAATTTTGCTTCGGTGGCCGAGCGTCATCCTTGCCAGTAACGCCTCCCGTGTTCGATCGAAGCAAATCGCGGCTGAAGGCGTTACTGGGTAGGATCCAGTTTTTTAGTGATTTAACAAAGTCACACGCTGATCTGCTAAAAAACTGGATCCTACCCAGTATGCCGAATAAGGTTACTGCTTCTGTCTAGTGTGGGGCGGCATCCTGGCTAGGATGACGCTCTGCCACTGAAGCAAGACTGCATTTCTACTTAAGGTAGTGCATTAGTATAAGGGACTGAATTGTCAACAGACCCTAGTAGAACAAAAAACATAAAATTCAATTCATTGCTTTTGTATATACATGCTATATAATAAAAATGAGGTGAAAATATATGACAAACACGCTTAAGAAAACGGATGCAGAAGCTTGGGATAATCAAAAGTTAGGGGCATCAGAAAAACACGTGCAAAAGGCATCCACTGAGCGAGAAAAGGCGCTTGATGAACGTTTGGGATTACAAACAATTTCCATACGATTACAAAAGAGCCTGATTGATGATCTAAAAGTCTTAGCAGAGGAAGATGGCATAGGCTATCAACCTTATATGAGGCAAATATTAATGCGTCATGTTAGAAAAGCATACTCTGAAAAAAGAGATAGCCTTAAGTATGAGAAGCATCTGCCAGCTACGCGTTAAGGATTGGCAACATGCCTGAAAAATTACGCATTGTGTTAGCACAACTGAATTTCCTGGTAGGTGATATTCAGGGGAATTTGGCCAAACTCATCGGCGCTGCTAAAACAGCGCGTGATGCATTGTCTGCTGATATCATTGTATTCCCTGAGTTAAGTATCACAGGTTACCCGCCTGAAGATTTATTGTTACGCAAAGCATTTCTTAATGCAGCGACAGAAAGCTTATATGAATTTAAAGAGCAAGTACGTGATATTTATTGTGTGATAGGACATCCCCATTTAACAGAACAGGGATTATTTAATGCGTGTTCTGTTATTTATAACGGCACCATTTTAGGTCGCTATGCAAAACAGCATTTACCCAATTATGGGGTGTTTGATGAGGATCGTTATTTTACCCCTGGTTCAGCCACTTGCGTTGTACCTATTCAAGGAATCCCTGTCGGTATTACCATTTGCGAAGATTTGTGGTTTGATTCAGCTGTCAAACAAGCAGTCAAACAAGGCGCGCGTCTTATTTTATCGCCTAACGCATCTCCCTATGAAATCAATAAGCATGAACAACGAGTAGCGATGCTCACACAACGTAGTACATGCGACGCCGTACCCATTGTCTATGTCAATTGCGTAGGTGGTCAGGATGAGTTGCTATTTGATGGCGGTTCGATGGTCATGGATGCGTCTGGCCAACTTTGCCAGCATGCTGGGTTTTTTAACGAAACGTTATTGCCGGTCGATTTTGAATTCATAGATACAAAAGTTAATATCGCAACAGCGCCTATTTCTTTACCCAAGAAAGAAGAACAAATCTATCAAGCGCTGGTCATGGGTATACGTGATTATGTGCAAAAGAATAATTTACCTGGCGTATTGGTAGGCGTTTCAGGTGGTATCGATTCTGCTCTTACCTTAACACTGGCAGTAGATGCTTTAGGAAAAGAAAAAGTAAAAGCGATTACCATGCCTTCGCGTTACACTTCAGAAATCAGTATGACAGATCTTTTTGCCCTCATTAATAACATGGGCGTATTGCACGAAACGATTTCTATTGAACCCACTTTCTCTGCATTGCAAACCAGTTTGGCACCCCATTTAGGTGCAGAAGAAACCAGTATCACCCAACAAAATTTACAAGCACGCTGCCGCGGTTTAATCATCATGGCGATTTCTAATCAAACAGGTTACGTGGTGCTCTCTACCAGCAACCGCAGTGAAATGGCGGTAGGTTATGCGACGTTGTACGGTGATATGGTAGGTGGATTTGCTGTATTAAAAGATCTGCCTAAAATGCTCGTGTATCGTTTAGCGCATTATCGAAATCAAATAGAGCCTGTGATCCCACAGCGTACTCTAGACCGCGCTCCAACTGCTGAATTAGCACCTCATCAAAAAGACGAAGATAGTTTACCACCCTATCCTCTTTTAGATAAGATTTTAGAACTGTATATTGATCAAGAACTCGGGATCAATGATATTGTAGCGCAGGGTTTTGAGCGAGAAACGGTAGAACAAGTTGTCACGTTGATACAAAGAAGTGAATATAAACGCCGGCAAGCAGCCATAGGGCCGCGTCTGCATCATAAGGCATTTGGGAAGGATAGGCGGTACCCGATTACGTCTGGTTTTAAAGAATAGAGTTACCTTATAATCTCAGTTATGGATAGTTGAAAGGGAGTTATTTGAGAGCGAGTATGTGTTCGGTTCTCGTTGATCAATTGAAGCCCGCGGTGTTATCTCGGTGTCATCCTAGCCAGTAACGCCCCTCTTTATTTGATCGAAGTTACTGTTGCCGTAACAGCTCACCCTATCGCTGTCATTGCGAGCGAAGCGAAGCAACCCAGGCTTTTCAACGCTGCTTCCGAGTTTCATGAATTATTCTAATCAGCTCTCAAAAGCCTGGGTTGCTTCGCTTCGCTCGCAATGACAAGGATAGGGGTTGAGCTATTACCTGTTGCCTATGGCGTTACTGGCTAGGATGACACCGAGATAACACCGCTGGCTTCAATTGATCAACGAACTAACCGAAACTGAGGTTAACCAGGTCTAAAAACACTCTCTAATGCTTGTTTCACAAGAGGTGCTGTGCCGTAACCTACGATAAATCCAAGTCCAAATAAAAGGCCAGACTTAGTAACGTCATTCAGAGCTTCTCTATAATTTAGGTTTTGTATTCTAGAAATTGCTATCATAGCCGCTATAGGAAAAGTGAGTGTTACACGATGTTCGTTCTCTGTTCTCCATATATCCACTGCAGCATTTCTTTGGCCAGATGCAAATCCTGCAGCGAGTATACCAGCTAACTGAACCATGTTATGTCGATTTCGGTTAAAGAATCGTGCCTGCATAAAAATCTCCTCTATTTGTTTGAATTTTCTGTCACATATTCTAATTTAGGATAGTTATATTTCAACACCGCCAACGTATCCATTTCATCTTGTTGAAGCCGCAAGGCGCGGTATGATTGCACCATGATGGCCAAGGCTTTAGGTATTGCTGGGGCGCCTTGGTAATGCCTTACAACTAAACTAGCCCGATTTGCCGCAGCGACATACGCTTTGCGATCAAAATAATACTGCGCCACTTCTAACTCATGGTCTGCCAAGGTATTACGCAAATAAACCATGTATTGGTGGGCTGCGGGTGCATAATGACTGCGAGGGAATAGCTTGACCACTTGCGCAAAGTCCGCATAGGATTTTTTGATTTGACCTAAATCACGTGTCGCCAAATCGACTGTGAATATTCGTTCAAACACACCTAGGTTTTGGAAATAATTAGCCTGACCACGCATAAAATAAGCATAATCTACATGAGGGTTAGTTGGATGCGCATGAATAAATCGGTCGGCTGCAGCTTCTGACAACGCATAGTCACTGGTCATGTAATAAGCGTAAATGAGGTGTAACTGCGCGATTTCAGTATCACGCCCAAAAGGGTATTGAACTTCCAACGCTTCAAAACGCCTAATGGCTTCTTGATAGCCATGATCACGCAACGCCGTTTCACCACGCTGAAAAATTTGCTGTGCTGTTTCATCTTTATAGACTTCTGCGGGATCTGTCACTGAAGAGCAAGCACCCAAACAGACTAATTGTAACGCCACCGCGGTAAGAGCAAGATATTTTATGACTTTCATTGGGTTAATTCCATGGTGCGATATCAAACAATGGCGTGCATTGTACCGCAATTTTTGGCATTATCCTACATTATGAAAATTCAACAAACAATTATTATTCCTGACGAATTGGGGGGCATGCGCCTCGACCAAGCGCTGGTTAAGTTACTACCAGATTATTCTCGTACTCAACTCCAAGATTGGATCAAAAAATCTGAAATTACGCTGAATAATCAGCCTGCCAAGGCACGTCATATCGTCATGGGAGGGGAAAGCATTTCCCTTTGCGCTACACTCAAAGCTCAGCCCACCTGGGATGCGCAAGCGATTGATCTCGATATTATCTATGAAGACGACGCACTGTTGGTCATTAATAAACCTATAGGAATGGTTGTACACCCCGCTGCAGGCCATATGAATAATACATTGCTCAATGCCCTGCTACATCACGCCCCTACCCTACAGCAATTACCCCGCGCCGGCATTTTACATCGCTTAGACAAAGATACTTCTGGTTTGCTTGTTATCGCCAAAACACAAGCTGCTCTCATGAACTTAACGAAACAATTGAGAGCGCGCAGTATGACACGTATTTATCAAGCCATTGTATTGGGTGTGCTGACCAGTGGCGGTTCTATCAACCAACCGATTGGTCGTCACCCTATCAAACGCAAATCCATGACAGTCATTGAAACGGGCAAACCTGCTATGACACATTACAGAGTCATCGAGCGTTATCGCGCGCATACTCGCATCAAAGTACAACTTGAAACGGGACGTACTCATCAAATACGTGTGCATATGGCCTATGCACAACACCCCGTGCTGGGGGATCCCACTTATGGTGGACGTTTACAATTACCCAAAGGTGCTACACCGGAATTAGTTCAGCAATTGCGTCAATTCAAACGACAAGCATTACATGCGAGCGAATTAGGTTTGATACATCCTGTCACACAAACCCCTTTTACTTGGTATGCGCCATTACCAGAGGACATGCGTCAATTAATTGAAATATTAAAAACAGATTCGGAGGCACTCTCATGACAAACATGTTTATTCAGCCAAACTGGCCTGCACCATCACATATTAAAGCGTATACAACGTTGCGCGATAGTCACGTCAGCAATCTCAGTCAAGATGCAAAAATTGATGTTAATCGGCTAGTGGAGTGCTTGCAGCTTCCTCAAAAACCCATCCGGATTAAGCAAACACACAGTGATATTGCTATTCCTGCTTTAACGGATAATCATCATAAAGAAGCTGATGCTGTTTTCACGTACCAAAACAACCAGGTTTGTCTTATCTCTACAGCGGATTGTTTACCTGTTTTATTAACCAATCGCCAAGGCACTGCTGTGGCGGCGATTCATGCCGGTTGGCGAGGATTAGCAAAAAATATTATTCCCAAAACGATTCAAACCATGGGTCTTGCTGGCTCCGATCTATTGGCCTGGCTTGGCCCTGCTATTAGTCAACCTTGTTATGAAGTAGGCGAAGAAGTACGCGAACAATTTCTGCAGAATGATCCTGCTACAGCGGCTGCTTTTATTCCTTCTCCTAATGCACGTTGGCTAGCCAATCTTTATGCAATTGCACGTTTGCAACTCACTCAATGGGGTGTGAAACCTATTTTTGGTGGTGAGTATTGCACTTATTCAGATAAGGCGCGTTTTTTTTCATACCGTCGCGATGGTGCTATTTTAGGGGCAATGGCGTCGCTGATCTGGATAGATGACAGTCACCCGGTTCTATGAAATAATTAAGCACTACTCTAAAGGAAACCACTATCATGAATAAAAATACGCTAAAAATACTCTTATCGTTTTTTTTAATGACATGGCTAACAGTTGCTTATTGCGTTGCAAATGCACCCGTACAAAAAAGTAGTACATCAGCGAGTATGTTGCAAAAAGTCACTCCGGCTGTTGTCAATATTAAAGCTCAAATTAAGATTTTGGATTTTGATACGTTTCTTCGTTTGCAGAGAGAAAATCAATTACCTCCCATCAACAGTGGAGAAGTGCCTGATAAAGTGGTTTCTACCGCATCTGGCGTTATTGTAGATAGTACAAAGGGCTATATTCTTACCAATGCACACGCGGTGCGAGATGCACAACAGATAGCGGTGACATTAAGTGATGGTAGGCACTACACAGCAAAATTATTAGGTATAGATAATCCATCGGATATTGCACTCTTACAGATTCAAGCTAAAAATCTCATTGCTATTACGCTAGGAAATTCAAATAAATTAGAAGTTGGCGAGCCTGTTTTTGCCATTGGCAATCCGTTTGGTATTGGTCAGACTGTCACATCCGGTATTATTAGTGGGTTAAAACGCAGTGCGTTAGGTATTGAGTCCCTCGAAAATTTTATTCAGACAGATGCATCCATTAACCCTGGTAATTCAGGCGGTGCGCTAATAAACAAAGATGGCGATCTCATTGGTATTAATACTGCCATTGTGCTTTCACCACAGCGTGGTAGCACTGGTATTGGTTTAGCCATTCCAATCAATATGGCTAAGAGTGTCATGCAGCAATTACTTGAATTTGGTAATGTAAAACGGGGTTCATTGGGTGTTGGTGTACAAGATATTACGCCTGATTTAGCCACTGCTTTTGAGCTCTCTTCTTCAAAAGGTGCTGTTATCACGCTTATCATGCCAAACTCTCCCGCCGAAAAAGCAGGTTTACAAGTAGGTGATGTCATTACCAGCATTAATAATGAAGAAGTAAAAAACGCTAATGACGTTGTCAATGATATTAGTTTCTTACGGTTAGGCTCTAAAGCAACGATTTCTATTTTGCGAGAGGACAAACCCATGACTGTCAGCTCTGTTATTTGGGATCCCAAGAAGAGCCGTGAAGTCAGCGTGCAAATGAATCCTCTGCTCTACGGCGTTGGCTTAAAAGACTTTACACAATTCGATCCTAATCATGGTGATATCAAAGGCGTATTAGTCGTTTCGGTCGAAGAAGACAGCAACGCTTGGCAATCTGATTTACACCCTGGTGATGTGATTGTTTCTGCGAATAAAAAGAAAGTGAATAATATTTCAGAGTTAAACAAAGTGGTTGCAACAGCTAAAAACCGCCTGCTACTCAACGTATTACGTGGGCCTGGCGCAGTGTTTTTAGTCATCACCGCAGAACAATAACCGTAGGGGCGACCGGCGGTCTGAGGGATCGACACTTCTTATGGCTTGGTAGGTAGATCACATCAACACTGTCACCCGTAACAGCTCACCCTGCCACTGTCATTGCGAGCGAAGCGAAGCAACCTAGGCTTTTCAACGCTGCTTCTGAGTCTCATGAGTTCTAATCAGCTCTCAAAAGCCTGGGTTGCTTCCTGCCGCGCAAGCTCGCAGTCGCAATGACAAGGATAGGGGTTGAGCTATTACTAGGTTGCTTCGCTTTGCTCGCAATGACAAAGATAGGGGTGAGCTCCTGACTTCTGCCAAATTTAAAATAATTGCGAGAATTGAA
>Ga0206868_10049_pt2:12500-34726 | contig 34726 bp, 30 predicted proteins | sample Alteio_BWOrgCont_38_FD_152901 | JGI IMG/M metagenome (GOLD analysis project Ga0206868, IMG submission 152901) | Enriched cells from forest soil in Barre Woods Harvard Forest LTER site, Petersham, Massachusetts, United States -... | ecosystem: Environmental > Terrestrial > Soil >... | reverse complement strand
TTCGATCACCGACGGAAGTTCTGTATTCGCCATCAACCTGACGATTCCCAGCGGCAGTAGCGCAGCGACTTCCTTGACTGGCACTTATGCTGTCACCGGCAGCGGTTGTGACTCGGGTGCCACGGGCAATCTCACCGCACAGTTGGTGACTGGGTCCATCTCCGGGACTTGGACGGCAACGGATCCAGGAACCGGAGGCACGATGTCTCTCGACTTCACCGCGTCTGCCACTCCGAACAGCACTGGCAACCTCATTGGGGCTTATCCGTTAACCGCGGTAGCGTTAACTCTCACCGGTCCATCGGGCTGCACGGTAACGGCGCCGGTGTTCAATACTACGAACGACAGCTTCACGGCCGGGTCGCTGGTGTCCATCGACATCGGGGAATCCGAGAACGGGAACCCAGCCGACTTCAGCATCGGTGGGCTAGTTGACAACGTGACCGCGCCCACTACGATCACGGGCAACTACGTTTACAACAGCGGGGGCACTTGCTTCCTGCAAACTACGGGAGCCGCAATCACTCTGACAAAGCAGTAGATTGCTGATTCGGGATAGCGGGAGCTTCGGCTCCCGCTTTTCTTTTGCCTACGCTCGGATTTCTTCGACCAGCAGATGGCTGCCCTGCGGCAGGTAGCTCTTCCGGCGAAACCAGTCTTCCATGTCGTGTTGCAGGCGGTCGAGCGGGACGCGGGCGCCGATTTCCATCTGGCCGTCGGCCGTGGGGATGGTGTCGTCGAAGACGGAATCATTGGTGAAGCTGCGCATACTGAAGCTGTCGAGCCATTTCATAAGGCAAGGCTTGCGCTCGCCCTCGGCTTCGTAATCGACGCGAATCTTGCGCGCGAACACTAACTGTCTTTCCGGTAGAGCAGGTTGCGCATGGCTTCGCGGCGGGCGGCGTTGGCTTCGCGATCTACCTTTTCCTTGGCGTCCTTTGCGGAAGCCGACTCGGGCTCGCTGCAGTCGGGACATTGGTTGGCGAATCCCGGCTTGCCCGGTTTCAACTCAAACTCCTCGCCACACTTCACGCAAACTTTGATCGGGAACGGCATTGCCTTTCTCCACGTTAGGCCGGGACGGCGCGGGCTTCCTTGAAGACCTGGTCGAGCTGATCGAGGGTCTCGGCTTCGCTGACGACGAACATCTCGCGGCCGGTGTCCTCCCCGGCTTCGATCTGCTGTTTCAGGTAGCGTCCGGCAAGTTGCACGGCGAGAGGGTCGGTAATGACCTTGCCGGGATTGCGGCGGCTGTATTCAGCCCAAGCGGGATGCGGCAGCGCGATCCAGACGCCACGGTCGTCGACGTTGAACTTGATGTCGACGGCGTCGGCGTGGCGCGTCGCAATGGCGACAACCAGCGCCTGGTAAACACAATGGACCTTCTTTTTCGACCACCGCTCGACGGCGTAAAAGTTTTCGTACATGTCTTGAAAATGATAGCTGAGGCCGATGGGATGGGCAAACCCATTGCACCAGTTACAATTTAACCGTGCCTACTGCCGTGAAATCTTCAAAGAAGCCGAAAGCCGCGAAGCTGGAGGTGCTGCGCGCGCCCGCTTTTAATCTGCCGTGGCTGGTGCATGGGTTCAGCACGCGATCGGGCGGAGTGTCAGACGTTTATGGCGCCGGATCTTTGAATCTTGGCGTCACCGAGCACGATACGCGTGAGAACGTGGAACAAAATCGCGCTTTATTTGCGCAGGCGATCGGCGCCAGAGACGCGAAATCGACGTGGCCGCTGACGCAGCTGAAGCAGGTGCACTCGGCGGTGGTGCATCGCGTGACCGCACCTGCGGCAGAGCCCCTAATCGGCGATGGCTTGATTACGAATGTGCCGGGGTTGTTGATCGGCATCAAGACCGCGGATTGTATTCCGGTGCTCGCCGCCGATACGAAGAAGCGTGTGGTAGGAGCTTTCCACGCGGGCTGGCGTGGCACCGTCGCGCGCATCGTGGAAAAAGGAATTGGCGAGATGCGCAGGCATTACGGGTCGAACCCACGGGATATCGTCGCCGCGATTGGCCCCGGCGTTCACCAGTGCTGTTACACCGTGGGCGAGGAGTTAGTGAATGCCTTTGAGTCGCAGTTCGCTTATGCCAAGGAACTCTTCCACGAGGAGTACGACTTCGAATCGTTGCATAACAAGTATCCGATGCTGTTTTTAACCCAGCGCGCCCCCGGCCACGGCGAACCCGCAACCAAGATCCAACTCGACCTCGTGGAAGCAAACCGGCGGCAGCTGATCGACGCGGGCGTTCTTGAGAAAAACATCTTCGTAATCGACGAATGTACTTCGTGCAACACGAAACAGTTCTTCTCGCACCGCGCCGAGTTCGGCAAAACCGGGCGCATGCTGGCGGCGATTGGAATCAAAGGCTAACGATGATTACGGCGGCAGAACTCGATGCGTTGCTGGTGGTGGCATTGCCGGAATTGGCCGCAGATCGCGGAACCTACGAAAAACGACGCCAAGAAGACTTCGAGTTCACGCAGAGTTTTTTCAGCTATAGTTTCGTGCCGACGCTGCAGGTGGCGCTCGATCAGAATGTCGAAGATTTCTGTCTGCGGGCCTTTGCCTTAATCGAAAAGCTCGTAACCGAGGGCGATGAAGACGTCCAAGCAATCTTGCGCGACGAATTCTTCGAGTACGGTCCGGCTTGCGAGAAGTGGATGAAAAGGGCGCGACCGCAAATGGGAATGCGCACCCGCACCGTTGCCGGCGGCAGCCCGAAATAGAAGACCAGTCATCACGGGAAGGTGAATTTCGCTTCCGGTGACTTCCGCAAACAACTTCCCACTGCAAATCGCGTTCTGTATGCTGGTATGCGCGCGTTCGCCGTTTGCGGCGGCGTGGCCACGATCGACGAATACATCATGCCTGATAAACCGATTCCTAAAGCACACCGCGCCCTCCTCGCCTACGAAAATCCTAAATTCACCAACGGTCCCGATGGGCGTCCGCTCCGTATTCTGTCGGAATACTCGGAACCGCTGGCACGTTTTCGGCGAGAGCGCATCCAGGACACGGTTGTGTTCTTCGGATCGGCGCGCTTTCATAGTCAGTCTGCTGCGCAGCAGAACTTGGAATTGTTGGAAAAACCAGGATCTGCAATACCGGCGCCTCTTGAGGAACAGGAGCGCATTCGACGCGCCCACGCTGACGTCGAGATGGCGCGCTACTATGAAGACGCCCGCAAGCTCGCCTTCCTCATGGGAAGCTGGAGTAAAGGACTGGCAGGCAAGCGTCACCGCTTCGTGGTTACAACCGGCGGTGGTCCGGGAATCATGGAAGCAGCCAACCTCGGCGCATACGAGGCCGGCGCGAAGACCATCGGCCTCAACATTCGGCTGCCCTTCGAGCAAATGCCGAACCCCTACATCACGCCGGAACTCAACTTCGAGTTCCATTACTTCTTCATGCGCAAGTTGTGGTTCGCATATCTCGCGAAAGCATTGGTCATCTTTCCAGGCGGCTTCGGGACATTCGATGAACTCTTCGAGATCCTTACCCTCGCCCAGACCGAAAAGCTCGCAAAGAAGATCGTCGTCGTGATTTATGGCAGCGAGTATTGGAAGAAAGTCATCAACTTCCAGGCCTTCGTCGACGCGGGAGCGATCTCGCCGAACGACCTGAATCTCTTTCGTTTTTGCGACCAGCCTGAAGAAGCGTTCGAATATCTACGGACTAGCTTGACAGAATTTCATTTCGTCAACCATGCGCAGCAAAAGGGCAAGTCCCCGGAGATTGCAAAAACGCGGCTGTAGGCCAGTAGAGCTGTTACCCCTTTCGCACGAGAAAGTGCCTGTAGTGGGCTCCGCCGTCGCGGAACTCGCTTTTTCTCGCGCATTTCGGTGTACCCTGATACCCGCATGACCACCGTCGTTCCAAGGCCTCCGGTTTACGAGCGACTGCACTACCGCGAAATCTTCGTGGTGGCCATCGAGACCTTCCGCTCGAATACGATTCGCTTCGTGCTCACCGCGCTGGGGATGGTGATTGGGACGGCTTCGCTCATCCTCGTCGTAACCATTGGGCTGACCGGGAAGCAATACATTCTGCGCGAGATCAACGCCATCGGCGCGAACATGATCACCGCCGACTACGATGGTGGCAGCATCTACGGCAGTGCCAGCAGCAACGATTACATGACGCTCGACGACATGCGGGCCATCCGCGCGCAGGTGCCCGGCATTGTCGCCGCCTCGCCGATGATCCAGCTCCACGACCAGGTCCCGGTCCCCGGCGGCAAAGTGCGCGACGAGATGGTCCTCGGCGTCTCTTCCGAATATCAATACGTGCGCAACCTCGTCATTCCCGCCGGCCGCTTTTTCGACGAGTACGACTCCACTTCGCGCAACAAAGTCGCTCTCATCACCAAATCACTGGCGAATCGACTCTTCAGCTCGGAAGAAGCCGCCATCGGGCAGCACCTCAAACTGAACGGCCTGCCCTTCACCATCGTCGGGACCTTCCGCGAACGGGTGGAAACGTTCGGGCAGTCGGAAATCTCGGACGACACAATCCTCATCCCCTACACTGTGGCGCGCTACTTCACCGACACCGACGCAGTGAAGAGCATGTTCTTCTCGATGTCGGACGCAGAACGTGTTCCCACCGCGACCAAGGAAATTCAGGCCGTGTTGCAGTCGCGGCACCGGCCGGAGTCGGTGTACCCGGTGCAGAACCTGACCCAGTTGCTCGAAGTGGGCGCTAAAACCGCCAACGCTCTGACCGCGGTTCTTCTGCTGATTTCGGCGGTGACGCTGGTGGTCAGCGGCGTGGGCATCATGAACATCATGCTGGCGACAGTGAGCGCGCGCATCCGCGAGATCGGGGTTCGCAAAGCCGTCGGCGCCACCAACCAGGAAATTCGGCTCCAGTTCCTCACCGAGGCCGTGCTCATCTCGTTGGTAGGCGGGAGCATTGGGATCATCGCGGGCCTGGCGATCCCAGTCTCGCTGCGCTTCTTCACCGATTACCGGGTGCCAATTTCCGGATTGTCGGTCATCATTGCACTGGTCGTTTCGTCAATGGTAGGAGTTCTCTTTGGCACCCTGCCGGCGACGCGAGCCGCTCAACTCGATCCGGTAGAGAGCCTGCGCCACGAATAGCGAGGACGATATGGCGGAACTACGTAAGCCGAAAGAAAGCGAAGCCGAGAAACGCGATCACATGCTCGATCACACCCTGGAAGAAACGTTTCCCGCCAGCGATCCGCCATCCACCGATCCCGATCCGCTACCTGACCCGGACCACGAAGACAAACAAGGAGAGTAGAACCGATATGCGTTGGATACTGCACTGGATTGTGAGCGCCGCCAGCCTGGCGGTTGTGGCCTTCGTCGTACCGGGCATTCATGTGAGCAGCCTGACGACCTTGTTCATCGTCGCGCTGGTGCTGGGCATCGTGAACGCGACCCTCGGACTGATTTTGAAGGTACTCACGTTTCCACTCATGGTGCTGACGTTCGGCATTTTCTGGTTCGTCATTAACGCGCTGATGATCGAACTCGTCGCACACATGGTGAAGGGATTCTACGTGAGCGGCTTTGGAGCAGCCTTCATCGCGGCGATCGTGATGGCAATCGTGAACACGATCATGAAGTGGCTGATGCCCAAGGAAGACCGCTCGTAATTCAGATACGTTGCAGGCTTTTTACGAGTTGTGCGATGTCGTTCTCTTGGAAGATTCGGATCCCGGCAATTCCAGCCGCCCCCGCGGCGAGACATGCCCTCGCATTCTGCAAAGTGACGCCACCGAGAGCGACCACAGGAAATCGCGAAGGGTTTGGAGCGGATTCGGTGTGCTCAGGCTGGCGCACTTGTCCACATGCTTCCGCAAGAACGCCGAGGCCAATACCTGGCGCAGTACCTTTGCCGAAGATTGGCGCCAGCACGGCAAAGTTCGCGCCCTGCGATTCCGCCATTCGCATCTCCACCACCGAATGGCAGGAAACCGCGATGATCGGCGAACGAGGGAGCGCATTCATCCAAAGCGAACGAGCGTCACCCGCAGAGATATCGTTCGATGTCAGGTGAACGCCGCCTGCTCCACAGGCAATCGCAATGTCGGATCGAGAGTTCATCAGCAGACGGGTACGCGTACCCTGGATTGACTTAGCCGCAGACCGGGCTAACGATTCGAGTTCTCGCGACGGCAAATCCTTTTCGCGAAGCTGAACGTAATCGACTCCCGCTCGCGCAGCCTCACTGATCTTTTCGAGAAGACGATCGCGTTGTTCGGCTTCCCCGCCGGAGAACTGTTTGCGGTCGCTGATGTAATAGAGGATCAAACCACCATCATCTTACCGAAGCCGTCGTGTCAGTTCTTGCCCACTCCGTACTTGGTCAAGAATTCCCGCATCCGGTCGGGATCGTAGCTATTCTTGCCGTCCTCAAGCTCGCTCGTATCTTCCGATTTAACTAGCTTCCCGTCTGCATTGAGCACATAAATGTGCGGGAAGCCCTTTGCCTCGGGAAACTGCGAGAGAAACTTCTCGTTTTTATTCTGCTCGCTGAAGTTCACGTACAGGACCACGAAGTTTTTCTCGCGTAGATCGTTCAGATCGGCATGGTCGTCGAAGAACTTGTCGAGGTAGTGACACCACTTGCACCAGTTACCACCGACCTGCAGCAGAATGTTTCGGTCGCTGCGGTGCGCCTCGATGATCGCAGCCTTGAGATCTTTCGCCGGGTCGCGCTGTATCTCATATCCGCGCATGGGCTTATAGGCAGCATCCGACCCACTGAAAACCGGTACTCCAACGACGAAGAGAAATGCGAATAGTACAACAATGCGTTTCATGGCAGTAAAAGCATCGCGCCGGAGCTCGCGCTTGGCAATAGGCGAAGTGGTGGCGGGACCGAATTGGTGCGCCAACAGCAAAAGCCAGGCAGTTTGCCTGGCTTTTGTTATCGCTCTTTGTGCCTGCGGGTGTCGTCCGGTTTCTGGCGTCCTGCGCAGCGCAGCGATCTGACCTCTTTGTACTGGCGTCCGGGGTTCGTTATCACCTCGATTACGCCCAACCCGGATTCCGTTTGTCACCGCGTCCCGGGATTGTCTTGCTATCTGACCCTTACTGCAACTTACCTTCGTAATGAAGCCCTCAGCGGCACCGCTCCGCCCTGGCCCTAGTTCACGTAAGCAATCGTTTCGAGCTCGCGCTGGATCGCTGCGATCGAGCAGCCATCCTGTTCGGCACGAAGCGCAGCATGCCGGGCTTCTTCGGGAGAGACGCCGTATCCGCGTCCCACCAGGAACATCTGCATTAACTCGGCGGCTTCACGGAAATCCGATACCCCTTGCAGGAGTTCGGTTCTCAGGGCCGTCAACTCTGGCTCAGAAAACTTCTCCACCATCTCTCTCACCTCCGACCCCACGGTCGTATAAGTCTTAGACTCGGCGGAGAACCCGATAGTTGCAGGCAATTTCATTGCCGTACCGTGCAACCCTCTTTGTACCCCACCAGAATCGCTTGCCTGTGTTTTAGAACCCGGACCCCACTGCGATGTTTCGCAATGTAAGCCCTGGCGCAGGCTTCGCGAATCCCACGGGAGCGGCAGAGAGTGTCCCGAACAGGGTACATGTCAAAACTAAGTGCAATGAATACAACGGCAGGTTTGCCCCGGAGGTTTAGGGGCCGCGTAGAAAATTGCCGGAAATCGCGCGGAATCCGGGAAATCGTAACGATTTGTGCCCGGTTTAGCCTTCTTGCCGCGCCTCATCCAGCTGCACCGGAACCACCATCTTTCTCTTCGCACGGTAGATCGTCACCTTCACCGTATCCCCCGCCTTATGAGCGTTCATGGCGTGCGATAAGTCCTGAAGGTCCGCAACCGTCTCGCCATCAATCGCCACAATCAGGTCGCCGCCGACCATGATCGGCGTATTGCCCAGGTACGCTCGTTGCGATCCACCCTTTAATCCTGCGTGATCGGCACCGCGTCCGGTGACAACCTGCATGATCAAGACGCCGTAATCGGAAGCGAGCCCCATCTGCTCCGCCAGTTCCGGAGTGATCGGCAATCCGCGAATTCCCATCGATGGGCGTCGAACTTCGCCATACGTGACGAGGTCGTTGAGCACAGCCTTCGCCGCATTGATTGGCACCGCGAAGCCGATGCCGGCGCTTTGCGCTGAGCCGTTGGTCGCGATCATCGTGTTGATGCCGATGACTTCGCCGCGCGAATTGAGCAACGGTCCGCCCGAATTGCCGGGATTAATCGCGGCATCGGTCTGGATGGCGTCATCAATCTTCACTCCATCCGGCTCCATGATCTGGCGAATCGAGCTAATGATCCCGCGCGTCATCGTCCCGTTCAGGCCGAACGGGTTTCCAATCGCAAATACCTTCTGACCCACCACCAGCCCGTGCGAATCGCCCATCGTTGCAGGAACCAGCTCCGGAGCATTGATTTGAATCACCGCGAGGTCATGCGACCGATCGAGGCCGATGATCTTGGCCGGATACTTCTTACGATTGCTCAACGTAACTTCCAGCTTCGCCCCGTTGCCCTGCACCACGTGATAGTTGGTCAGGATGTGGCCCTGCTTGTCGATGATGAAGCCGGAGCCCTGGCCCTCCTGCGGTACCGCGCCGTAAAAAAAGTCAATCGCCACCGTCGTCGAGGTAACGTTTACGACCGACGGCAGGCCTTTCTTGTACACCTCGATGTTGATCTGCTCCTCGGGGTCGTACGTCACCGGGCCGGCGGCATTCGTCAGCTCGAGATGAGTGGGCCGCGAGATCCAGCCCTCCGCGGTCGGGTTCGAATCCGAGCGCTGCGAATGATGGGTGGTCACGAAGAAGAAGGCGGTTGCGAGGAGCACTCCCAGCAAAAACGGTCGAAGCATCTTGCGCATAGAAAGCTAGATTCCTGGAACTCGGCTGTGGATTGGACGCAAGCCCATAAAAAGTGTACCCAATCTGCGGGGCAATGCCCAACTCCGCCGTATCTCGCTGAAAAATCAGAGACTTCGAACGGACCTTGCGGTCGCGAACTTTTGCCGCAATTTTTCCCGAAACTTCTCTCGGATGGCGGGGTTCGCTCTTTGTAAATCACGACACTCGGCATGGAGTGTTGGAGGGGATCTATGAGACGTTTTGCTTCATTGGCGATAGTGGGAACTTTGGCTTTGACGATGCTTGACGCCACCGCGTTCGCGGGCGATAACTACCCGGGCACCAGCTACGAGGACCGTAATGGCGTCCGGTGGTATGCGAACTATGGCTTTGACCGCGGTATGCGCGACGGCACCCACTCGGGCCACGTCGATGCCGAAAAAGGCCTGCGCTTCCGCGCCACCGACCACGGCCAGTTCAGGGGTGGTACCGACGGCTACCAGGGCGGCTGCACCAAGGACGAGTACAAAGAGGCCTACCGCGCCGGCTACATGAAGGGTTACAAGCAGGCCTACGGCGATACCATGAAGAGCCTCGGCTATCGCCAAGTTCGATAGCTGAAGCCCGGATATGGAAGGCAGAGGGCCGTCGAAACTGGCGCCCTTTTCGCCTGCACGGAAGAAATTCCCGCGTCACACAAATTTATTTTGCATTGCACCTTAGCGGCGGATGCATTGTCACAAATCTGCGGTACTCTGAAAACTAAGTAGAAGGAAATGTCTCCCCGTATCGCCGCCCTCGCAATCTGTGCCGTTGCCGCTTCTGCGCTGCAGGCTGGAACGAATTCCAAGCCCGCATCCGCTCACGTCGAAGTCACGACCTGGTCGAGGTCGGCGCACGCGCTGCCGTATGCGGTGAATCCCAATCCAGCACTCCGCAATGCGCATATCCCTTCGCCCAACGGCAAGTACGAGATCGCCTGCAACAGCGTGCCGAAGGAGCAGAAGGTCAGCGAGTCGGTTTCCGAAACCCTCGACGCGCCTTCGTGTGAATTCGTCGTGCCCGGCAAACGGCTGCCTATCGACCTTGAAGTCGGGCCAGAAGCCCTATGGGCGCCAGATTCAGACGCAGTCGCCGTGACGCACAGCCTCGGTGGCGCACTCGGAACTTATCAGGTATTGATTTATCGCCCGGAAAATAGCGGTCCCGAAGACATCGCGACCGAAGTTCGACGCGATCTCTCGCACCGCTTCCCGGCATGTGTGGGTGGGCAATCGGGATGCACAGCCGACCAGCGCAAGCTCATGCGCAACGATCCAAAGTGGGTAAACGTGGCTGCGATCCGCTGGATGGAAAATTCCAGGCGCCTGCTGATCATGGCTTGGGTGCCCGACAGCAGCGCCTTCGGCGCCAACCTCGGCCGCTACAACGGCTATGTCGTCGACGCCCACACCGGACGAATCCTGACTCGCTACTCCGAGCAGGACTTCAAACGGCGCTTCAAGAAGTACTGCGGCGATTGGGGACTGTAGGGCAGGTTTCTCAGAGATGACGGGGCGCGTCCATGCGATCATGCAGTACACGGATAATCGCGATGCCGTAATCAGTAATCCTGAAGTAGATCATATGGCGCTGAACGCGAAGTCTCCGATAACCCGACTTGATATGGTTACAAGCGGGAGCCGTGCGCGGCGATCTCGATAATCTTTCAAAGGCCGCGAATAACACGTCGAGGTAACGCTCCACTTGCTCGATACCCCAAGATCGAAGCGTGTGCTCGACGATGTTTTCCAAATCCCGCTCGGCAGCCGGCGAAACCCAGTACTTAGCCACGACGCTTCAGCATTCGCTTCTTGAATGCCACTGGATCGAACGGACGCGGTTCGCCGCTTTGCTCGCCTTCAACCAATGCGGCTCGTATCGCGTCGCGGCGGGCATCGCGTTCCTGCTCCCGCCGAATCAAGTCTCGAATGCACTCGCTATCGTTTGTGTAGTTCCCGCCCTCGATCTGGGTCTTGATCCAATTGTCCTGATGATCGGTAAGAGTGATGGTTTTGCGGATGATAGCCACAGGGAGCTTCCTCGAAGTATGATTCTATCATACTAAATGCATACTTTTGGGTCGGCAGGGATTTCCTGAACTTACACCCGCGCCATCTTCGCCATTTCCACCAGATCTTCCCAAACCTTCTGCACTTGCTCTTCGGAGTGGTCCAGCACGCCATTGTTGTCGATCACATAATCGGCGCGCCGCGCTTTCTCTTCTTCCGAAATCTGCGCTGCCATTCGACGCATCACTTCCATGCGCGCTTCGGCGTGCTTCAGATTCATCCGCTGCGCGAACCGCGCCACCTTGGTTTCAAACGGCGTCCGCACCACGATGATCTTGTTGAAGCGCTTCTCGCCCTTCGCCTCGAAGATGAGCGCGGCCTCGACGATCGCGACAGCGTTCGGATCTTCTTCGCCGATCTTGTCCATCCACCGGTCCTGGTAGTCCAGCACCGCCGGATGCACCAGCTTGTTCAGGTCCTGAATCTTGTCCGGAAACGCCGCTGAGGCCAGACGGGGCCGATTGATCGTCCCGTCGTTATTCAGGATCTCGCCGCCGAAGTGCGCGACCACCTGGTTGTAAACCTCGTGCCCCGGGCTCATCAATTCGTGTGCAATGCGGTCGGCCTGGATTACGTGCGCCCCGCGTTTCGCAAACATCTCACCAATGGTTGATTTTCCGGTGGCGATCCCACCGGTAAGCGCGACTTTAAGCAAGCTAAGCCCCCATCCCTGTATGAACCGCGTTTCCACGGCGTAGTTTCGCGGCCTTGACCGTATTCGCCATCAACATTGCGATGGTGAGCGGCCCAACGCCGCCGGGCACGGGGGTGAACGCGCCGGCAACGTCTACTACTTTCGGATGCACATCACCCACCAGCGTCGAGCCGTTCTTGGCGAACGCGGCCTCGCGCTTTTCGTCGCCGGCGAAATACTTCTCGAACTCGGCACGGTCGGTGATCTTGTTAATGCCCACATCGATAACTGTCGATCCCTGCTTTACGTACTCGGGCGTAATCATGCCCGCCCGGCCAATTGCCGCCACCAAGATATCGGCGCTGCGGCAAACGCCGGGTAAATCCTGCGTCTTCGAGTGGCAAATGGTGACCGTCGCATTCGCGTTCGTCAGCAGCATCGCCACCGGCTTTCCCACAATATCGCTGCGCCCCACCACAACGGCGTTTGCGCCCTCGACTTTGATCCCGCTCCGCCGCAGGATCTCCATGCATCCCGCCGGCGTGCAAGGCACCAGCCCCGGCCGCACCGTCGACAGGTATCCGACGTTCATCGGATGAAACCCATCCACATCCTTCTCCGGCGAAACCGCCAGCAAAACCTTCTTCGCATCCACCTGCTTCGGCAGCGGCAGTTGCACCAGGATCCCATCGATATCATCGCGCCGGTTCAGCGAGTCCACCAATTGCAAAAGGTCTTTTGTGCTCACCGTCTCGGGAGGAGTGTGCTGTTCGCTGTAGATGCCCGTCAACTCGCAAGCCTTGCGCTTGTTGCGAACGTAAATTTCGGAAGCCGGGTCATGCCCCACCAGCACCACGGCCAGCCCAGGCGTAAGCCCCGCGGCCTTCAACTCTGCGACTTCTGCGGCAACTTCAGCCTTGATCTCCGCAGAAATCTTGTTGCCATCGAGAATCGTGGCCGCCATCATGCTCCCCGGGAAATTGATTGGAAGCATTAGTTTAATCGTTTCAGCCGAATTTCGCACGAGCGGAATTTTGTAGGAATGGCACTAGAGTAACGTTATTTCTTCGATTTCGACCCCGTCGACGTCTCAACGCACATCGTCTCCCTAAAGACGCGCACGGTGTTCCCATTTAACTCAATGCGTTGCTCAGGAACGTCGCACATTGCTTGATCGTCAAAGAGGAACTCGAACGTCAAGACCGTCGCGCCATCGCGAAAGTCCCCACACCCTATGGCGGAGTCGCGCACGCTCTCCATCGCCGCGGATGTAAGCATCGGGTGGCCGCTCAGGACAACAATATGCTCACGATCCAGCGCGCAATTATGGAAGGTCAGACTGAGTTGCACTGTGCCTTGTATGTGAGCTTGCGCCGCGAGCGGAGGATACTTCGGCACATGGAGATCGACCCAATTCACGTGCGGCGGAATGGCCGCGACAATTTTCTTCTCTTGAGGAAGAGCGACGGCTGCGCAAAGGCAAGCGAGCAGTAGGATGGCGATCTTCATTTGCTCGCAGTGTAACCCTCCACCACCTCAATCACTCCCACAATCTTCCGATTAAACTCCGCCAACTCCTCCGCCGGAATCCAATACTCCAAATGCTCGCTCCCGCCCGCCCTCTGCACTTCATATCGCGATAGATATTCGGCATCCACGTCGAATCTCAACACATATCCCACAAATCCCGAGCGCTCATCTTTCGTGTTCCAATCCCGCGCAATCTTCCGCGCGTACTCCAGCGTCAGCACCGGATAGAAAATCGGCTGCTCCGGCAATCGTGGCGGAAACGCCCTCATCCCACTGGCCTCAATGAGCGCCATTTCGCCCGCTCCCACCGGCCGATAAAGTGTGACCAACGACATTTGCGGCAACCTCCATTGAATCACTCTACCCAATCCTCCAAAATCTCAACATGACTTCTCGTCTCGCGATACTCCTCCTTCTCACCGCCACCACTTTCGCCCAGACTCATTACAAGGAAGGCGACATCCCCGTCTCGCCGAAAGTCCGTATTCACTACATCGAAGGCGGACGCGTCGATGCCAAGACCACGCTCCTCTTCATCCCCGGCTGGACCATGTCCACCGCCGTCTGGCGTCACCAGATGGAGCAATTCGCCGCCATCGCCCGCGTTGTCTCCATCGACCCGCGATCCCAGGGCCAGTCCACCATCACCACCGAATCCAATACTCCCGACCAGCGCGCCCGCGATCTCCATGCCGTCATCGCGGCCCTCAAACTCTCCCACATCGTTCTCGTCGGATGGTCGCAGGGTGTGCAGGACGTTACCTCGTATGCCGACCAATTCTCGGGCGACGCCATCTCCGCCTACGTTCTGGTTGACGCCCCCGCCGGCGAGGGCCCCGCCGTAGCCGTCTCCAAGCCCCAAGCCCTTCAGCAGCAGTTAGAGCGCCTCGCCCTCTACGAGCAGCACCCCCGCGAATACATCGAAGGCATGATGAACGCCATCATCCAAACTCCCGAGGGCCGCCAGCAAATCGACGCCCTCGTCCCCATCTCGCTCCACACGCCCCCCGACCTCGGCATCACCATGCTCCTCATGGATTTCATCGCCGTCGATCGCCGCCCCGCGCTCGCCAAATTCAATCGCCCCACCCTCGTCATTGCCGCCGCCAGTTCCCCCGAACTCCCCGCCCAGCAAGCCATGGCGAAGGCCATCCCCAACGCTCGCATCGCGACTGTCGAGAACTCCGGCCACGCCGTCTTCATCGATCAGCCGCAACGCTTCCACGATTTACTGGAAAATTTCTTGCACGAAGTCGAACCCTAAATAGAATAGGCAGCCACTCCAACCAGAGGTCACCCCATGCCCGTGCTCCACAAGCTCATCGGCTTCCTCAACACCAACGATCCCGAGAAAGCGAAAGCTTTCTATACCGGCGTCCTCGGCTTCCGCCTCCTCACCGACGACAACTTCGCCGTCTCCTTCGACGCCAACGGCACCATGCTCCGCATCGGCAAAGCCCAGAACCACAAGCCCGCGCAAGGCACCGTCCTCGGCTGGGAGGTCGACGACATCCACGCCGCTGTCCGCGATCTCGTCGCCGCGGGCGTCCACTTCGAGCAGTGGAACCTGCCCTTCATGCAGCAGGACGACTCCGGCGTCTGGGTCGCCCCCACCGGCGACGAGGTCGCCTGGTTCAAGGATCCCGACGGCAACGTCCTCTCCATCTCCCAACACATCCACTGACTTGCTAGCTATACGGTGTATGGTATACGCTGTATAGCTGATGGATCACTCCACCCACGACCGCATCGCCGAAGCCGCCATGCGCATCCTCGCCAAAGAGGGTGCCGACGCCGTCAGCATGCGCCGCATTGCCCGCGCCATCGGCATCACGCCCATGGCCATCTATCATCACTTCCCCGATCGCGACGCCCTCCTCCAGGCCATCACCGCCCGCGAGTTCGACCGCCTCGCCGCGCTCATGGCCGCTCATCCCGCGGAAATCGGCGAAAACTCCTTCACCCGCATCCTCGACTTCTACATCGACTACGCCTTCCAGAACCCGCGCGTCTTCGACTACCTCTATTCCCACCCGCGGCCCGGCGCCCGCCAATTTCCGAAAGACTTCCGCGAGCGCCAATCGCCCACCATGAACCGCACCGTCGACGAGCTCACCTCCGCCATTAAATCCGGCGTCCTCCGCAAAGACGATATCTGGGAACTCGGCATGATGATCTGGGCGCTCATCCACGGCTACGTCGCCCTCTACCGCGCCGGTCGCATCGGCCTCGACGAAAAACAATTCCGCGCCCTCTGCCATCGCGCTCTCCGGAGACTCTTCCATGGACTCAAAGCCTAGCCCCAAAACCCACCTCCCCTCGATCCTCCTCGTCATCGCCGGCTCCGCCGTCATGCATTTCTACGGCTCGGGAATCCACCCCCACTGGTGGCTCATGTGGATCTCGCTCCCCCCGGTCCTCATCATCGTCCCCGGCCTCCGCGCCTGGCCCGCCTACGCCGTCGCCTTCTTCGCATGGGCCCTCGGAGGCCTCGACCAATGCGCCTACCTCCACAAACTCGGCGTCCCCACCCCCATCATCGCCATCGCCGTCATCGTTCCGTCGCTGCTCTTCGGCCTCGCCGTTCTCCTCTATCGCGCCTACGCCCGCCGCGGAGCCCGGTGGCGCGCCGTCCTCGCACTCTGCGCCGTCTGGGTCAGTTGCGAATTCATCTCCAACCTCACCTCCATCCACGGCACCTACGGCAACATCGCCTACACGCAAATGGATTTCCTCCCCATCCTCCAACTCGCATCCGTCTTCGGAATCTGGGGCATCGATTTCTTCCTCATCTTCTTCCCCGCCGCCATCGCCCTGCTCACCATCGATGCCCCGCATCGCGCGCGCTTCGCCGTTATCGTCTTCGCCTGCGCCGTTGTAGTTTTCGGATTCGGTGAGTACCGCCTCCACTCTGGCCCCGCCTACGATCATTCCATCAAGGTCGGACTCCTCGCCTCCGACTACCAGGGCAACAACAATCCCGAAGGCTCCAAGGCTAACGGTCGTCTCCTCCGTGAGTATCTCGATCACGTCAACGAACTAGTCGCCCAAGGCGCGCAAGTAGTAGTCATCCCCGAAAAAATCTCCGGCGTCCTCTCCCCGCTCACCGAAGACATCGACAAGCTCTACCAGGACACCGCCGACCGCACCCGCGTCCCCATCCTCATCGGCGTAATCCGCAAAACTCCCGACACGCTCCTCAACGAAGCCCGCCTCTATCTCCCCGCCGCCAGCGCGCCCCTCACCTACGAGAAGCACCACATGCTCCCGCCCTTCGAGTCCGACATGCTTGTCGGCACCAGCCGCCTCGTCTTCGATCAGCCCAGCGGAAAATGGGGCGTCCAAATCTGCAAGGATATGGACTTCCCCCAACTCAGCCGCCAATATGGCAACGACGGCATCGGCCTCCTCCTAGTCCCCGCCTGGGACTTCGAAGTCGACGGCTGGCTGCACGACCGCATGGCCATCCTCCGCGGCGCCGAAAGCGGCTTCAGCATCGCGCGCACCGCCAAAAACGGCCTCCTCACCGTCACCGACAACCGCGGCCGCGTCCTCGCCCAATCCCCCAGCACCGCCGCCCCCTTCGCCTCCCTCATCGCGACAGTCCCCGTCCACCACGACGCCACCCTCTACGCCAAGTACGGCGACTGGTTCGGCTGGCTCAATATGTTGGGGATGTTGGGGCTTATCGCAGGACTGTGGAGTGTGGATCGGGCGAGATGAGGAGCCGGGGAAGCGTGATCCGGGACGGCCAAGCGTTTCCAAAATGGATCAGTACCACTTACGTTCGTACTCTTTGAGACGGCTTCGGGCTTCTAGCCGACCGTAAGCACGGTACAATTTAGGCGAATCGGTGCTGGAGTACTAAAACCTTCTATTCGAATCTCTTCTATTTTTCCGGCCTGGTTTCAGATACGATTCCTCATCCCCCAATCGAATTTTAGACGGAGAAAGTCGCCGTGAAACATTGCTTGAGCTTTGTGCTGATCTTCGCCTTGCTCTCTTCACCTTTATTAGCGCAGGAAGCTGTGCACCCAGCCGCGCCCGTCACATCCTCCTCAGCTGTGACCCCAAAACCTAATACCTTGCTCGATGGAACACCGGTTAAGATGCGCATCGGACGAAACGTTTCTTCAGCGGATGCCAAGGTTGGGGAGCATGTGGATTTCGAGGTGCTCGAAGAAGTGCAGGTGCAAGGTGTGGTCGTGATCGCCAAAGGCGCGAACGCCTCGGCAACCGTAACAAACGCTCAGCCAAAGAGACGGATGGGACGTGAAGGCAAGCTTGAGATGACGCTGGACTATGTGCGATTGGTTGACAACGAGAAAGCTGCTCTAACTGCCACAGCCGGCGGCAAGGGTGGAAGTCACACCGGCGCTATGGTCGGGGCAATGGCAGCTACTGCAATCTTCACGCTAGGCGGCTCCGCACTCTTCCTTCTGATGCATGGTAAAGACATCACTATTCCAAAAGGAACGGAGACCACTGCGTACATTAGCGGCGATATGGCGCTCGAGATGGCGAAGTTTCAGCCTGGTCAAAGCGCCCCGTCTGCAATAGTGACGGCCATCGGCGTTACTCCCAACCAAGCCACAATTGAGATCTCCTCAAACCCCATGGGGGCCGATATCGAAGTGGATGGCAAATTCGTCGGCAATACGCCATCTTCAATCGGAGTCGCCCCGGGAGACCACACAGTTAAAGTGAGCAAGAGCGGATTCGCAGAGTGGGAACGCAAAATCACAACGTCGACCGGTTCAGTGAAGTTATCGCCTGAGTTGGTCGCCGTCGCCCCACCCGCTACGGCTCCCGCAAACTAAAATCCTTCGTGCCCTTAGTGTCCTTCGTGTTCAAAGATTTGCTTCTGTTACTGCGGCGGCGTAGGACAATTCCCAAAGCACGACGACGCCAGCACCAAATTCAAAATCGCGTCCCACTCCAGCGGATTGATCTGCCCACCCGCGGTCGCGAAGTCTACCTTGTGGGCAATCACCATGTCTTCCGCCGGCAGCACCGCAATGTACTGTCCGCCCGACCCCATCGCGATATACGCCCCTCGCAGCGGCCCCGTCCATGGGAGGTCCGAATATCCCGGCTGATCCCAAACAAACCACATCAGCCCAAATCCCCACCGCTCCGGACGCGTCCACTCCCGAAGCCCCAGCGGATTGATCTCCTGGAACGGCGTCCACTCAATGGTCGAGTAGTGTACCCAGTCGACGGGGATCACCTGCTTCCCATTCCAGTTTCCCTGCCGCAACATCAGCTGTCCCAGCCGCGCCATATCGCGTGTCGATAGATACATCGGGTACTGCGGATGCACCGAGTACGGCAGGCTGCTGATCTTCTCCTGCTTCGCCCGATCGAAATCCTCCATCCCCAGCGGCTTCGCCAGGTCCGATTCCAGCGCGTCATAAATGTTTTTCCCCGTCAGCTTTTCAAATGCCGTGCCGGCTGCGTTGAAATCCCACTCGTTGTAAGTGAAATAGTTGCCGGGCAGTTCGGTGCCGCGTCGCGGTTGCAGACTCTCCGGCTGCCCCGCATCCGGCTTCCCGGCGACGATGTAAATCCCCGACCGTCCCGCGAGCAGTTGCCCCAGCTTCGCGCCCTCCTCGATCTTCAGGAACGGCTCCTTGTCGTCGAGCCCAATCTCCTTCACCGTCTTCTGCAAATCAATCTTTTCATTCGCGACGTAGTTCCCGTACAGCATGCTCAGCACGCTCTTCCGCACCGACGCGATCACGCTTACCTTCGCCGTGTCGCCATACTGGTAAATAATTTTCCCGTGTCGCACCACGACCAACGCCGTCGAGTGGTGCGCCTTGAGGAAGGTAGTGAGCGCCTCGAAATACACCGACGAATACTCATAATGCTCCGGCGCCTCGGTCTCCCAGGTCTTCCCCGGACTGAACGAATACAACGGATCCTGCGCAAGAACGTTCGGAGAAAGAACACTCAACAAAAACATCGCAAGGAGATTTCGAAAAAGCGAATCGCGTCGTCGCACAATTCCTCCCGCCAAATGTCGTGTCGGGAATTCTAGTGCGTCGAAGGCAAACGGGAAAGCCAAACACCCCCGAGCCAAAAGGAAAGAGCTCCACGCTTTCACGTGGAGCTCTTATTAATTCGGCGACGACCCACTCTCCCACGACCATGGCGAGACGTACGACCAGCACGCCTGAGGCTTTAAGCCTCGGCGATAGCCGCGATCGAAATCTTCATACCCGGAATGCGAACTGGTAGCTTAGCGCCCTGACGCGCCGGCGGGTTCGTGGGGAACCACTTCACCCACTCTTCATTCATGCCGGCAAAATCCGCTTCCTCGAGAAGGATGACAGTCGCACTCACGACCCGGTCGAGAGAAGTGCCCGCGGCTTTGAGAATGGCAGAAATATTCTCCAGACACTGCCTGGTTTGTTCTTGAATCGTTTCCGCCACGATCTTGCCGGTAAGGGGATCCTGCGGCCCCGTGCCAGAGACGAAGACCAGCCCCGCTGCCCGTACCGCTTGGCTATAGGTCGGTGGCGGCGCTGGAGCATTTGGAGTTCGAATGATGTCTCTTGCCATAAATGGATCTCCCAGTCGGAAAGGGGATGAATGGATCTTCGCACGGCGCGACAATCCATGTCTCGATGAAGAAGACTCTGGAAAATTTCAGCACAAAAGGAAAGAGCTCCATGTTTTCACATGGAGCTCTTATTTATGTCGGCAACGACCTACTCTCCCACACACTTTCGCGTGCAGTACAATCGGCCCAGCGAGGCTTAACTTCCGTGTTCGGGATGGGAACGGGTGTTTCCCCCGCGGTATAATCACCGGCAACTTGAGGCGTCTAGCGGGCGTCTGAGCCCGCTGCCGAAATCCCGAGCGCTCTTCAGCGAGGGATCCCTGCTTTTCTAACGCCAATCTTTCAAAGAACTAGCGTGACGATGTCACAACTGAATAGCATTGGAGTAATTACTAGTTATGGCGACGCGTACGTATCGCGTCCAAGAAGCAGGTTCGCTTCTTGTTACTGATAGCCGCCCTTGTTGCGAGCGCTATGCCAAGTAAATTTTATGGTCAAGCCGAACGAGCGATTAGTACTGGTAAGCTTTGTCATCACTGACTTTACACATCCAGCCTATCAAACAGGTGGTCTTCCTGTGCTCTTCTTCACCCTTAGGGTTGGGAGATCTAATCTTGAGGAGCGTTTCACGCTTATATGCATTCAGCGTTTATCGCAACCGAACTTCGCTACCCAGCCGTGCCTTTGGCAAGACAGCTGGAACACAAGAGGTTCGTCCATCCCGGTCCTCTCGTACTAAGGACAGGCCCTCTCAAATCTCCTACGCCCACACCAGATAGGGACCGAACTGTCTCGCGACGTTCTGAACCCAGCTCACGTACCGCTTTAATAGGCGAACAGCCTAACCCTTGGAACCTTCTACAGCTCCAGGATGCGATGAGCCGACATCGAGGTGCCAAACCGCTGCGTCGATATGAACTCTTGGCAGCGATCAGCCTGTTATCCCCGGCGTACCTTTTATCCGTTGAGCGATGGCCCTTCCATACAGAACCACCGGATCACTAAGGCCTGCTTTCGCATCTGCTCGACTTGTCTGTCTCGCAGTTAACCACACTTATGCCTTTGCACTCGTCGGCTGATTTCCAAACAGCCTGAGTGTAGCTTCGCGCGCCTCCGTTACAATTTAGGAGGCGACCGCCCCAGTCAAACTACCCGCCTCACTATGTCCCTTTCCCGGTTTACGGGAATAGGTTAGAACCACAGAACTCGCAGGGTGGTATCTCACCGTTGGCTCCCCCAAGCCCAAAAGCCTGAGATCAAAGCCTCCCACCTATCCTGCGCAGCAAGTGCCATAGTTCATAGTGAAGGTATAGTAAAGGTGCACGGGGTCTTTCCGTCTAGGTGCGGGCAACCGGCATCTTCACCGGTGCTACAAGTTCGCCGAGTAGCTCGTTAAGACAGTCGCACGATCGTTACGCCATTCGTGCAGGTCGGAACTTACCCGACAAGGAATTTCGCTACCTTAGGACCGTTATAGTTACGGCCGCCGTTCACCGGGGCTTCAATTCAAAGCTTCGCCTTGCGGCTAACCTCTCCTTTTAACCTTCCGGCACCGGGCAGGCGTCAGCCCCTATACGTCGTTTTCGACTTAGCAGAGACCTGTGTTTTTGTTAAACAGTCGCCGTGCGCGTTTCACTGCGGCCCCCTCGAGCTTGCACTCTACCGGGGCACCCCTTCTCCCGAAGTTACGGGGTCAATTTGCCGAGTTCCTGAACGAGCCTTCTCTCGAGCGCCTTTGGATATTCTCCTCGTCTACCTGTGTCGGTTTGAGGTACGGTTCCCCAACATTCTCCTTAGAGGTTTTTCTTGACAGCGTGATGTCAGCGCGTTTCCCTCATACGAGGTACTCCTTTACGTTTCATCGTTAATGCCCTGGCGGATTTGCCTACCAGAACCGACTTGTACGTATCGAACCACATAGCCATAGGTGGCTGCGCTTAACCTTCTGTGTCACCCCATCGTATAACGAACATTTGGGAGTTCCGGAATATTAACCGGATGTCCATCAGTTACGCCTTTCGGCCTCACCTTAGGGACCGACTAACCCTGAGCGGATTAACCTTCCTCAGGAAACCTTAGACTTTCGGCGCGGAGGGTTCTCACCTCCGTTATCGCTACTTATGCCGGCAGGGTCTCTTCTCTACCGTCCACGGATCCTCTCGGTCCCGCTTCAAACTGTAGAGAATGCTCTTCTACCACGCATGGTTGTTACGCCATGCATCCATTTCTTCGGTGTCCAGTTTTAGCCCCGTTGAATTATCGGCACCGGACCGCTTGACCAGTGAGCTATTACGCTTTCTTTAAAGGATGGCTGCTTCTAAGCCAACCTCCTGGCTGTCTGGGCGTTCCGACATCCTTTCCCACTTAACTGGAACTTTGGGACCTTAGCAGATGGTCTGGGCTGTTTCCCTCTCGACGACGAAGCTTAGCCCCCGCCGTCTGACTCCCGTGTTGGTTGTCCATGGCATTCGAAGTTTGATTGGATTCAGTAAGCTGGAAAGCCCCCTAGTCCATTCAGTTCTCTACCACCACTGCA
>Ga0206868_10049_pt2:0-7500 | contig 34726 bp, 30 predicted proteins | sample Alteio_BWOrgCont_38_FD_152901 | JGI IMG/M metagenome (GOLD analysis project Ga0206868, IMG submission 152901) | Enriched cells from forest soil in Barre Woods Harvard Forest LTER site, Petersham, Massachusetts, United States -... | ecosystem: Environmental > Terrestrial > Soil > Temperate... | reverse complement strand
ACCAGAAGGATGAGATCGTCGGCGTGGTGCAGCTCATCAACGCGAAACATGCAGTCGACATGCGCATTGAATCGACGAACGCGATCGCGTCCACTGTAGTTCCCTTTACCACGCACCAGCAGGATATTGTCGCGTCGCTCGCGAGTCAGGCTGCCGTGGCGTACGAAAACAGCCAGCTCTACGCCAGCATTCAGCGGCTGTTCGAAGGTTTCGTAAAAGCATCGGTCACCGCGATTGAAGCTCGCGATCCAACCACGTCCGGTCACTCGTTCCGCGTCGCCAATTTAACCGTTGCGCTGGCCGAGGTCGTCGATCGTTCCGAGGATCCGCTCTTCGCCGACATCAACTTCACTCGCTCCGAGATGAAGGAGATCCGCTACGCCTCGCTGCTGCACGATTTCGGCAAGGTCGGCGTTCGCGAAGAAGTATTGGTGAAAGCCAAGAAGCTCTACCCTGGCCAGCTCGATCTCATCCAGCAGCGCTTCGAATACGTGAAGCGCACGATTGAGAACGAGAGTCTCAACGCGCGCGTTCAATATCTACTGGAAAAATCGCGCGAAGAATACCTAGCAAAGCAACCGGACTTGGATGGAGACCTCGCAAAGCGCCTCGCCGAGCTGGACCACTACTACCAGACCATCGCCAGCGCCAACGAACCGACGGTTCTCCCCGAAGGTAGCTTCGACAGCCTCAATGAAATCATGCGCACCGCGTTCCACGCTTACAACGGCGACGAGCATCCACTTCTGCGCGAGGATGAAGTCCGCCTGCTCTCCATCCGCAAAGGATCACTCGACGACGCCGAGCGCCAGCAGATCGAATCCCACGTCGTGCACACCTACAACTTCTTAAGCAAGATTCCGTGGACCAAGGAGATTCGGCTCATCCCCACCATCGCACGCGGCCATCACGAAAAACTCAATGGCTATGGCTACCCTTACAAGCTCGCCGCCGTGGAAATTCCGATCCAAACGCGCATGATGACCATCTCCGATATCTTCGACGCGCTCTCGGCCAGCGACCGCCCGTACAAAAAAGCAGTAAGCCAGGAGCGCGCGCTACAGATCCTAGGCTTCGCGGTAAAGGACGGCGAAATTGATGGTTCCCTGTTCAAACTGTTCGTCGACGCCAAAGTCTTCGACCGCTGGAAGATCGAACCGTTCCCGTACTAATCCCTCTCTCGACGTTATATTGAGTGGGTCGCTCGGAGCCTGCTGAATATGCCACGCTTTCATGCGCTTGATCGCGTCCACCACCATCCGTGGATCCGAATGAGCAAGCGCGTTCTGCTTCTCTTCGCCTTCTTCGCAACGCTTCTCCATCGAGGTTCGGCGGTGGGCCAGTCAGTCGTGCGCCCCCGCGTCCTGGCCTTCTACACCACCGCCACCGAACCAGACCACGTGCAGTTTGCGCAACAGGCGTTGGATTACTTTGCCGAGATCGCCAAGCGCGACAACTTTGAATTCACCGCCTCCACCGACTTCGATCAGCTCCGAGCCGACTCGTTGAAGAGCTATCAGCTGGTAATTTGGCTCAACGACGCCCCCAAGAAGCCGGAACAGCGGGCGGCATTCGAGAGCTACATGAAGAACGGCGGAGCCTGGCTCGGCTTTCACTTCGCGGGTTACAACGACGAGAGCACACAGTGGCCGTGGTTCGTCGATTTCATGGGCGGCGCCGTTTTCAATGACAACAGCTGGCCTCCGATGCCAGCGAAACTCGTGGTCGATTCGCCCGGCCATCCGGTGGCAGCCGGCATCCCGCGATCCTATGTCGCGCCGAATAACGAGTGGTACATCTGGACGCCCAGCCCGCGCCTGAATAAGGATGTGCAGGTCTTGTTGACGCTCGATCCCGCGAATTATCCCATCGGGTTGAAGGGCATTCTCACCCAGGGCGACCTGCCCGTCGCCTGGACGAATACCCGCTTCAAGATGGTCTACATGAATATGGGGCACGGCAATCGGATCTTCGCGAGCGACACGCAGAAGAAACTGTTCGAAAACGCAACCACTTGGCTGGTGAGCGGCGCGAAATCCTCGGAGCTTCCGCAGGCAGTCGCGACGGATCATCCAGCAGCCATCGGCACCGAGATCAGCCTGCGCGGCATTGCCTTAAATGCGAAGACCCACAAGGTCTATGCCGTAGACACAGCCGCGGGAACAGTGACGGTCGTGAATGCCGTCGCGCACACGACGAAAAAGATCACAGTCGGAACGGGCCCGGAAGCGCTCGACGTGAATCCCGAGACCAACAAGATCTACGTAGCGAACACCGGCAGTGCAAACATCAGCGTAATTGACGGCAAGTCCGACGAAGTCACGGCCACCATCACCGTCGGCGACTTTCCCTACGCCATTGCCGTCAACCCCGCCGCCGACAAGGTGTACATCTCGAAGACCTTTGGCAACGCAATGGTGGTGATCGACGGAAAGACAAATTCGACGAGCACGCTGAAACCGGGCATGCAAGCCGATCTCATCGCCGTGAACCCGGCGGCGGGAAAACTTTATTTCACCAACTACGAAGGCAACGATGTGCTCATGCTGGATGGCCACTCGGACACTCCAAATCCGCTCCCGGCAGGCAATCACATCTGGGGAGCCGCCGCGGATCCGGCCACCGATCGCGCCTACTTCTCCGTAACCGGTGAAGCGCACATTTCAGTCGTGGACGGCAAATCGGGGACCGTCAGCAAGGTGCCGACCGGCGAATTTCCCTGCGCGATTGCCGTCGATGCGGTGAACCATCGCATCTATGTCGCAAACTACGCGAGCGACACCGTCACTGCAATCGATTCATCGAACAACGCAGTGGTGGCCGCGATTGCGACCGGAAGACGTCCGCAGGCGATCGGAATCGACCCCGTCGCCCATCGCGTCTACGTGGCGAGCACGGTTGCAAACACCGTGACGGTGATTGACGAGCGCAGCAACGCTGTTGTTCGAACGGTACAAACCGAGAATCGCCCCTACGCAATTGTCATCGACCCGCTCACCAAAACCGCCTTTATCGCAGGTCTCGAAGGCGAAAAACTAGTGCTCCTCGATGAGCAGACGTTAAAGGTTTCAGCTGCGAAGAAGTGAAGCGCGAGGACCTTCTTCGGTCAAGAGATGAAGTTCGGCCCGGTCATCCGCCGAATTCTGCTTTCGATTGAGGATGGGTTTGTTGCTCAATTTCTCACCACGAAAGCCGTAATTGCACTACACTCCCGCTCACTCCTGTCCAGGCACTTCGGCGCCCCACGGTCAGGCTCGCTTTCCGGCTTCCCAAATCTAACGCCAGGAGTTCCCATGACATCGCTCCGCATTCTAACGCTGGTCGTCACCCTGTCACTCTGCGGAGTTGCGCAACAGACCACCCAAGTCATTCCTTCGACCTCCTTGCCGGTCATTGTGCCGCGTCTGATTCGTTTCAGCGGCCAGCTGCCCGGCGCCAGCGGGACAGTCGGCATCACCTTCACTCTGCATAAAGGTCAGCAGGACGAAACCGCGCTCTGGATTGAAACTCAGAACGTTCAACTCGATAGCGCCGGAAAATACACCGTGCTGCTCGGCGTCACCAAGCCGGAAGGCATTCCCACCGATCTGTTCAGCAGCGGCGAAGCGCAGTGGCTGGGAATTCAGGTTCAGGGCAAGACAGAACAACCAAGGGTGCTGTTGGTCAGCGTCCCCTACGCCCTGCGAGCTGCCGAGGCCGACACCCTCGCCGGTCGCGCTCCGGCGGATTTCATTACCACCGACAAGCTAACCAGCGCGGTGCAGCATGAGCTGCAGGCCGCGACTTCAACTACTCCGGTGCAGAAGAACTCGGTCAATCACAATTCTCTGACCACGGATGGCGCAACCAACTTCACAGATACCACCACCAACCAGGTTGTGATGGTCACCCAGAAGGGCACCGGCGCCGGCCTCGTCGCCACCGCCGGCAACAACGTCGCCTTGAGCGGAACGAGCACCAACACGGCGATCTATGGTTCGAGCAACGGAGCGTCGCACGCCACCGCTGCAGCTCTTGAAGGTGTGACCACGGCCACGCAAGGCCGCGGAATCTTCGGCTGGGCAAACACGACTACGGGTTTTAATTTCGGACTCTACGGCCAAGCCAACAGCGTGAGCGGTACGGGTATCGCAGCGGTGAGTACTGCGACCTCGGGCGCGACGGTTGGAATGGAAGTGCAGAACAACAGCCCGAAGGGGATCGCAGCCGTGATGCAGGCCCGCGGCGGCGGTAAGATCATCAGCGGCCAATCAGGTTCCGGCAACACTGAAGTCTTTTCTGTCGATGGCACCGGCAAGGTCACCGGCAACGGCAGCGGGCTCTCCAACGTCAACGCGGCAACTCTCGGCGGCACTGCGGCGACCGCGTTCCCAACCCTCAGCGGAATAAATTACTTCACCAACTACCAGGACATCATTTCATCCCAATCCGGTTACTCGATGTACGTCTACAACGGCGATGCAACGGACGCCGGCGGCTCAGCCCTGGTCGCCGTCGATGAAAACCCGAATGGCTACGGGCTCTACGGTGAGGCGGACGGCGGCGCCGGCATAGGGGTATATGGTTTCAATTCTGGGGGCGGCTACGGCGTCTACGGAGTGACAGGAACGGCGAGCACAACCGGCTCGGAAAGCGGCGGATCCGGCGCTGGGGTTTGGGCCGACTCAAAAGATTGGGTTGGATTGTTAGCGACCGCTGATCGCGGCAATGCCAGCTTTATGGTAAACAACTCCCCCACCGATGCGACGCTGCTGATCATAAATGAGAGCTCCACCGGCAATGTATTCGAGGCCAGCGGTGTAGGTATGGGTTCCGGCTATTGCAACCTGGACAACATGGGCGACCTCACCTGCAGCGGTTCCGTCAGCAACGCCTATCCCACCTCCACCAATCGCACTTTGTCCATGTACGCGGTCCAGGCCACCGAAAACTGGTATGAAGATATCGGCACCGCCCAACTGACCCGCGGCAGCGCTTCGGTTCACTTCGATCCCAACTTCATGGAAGCGGTCAACACCTCCATGCCCTACCAGGTCTTCCTAACTCCCAAAGGAGATTCCAAGGGTCTCTACGTCTCCAACGAAGGTCCCGGCGGCTTCGAAGTTCATGAATCCGGGGGTGGCACTGTGACTATGGCTTTCGATTACCGCATCGTGGCCAAGCGTAAGGGCAAGGAGTCCCTCCGCATGCAGGACGTCACCGACTTGAAGAGATTGGCCAGAAGACCTGCGTCCCGAGGCATGACAGTAAAGCCCATCGCCCATCCGCGCCCTTCCGCGATCCAGCAGCGCTCCGCGCTCATTGCACCGAAACAGTAGAACGGAGGGGCGCTTTCCCTCGTGTCTCCAGAGTGGAGAACGCTAAGCGCTCGGAGTCGAATGACCCTATTCTCTCCACGCGCTTTCCCTCTTGTCATGCTGAGCGGAGAACCCGCCGGAAGTTGCGGGTTCGCAGCCGAAGCATCTTGCGTTTCGGTGTCCACCCGCAGCTCCCTCGATCTCTTGACAGCGTTAGAGTACGATCGTACTCTTTAGACCATGCGGTACTCGCCAGAACACAAAGCCCAGAACCACGAGAACATTCTCTCCATGGCCGCCCGCTCGTTCCGCGAACACGGCGGTGACAGCAGCGGCATCGGTACCGTGATGAAAAAAGCTGGCCTGACGAAAGGCGGCTTCTACCGGCACTTCAAGAGCAAGGACGATCTCTTCGTCGAAGCCGTAGCACGAGCATTCGACGAAATGGGAGCAGGCATGTTGGAAGCTGCCGAGTCCGCGCCCGAAGGTCAAGCTCTGCGGGCCATCATCGAACGCTATCTAAGCTTGGGCCACGCGAATTCCCCCGGAATGGGTTGCGTCCTCTCCGCCCTCGGGCCGGAGCTCGCACGAAAGCCGTTATCGGTTCGAAAGCGGATTGAGGTGTCGCGAGAAGCGTACCGTGAGCGGGTGCTGCCATTTATTCCCGGTCAAACGCGAGAAGAAAGAATAGCGAAGTTTCAGCTGTTGTTCCCCAGCATGGCGGGAGTGCTGACAGCCGCCCGGATGACCTTGTCCCCACAGAAACGTGAGCAGATGTTGAATGAGGCCAGGAAGTTTTTCATAGCGCATTTCGCGAAAGCATAATTTTTTTATCTCATTAGAGTACGAGCGTACTCTTTATCGATAACCATCAACGTTTACCAGAACTGAATCGAGGTTTACCGATGAAATCCATGATCCCTCTCCTCCTGGCCATGCTCCCAATGTTGTCCGTAGCGCAGTCGCAGTCCGGGCAAGCCTCAGGCGTGCCCAGCGTGGCCATACCCAACACCACCGAGGTACTCGTTATTGAAACGGTGAAGCTCTACCTCGACGGCAAGATCCGCCAATGGTATTCCCGCGGCGATGGCAAGGGCATCGTCTTCCTGGTCGACGCGAAATCCGTGGACGAGGCGCGAGCCATTTTGGAAGACCTGCCGCTCACGAAAGCCCAGTTGATGGATAGCCAGTACGTTCCGATCGGACCGTTGGTGCCGCTGCGGATGTTGATCGGCCCAGGAGCGCAGTAATGCTGTTCAGAGGACCCGGCTTCCGCGGAGCTGGGAAGCCGTAGAAGGAGAAGGACCATGATTAAGCCAAGAATCGTTGTGACCGGCGCAACCGGGAAAACTGGCAGTGTCGTCGTGAGTGAGTTGTTGAAAGCGGGCTATCCCGTTCGCGCGATGGTGCACCGCGAAGATAGCCGCAGCGCCCGCCTGAAAGCGCAGGGGGCTGAAATTGTTGTCGTCGAGATGAGCGATGTCGAGCGTGTCGTCGACGCTCTCGTTGATGTTCAGCGCGCATACTATTGTCCGCCGATTGATCCCTACGCAATTCAAGGAGCGGTGGGGTTCGCGATTGCCGCGAAAGAGGCCCGGCTCGAACACATCGTGGGCCTGACGCAATGGCTGGCGAGCCCCTCGCATCCTTCGCTCATGACTCGTCAGAGCTGGTTGATCGACCATCTATTTTCCATGACGCCAGGAGTTGCGCATACCATCGTCAGCCCTGGGTTCTTTGCCGACGACTATCTGTTGCCCATGGGCCTAGCCGTGCATTTCGGCATCTTCCCATGGATGTACGGCGACAGCCGCAATGCGCCGCCGTCCAACGAAGATATTGCACGCGTTGCTGCCGCGGTGCTGATGGATCCTGCGCGGCATGCCGGGCGGCGTTATCGCCCCACCGGACCGAACCTTCTCGGCGCAAAAGAGATGGCACAGGCAGTCGGCCGAGTGGTTGGTCGATCCGTCAGGGTTCTTCCCACGCCAGCTTGGCTGTTTATTAAATCCGCGAAGATCGCTGGCCTTTCGATCGATACCCTCAACAACATGCGTTATTACATCGAGGACCACAAACAGGGCGTATTCGAGATCGGCGCGCCGAACACCGACGTGCCCGATGTGACCGGTCGTCCTGCTGAGGATTTCGAAACCATCGCTCGTCGTTATGCCGCACAACCGCATAACCAACGAACGTTCAG
>Ga0206868_10054_pt1 | contig 34880 bp, 28 predicted proteins | sample Alteio_BWOrgCont_38_FD_152901 | JGI IMG/M metagenome (GOLD analysis project Ga0206868, IMG submission 152901) | Enriched cells from forest soil in Barre Woods Harvard Forest LTER site, Petersham, Massachusetts, United States -... | ecosystem: Environmental > Terrestrial > Soil > Temperate forest >... | reverse complement strand
CGGTCGAAATTTATATTCAACCCGAGTTCGATTTCGAAAGTCGTTCTTACGAACGCGGATGCCCGCAAACAGCGCTCGTGCCCGTGGCGAGCCTTGCTGAGCGCCGGCGGGCCGGCTCACTGGATGCGCTTTTCATTATTCTTGCGAGTGTTGGGTTCATTGCCCTGTTTCATTTGTTAGGGGGCCAGATTGCGTTGGGAAGAGTAGACGCTCTGGTTTGTACCGTGATTGTGTATCTCTTCTATGCTTCCTATTTTCTGTTGTTTACCGTGATTGCGGGAGCCACTCCGGGAATGCAAGTGATGCATCTGGTTGCCGTGCGGCTTGACGGCAGCCTTCCGGACACTCGCGAGCTTCTCTGGCGAGGCTTCGGGTACTTAATTTCGGGCGCGACGCTCCTGGGTTTTTTTTGGGCAGTATGGGACGAAGATCAGTTCACCTGGCAGGACCGAATCTCTCAGACGTATTTGACCAGCGCCGCGCCTTTTCTTGAGCCCGAGCCCACACAAAGGCCGGCTACGGCACGCGCCTTCGCACGCAAATAAACCCTGTCGACAAACCGGAAGCTACGATATAAAGGAGCAACCCAAGCGAATCCGCCCATCGTCTTGACGCAATGTGTAAGCCTTGCGCAAAATCACGCGCACCGGCGGCAGAATCGGAACGTGCAGCACCGCATTGAATTGATTCGGGATCTCATCGATTTTCTCAAGAGCCAGTGCGACTCCGCCATAACTCAAATCAATCACCTTTGCACTTTTTTGACCAAGATCCGTCAATATCGCATGAGCTTTCGTTCCCAAGAGTGAAACGCGCTCCCATTTTCGCTGCTCGGTTCGTTGCGAACTAGGCACTCCCGAGCCGGCAGAAGGTGGCACAGTTTGCGAAGGAGAAACTTTTGGGCGTTCGGAGGGCTGTCGCGGATTCTCCGGTGGCACCCGTGAATCCAAGGGAATCACCCGCTGAGATGCAGCGCTTGCCGAATGCTTCAATTCGTAAAGCCGTTTATCCGCCAAACTCATAAGTTCGCTCTTCTGTTCGCTATCGAGGGGATATACAGCGACACCAAAATCAAGCGTGACCCCGATATCGCCTTTCAGTCGGTGTATTTCTGCTTCGTATAGCGCTCTGACGCGGCGGCAAAGAGTGACCGCTTGCTCAGGATCAGTCTGTGGAAGAAGGAGAGAGAACTCATCGCCGCCAATCCGAAACGCAAAATCCGACGCGCGCAGTGTCTTGCGGAGAGTACTTGCTGCAAGCTGAAGTGCCTGATCCCCCTCCAAATGGCCGAAACGATCATTCACCTCCTTGAGCCGATGCAAATCGAGGATAACGATCGCTAGATTATGGCCGTAACGTTTCGCGCGATTTAATTCCTTCTCGCAGTATTCATCGAAAAGCCGTCGATTGTATAGGCCTGTCAATGCGTCGGTCGCAGCATTGATTTGCAGCTTCTTAAATTCATCGTATTCCATCAAAATCGGCACACGCAGGAAGTTCATGGAAGCGAGCACATCCACCATAGCAGTGCGTAATGAGACTCGCCTGCCCAGGCCCTCCCCGAGTTCGCGGCGTCTTCGAAGAATTTCTTCCCAGTACTCACTGCTCTGTTTGTCGGTTAACTCGATCTGAGCGGTCGTGTGAAAAAATTGCCGCAGGAATTGCGCTCGGGCCGATTCATCAAGGCCCTGCAACGTATCTACGAGAAGATCGAAGAAAGAATCTTCCGTAGACGCGGGAGGTCGGGGTGTCTCGGGCTGGGGCATCAATCCCTTGTCCAAAGCGTCTAGTCGCTCTTATCCAAGAAGGAAACGCAATTGGCTGTAACAGGACAGCACGGCTTTATCCATTCTCACAATGTGAGCGCACGCCGGTAGGGCTTCAACAACATACCTGTAATCAATCGTTTGGAGGGAAGGCGCCAAGTTGCATAGTAGCATCCGTGTTTTCGGTTAGGCCGTTGTGCTATCCGATTCCACTTTATACCCAGCTAAGGTGCAAACTCCAGCCTGATGACTGGGGAAAACCAGATCGTCGCTCTCGGGAAAAGCGGCGCGAAGTACACTGGCGTCAAAAAATGGCATGGGACATTGTGCTTTGAGAATTAAAGCAAACGCGCATTCCGGTTAACCCATCGAGCGACCCCGACCCTTTCGATGAGCAAAGCCCCAACACGCCAACGAAGCTAAGATCTCGCGTACGGCCGCGTGCAGCGCTTGCGGAAAAGATTTTCCTTAAACGCAACGGCACCTTGTCGTGACCTAGGAGCGTCGATTTGATTCGCTGTGGATAAATGTCTATTACTATCAGCACTATACGCACCACCTGAGTTCAAGATGGAAATCTGGGGCGTTTGGCGCGGAAGGTAACAGTTTTCCCTAAATGCGCAAAAATGGACTGCTTTACCATTGACACCAATTATTCCCTCTGACAGCATACGTTATCAAAAGGACTCCATTGGATCGGGAAAATAGCGAACAAAGTGTGTCTTCGATCTGGCGATCCGACCCAATAAGTCTACGGAGAAGGTGACCGGAGTGTCCGGAAGCACCACAATAGAGCAAGGGACTGCCGGGCAAGCAGCTTTCCAACTCGTTGCAAGTCTATTGGATGCTCTTGACCGTCCTCTGCTGGTAGCCGACCGAGCGGGGAGGTTGCTTTTCACAAATCTCCATGCCCAGGATTCTCTGAGGACAACGGGGTTAACGACCCCAGAAGTAAATCTCTTTCCTGACATCTTGCACACCGATCGCGCGGGAATACTCAGCCAGCTTGAAGGAGGAGAGCAAGAAGTCAATTTGCCCTTGGAGTCCTCGGCTGGGAAAAGTCGCGCGCGGATTCGCTGGCTTCCAGAACCCGATTGGCTTGTGGTCTATATTGAGCAAGTGGCGAATGAAGCGCCTGCCGACGAAGCGGAAATGCGGCAGACGGTTCAGGATTTGATGCAGGAACGGGAAATTACTTATCGAAATCTTCTCGCCGCGTACCTGCGACTTCAGGAAGTGAACCGACAGAAGACCGTGTTCCTGGCTTCGGCTGCCCATGAGCTTAAGACGCCACTGGCCGTAATGAAAGGCTATTACGACTTACTGCTATCTGGTTCACTTGGGAAGCTCGCCGATCGCCAGCGCGAGATGCTGCAGGAATCAAAAGAGAGCTGTGACCGACTTGTGCGGCTCGTCTCCATGTTCTTGAACTATTCCGCATTGGAAAGCGGCAAGCTTGTGCTCCAATTGCGCGAAAACGATTTCCTTGACTGTATCAACGACTTGACGTGCCGTTGGCAAGATGCCTTCCAACGCGCGAGCGTGAAGGTGGAAGTAAGGGTCCATCCCGATCTTCCGCTGTTCAGGTTTGACTACCAGAAAGTACAGCAGTGCATGGGAAACCTGCTCGACAATGCTCTGAAGCACACGCCAGCCGGCGGATGCGTGACATTATCGGCTCAGCCCCATTTCTGGGAACGGAGAGTTGCCGATGTGGCTCCTTTGGAGAACCGGCGACGGAGCGAAGACAGTCCCACAAATAGCGTGCTCGTCTCAGTTTCGGATACCGGGAGTGGAATCGCCGCGGAATTCCATCAGGAGATATTTGAAGAATTTGTCCGTGTCGATCCTTCCTCCTCGGGTATGGGCCTTGGATTGGCGATCACGAAGCGCCTTATCCAGGCCCATCGAGGCAAGATCTGGGTGGATAGCGAATTAGGAAGGGGAAGTTCGTTTTCGTTTATCCTGCCCAAGAAGGCGGAATAGCTTTAGGACGAATAGCGGAATCTACGCTGCTCCATAGGAAGAAAGATGGCTCAAAAAGACAAGATCCTGGTAGTGGACGACGAACCCAGTATTCGTAAGTATCTTCAGACGCTCCTTGAAGTCGATGGTTTTGAAGTGGAGACCGTTTCGGGCGGAAAGGACGCCCTCGAACGCATAGGGAAGGGCGACCGGCCTGCATTCGTCATCCTCGACGTCCTGATGCCGGAGATGGATGGTCTGGAGACGCTGCGGCAGCTTATGCAGTTGGACCGCACCTTGAACGTCATCATGCTTTCCTGCTCGAACGAAGTAACGACCGTAGTGGAAGCAATTCGCCTCGGAGCGCTGGACTATCTTACGAAGCCCTTCGAAAAGCCTGAACTCGATGCTGCATTTCTGAAATGCCGCCAGAAGCAGCAGCTTCGTTCCGAAAACCAGGCTCTCCGCGAATATTGCGAAGCCTTGACCGAGGACATTTCGTTTCTTGCGGCAAGCCCCCAAATGGTTAAGATTCGCCAGCAGATCCTTCAAATAGCGCCAGTGGACGTGCCTGTATTCATCAGCGGCGAAAGTGGAGTGGGCAAGGAAGTTGTGGCGCGTATGATTCACCTTCGCTCCACGCGTCGTCAACAGGCGTTTGTCAAAGTGAACTGCGCGGCGTTGCCCGGCGAACTTCTCGAATCGGAGCTTTTCGGGTACGACCAGGGAGCGTTTACGGGCGCGGTTCGCTCTAAACCCGGCAAATTCGAGCTGGCCAACAAGGGCACAATATTTCTCGATGAAATCGCGGAGATGAGTCCGCATTTGCAGGCAAAGCTCCTGCACGTCCTGCAAGACGGCCAATATTCACGGCTAGGCGCGCGGGCGGTTGTGAACGTCGACGTACGCGTTTTGGCCGCAACGAATATGGAAGTGAAGGAAGCGATGCGATCTGGACGCTTCCGCGAGGACCTTTATTACCGCTTGAACGTGCTTTCGATCCATATTCCGCCTCTTCGGGAGCGGACCACGGAAATTCCGCTGTTGTTTCGGCATTTTCTCGTCAAATACAGTGAAAAATATCAAAAGGTCGCCCCTGACCCTTCCAAGCACCTTCTCGAGGCTGCTTTGCGTTATGGGTGGCCGGGCAACTTGCGAGAGCTCGAAAATTTTGTAAAGCGCTACGTCATCTTGGAAGATGACGAAGGTAGCTTCCGGGAACTTTTGGAGATGACTGGCCAGCAGCAGCGCACAGCCCCACGCGAGGAGGCTCCCCCTCCTAAAGAGCAGGGTCTCAAGGCTCTCGTTCGAGGCCTAAAGGACGAAGCCGAGATGGAGGCAATCGCCGACGCGCTGGAAAAGACCAATTGGTGCCGCAAGGACGCAGCGCGAATGTTGGGGATCAGCTACAAAGCGCTACTTTACAAGATGCGTCAATTCAATCTCGATTCGGGGCGCGGTTCGCGCTCCAAAGCAGTCCTCGCGGTTAAGGATCCTGCTCCTAAGGAAGTTGCGAAGGAAGAGCCCGTCGGCCCCGCAGCGCTCCGTAATTCCTAATATTTTGCGGACTACACCTCGTAACTAGGGGTGTGCCTTTACTACGCCTGGCCTCTGACCAAGAATCCCCCCTTCTGATTTTTCAGGCCAGGACCTTTCCGTGAGATTGGGTATAATGTGCCGGATTTGGCCCACACAAGGTAACCAATGAAATATCCTTCGAGTATGTGGAAGAGCTTCCTTGTGGCTGCTGCTGTACTCCTCATCGCGGGAGCAAGTGGCGCGGAGGTACTCGACAAGACCGCGAACATCGCCGGGACCGCAGTGCAATATAAAGTTGTCCTGCCCAATGGCTACGATCCCTCAAAGGCCTATCCGGCCGTGCTCGCATTCCCGGGCGGCCCGCAAACAATGGAGATGGTCGAGGCCACGCTCGAACGGAATTGGCGTTCGCAAGCCGAACATCTCGGTTACATCGTCATCATTCCAGCCGCGCCAAATGGGCAGTTGTTTTTTGAAGGGGGCGCCAAAGTTTTTCCGGAATTTCTGGTGAAGCTCTTGGCCGACTACAAGATTCTTGACAATAAATTCCACATGGCCGGAGTTTCGAATGGCGGCCTCAGCGCATTCCACATTGCTGCTTCCTATCCCCAATATTTTTGGTCTGTGACGGGCCTGCCCGGATTTCTGCTGGATCCCACGCCAGCGCGTGTGCACGCGCTCTCCAAGATGTGTATCAACATGTATGCGGGAGAGTTGGATACGGACTGGCTGGACAGCGAGAAAGAGCAGTCCGCCAGGCTCCGTGCGCAAGGACTTACCGTGGAATTCAGCGAGGAAAAAGGGGAAGGCCACGTGATGCGAACGCTCGACGGCGATGGCGCCGCGCGTCTCTTCAAGCAGTTCGAACAGGCGCGCCACGGCTGTGGCAAATAGTCACGACGCCACTGAGCCGCGCCCCCGCTCGTCGTTCCGCCCCACTGCATGACAACCTCCGAGTTTTCCCCGTTTTGGTGGAACGCTCCCAATCTCAATCGCCCACCAGCGGAGTCTCCCTTCGGTGGACGTCCGCGGCCCCGAGGCATAAAATAATGGAATTGGGAACTCCGGGACAATGAGTGTAAAGCTGCCTGTCTACATGGATAATCACGCCACGACCCCTATGGATCCCCGTGTGCTCGAGGCGATGCTGCCTTATTTCACCGAAAAATTTGGCAATGCCGCGAGCCGCAACCACGAATTCGGGTGGAGAGCTGAGGAAGCCGTGGAAAATGCCCGTGCGCAGGTTGCCCGGCTCATAAATGCTCATCCTAAGGAGATCGTTTTCACGAGTGGCGCTACGGAATCCGATAATCTCGCGATCAAGGGTATTGCGGACGCCTATCGTGACAAGGGCAATTACGTCATTACGCAGGTCACGGAGCACAAAGCGGTACTCGATACGTGCAAGCGGCTAGAGGAGATGGGCTGCCACGTCACCTATCTTCCCGTTGAGGCCGACGGACGCATCAACTTGGTTGATCTACGCCGGGCGATCACGCCGAAGACGATTTTGATCTCGATTATGTACGTCAACAACGAAATTGGTGTGATCCAGCCGATCGAGGAAATTGGGAAAATTGCCAAAGAGGCGGGTGTTCTGTTCCACGTGGACGCAGTACAGGCCGTGGGGAAGATGCCTGTGGATGTGCAGAAGGAAGGCATCGATCTGCTTTCGATCTCGGCGCATAAGCTATACGGTCCCAAGGGAGTCGGTGCGCTTTACGTCCGGCGGAAGAACCCTCGTGTGCAGCTTGGAGCCATGATGGATGGCGGCGGCCATGAGCGCGGCATGCGCTCAGGAACGCTGAACGTGCCGGGAATCGTGGGTTTGGGGAAGGCTTGCGAAATCTGCCAGAAGGAAATGGCTGTCGAATGCGCTAGGGTTTCCCGGCTGAGGGACACGTTAAAAGACTTGCTCATGAAAGGCTTGGACAACATTTCCGTCAATGGTTCGCTTGTCCATCGGATTTCGAACAATCTCAACGTTACTTTTGGCGGCGTTGATGGCGAATCGTTGCTCATGGGCATCAATGATGTAGCTGTATCGAGCGGATCGGCTTGCACCTCGGCAGCGATTGAGCCGAGTTACGTGCTCAGGGCGATCGGCATTAGCGACGATCTTGCCCACAGTTCCATCCGGTTCGGTCTGGGGCGCTTCAATACAGAGGAAGAAGTCGATTACGTTGCAAACCGCGTGATCGAAACTGTCCGGCGTCTACGCGATCTTTCGCCTCTTTACGAAACGGTAAAAGGTAGCTCGAACGTGCCTAAAAGAGCTGCCGATTTGCATTAGAAGCGCCCAGAAATACTCCTTTTTCCAAGAACATCGTCGAACGTTCCCCCACGGAACGTTTTGTCTTTCAGAAAGCGCCAGAAGTGACCACCCCAGAGTAAAATGGCCGCTGCGAGGTGATTCGTCAATGTCCGCGGATTTGCGCTATCCGATTGGAAAATTTCAGAGGCCCGATGATATCAGCGGGCCGCAGCGAGACGAGTTCGTTTCTGTAATCGCTAAAGCTCCGGCAGAGCTCGAGACAGCTGTTCGAGGATTAAGCTCCGATCAGATGAACACTCCTTACCGGCCCAGTGGCTGGACGGTGCGGCAGGTCGTGCATCATCTCGCTGACAGCCACATGAACGCCTATATCCGATTTCGGCTTGCTCTCACTGAGGACGTACCGACGATTAAGCCTTACGACGAAGCGCGTTGGGCGGAATTAGCGGACGCGAAAACTGCGCCAATCGAATATTCCCTCGCATTGGTTGAGAGCCTTCATTCGCGGTGGCTGTTGCTTCTCGAATCGCTCAAATCCGAGGATTGGAAGCGCGCTTTTCGGCATCCGGAACTTGGGTTGATGCGGCTCGACCAGAATCTCGCGCTCTATGCGTGGCACGGCCGCCACCACACTGCCCAACTTACTTCGCTGCGCAAACGCGAAGGTTGGCAGTAGTTACCCTATTCGCCACTCTGCTCGATCAGCTTAGCCACAAGCGCCGTCCAGCCGGTTTGATGACTTGCGCCCAAGCCTTCACCTGTTTCGCCGTGAAAGTACTCATAGAACAGGATTAGATCACGCCAGTGGGGATCATCCTGAAAGATAGTCGTTTTGCCGTACACCGGGCGCCGGCCATCGCGTCGAAGAAAGATATGGCTCAGCCGCCGGGAAAGTTCGGTGGCCACTTCCCAAAGCGTCATTTGCTTGCCGGAGCCGGTCGGGCACTCCACCTTAAAGTCGTCGCCATAGTAGAAATGAACTCGTTGAATTGCTTCGATCAAGAGGAAGTTCATGGGAAACCACACAGGACCGCGCCAATTGGAGTTCCCCCCGAAAAGATCGCTGGTCGATTCGCCCGGCTCATAATCCACCGAGCTCGTTCTGCCGTCAACGCTTAGGATGAATGGGTTCGCTTGATGGAATTTGGAAAGGGCTCGGATCCCATGGGGAGAGAGAAACTCCTTCTCATCAAGCACGATCCTGTAAATACGCTCAAGCTTTTGGCGATTGGCAATTGTCAAAAGCAACCGGGGGCCGTGCTCGGTCTTTTGGCTCATATCCACATGGTCGCGAATGTCGGGGTTGTGTTCGAGAAACCACCTCATGCGGTTGCAAAATCCTGTCAAATGGCCGAACTCGCGCGGTTCAAATGCCTCAACGGCAAAGAGCGGAATGAGCCCAACCATCGATCGTACCTGCAGGGGAATACTTCTTCCGTCGCTCAAGTGAAGAACGTCGTAATAGAAACCGTCCTTTTCACTCCAGAGTCCGATGCCCTCGCCGCCCAGGTCGTTCATTGCCCGCGAAATGTGGACGAAATGCTCGAAGAATTTGCTTGCCACATCTTCGTATGCGGAATCTTCCTGCGCGAGTTCGATGGCCATTGCCAGCATATCGAGACAATACATTGCCATCCAGCTCGTGCCGTCCGACTGCTCGACGAAATTCCCCGGTCCCAGAGGCTTTGAGCGATCGAACACGCCTATGTTATCGAGACCAAGAAAGCCGCCCTGAAAGACGTTTCTTCCGTCTGGGTCTTTGCGGTTTACCCACCAGGTGAAATTCAGCAGCAGCTTGTGGAATACCCTTTCCAGAAACTTTCGATCCGCTTTGCCCTGCACCCGCGCTGCGATCTTATAGACTCGCCACGCCGCCCAGGCATGAACAGGCGGATTGACGTCCGAAAAATTCCATTCGTAAGCGGGCAGCTCGCCATTCGGATGCATGTACCATTCCCGCAAAAATAGAATCAGCTGATCTTTTGCGTAATCGGGGTCGATCAACGCCATCGCGACACAATGGAATGCTAAATCCCAAGCCGCATACCACGGATATTCCCACTTATCCGGCATGGAAATGACGTCCGAGTTGTAAAGATGGGTCCAATCATGATTCCGTCCAAGACGCCGCGCGGGATCTGGTGCTGGCTGCGTCGAGTCTCCTTGAAGCCACCGGTCTACGTCATAGTGATAACTTTGCTTGCCCCAAAGGAGGCCTCCGAAAGCCTGCCTTTGCAGAAGGTGGGCGTCATCCGACAGGCCTGAGGCTGCGCGCCGGGCATAAAATTCGTCCGCGTCTTTCTGGCGGTCGCAAAAAACGCTGTCAAATGAAGCGCCGAAGAAGACAGATGCGGTTGAGGCCGCAGCGTTCGGCTCCGGCTTGCGATCTACGAGCCGGCAGTGCAGGGTCCAGCTTTTCCCGGGCGCGATTTGTGCCGAATAGTGCGCAGCGGCTTTTGTACCCTTTAAACCAGGGTTCACTGCGGCCTGTTCGCCGCCGATCAAATGGCGATGGAATGCATCCTTAACGTAAAGCTTTTGATTCGGCAGATTGTAAAGCCGCTCGGTATTGGTCGCATTCTCCGTGAAGAGTAATTCGGGCGATCCCTCAAAGAGTAGCCAGCGCTTTCCATAGTGGTATTCATCGAGTTCGACAAAAATCGTTCCGTCAGTGGTAGTCATGCCTGAAGCTTGCGGCATGTCGTAAGGGTCGCCCCAATCCCAGCGATTGCGGAACCACACGGTAGGGAGAACGTGCAAGGCGGCCTCATCACTTCCGCGATTCCACGCGGTGATCCGAATCAAGATGTCTTCGGAGGCAGCCTTGGCGTACTCGACGAAGACGTCAAAGTAGCGGCTATCGTTGAAAACGCCGGTATCCACAAGCTCGTACTCGCCGTCCAAGCGCGTCCGTTTGGCGTTTTCCTGCACGAGTTGGCGATAAGGAAATTCCGCGTGGGGATATTTATAAAGGAACTTCAAATATGAGCTGGTCGGCGTTGCATCCAGGTAATAGTAGTATTCTTTTACGTCTTCGCCGTGGTTTCCCTCGAGATTCGTGAGGCCGAAGAGGCGTTCCTTCAATATCGGATCTTTTTCATTCCAGAGCGCGATCGCAAAGCAAATGTGCTGGTGCCGATCGCAGATACCTGCAAGGCCGTCCTCTCCCCAACGGTACGCGCGGGAGCGCGCATGGTCATGCGGAAAATAACTCCACGCATCTCCGTTTGCGCTGTAGTCTTCCCGAACCGTTCCCCATTGCCGTTCGGAAAGATAAGGCCCCCAGCGCTTCCAGTGGACCTCTCGTTCAACGCTGGCGAGCAGTCTGCGTTCCTCGTTCGTCATTCCAGAGCTTCTCTCCCAGCGGGATGCGCCAAGTTCGTCGCAGAGCGATACGGAGTGCGAACGAGCTAGTCCAAAACTTTAACGACAAACGAATAGCGTGACAAGGAATGGTTCTATGAATCCTGCGATTGTGTTATCCGTAAGTCAGCGGAAATGATGCTCCGTTTTGATCAAGGTGAAGAGGCATCAATCTCGAAGGAAGCAGGCATGCTAGGAGCAAAATCAAGAAAACCAGCCACTCAGGTCTCTCCTGCAGCGCTGCGAAATGTTTTAGAGCTTTCGATGTTTGAAGTGTTTCGCGCCGGTCACATAATCGGCAACGATATGGCCGTTGCCATAAAGTTTGAACTTATAAGTCGTCAGACCTTCGATCCCCATGGGACCGCGTGCATGAAGCTTGCTATTGCTCACGCCCAGCTCGGCGCCAAACCCGTAACGGTAGCCATCGGCAAATCGGGTTGAGGCGTTTTGATATACGCCCGCCGCATCTACTTCGTTCATGAATTGGGCGGCGGCACTCGCGTCTTCGGTAACGATCGATTCTGTGTGACGAGACCCATACTGATTGATGTGGCCGATAGCCTTTTCAATCGAAGGGACAACTTTAACCGACAAAATTAGGTCCGAATATTCGGTGGCCCAATCTTCTTCCGTGGCGGGAACGATCTCCTCTTTCGATAGCAAGGACACGGTTGTCGGGCAGCCGCGGATTTCGACGCCCGCTTGCTTCAATTTCGCGGCCACCAAAGGCAAAAAGTGGGCGGCGATGTCCTCATGAACCAGTAGGGTTTCGGCAGCATTGCAGATGGCTGGACCTTGCACTTTTGCGTCGTAGACCACGGCAACTGCTTTCTGAATATCGGCTGCGAGGTCCACGTATACATGGCAAATACCCTCGCCATGTCCCAAAACAGGGATGCGGCTATTCTTGGCCACAAATTCCACTAACGCTCGCGATCCGCGAGGAATGATCAAATCGACGTCGCGATCGAGGGAAAGCAACTCCAGCACATCGGCGCGCGTTTGGAGCAGGCTGAGCGAGTCCTCGGGCACGTCGGGGTATCGGCGGAGGCAATCTCGCCACACCGAAACAAGCGCTTCGTTTGAATTTGCCGCTTCCGACCCGCCTTTTAGGACAACGGCATTTCCCGACTTTAGTGCGAGCGAAGCGACTTGCGGAACGACTTCCGGCCGTGCTTCGAATATGATGCCGATTACGCCAAGTGGGCAGGTTTCCTTGTGCAGGATGAGTCCTTCATCCAGCTCAGTAGCTTCCAACAGTCGTCCCAGAGGGTCGGGCAGCGCAGCTACCTCGCGAACTTGCTTGGCCATTTGGGCGATGCCGCGCTCACTGATTTGCAAGCGCGCGAACATGGCCGGCGACATCTGCCCTGAAGCAACGGCCTCTTTGGCGGACTGGCAGTCCCGATTATTAGCGGCCAGAATTTCGCGGCTGTTTTCTTCGATTGCCGCCGCGGCTGCCAGCAACACTTTATTTCGAGTGTCCGCCGAAAGCTGCGCGAGGCGCCGCGCCGCGGCGCGGGCGGAGCGGGCTACAAACGCAACACTGCCGTCCGTGAGTGTTTTTGCAGTTGGCATCACGCTCACGCTCTATCCATCAAAACGATGTTGTCGCGCGTTACGAGAACATGAGAAGCACGATTGCCGCGCCGCGAATCGCGTGAATGATTCTTGTCCGACTGCCGCTCTGCCTGCTCGCTGGCGCAATTGGCGATGCCGCGGGCGAACTCTCGCCCTTCCGAATCCACGATGCTTACCACGTCCATGGGCGCAAAGTGGCTCTCCACGCGAACAACTCCCGATGCGAGCAGGCTTGCTTTACCCTGCGTGATGGCGCGATGTGCGCCTGTATCCACGACCACGCGTCCTCGAACATCGGCCGCATATGCGATCCAGCGCCGCTTCCCTCGCATTCGTTTCGAAGGCAAGAATGCCGTGCCAACGTTCTCTCCTGCAAAAATGCGGTCTAGTACATCCGGAGTTTGGCCGTTGGCAATTACGGCAGTGCCACCACAATTCATCGCGATCTCGGCTGCTTCAAGTTTCGTCTTCATGCCCCCTCGTCCCGTTGCAGATCGACCGGCAGCGAGGGCCTTCAACTCTTGTGTCACTTCTTCGACCAGCGGAATAACGCCACCCCTCTTCCCATTTTTCGATGTGTCAGAGCTGTCCGCCGGGTTCCGGAGCACACCGTCCACGTTGGTCAGGAGCACAAGCGCGTCCGCCTCCAAGCCGCTCACTACGAGGGCCGCGAGACGATCGTTGTCGCTGAAAATGGGCGTCCGAGACTCTTTGCTTAGGGTTGCAAGCTCCGCTGTTGAGACCGTATCGTTTTCATTGACGATTGGAATCACCCCAAAACCCAGCAGCTTTTCCATGGTGCGTCTCAGGTTCGAATAGCGGCGCCAGTTTGTGAAATCCTCTTCCGTCAACAGAACTTGCGCAATTTTAAGAGCTTCCTCGGAAAATAGACCCCGGTAAGCCTCCATGAGCAAGCTTTGACCGACGGCCGCGCAGGCCTGCATTGTTACGAGGTCGTGTAACCTTGAAGGATGCAATCCGAGCCAGCCTCTCCCGAGCCCTACGGCGCCCGACGAGACCAGAACAACCTGACGTCCTTCGTTGATTAGTTTCGAAATTGAGCGCACGATCGGCTCAACTCGAGGTTTGCACACCTCTCCTTCGGCGCCGGTCACGATGCCGGTGCCGACTTTGATCACGATTCGGCGGGCGGATTTTAGGCGCTTCTCTCTTTCTGATTCCATTCGCATCTCGCGATCTACGCAATGTCCAGCGGCAAGGCGGCCTTGCACGTTCGAAAAGGCTTCCAGACCTAGAAATTAAGTATCAATTGTACCGGAATTGCAGCGAACCTGGTCTCTGTTTGCGAACCCCGGCATCTTGGGGTATGCGCTCTCAAGAATCAGTGTTGTGATCGGGGATTGGTGCGTGTTTCAGCAGTGCGAAAGGTAAATTGGAGAAGATATCGCTGAGTTGAAGTCTCTTCTTTCTGCGCGAAACTGAGGCCGTCAATGATTCGCCGGTAAAAATATTTATCCAATTCGCTGGCGAGCTACCCGGCAGCACAATAGCGCTTGTTCCCCATACAGAGCCGCCCAGCGGGAAAGCCATTTCGCCACCGAGTTTCGTAACCAGCCGCGGCACTACTGTAATTGACCATTCATCCTCGAAGTGGCGCGCGAAGCAGCAAACGGATTCGCGATGATCGCCCAAGCATCCTAATGGCAAGTACTCTCCCCGCAGAAAAAGCTCCTGGTGCGAACGCCGAAAATGCAGCGCTTCCTTCGTCAAGTAAAGCTTCAGCCGGCCGTCCCGCCAATTGCTTAACATGTCCGCGCATGCCGAAATGCATGGGGCGGGGCAGGTCCTCGTCATCTCTTCCAGAGCTTTTATGCGCAGACTGAAATCAACGGCAGTTCTGTTGTCCGGGTCGGTCAATTGCTCGTTCCACAATTCGTTGCCCTGATAAAAATCCGGTACTCCCGGCGACGTGATCTTCAGAAGTACTTGGGAAAAACCATTGCAAGCCCCATATCGCCCAATTCTTTCGAGAAAATCCCGGAAGTCCACAACAAATGGATCCTGGGCAGAAGCTTCGAAGATTTCCGAGATGAATTCCCGTAAGACATTTTCATGCGCTTCATTTGGCGATACCCAGCTCGAATGGGTTTTCGCTTCCCGGGCAGCTTTTAGAATGAACGTTTCGATTCTTTGTCGCAGCCGCGCCCGCACTGAATCTTCCCGGTTTTCTTGCAGCGGCCACGCGCCCAGCATGGATTGGTAAAGTAAAACCTCTTCATTGGGACTCGGCACCATCCGCCCGTCAAGAATCTTTTTCCTCGGCTGGTTCAACTTTGCCCAGTGCGCGAGGCGGCCTTTCCACTCTGCCGGCATCTCGGATAGCACATTGATCCGTGCTCGGACGTCTTCACTCCACTTGGTGTCGTGAGTCGATGTGGCATTCAGTGTCGAAGGATATTTTCTGAACGTTTTCTCGTTATAGTCGTGAAAAGCGGAAATGCCAAAACGGATTTCTTTCCGCAAAGGGTTGCAGCCCACTTCGTTCAAGGAAACCAGGCCATGGTGGACAAAAAAGGCCGTGTCCTCAAGACCCTTCGCCATTACAGCGCCGGTAAATTGCTGCCATCTCTTCAAGAAGTTTAGCCACACTTCCTTGTGCTGCGGCAGGTCCACGGATGGCTCGAGCAAGAAAACCTGTCGCAGGAAATCGAACGCTGCGTCTGAAACTGCGCTGACGGGCGCTCGTTCGCGAGCGAATGTGAATGCGCGTTGCAAATAGTCGCGGTCTCGCGGCGATAGATTGAGATCCCTGCAATAAGTGCGATAAATCGGGAGGGATGCCGTGACTTCCTTCAGCCCCCTTACCAGCTCATGCATGGGAATATCCCGCCCAGAGCGACTCAGCACCGCCAGCCGGCCCAGCCTCGAAGAAAGCATTCGAACGTCTGCCGCAAATAATTCTTCAATCACCTGCCGCTTTCGGACGCTCCAGGTTTCGGTAAATGAGGAGCGGATTCCAGTGAACTCTCTATATGACGCTTCCAATTCTCTGGACCCTGCCGCGTCAACGAACAGCGTATTCACGGCATTGAGAAAGTCGTAGCCAGTGGTACCTGCGGTCGGCCAATCGGGCGGCAAGCTCTCCGTGCCGGAAGTTATCTTTTCGACGATGGTGTAGATATTGAGTGCGGTACTGTCCTCATTATCCGTGATGGCTCGCGTTCGCTGGAGTCGCTGCAGGTATTCGAGCGGATCGGCCAGCCCGTCAATGTGATCGATGCGAAGGCCGTCGACTTTATCTTGACGAATCATTTCGAGGGTGCGTGCGTGCCTCTCGGAAAATACGGTTGGGTTCTCTATGCGCACACAAACGAGATCGTTCAGGCCGAAAAAGCGTCGGTAATTAACTTCTCCCACGGCCGTTCGCCAGAACGCCAATCGGTAGTGCTGTTCGCAAAGAAGTGAATCAAGCTTTTCAATCGACGCAGCGTCCCCTTTTTCGCCGTTGAATATGCGGAGCGCGTGATCCATTACCTTGCGGATTTCCTCGGATTCTTGATAGAGACCCCAAAGCTTGGTCTTCAGCAGGATTGGATCAGCTTCCTCGCCAGCAAAACCAGTTCGCACAGCCGACAATTTCTGTAACGCATCACCGTCCGCGCGCGTGGATTCCCGCAAGATAAGAATGCACGCATCAAGGACCGCTGAATAACTTTCGCGGCGAATCGGAAAGCGGTTCCCTTCGGCTTCGAAGAACAGTCCTTTTGAGTCCAACCGTAGCGCAATCCGCTGTTCTGCCAGCACCTTGTGATAAAGGTCGGTTAGAAAAGGAACCACTACTTGTCCCTCTTGCAGTGGGGGAGCCTTCGAGCCCGGAGAGTCCCAGTCAATGTCGAAGAAAGATGCGTAACGGGATTTCTGGCCCGACTCTAGAACATCCATCCAACAGGGATTCTCCGGACTGGCCGCCATGTGATTCGGAACGATATCCAGCAGCAGTCCCATGTTGTGGCGGTGCAGCTGTTCGATGAGGCGATCGAAGTCCTCCTCAGTGCCAAGCTCTTCATTGAGATGCCGGGGATCGGCAACGTCATATCCGTGCATGCTCCCCCTGCGAGCTTGAAGATGCGGAGAGGAATACAAGTGCGAGATCCCCAGCGAGTGTAGATAGGGGATAAGCTTTTCAGCATCCGCCAACCGGAAGTGTGGATTGAACTGAATTCGGTATGTGGCCGAAGGGATTCGCACGGCCGTCAATTAACGGTAAACGAGAGCTTTTCGCCGAGTGAGCGGAATGATTGCAACCACTGTTCCGGATCGCCTTCCACTTGGGCTGTCTTGTTTCCGACCTGTTCGTAGAACGTTTTCAGCAGGCCGTAATAAATATTTTGTACTTGCCAGAGGACCACATCAAAAGGCGTGGAAGGCGCAATCCCGACAGCGACGTCCAATTCTTGCAAGCCCGCCAGCTTTGAAGGATTGTCCCGAAACCGGTCGGCAATGAATTCAATTCTCCTCCGAAGCGAAAATTCGAGCGTCGCCTTGTCCAGCGCGATACCAACTCTTTTGGCTTCCTCCAACAAAGACTGGATTCGCTGCGGATTCAGATTCTCCGCTTCGAAGGCACGGCGAATATCGGCATTCAGAGTGAATTCAGCCGCCACCTGAAGAATCCGCACTGCAGGTAGGTTTAGCCTCGCCATGAAGTGCATCAGGGGGGCCCGATTTTCATAAAGTTGCCTGTACGCAGTTTCCGCTTCCCCCACGGCAGTATTCAGAATTTCACTCATCACTTTTCGCTGCTCATCGCGAAATAGCAGCCCCAGAGTGTAGCTTCCGCCCCCGTATTCATTGTCGACCGTGTGAACCAGCCCCGTAAAATCGCCGTTCTGGAATGCCTCCGTCATTGCTTTCAACGTGCGCTCGTATTCCTCTTCTCCCTTAAAGAAGCGAACACCACCAGTGATGAGGTGATCGCCGAGATGTACAACTCCATATGAGATTTCGGATGATTCCCAGGTAATGTCGGAGATAACGTTTATCCTGCCGGCAACCACCTTCGTCTTGCCGGACGAAAGAACGCGCGCATCCTTTTGTTCGATGGTGTAGCAATAGATCCGATTCTTTTCGCCAAAATTCTCAAAGAGAGAGCTGATCGCATAGTGCGCTCCCACTTTTGGCAAATCGAGCATGGCCGGTTTGACGAATTCCTCGTAGATCTTTTTTCCGTCCCGATGTTCCGGCAGGTTACTCGGGGCGCGTGCGAGGCGCTCCAAGAGTTCTGGTTCGATCGGAGGCGCGAGACTCAGGCTGTCGGCCAGCTGCACCGCGCGGCCGGCGTACTGAATCACTTGTACAGTCTCCAGGCCAGAAAGTTCATCGAAGAACCAGCCGCAGCTCGTGTACATCAGCATGGCGTGGCGCTCCATTTCCAGGAGCTTGAGAGCAAGCACCTGATCTTCTTTGCGCAGGTCCTCTTTGCAGTTGCGTTTAAAAAACTCGCAAACATTTTCACGCGAGCGGTCGAGTATCACACAGATGTATTCGTCGCGCGCCTTCCACGGATCGCTGAATAGCCCGCTTCCAGCTTTTTCATAAAGCGGAGCGAGTGAATCGCGTAACCAGTCCAGTGCTTCTCGAAGAGGAGCACGCCACTCCTGATTCCAGCCGCCGTGCATGCCGGAATTGCATCCGCAATTGCTCCGCCAGCGTTCAACGCCATGAGCGCAACTCCAGGAGCTGTTGTCGAAGATCCTGGCTTCATGTGTCGAAGGATGTTTAGCGAGGAATTCACCATAGTTGGTGAGCTTCGCCAAGTTATTCTTTTCCACGTAGTCGAGCGCGTATGTCAGCGCCATTTCGCCGTACTTTCTGTGATGGCCATACGTCTCGCCGTCGGTGGCGATGTGCGCGAGTTGCGGCCAAGTACGGCTTTCAGAAAATGTCTCGAGAAGACGGTTTGCGAATTTCTCGCCACTTTCGAGAAGATTTTCAAACGCCACGGCGCGCGATGCCGGTCCGTCATAAAAGAAAAGGCTCATTGCCTTCCCGGACGGCAGCTGGATCTGATATGCCACCGAGGGATCGATCCGGCCCCCGCTCACGTCCGTCCACTCTTTTTCGCCGATCGCTCGTACCTCACTGGCCGAATGCGGAGACAAAATCGTAAAAGCAATGCCGTGAGACGCGAGCTCTTCTAGCGTTTCGGTATTGACGGCGCCCTCTGGCAGCCACATCCCTTCCGGCTTTCGACCAAAGCGCTTTTCGAAGTCACGAATACCCCAGAAGGTTTGCGTCTTCCGGTCCCGAGCGTTCGCAAGCGGCATAATGAGATGGTTATATGCCTGCGCAAGGGCCGAGCCGTGTCCGGAATGCTGGACGCTCGTCACTCTATCTGCAAGTTGAATCGACGCATATAGCTCAGGATCTTTTTCTTGCATCCATGAAAGTACGGTCGGGCCGAAATTGAAACTTATTTTGTGATAGTTGTTAAGAATTTCTTGAATACGTCCGTCGCCTCCCAAAATGCGCGAAGCGGAATTGGGAGCGTAACATTCAGCGGTAACCCGCTCATTCCAGTCGTGGTATGGATAAGCGGAATCCTGCGACTCGATGGATTCAAGCCACGGGTTCTCCCGAGGCGGCTGATAGAAGTGGGCGTGGACGCAAAGAAACCGATCTGTCAACCGCAGCTCCTTTAAGCAGCAAGATCAGAGGTTTTGTAATCATTCACTTCATCGGACGGATGCCGTTCGATATAAATTCACGGCCCATAGCGGAGGGACTGCGGCTACACCTCGCACCCGAGACCCACAGGAGATCTAAGGTTCGCTAAAAAGGAGAAGAAGGGAACATCGGCCCAGCCCTCGCGCCCCGTTTTCTCCCGGGGCGCCCGTTTCCGCTTCTTCTCCTAATTGTGCGGGAGTTTCGCCCGCCGGAGGATTCTGACGACCCTGCGAGTCTAAAGGAATACCAACGTTACCGTAGTCGAATCGTCGATTTCATGTAGCTGGAAATGTTCCGGTTACGGTTCAATAATCTGGTTTCGAACCGCATATCGCACGAGCTCGCTTACGGAGTGAATCTCAAGTTTTCGCATGATGTTCGCGCGGTGAGTCTCCGCCGTCTTCACGCTGATGCTCAGCACAGAGGCGACTTCTTTGCTGCTTTTTCCCTCTGACAGCAGCTGGACAATCTCGCGTTCCCGGGAGGTTAGCCGATCGCCCACGAATTCGGGAGTTTGAGCTGCCGAACCGCCTCTGTTGAAATTATTCAAAATCAGTTCGGTTGCCCGCGGGGTGAAAAATGGCTTGTGATTAGCCAATGCCTCGACCGCGACCACAAGGTCTCGATCTGAGTCGGATTTCACAATATAACCGCGAACCCCCGCATCCAGTATGTCGCGGATGAGCTGATCGGAATAATGCACGGATAAGACCAGGATCTCGGTATTCGGAGAGGCCTTGAGGATTCGCCGCGCGGCTTCGACGCCATTTAGTTCAGGCATTGTGATATCGAGAATCACGATGTCAGGCTTGAGTTCTTCGGCCTTGGTGACCGCTTCGCGTCCGGTGTTAGCTTCAGCGCAAATCGTCCAGCCCGGCTTGGACTGAAGAAGTGCTTTCAATCCGCGCCGCATGAGGTCGTGATCGTCGGCGATCAGTATTCGAAGATTCTTCATCCAAATCCTCCGTGCGGTGGTATCTGAATTCGAGAGCCAAATCGCTGTCGCTCTATACCATCCCTAGCAACCCAACAGCCGACCCATGACTACGTCCCTAGGCTAGGAAGGCGATTATATACCCTAACTTAGGGGCGGGCTTCCTACGGGCGACCCTCGCCAAAAGGGTGAAGGGTCGGTAGAAACGGAGCTATCGTGGAATATTTTCAGACTCCAGCCTCCCGCTCCCTATCTGTTCCCAAACCCGGATACAATTCTTAGAATCGTATCGTGGGGCCCAAGCTAAGCCTTAAGTTGTTGTGTCCGCCATTATTGAAATAAATCTCGTCCCCGATATCAAACTACAGACCGATGGGTCCCCAGAAAGCCTCGTTGTGAAAGATCGTTTCACGAAAAGATCTCCTCAAAGGAATTCCCGCGAACTTTCTGCAAGTAATGACTTCCTTGGGACCGTGCCATGCCAGGCTAAAAAAGCAACGCTTCCAAGGAATTGTTTTCTCTCACATGAGCTTGATGGCCCGAGGGCTTGCGTCGGTGTAGAGCCGAATGGCTGCACAGTCGCCCTTCAGGAGGTGTGTTGAGCAGGTTTTCAGATGCCGCAATTTTAACCTCGCTCAATCCCGCACAATTGTCGTGAGAGACCGTTGTGAAATCGTGGGGAGAGAAAACAGAGCGATAACATCGATGAAATTCAGCGTCCGAGTATATGTTCGAGTTCATTGGTCCTTGTCCTTGTTCCTTGCCCCTGACGTCCGGTCGGCACCCGTCGGTTTCATTTCTGAACGCATTACATCAGATCATCTCAGCGGGGATCTATCCAAGGCATGCTGTAGTATTCCGGGTAGCTTACTGTAGTAGCAGGTCTTATCGTTGTAGCGGAAGGCAAATCCCGTCCTTACATCTTCAGGTCAATGGAACTTCAAGAGAAACCATAACTTTGGCATTTTGGCGAGAGGCCGAGTAGGTGTCGGCTTCGTCGAAAATACGAAAGACCATGTATTGAACGGTTTTGGACTTTCCCCGAAACTTCACTCGTTCAATTGCTGTCCGTATGGACGTTTGGAGGTGCTGAAATGCTCCGATGGGCTGTCGGATTTTTCATTGTCGCGATTATCGCGGCGATATTCGGCTTCGCGGGCATCGCTGCGGCTGCAGCAGGTATCGCTAAAATTTTATTTTTCATTTTCTTGGTCCTTTTCCTCGTGGCCCTTGTTGGGGGCTTAGCGAGACGAGTCTGAGAGGAACCGAATGGACCAGCGTAGGATTTCCGCCAACACCCCAGGTTAACCTCTGCGAGTTTCCTCGATTGCTCCCCAACTATGCGAGGGAGAGGATGGCCGCTCTATTCTCTCCCCGCCCCTTCTCTCTATAACTTGGCAAACGGTTTCAGGATTCCATGCTCTTGTAGGCTGCGTCTAAGACGCCATTTAAAAAGGCAGGGGATTCTGCGGAAGAAAATTTCTTGCCCAATTCCAACGCCTCGTCAATCGCCACCTTCGCGGGGGCGGTTCCGGCGCGTATTTCATAGATGGCCAGCCGCAGAATATTTCTATCCACGGTCGCTATTCTTTCAGGCCGCCAATTGTTAGCCAGGCGATTCACAAGCTGATCGTTTTTCTCGGACTGCTCCACCGAGCCTTCAAACAATTGGTTGGCGAATCTCCGCGTCTCGTCCGCGGCTGGCGCGGATTTCCAAAAGATGCTTTCAACAAACTTGGGATCTTTCCGAGTCATGTCCCATTCAAACAGCATTTGCAATGCAAATTCACGAGACTTCCGGCGGAGGCTCATCATCGGCGTGCACCGCGGAATGTGCGTGACGGCGAAAGTTTGCGGGAAAGACGAGCCATTTCGACGGCGCCCAATCCCGCTTCGTAGCCTTTGTTTCCACTTTTTAGGCCCGCACGATCGATAGCCTGCTCGAGAGTGTCACAAGTAAGCACGCAGAACATCATCGGTACGCCCGAATCGATCTGGGCGAGTTGGATGCCCCGCGAGGTTTCAGAGGCGACATAATCGTAATGCGATGTTTCTCCGCGCAGGACGCAGCCAATGCAAATGATCGAATCAAAACGCCCGGTAGAAGCCAGCTTCTTAGCCGCGAGGGGAATTTCGAATGCCCCCGGTACTCGGACAACTTCGATCTGTCGAGTCGTTGCCCCTGCCACCGATAGTGCTTCAAGCGCACCATCCAGCAAGCGTTCCGTAATAAAACGGTTAAACTCACTCACCACGATTCCAAATCGCAGCCCGGCAGGATTCAGATCCCCGCGAATCGCCTTCGGCTTTACGCTCTCTGCCATCGACTCATCTTCCTTGAAACTTCGCTGGGCGCTTCTCAAGAAACGCCCGCGTCCCCTCGCGCATATCTTCCGTCGCGCAACATAAACCGAAGAATGTGGCTTCGAGAAAAAGTCCTTCTTCTTGTGGCATTTCCATGCCGCGTTCTATCGCTTCCATCGCGAATTTTACCGCCAACGGCGCATTCGCGATGATTTTCCGCGCAATCGATTCCGCGGTCGCCAGCAACTCTTCGGGTTCAGTCACATGGTTCACCAAACCGATTCGATAGGCCTCTTCGGCAGTCACCATTTCGCCCGTAAGAATCAGCTCATGTGCCATCCCTTTGCCACATAGTCGAGGCAGGCGCTGAGATCCGCCATAGCCCGGTAAAATTCCGAGTTTTACCTCAGGCTGGCCTAATCGCGCCTTGCGGCTGGCTATTCGCATTGTGCACGATAATGCAAGCTCGCAACCGCCTCCCAGGGCAAAGCCATTGATCGCCGCAATGGAAGGTTTTCCGAGTGTTTCCAGCCTGTGAAAAATTTGCTGGCCACGAAGAGCCGTGCCCTGACCCTCAAGCGGTGTCTGTCGGGCAAGTTCATTGATGTCCGCTCCAGCGACGAACGCTTTTTCGCCCGCGCCGGTTAGAATCAGGACCCGTGTTTGGTCGTCGTCCCGGGCTCGCTCCAGACAATCGGACAGCTCCTCGAGCGTTTTGAAGTTCAACGCGTTCAATACATGCGGGCGGTTAAAAGTGATCCGCGCAATTCGATCTTTCACTTCAAAAAGTAAGTTTTCGTATTCCATGTGGGATAGGATCCGCCTTCCGCCGGCGGTGTCTCGCTCTTAGTTTAGCTGAGTCGGCTTTGGTTTTGCGGGATCAGTATAGTCGTAAAATCCGCGCCCTGCTTTTCTGCCGTTCCATCCCGCCAAAACCATTCGTTTCAGCAGGGGCGGAGGCGCGAATCGCGACTCCTTGAATTCATCGAACATAATGTTCGCAATGTAGTAGGTGGTGTCCAGACCCACGAAATCCAGCAACGTAAGCGGACCCATCGGATAGCCGCAACCGAGCTTCATCGAATTGTCTATATCCTCTATCGATGCCAACCCGTGCTCGCACAGGCGGACCGCATCCAGTAGATAGGGGACCAGCAAGCGGTTGACGATGAAACCGGTGCTATCCTTTGCGCGCACCGGCACCTTTCCCAACTCAACTGCAAATCCGATCGTCTTTTCGAATACTTCCGGGGCCGTCGCAATCGAGCGAATCACTTCCACAAGCTTCATGATCGGCACTGGATTGAAAAAGTGAAGCCCCACAAACCGCTCCGGGCGCCCCGTTACCATTGCCATTTCCAAAATCGAAATCGAAGACGTGTTGCTCGCAAAAATTGCGCTACCCTGGCAGATTTTGTCGAGCGCGGAGTAAAGATCGCGCTTCGCGGCCAGTTGCTCAATAATCGCTTCGATCACGATGTCGCAACCGGCAAGATCTTGCAGGTCCGTGGTTCCTCGGACGCGGCTTAGAGCTTTCTCTCGGTCATTCGCGTTTAGCGTTCCTTTCGCTACAAGCCGCTGCAGGTTTTTGTCGATTGATTGCATTCCTCTCTCAAGCAGTTGATCGCTTACCTCGCGGACGATCACCTCTTTGCCCGCTTGCGCCGCCACTTGGGCGATTCCTGAGCCCATCAAGCCGCATCCCACCACGCCAACTTTCTCAATCGGCATTCTTTTTTCTCCGCGTTGGGTTCCTACGGCGTTGCGAGAGCCATTATGCTATTGCCCCCGTTCTGGCGAACTTCGTCCAGCCCCGCTTCTGCGCGGTTGATCCATTCGGTCACTCGGTCTTCCGCATCCTCACTGGCGCGAGAAGAGCACTCTGCGGCAACCGCACTGATGGTCACATTGTGCGACTCCCACGAGGGCCGCACAGTCTCGGCGATCTGCCGCAGTTTCTCAGCGAGGCGCCTCGCGTTCGCCACAGTCGTATCTGGCAGGATGAACACAACTGACCAGGCCGTATATTTCACCGCAAGATCTGTCTGACGTATCGACGAGCATAGCGCCCGAGCCAATTGGTCAACATAACCATCAACGACGACATCTCCGTGTTGTCTCAAGAGGTCCCCGCCGTGGTCTATTTCAACAACAACCAGCGAAAGGGGAGTTCCGTGCGTACGTGCGCGATTCGATTCGGACAGCAAGCAGTCAATGTAGGCTCCACGGCTGAGCAAGCCGGCCTTTTCATCAGCCACCGCCAGCGTACGAACTAGCGACCGCAGCCGCGTATGAGTCACCGATAATACAAGTTGATCTCCAACTGCCTGTAAGAAGAAAGCCTCATTCGGCTTCCATTTTCTCGGTCGTGCGTCACCAACGAGCAATGTCCCTACAGCCGCTTGAGCTTCTTTGTCTGTAAGCATCACGCCGAGCGCGGATTCCATACCGATGTCACGCAACTCGGGATCATTGGCACTCTCAAGCACGATACCGCCAAACGCGTCAGGAGCAATAGTTCCTGCGACCTTCGCAATCGACGTGATCCGGGATGGGCCAACCGCGTTCGTACTGGGTTCGAAATACTCTGCTACTAGCGGCGTGTCATTCGCGTTGGCCCCCACTGCGATGAGGCATCGCGTGGCTCCGAGATGTTTGCCCACATGTGCCGCCGTAGCCGCGACAACTTCTTGCGCCGTAGCCTGACGGTACATTGCTCTATTGATCTCTCCGATGGCGGCGAGATCGCGATTCGTTTCCTCTGGCGTAAGCGCCACCGGCGCGGGAATAGCAACGGGAGGAGCCGGCGCACTCTCTACCGGCTGCGCCGCGACTGCCGGTCGAATCGGTTTTGAAGGCGCGCCGTTCGGCCACCAGTTGGCGCGTTCGTAAAGTGCGCGCAGCCGTTCGTTTCTTTCCTCTTCGCCCGGGAAGAGCTGTGCGAGTCGGGTCAGTCGCTCCGTAGCCTTGCTTTGGAGCGAATACTGCAGAAAAATCTCTACTTGTACAATCAAATCCTCTAGGGCCTGCTGGGCCCGAGATTCTTCGGACGCTGGCGGAGCGCCTTCTCCCGACCCCGCGCCTGAAAATCCATCGGTGCGAGTGGAAACCGTCGCTGCTTTTGCGGCTCGCGCCAAAATATTTTGTAAAAAAGTGTCGTCTACCTTGCCTTCGAGCTTCGAAATGCGTTCTTGGTTGCGATAGTCGTAAGGATCGACGTCAACGAGCCGGTCCAGCGTATCGCACGCCTCTTTGATTCTTTCGCTGTTGAAATAGAGATCGAATAGCCGCATCAACGCGTCAAAGTACTTCGCTTCGCGATTCAGTTCCTCGTAGATTTGTGCAGTGGTTTCCGCGAGGAGTATGGAATGGGGATAAGCCGCTGCCAGTCGGTCGAGTTGGTTCGAAAGCTCACCCTCTCTCCGAGTCTTGCGCATCCATTCCTTCATTTGTTGCAGGAGATCCGCGGCCTTCAGATCTTCCCCGTTTCGAATGTATCCGCCCGCAACTTCGAAGAGCTTTGCAAAACTGTCTGGCTTTAATTTGTAATACATTGCGAAGATTTCGCGAGCCCGGTCGAGTCGTCCGGTCCGAAGCAGGCCTTCTCCAAATAGAGCCAGAAATGCAGCGTCTTTTTCATCCGGTGAAAGCGGTTCGAGAAGTGTCACCGCGCCTTCGGGATCGCCCTTTCGCAGCTTCGCTTCAGCGAAAAGGAGAGCGCACGTGCGATCCTCCGGAGTCAAGTGGTGGGCGCGCTTGAAATATTCGAGCGCGTCGTCGAGCGCGCAGCCTGCCAGGGCAAGCTGCCCAGCGCGAAGAAAACTGCGGGCGGCGAGGTCCGAATGCCGCAGTTCTTCCGCCAAGTCACCCAGCGTTGCATGCCGTAACGGGTTCTCCGGATCGAGAAACGCGATGCTTTCACAGCATGCAAGCGCTTCGATATCCCGATGCTGCTCGTGAAATATCTCCACTGCGGCGGCGAATTGTTCGATCGCCTCGGAATTGCGGTTTTGTTTCTGAAGCAGCGTCGCATATCGCATCAGGCGATCCGGAGGTTGTGGGAAAGGACGCAGGAAACGGCTGAAAATCGCCGAGGCCTTTGCCGCATCGCCCGATTCAATCAAGCGATCGAATTGCGCACCGTAATATTGGGCCGCCATTCCGGGCTCGTTCAGCCGGGTATAGATATCAGCGAGCGCTTGCAGTGCTTCGGGGTGGTAGGGCGACTCCTCAAGCACGGCCTGGTAGCCGGTCACGGCTTCGCGAAGCTTGTTCTTCTCCAAGCTCCGTCGCGCCCGATCGAGATGTTTGTTCACGTCTTGCGACACGAACTGAAAACCCTCCGCATCCAGAGAAAGAACGATGAGACCTCAGGACGACGCTGCCGTCATCCGCAACGTCGCAGCACACCGGTCCCAATTGGTCACTATATACCGGTCGGGTTATGGCCCTTCAAAGGAAATGACGCTCGTGTGTAGAAAAAGACTTCGTGAGATGAAGGAAGTCGCTGCGTAGGAGGAGGTGCTCGAGTCCACCGGTTCCGCGTTGGGTTCAGGTTTCGGCCGTTGATTTTCGAATGCGCGCTGGCACGATTCTTTCGCGCAGAGATCGCAAAGAAAGGCCGCTTTTCAACAGGGCGGCGAAGCCAAGAAAAATGAACGGAAATGTTAACGCCAGAAAAGCAAAAATCGAAAAACCGGTGGCGGTGGTCTTATCTGCTTGAAACACGCTTAAGCCGAGTACACAAAAAAATTGATATGCCCCTACATTTGCCGGCGCATTCGGCAAGGAAACCCCGAGATTGATTATCAGGAGAACAACCACTGCGGCGAGGAATTTCAAATGCAATCCATAGGACTGCATCATCGCCCACAGGCCGAGAATCTGAAAAAACGGTATCAATAGAGAAGTAAGTAGTGCGGGGTAAAAACTCGGTGCCGTGCCAATCGCGTGAAGAACGGAAAGAGCGCCAAGCGCTTTCGCCCGGAATCCTCGCGGCGCCAAATCCGGAGGGGGCTCATTTCCCATTCTGAGTTCCAGATAAAAGATCAGCAGAACTATGATCGCGAGTACCACCAGAGTGACGACGCCTAATATGTCGGCGACCCGGTTAAATCGCCGGGGCAGGTCAACGACGAGCGACGCCACGGCCAGCGAGGCTGTCGCGATTACCAGATCGATTAAGCGCTCTACACCGATCGATCCAAGAACTCGTCCTAGGGATATGCCCTCCGATGCCGAAAGCAGATAACTGCGGAGGAATTCGCCGGGACGCAGAGGAAATACTAAATTTGTAAAAAGTCCGGAATAAACGGCTCGGATCGAGCGTGTCAATCGGACTTTCCCAAATGGCCTTAGTAAGAATTGCCATCGAACCGCTTGGGCGCCATAACTAAGAACATCGAATGCCATGCCCAGGATCACCCATCTCCAGTCCACGTTCGCGATCTCACGCAGTGCTTGTATGAGGTGAAAATCGCGCAAAACCCAGACAAGGCACACCAAAGCGAGACCATACCCCAGTATCTGGGGAATTTTAGATCGTGGTGGATCCGCCGTTTGGAAGAGCGTGCTCAAAGAGAACTCATACTGGGAGATGGCCTCGCCTGTTCGTGAGCCGTCTGCCCGCCTAAGAAACACTGTAGGCCCAACTCAACCGCTACAGCCTACGATATAGCTTACTCTCAGGCAATCCGAGAGTGCGTGAGCCCTTTCCGAGCTCTGCTTCTCGGCGTATAATTGCTTTAGCGATAAGCGGGAGTTCTTTTCGGTATTCTCCAACACGCATGAAAGCTACGCAGTCCCTGGATCGACGAGAAAGAGTGCTCCTCGTTGGAGTCAACCTCAGAAAGTTACAGCATTCCCATTCCACCGATCCCGCAGCCAATGCTGAAGAATCTCTTGCTGAACTGAAAGAATTGGCCTTCAGCGCAGGCGCGGAGATTGGCGGTATTTTTTTGCAGATCCGTGACTCGCCGGATCCCGCTACGCTTGTGGGCCGGGGCAAACTTGAAGAGATTCGGGCCACAGCGCACTCCCAAAACATACCTTTGGTGATTGTGGACCACGACCTGACCCCGGTGCAGCTCCGCAACATGGAGAAAGGCACCGGCTGCCGTGTCATTGACCGTACCCAATTGATACTCGATATCTTTGCGACTCACGCGCGAACGCGTGAGGGCCAGCTCCAAGTGGAATTGGCTCAGCTGAACTATTTGCTGCCGCGGCTGACAGGGCGAGGAGAAAAGCTGTCGCGTTTAGGCGGCGGCATCGGTACTCGTGGACCTGGCGAGCAGAAGTTGGAAACCGATCGTCGCAGAATACGCGACCGCGTCCGCAAGATTCAACAGACAATCGAAACGGTCCGAAACCAGCGAACCACGCGTAGAAGAGCCCGCCAGGCAGTTCCACTCGGAATGGTTGCGTTCGTCGGTTATACAAACGCCGGGAAATCCACGCTATTCAATGCTCTCACCCATGCATCTGTCTTGACCTCATCGAACATGTTCGCGACTCTCGATCCAACGATTCGCGGAATTCGTTTACCCTCCCGGCGCCGAGTTCTTCTCTCTGATACGGTTGGCTTTTTGCGCGACCTTCCCGCGACTCTTATCGCGGCCTTCAGGTCTACGCTTGAAGAGCTTCAGGAGGCCGCGCTGATCCTGCATGTCACCGATATTTCTAATCCTCACCATCCCGAGCAGGATGCTGAAGTGTTGAAGGTCCTGCGGGAGCTCGGTGTCGAAGACCGTCCACGATTACACGTTCTGAACAAAATCGATCGACTCACCAGCGAAGAAATTTCGGTTTTATCGGATCCCAATGGTCGTCAACACCAAAGACTCTTGGCGTCCGCCGTAACGGGCGAGGGGTTGCAGGAATTGATTGCGCAGATAGATGCGCTAATGTCGGTCGATCCACTCTTACGTCTGAAGTTCAGGGTACCCCTCGCCGATGGTCGCCATCTTGCCTTAGTGCGAGCAGAGGGGCGAATACTCGATTCTCGTGTTGTGAATGGCTATATGCTTTTGGAAGCGGATGTGCCCGAGTCACTGGCACGAAAACTCGACGAATTTGTCGATAAATCGAACATTTTGCCCGCTGCTTTAACATCCTCCGATTCGTCTCTCCTCTGATCCCGCGTTGTGGAAATCACTGTGGAAAAGAAACCTCGTGTGAAATCGCGTTCGACCTATCGCCGTTAGGGGGCGCAAGTCGTCGGCGAGCTGTAAGATTAGTGTTGTCTATATTATACGGACCTCCAGGCGTAATATGATTCCGCGCAGGCCACCATAACCGCCAATCTTATGAGGGCGCAGATTTGCACAGCCGTGCAGCATTGCGTGTTCCTAAGACCAATCTGGGCAATATCTTATTTGCCAGAACCCGCATGAACCGCTTCAGTCGCGGCTGCGTGCAAACAAGCACACGTTGGTGGACTCAAGACAGTTCCCCTGAGAGAAATCTCTTGCGCGAGTCGCGTAATCATAAAATCATCTAAGAGATGCCTCTCAGCCCGACTGCGGAACTTTCCTTCCTTTCAATCGGAGAAGCCTCACGACTATTGCGTGCACGGAAAATTTCTCCCGTCGAATTGATCGAAGCCGCTCTGCGCCAAGTGAGGGAGTGGAATCCCAAGGTCAACGCTTTCATAACTGTCTTGGAAGATGCGGCTCGGCTCCACGCTCGGCGAGCGGAACATGCTCTCCGGAGAAATATTCCCTCGAGTCCGCTCTACGGCATTCCGATTTCGCTGAAAGACAACATCCATACAAAAGGCGTTCGCACCACCGCCGGTTCTAAAATTCTTTTCGATTTCGTGCCGGCGCGCGATAGCACCATCGCTAGTAAACTGGCTCGGTCCGGCGCCATACTTCTGGGTAAGACAAATCTGCACGAGTTCGCTTATGGCATAACCTCGGAAAATCCTCATTTCGGTCCCGTTCGCAATCCGTGGGATCTCGGTCGTGTTGCCGGTGGCTCAAGTGGAGGTTCTGCGGCGGCGGTCGCAACTGGCATGGGTTTGGGCTCGATTGGCACGGATACAGCCGGTTCAACGCGTATACCTCCGGCTTTCTGTGGGGTGGTGGGATTTAAACCGACCGCAGGCCTCATTGATCTTTCTGGAGTGGTGCCGCTTTCGGTAACGTGTGATACAGGAGGCGTCATTGCTCGCAGCGTCGCCGACGCCTGTATCCTGTTCGAAGCGCTTGCAGGGCCCTATCCGAAGAAGTTCGTCCGGCCCGACTTTCAGAAGTTGCGAAAATACAAGCCCCGCCGTTTTCGGCTCGGTTGGCCTGAACAGCACTTCTTCGAAACCGTTGACGAAGAGGTGCGTCTCAGGATCGACGAGGCGCTGAAATGTTTTTCCTCACTCGGCGGCAGCGTGACCAAGATTTCCCTTCCTCACGTTTCGGAGTCTCTCGAAGCAGGCACTTCGATTCAGATGCCCGAAGCTAGCTACTATCACCAATCGCAAGGTTATTTCCCGCAGCGGGCGGACGAATATGGGGCCGACGTTCGCAACCGGCTTCAACTAGGGCTGCAGGTGAAAGCGAGCGATTATCTGCGCGCCCTCGATACCAAGGCTCAAGTTGAAGCTGAGTTCGATAAGGCCTTTGAAGACGTTGACGTGATTGTGGCCCCAGCCTCTCCGATTCCCGCTCCCATGATCGGTGAGAATGAAATCGCAATCGCTGGTGGGAAACAGACCGTCCGCGCATTGGTTACAAGCGTCAATCGCCCCCTCAATGTAAGCGGAAACCCCGCGCTCTCGATCCCGTGTGGATTCACAGAGAAAGGGCTGCCCGTGGGGCTTCAGCTGATCGGTCCCCGGTGGGGAGAAGCAAGTCTGTTGGCCATAGCTCAAAGTTATGAAGAAGCTACCGGCTGGTACAACCGCCATCCTCGATGACAAAGGCGACTATTCGTTTTTGACTTTGGAATACCACTCCAGGATCTCTTCGCCGTTCCAGTGTAGGACGCCTTCGAACTTTGCTATGTGATTGTAAATCGCCTCATGGTATTTGATCCGAAACGGGTGACCGCTGATATAAGGATGAATCGCGATCGCCATGATCTTTGTGCGCGTGGCGCTTTCTTCGTAAAGCCGTTCAAACGAATCAATGCACTTTTTTGTCCAGTAGGCGGCCTCGTGGTGTTGAACGACCATCATGGTAATGTCGTTTAACTCGATGCTATAGGGCAAAGTGACGAGGGGACCGCTCTTGGTCGCGATTTCCGTGGGTTCCTCGTCGTAAACCCAGTCACCGATGTACTTGATTCCTGCGGCATGCAGATAATCTGGCGTGTCATAGGTCTCTGTGAGCCCGGGACCTAGCCAGCCCACCGGCCTTTTGCCGGTGAATTTCTCTAGCGTGGACAATGTGCGCTCAATCATCGCAGGCTGGTCCTTTTCAAGATGGATCGGCCCCTGCTCGAAACTATGAGCCATGAATTCCCAATTGGCATCCCGGCAGGCTTGTGCCAGGCGTGGATAATCTAGGCAAACGCGCGCATTGATGGCCAATGTCGGGCGAATGTTCAGGCGCTGATACAACTCGAAAAACCGCCAGAATCCTACGCGCGCCCCGTACTCATGCCAGGACCAATGCGGTACGTCCGGCAAGCTTACGTCTCCAGTAGGTGCGGGTAGAACTTGCCGCGGCATTCGCCGCGCGATGTCCCAGACCTCCACATTCACGATCGTCCATACCACCATTCGCGCTCCCTTCGGCAATGGCAGATTGGGCCGGTCGATGATGGCCGAATATTTCACGCGCTCGCGAGGTTCGGTCATGCGAACCACCTTCCTTTTCAGGTGTCGTCAACAGAGGATTGATTCTAAGTGTTACGGCCCTCTGCAAAAATGAAAATGTCAGCTACTTGGCCTTAGGTACAGGTCAACTATAAGAGCTACAAGGTCTGGAGCAACGCTGCACCGGTAGTTGAGAAATAAATTTAGCTTTTGTTGGACAGCACGCTAGCTTGATATTGCCTCCTACGTGTTACACTCAATCCTACGTGTAAGATTTTGACCTACCAGCTCAATTCACCTTCATAAGGAGATCAAGAATGGATTTGAAAGGGATTGTCTCGGAGTTGAAGCGGGAGCGCGATCGACTTGATCGAGCCATTGCGGCACTGGATAGCACTGAAGTTGTTGTGGGCTCAAACGGAGCATCGCGTCCCCGAACGGCTGTCCGGAAAAGTGGCAGCCGTTTGAGCGCCGCTGGAAGAAAACGTCTGTCCGATTTGATGAAGAAGCGTTGGGCGGAAAGAAGGAAGAAAAGCGCCTCGAGTAAATAGTTCGTTATTCTCGCATCCCCATAATCCTCACGAACTCACTCATCGCCGGCCTATGCGATCGGGAAGCCGATAGCTTCCCTGAGCGCCTTCGATCTACTGCGCGGTTGCCTGCACGGGACTGCAGAAGCGATCATAAGCCGTCGTAAGGTCTGCCGCGATCGAGCGTGGGTCGCGACCCTCGATATCATGCCTTTCGAGCATAAAAACCACTTTGCCGTTCCTCATTAGAGCAATCGACGGTGAAGAGGGAGCATAGTCGGTGAAATAGGTTCGTGCTCGCTCCGTCGCTTCGCGGTCTTGTCCTGCGAAAACCGTCGCCAAAACATCCGGCCGCACCGGATGCGAGAGCGAACTCGCAACTGCGGGACGCGCTCTGCCAGCCGCACAGCCGCAAACGGAATTCACGACGATCAGCAACGTACCGTTCTCTCGCTTCACCACCTCATCCACATCATCCGGCGTGCGCATTTCGCGGAAGCCAATAGTCGTAAGTTCTTCTCGCATGGGGCGAATCATGTGCTCGGGAAACATTCTGCATTCCTCCTGAGGGCGCTCAGTTCCTTCTGGAATATCGCGCTTTCCTCATCACGATAGTACGCGCATATCGTACATGAAAGTAAGGACTTTCATTTGCCCCGAAAGAGTCTTAGGTCATTGGTTCTCGGCTTGTATAAACACGCTCGATAAGGAATCCGGTGTTCTTAGAGGCTTGCGAGTCCACGGGTATTTCTAACCTGCATTGGGGCCAACACGGCGGTATGAGTCGCCTTGTCGGAGTAAGTGCACGGAGGGAAAATGAGTCCACCGGGCATCAATCCTCAACTTCTGACGCACCGCTCTTGCAATGCGAGCCGGCGCTAACGGGTTTGGCGCTGCCACGGCATGTCGAAAGAACAAAAGAGGGGAGCTGCCTGGCTCCCCCTTTTGTAATTACACAGAACTAAATCCGCAACTGCGCCGCGGCGCAGCGTTCAGTCTTCTTGCGGCTCAGCTCCCTTCAACGCCGATGCGCTAGTTCCCTTTGGCGCACGGACTTTCCAAGCGTGATATGCAGCCGGGAGGAAAGAAAGCACGATTACGCCGACAATCACATAGTGGATGCGCTTATCGATATTCGGAATGGTTCGCCCTAGCGTAAATCCCAGGAGCACCATTCCCCACACCCACGCGAATCCGCCGACAATATCGTAGAGCAGGTATCGCCCATAACTCATCTTGGCTGCGCCGGCGACGGGCGGGCAAAAGGTTCGAACAATGGGAACGAACCGCGCCAGAATAATCGTCTTGCCCCCATAGGTCTCATAGAACTCGTGCGCGCGTTCTAAATGGCGCCTCTTGAAAAATCGGGAATCTCGCCTCTGATAGAGCGTCTTTCCCGCTCTCCACCCGATCAGGTAGCCGAGTTGATCGCCAGCGATTGCACAGAGCGTCACCGCCGAAAGCAAGTATGCAAGCTTCAATTGCCCCGCGCCAGCAAACACACCCGCCGTCACCAATAGCGAGTCACCTGGGAGAAAAAAACCTACGAACATGCCCGTTTCCACAAACACGACCGCGCACACCAGCACGGTTCCACCCCACTCGATCAGGCCTCGCACGTCATAGAGGTGTGCAAGTAGGTGCCGCAGAGTTTCCGTCATTTGATCAGTGCCTTATCAATGCCCTTATATCCGGGCCCTTATAGCTGGATTGGGATCTCCTGCCTGTCTAAACAATAGCAGAAAAAAACAGCCCCTCTGAATCCCCCATTCAATCGTGATTCCTTGCTAGTACCTTATTCCTAGTCATTTTTAACCGGTTGTACCATTTGCCCGGTCGGCCCCCTCAGCCACAATCGCTTTGTTGACAGCGCAAATTCTGGAAAGAGGAACCCCATGGAAGGTGGCTACGCAGTCTGGATCGGGCAGCCGGTAATTTTGAGGGTCGTCACGGGAAGTCTTCGCGTTCCGCTACGCGGTCGCCTCGTTTCCGAAACGAACGACTCCGTGCGGCTCCGCATTTCTGAGAGCTGGGACGTCGATATCTTCAAATCAATGGTAGCAGCGGTCGAGCACGACGTACCGGTCTACGTGCTTAATTAGGAGTACGCCCTTGGCGACCTTAGCGAGTATGGACTGCAATATTCAGGCGCAGATCTCCAACCTGGTTGATTGCG
>Ga0206868_10052_pt1 | contig 35208 bp, 35 predicted proteins | sample Alteio_BWOrgCont_38_FD_152901 | JGI IMG/M metagenome (GOLD analysis project Ga0206868, IMG submission 152901) | Enriched cells from forest soil in Barre Woods Harvard Forest LTER site, Petersham, Massachusetts, United States -... | ecosystem: Environmental > Terrestrial > Soil > Temperate forest >... | reverse complement strand
ATCCAGATATAGACAGTTATTACTTAATGGATACATACTGCACGAAAATACCACAATTTAGCGAGCAAGCCGCATTGATGCGTGATATAGGAAGCATAGCACTAAAAAATAAATCGTTGTCTGCTGAAAATAACAAAGAACTCATCATCAACAAGACGCTAATGAATCAATTTAATAAATCTGGAATAAGTAATAATTTTGAAAAAACAGTAGAATTTAACGCCTCATTAGCACTTGTATTTGATCCATTAATTAAAGAATTTATTACTCAGACAGATCACTTTGTGTCTTTGTTTGACAACACACTACTTCTCAATCATTTTAACGTAAGCCCAGAAACGATATCTAGCGAAGGAGAAAAATTATCTCATTTAACCTATAAATTATCTTATGAAACAGGGAATAATCTTTACAAAGTAATAAAAATTCGTGTTCAGAAAAATTTAAATGCTCTTTATTTTAATTTAAGCATTGCCATTATGAGCTTGACTACCCTCATGTATTTATTTGTAGGCATCTATTTTTCAATTATTAGTAGTATCCAAAACTTAAGTAGAGGATCAGAAAAATTAGCTGGCGGAGACTTGACGGCCACTGTATCACTCGAAACAAAAGATGAGCTTACTCAAGTCGCTTCTAGTTTTAATATTATGCGCGATACATTATCAAAAATAATTAATGAAATACAATTCGTTGTAAGTAGTGAAATGAATGGTGATTTAGGAAAAAGAATTACATTGGATGGAAAAGAAGGCTTTTCAAAAGATTTATCCATGGCAATTAATCAAGGATGCGATGTATTTCAATCCGTGATTAATGAAGCCATATCTGTTTTAAATAACATCTCACAAGGTGATTTGACTGTCAAAATTACGGATCACTATCAAGGCGCATTTGGTGATCTGAAACATTCTATCAATGTCACCGTTGAAAGACTAGAGAAACTAATACGAAACATAAAAATCGCAACAGAAACAATCAATACTGCTGCGGAAGAGATCGCATCCGGCAATAATGATTTGGCAAAACGGACGGAGCAACAAGCCGCATTTCTGGAAGAAACAGCGGCCAGCATTGAACAACTTACGGCTACTGTTAAGCAAAATGCTGCCAATGCCACTCAAGCGAATCAATTTGCACAATCTTCTTCAGATGTTGCGACTAAAAGTGGTGCTGCCATGACTGAAGTTATTCTAACAATGACAGCTATTAATGAAAGCTCACGCAAAGTAACAGACATCATTACTGTCATAGATGAAATCGCTTTTCAAACGAATATTCTCGCCTTAAATGCGGCTGTTGAAGCTGCACGTGCTGGTGAACAAGGGCGAGGATTTGCTGTGGTTGCTACCGAAGTGAGAAATCTTGCACAACGCACTTCTGATGCGGCAAAAGAAATTAAAACATTAATAACAAAATCAGTTGATAATGTAGCCAGCGGTACTGCGCTCGTTGATCAGGCAGGGCATACAATGGAAGATCTTGTAAAAGCCGTCAGTCGCGTCACTGAAATTATGTCCGAAATTGCCACTGCTTCTGTTGAACAAAGCACAGGCATTGAACAAGTCAATCAAGCCATCATACAAATGGATCAAGTCACTCAACAAAATGCCATTATGGTGGAAAATGCAGCAAATTCTGCAAAATCCATGGAAGCACAAGCATCTCATATGGATAGATTAGTTAAGGTATTTAAAGTAAGCCAAGATTCTTCCCATGCATCACAGCCCAGCCAACCTGGGACAACGCCTGCAACAGAGCACCCTACCAATAGCACAGAACCTGCAAATAAAAACTCTCAAAATTCCGTGAAATATAAAAACAAGTTATGGGAAGAATTTTAAGGAGAAAAAACACTATGGATATTAGCACAGTATCAAAACATACGTTCAATTTATCTAACGAATCTTTTTTATATATGAAGATATTGGCTAAACGCTGCGGCATTGATTTAGATGAATATAAAAAAGAAGCCCTATTTAATAGATTAATAAAAAGGTTACGGTATCTCAATTTATCTAATTTTGACTCTTACTGTCATAGACTGAGAATAGATATTACCGAAGAAGAAAAATTTATTAATCTTATTACTAACTCAACCACAATGTTTTTTCGAGAAAAGCACCATCTTGATTATTTTAAAGAAACACTATTACCTAGTTTAATTGCGAACAAAAATAAAATTCGTATATGGTCTGCCGGTTGCTCAACGGGAGAAGAGCCTTACTCGTTGGCTATCATTGTTCGAGAAACAATCGCTGATCTATCTCATTTGGATATTAAAATACTGGCAACAGATATTAATTCAGATGCTTTATTTAATGCTACAAAAGGCATTTATGAAATAAAAAATATCCGCAAAATGAGCTCACTACGACAAAAAAAGTGGTTTCATATTATAGGTGAAAACGACAGTGGAGACACATTAGTACAAATAGATGATACTCTAAAAAAATTAATCACGTTCAACCAATTAAATTTAATGGATGCTTGGCCTTTACATGGCCCTTTTGACGCTATTTTTTGCCGTAACGTGCTGATTTATTTCAAACGCGAACCTTGCCAGAAAATTTTGGGGAAATTTCATTCTTTGTTAGAGAAAAATGGTGTTCTCTTTCTAGGTTATTCTGAAAACCTCTATGGAGAGGATAAAAAATATACTTCTATTGGTCAAACTACCTATATGAAAGTTTCGGAATAGGAGCGCAATCAAATGAAAAAAATTAAGGTTCTTATTATAGAAGATTCCAAATTAATGCAAAAAATATTATCTAAGGCACTTTCATCTGATCCTGAAATTGATGTCATAGGTATCGCAGAAGATCCATTAATTGCCAGAGATTTAATAAAAAAATTAAATCCAGACGTTTTAACACTAGATATTATGCTGCCCCATATGGACGGCATCACTTTTCTCAGAAATTTAATGCGCCTACGTCCTATGCCAACCGTCATGGTCTCTACCTTGACTGAAAATGGTAGCGCACTTGCTTTGGAAGCACTCGCCATTGGCGCCGTTGATTATTTACCCAAACCCAAATGTAATGCCTTAACTGATTTATCGATATTTGAAAAAGAATTGATTCACACGGTAAAGAATGCGGCAAGCGCTACTTTTGTAAAAAGCGTCGCTCCCATTATAGAAAATAAATTCTCTGAAAATCTCTTTCAATCAGATCTTCTAAAAAAAGAATTAATAGTCATAGGTGCTTCTACTGGAGGCATTGAGGCTATTGAAACAATATTATTGCAATTACCTCAAATTCTCCCTCCTATCTTGATTGTGCAACACATTAAAAAAGAATTTAGTTCGGCTTTTCCAGAGCGCATTAGACGATTATACGGATTACTCATCAGTGAAGCAGAAGATAATTCTGAAATTTTTGGGGGGCATATCTACATCGCTCCAGGCCATGCACATTTGACCGTAAGAAAACAAAAAAATGGGTACATCACTTGCCTCCAAGATACGCCTGAAGTAAATAGGCATAAGCCTTCAATTGACGAACTATTTATGTCTGTTGCCAATGTCGCTGGCACTCATTCAATCGGAATTTTATTAACTGGCATGGGCACAGATGGCGCTCAAGGTTTGAAAGCGATTCATGATGCTGGAGGAGTAACCATTGCACAAGATGAAAAAAGCAGTATAGTATGGGGCATGCCAGGAAACGCTGTGAAAATAGGTGCTGCTGATTATATTGTTCCTCTCAATGCCATCCCTCTTAAAATATTACAAATATTAGACGCCAAGATGTTAGGGGTAAGCGCTACTCAATAATTTTGTATTATCAACTGAAGGAATGTAAAAATGAAAATACTTCTTGCTGACGATTCAAAAACAACTCGTGAAGTCCTTTCTGCTTCACTGAAAGAATTAGGCCACGAAGTGATTGCCGCCAATGATGGACAGCAAGCCATTGATTTTTTTATGCGAGACCGTCCTGATCTGATTATCTTAGATGTTGTCATGGAAAATATGGATGGCTTTGAATGCGCAAAAAAAATTCGATCCATTGACAGTGAAGATTGGATACCTATTATATTTTTGAGCTCATCTGTTGATGATAAAAATATTGCTAGAGGAATCGATGCGGGTGGAGATGATTATCTTGCTAAACCCATCAGCGATATTACTTTAGCCGCCAAGATAAAAGCCATGCAACGCATAGCTGACATGAGAAATAATTTATTTTATTTAACTAAAAGATTAAACATTCTATCGGCAACCGATCCATTAACCGGATTGAATAATAGGCTGCATTTTGACAAGATTATGCGAGAAAAAATGGATGAAACAGATAGGAAAAAAAATATAATGGCGCTTTTATTCATTGATCTCGATAAATTTAAATCGATCAATGACACATTCGGACACCATATTGGTGATTTATTATTGCAAAAAGTAGCTCAACGTCTAAAATCCTCCATGAGAACGTACGACTTTATTGCGCGCATAGGCGGGGATGAATTCGCCGTCATTATCAATCTTGTTAACAATCAAGAAGCTGCCATAGAAATTGCACAAACTATTATTGATAACTTATCTCAAGATTATAAAATTGAAGATCGCCATATCAAAATCAGCGCAAGCATTGGTATTGCACTTTACCCTTCAGAAGGAATGACTCAAACAAACTGGCTCCAAAATGCGGACAAAGCAATGTACCATGCCAAACATACCGGACAGGGAAAATATTGCCTCTTTGTTGAGCCATCTGTTATTAGCTAACGTGAGTATGGCGGTTGTGCCATACTCACGTTATCCTGTCAATTGTGAGCGCTTTTTTTGCGCGAACAATTTTTAAGACGGGATCCAGAAATTGTACAGTATTGTGTAAGGAAAAATGCTTTTTTTGTTTATTTTTCCTTACACAATACTGACCTTAAAATTGATAGAGGACTTCCAGGGCAAAAGACTGCAGGTTATTACCAACACCCACGCCATTCTTATCTACGAATGAATTTACACTAGAGAAATCACGCCGCGTTTCTGCCCTAAACTCTATATTTTTAATAGGCGCATAACCTAAAGTCAATGTTGCTTCTTTCCAAGTTTGCTGTACGCCTGTGCGATACCCATTATGATCGGAAAAAATTTCTGCACGTAACGAGGTTCTCCATCGATCATTTATCTTATAATTAGCATAGCCTGCCATACCCTGCCAAATGGCTTCTCCTAAGTTACCACCGGCTAATGTTGCTCGATTTTGATTACCATAATCGTAATTGATCACAAAATTTAATTTTTCAGAAGCATTCCAAGTACTAACTAAATCAACCAGATTGCGAATACCGGTAGGGCCTATTGAAACGCCATCTGTAGCGCGTTGCTGCCCATTATAATCTTGAATGGAGAAAGAGAATTTTGAATTGGGCGTATAAGCTACGCCAAGCTCAATCGTTTTTCGACGACTCGTGTCACGAATATTATCCCACCCATTATTGATTCCTGCGACCAGGCTCACTGCATCATTGACTACATACGTTCCACGAAATCCCAAGACAGTAGCAGGTTCTGCATAACCATCCAGAATAGAGCGTGAAAAATTAGTATCTAATGTTGGATTATAATTTTCAGCACCGGCTATGACGTTAAATTTACCGCCCATCAAAGTAAAGGATTTAAACGCATATTGCAGGAAGACTTGGGTAATCGTATATCCAATATTTTGAATACCGAAATAAGGATACATTCCGTAGGGGGCCAGCGTATTTGCATCCCGCCCTATGAGGGCATTGAATAGCCCACCCAGTCCCTGCTTGGGCTGTCTAGCCACGGTAATAGCGGCCTGTTGCAAGGTAAAGCCATTAGGCGCAAGATCAAAAACTCGGTCATGTACTCCGCTAGTGAAATGGTTGCTTCTAGATAAATAATTATAGGAACCGTCAATATAGCCTGAAAAGTCGAAAGGCTTAGGGTGTAGGTTAGAGATAGGCATTGCCTGTGTAGACACTGGAGCGCTGCTCACAGGTTCAGTTACCGTTGGCACTGTCTCTGCCAGTGCTACACTAGAAAAAAATATACCTAGAAAAAATACGGATCTGCGCATAATATGTCTTCCTTGACCTAAAAAACGAGGTGAGACAACAATGATATTTAACAAAATGCAGGAAAGAGTCAATCATATTCTTCAAAAAATATTCAATTTACCTTTTAATCAAGAACTCCTGCAAGGTTCTTTGCCACTAGAAAAATTTATTTTTTATCTACAACAAGACGCTTTATATCTTGCCGATTTTTCGCGCGCTCTTTCATTGACTGCTGCTAGGCTACCGCATAATCATCATTCACGGCAATTTCTGCGATTCGCAGATGAAGCCATTCAGGCAGAACGTGAATTGCATAGTCAGCACCTACAACGCTATCATGTCCCAAGCTTTTCTAGCTTGGATAAAAGTCCAGCCTGTTTTATGTATACAAATTACTTGCTTAAAACAGCGAGCACCTCTGCAGTAGAAGAAGCTGTCGCGAGTCTATTACCGTGCTTTTGGGTATACCGTGAAGTAGGTAATTATATGGCACAACAAACAAAAAAATATGAAAATAACCCATACAAAGATTGGATAGCCCTCTATTCAAGCGAACAATTCGATGCTTCTGTCAACGCAGCGATTACCATTACAAATGAATTAGGTGACGTCGTTTCTGCTCATATACAAGAGACCATGTTAACAGCCTTTGAGTATTCAACACAGCTAGAATGGTTATTTTGGGACAGCGCATATAGGCAAGAAAAATGGTTTATTACATGATAAGCGTTCAAGGTACTCGGTATACTCTACAGGGATTTGATCTATTACCTATAAAGAAACCACACCAGCCGTAGTCGCAAGCAACAATACATCCGCAGGGCGCACAGCAAAAATACCATTTGTCACTACACCTACAATGTTATTTAATTCTCGTTCAAGCGCGAGGGGATTCAGTATTTTAAAATTATAAACATCCAGTATCACATTACCATTATCTGTCATCACTCCTTGCCTATAGACAGGATCGCCGCCTAATTTAACTATTTCTCGCGCAACAAAACTGCGCGCCATGGGAATGACCTCAACTGCCACAGGGAAAGTCCCCAGCAAATCAACTTGTTTTGTTTGATCTGCAATACAAATAAATTTTTTTGAAACAGCCGCTACAATTTTTTCACGTGTCAACGCACCACCGCCACCCTTGATCATTTGTTTAGAAGAGTTAATTTCATCAGCACCATCGATATACAATAATAATTCATTCACGCTATTCAAATCTATGACTGGAATAGACAGTACCTTTAATCGTTCTGCAGAGACATTAGAGCTAGCGACTGCAGCTTCAATTTTTCCTTTCACATTTTTCAAAGCATCAATAAAATAATTGACTGTGGAGCCACTGCCAACACCTAGTACAATGCCAGGCTCAATATAATCAAGCGCTGCCAGTGCGGCGGATTTCTTAAGTGCTTCTTGATCCATGATTTTTCCTTTTAAGTCTGCCAGTTTTTTGCTAAATTTTTTCCCAATTCGTATAAAGTGCTCCAACTATAAATACCCGTGCGGTGTCCATCGCTAAAAATAGGTTTGATCGCATAATGTCCCACTGGCTCAATCGCTAATATGTTAACTTGTTTTTTAATCAATTCTTCCTTAGTTGGCGGCGCACCATAACGCATTTCAGCAGAAGTGGAAAAAGCACGCAAGTAAGCGCATGGCAAAAAAAAGCGCTCGCCCGTATCAAATTCCACCTCAAGCATACGCGACATCTTATGCAAAGTAATCGTTGTAGGAACAGGGTGGGTTATCTGATCACTCATAAAATATAACGGCTCAAGTCTTCGTCTTTCACTAATTGTTGCAAATGCTTATTGACATATTGCGCATTGATAGAGACAACTTTACCGTCATGATCAGGGCCTTCAAAAGAAACTTCCTCGAGCAAACGCTCGATAACAGTATGCAGTCGACGCGCACCAATATTTTCAGTACGCTCATTCACTTCCCAAGCGACCTCCGCAATGCGGCGCACACCTTCTGTTAAAAATTTAATTTTGACATTTTCTGTGCCTAGTAATGCAACATATTGTTCAGTCAAAGAAGCAGTTGGCTCCGTTAAAATTCGCACAAAATCATCTGTACTTAATGCTTTCAGCTCAACACGTATAGGTAAACGACCTTGCAATTCGGCAATTAAATCAGAAGGCTTGCAATAATGAAAAGCGCCTGAAGCAATAAAAAGTATATGATCAGTGCGCACCATTCCATATTTAGTCGATACGGTGGAACCTTCAATCAAAGGCAGTAGATCGCGCTGAACGCCCTCTCTAGATACATCAGCACCCGCCTGCTCTGAACGGCGCGCGATTTTATCAATTTCATCTAAAAAGACAATGCCATTTTGCTCTACACTTTCTAAGGCACGTATCTTCAAATCTTCATCGTCAATTAATTTTGCAGCCTCTTCATCGCGTAAAATTTTCCTGGCATCGGCAATTTTGATTTTACGCATCTTTCTGCGATCGCTCGATAAATTCTGAAACATGCTTTGTAATTGGTTCGTCATTTCTTCCATGCCAGGCGGAGCCATGATTTCAACACCAACAGACGAAGCTGATACTTCGATTTCAATTTCTTTATCATCTAAACTACCTTCACGTAATTTCTTACGGAAAAGTTGTCGTGCACTAGAGTCCTCCTTGGGTAATTCGGATGATTCACTTGCAAGCGTACTACGCGCTGGCGGTAGCAAGACATCCAGGATACGTTCGTGTGCTGCATCCTCTGCTTGAGAACGCACTCGCTCCATCTCTTCTTCTCGTTTTCTCTTCATTTCCATGTCGACTAAATCGCGAATAATAGAATCTACATCGCGCCCCACATAACCGACTTCCGTGAACTTGGTCGCTTCAATTTTTATAAACGGCGCATCCACTAATTTTGCAACACGTCTTGCTATTTCTGTTTTACCCACGCCTGTTGGGCCAATCATTAAAATATTTTTTGGCATAATTTCATCAGCTAACTCTCGTGGCAACTGCCTGCGCCGCCAGCGATTTCGTAGCGCAATCGCCACCGCACGTTTTGCGGCAGATTGGCCAATGATATGTTTATCAAGTTCGTTGACTATTTCTTTGGGTGTCATAGATAACATAAGGGAATTCACTCTTGTTCTTTAACTAGTTAACATTTCGATGGTAAAATTCATATTTGTATAAACACATTGCGAAGCCGCAATAGCCAGCGACTTTTCCACAATATCGCGCGCATCTAGCTTCGTATTTTCAATGAGGGCGAGTGCGGCAGATTTGGCAAAGGGGCCACCAGAACCAATCGCCATCACGCCTTGCTCTGGCTCAATCACATCACCATTGCCCGTAATAATTAAAGATGCTTTAGCATCTGCTACTGCCAACAAAGCTTCTAGACGTCTTAATATACGATCAGTACGCCAATCTTTCGCCATTTCAACGGCAGCACGTACCAAATTTCCTTGATGCGTTTCTAATTTTGCTTCAAAACGCTCAAATAAAGTAAATGCATCTGCTGTACCACCCGCAAAGCCCGCAATGACCTTGTCATTATATAAACGACGGACTTTTCGCGCATTGGATTTCATAATGGTATGACCCATGGAGACTTGGCCATCGCCACCAATCACTACCACATTATTGCGCCTCACCGATAAAATAGTTGTACCACGGTATTGTTCCAAACAATGTCTCCTTATAATTTTTTAACTAAACCTAGGGTTCCTTTACGTTGCAACTGTTTTTGCGCCACCTTTACTTGCGTCAATGTGGCATAAGGTCCTGTTTGTATACGATATAAAGTTTGAGTGCCTTCTGTCGTTTGCACTACCTGCGCTTCACATCCCGTGAGTAATAAAGAGATGCGCGCTTGTCCAGCAGCGGTTTCATTTTTAAATAGGCCTAACTGTAAAATATATTGACCCGCACCGGTTGCATTATCTTTTTCTTTTTTTAATTCCTCTACAAGAGGGGGAGCTTTTGTTTTTGCTAGTACTTCCTGACGTACTGCAGAGATTTGCTTATCGCCAGACATTTGTTCCACTTCAGGTAACTTCACTTGCATATTTGGTAATTCAGTATAAAAATTAAAACGCACTTCAGGCGCTTCTTTAGGCTGCTGTACAACATGTGTTTTTGCAAGTATCGACGTCTTTGTTTTTTCATGATGCAAGTACATTTTTATTTGAGCAATCAAATGATCCAATTTTTGCTGCGGAGATTCATTCACATTCTGATAGACATAAATCCCAATCGAAATAATACCCGCCATACACACAATCAAAATAAAAAGCAGCACATTGCCGTTTAAGCCTTTCTTGACTTGTTCCTGCCTAGCCCGCTTCGCATAATCCCTAGCCATGCTACATCCTTTCCGGTGCTGAAACACCTAATAATTTTAATCCATTGGCCAATATTTGGCGAACAGACAATATGAGCGTTAAACGAGCATTACGTAATGCGCTATCGTCCACTAAAAATGGATGCGAATTGTAGTATCCATGAAAATCTGTTGCCAGCTCACGTAGATAATTCGTTAGTATATGCGGCTCATGCTGCAGAGCAGCGCTATTAATTCTATCTATGTAATGCCCTAACGTACCGATTAACTGTAATTCATGAGATTCTATCAAGCGATCAAGATGTTGCAATCCTTCTGCCTGCTGATAACTCATCGACTTCTCATTAAGTTGACGCAATACGCTACAGATACGAGCGTGAGCATACTGGATATAATACACTGGATTTTCATTTGATTGTGATTTTGCCAAATCTAAATCAAAATCGACATGTTGTTCGCATTTACGCATCACATAAAAAAACCGCGCTGCATCATTACCTACTTCTTCACGTAACTCGCGCAATGTGACAAATGAACCACTGCGCGTAGACATTTGAACTTGTTGCCCACTGCGATATAGCGTCACAAACTGCACCAACAAATAAGTGAGCTGATCTGCTTGAATACCTCGCGCTTGCATGCCTGCTTTCATGCGCGGCACATAACCATGGTGGTCTGCACCAAAAATGTCAATTGCATAATCAAAGCCACGTTCAAATTTATTGATATGATAAGCGAAATCATTGGCAAAATAAGTACGCTGGCCATTACTACGCAATAATACTCTATCCTTTTCATCTCCGAAATCAGTTGCACGAAACCAGAGAGCACCCTCTTGTTCATAGACTAAGCCTTTAGTTTGTAATGCTTCAATATTCCTATCAACCACGTCAGTTTGCACAAATTTTCGTTCAGAAAACCATGTTTGGTAATGCACACCAAATTCAGCTAAATCATCGTGAATATCTTTTAATATAGAAGTGAGCGCTGCATCAAATACAACACGATAGCTTGCTTCGCCCAATAACATCTTAGCTTGAGCAATGAGCGCATCAATGTAAATTTCTTTATCACCACCAGCTGGCTCATCCAATGGTAAATCATGGAAAATTTTATCCGCAGCAATATAAAATTGCTTATCATGCTCTTGCTGCAAGCGACGTGCTATGTCAATCACATAATCACCCTGATAAGCATTCGTTGGAAAAAGAATGGTTTCGCCGCATAACGCCAAATAGCGCAGCCATGTGCTGACCGCTAAAATATCCATTTGACGGCCTGCATCGTTCACATAATATTCTCGATGCACAGCATAACCGATTGTCTCCAGTAAATCAGAGACAACAGCGCCATATGCAGCATGACGCCCATGTCCTACATGCAATGGCCCTGTTGGGTTAGCAGATACATACTCAACTAGTACGCGTTTACCTTGGCCCCTATTAGAATGGCCATATTTTTCACCGGCTAAGCAAATATCAGAAACGATACGATAGAGCGCTTCTGAAGATAAATAGAAGTTAATAAACCCAGGCCCTGCAATGTCAACCTTGGCAAGATACGAAGAGGTAGGCAATGCCTGTACAAGCATTTGAGCAACATCACGCGGCTTACGCTGCAATGGTTTCGCTAACATCAAAGCAATATTACAAGCAAAATCACCATGTTGCTTGTCTTTAGTCGCTTCAATTTGAATTTTTGGCAAATCACCCGATAGGTGGCCTGCTTCGGACAAATGGGCCAGCGCGGCTTGTATAAGTTGTTCTATTTGTTGCTTCGACATAAACGCTGGTTCCTACCCTTCGCTGAGCCGTTTATTGTAATCGCGCAGAAATGCTTTTGACACATTTTTCTATCCAGCGCTGCTTTTTGAGAGCCTCTCCCCCTCGAAAAGCTTGAATCAATCCTGAGATGCAAAATTGTCATCCTGAACAAAGCGAAGGATCCGCTCAAATTTGAGTGATCCTTCGCTTCGCTCAGGATGACAGTCTGCGCAAAACCTAATTTACGCAACAAAGCCATGATAGAGCTCGACTATAAAAAATAATGATATATTACAATAGGATAAATGCATTTAATGTCAAAAAATAGCCAAAGAAAGTTTCATCCTAACTGCTATACTTTATCTAAATAAAGCCAATAACCTTTTTTACAAATGCCAGGGGGACGTTATGCAACGACAAGATATTGAGGATGAAGTTTATCAAGGTTTTATGGCCGCACAGGACAGAAAAATAGACACAGACACACAAAAACGGTTCTTTTCATCAGGTGGCTACGTCTCTACTATGGGCAGAGAGACCGCAGAAGAGGCATTTTCCGAAAGCTTTGCTGAACGAAAGGACACGTTTAAAAGTAATCCAGCAGACCCAGATTTTGATAATCAATCCCACTATCTACTATCGCCTAAGCGGATCGATCCGATAATCCAAGATGGCCTGAGAACGAAGGCACTCAACGGGGATCCGCTCGCCATGGCAGTCCTTGGCAAAATATATTACGACATGGGACTTTACTCAAAGGCTTTTAAATATTTTTCAGCTGTAGCCAACCTAGAGCAAGTTGATCCTTCTTTAGTCAATGCTATCGCAAACTGTATCAATGACGAGAAACATGTCAACCAACAAAGAAGGTATCATTGCCTCGCCATTCAAAAAGGATCATGGGGATCAGTAATAACCAATCTTTACGTTGAAAACAAACACCAACACGTTTCGCACACGGTCGTCGCTATGGCAAAGAGAATGCATGGTGTAGAGAACAGTGGCTTTACTCCACCGCAATGGATGGTGACTCGATTTCATCAGGATCTACAGAGAAGCACAGATACTCAGCTCACCGCACTCTTTGGAGAGTATTCTCCAACAGAACTACTGCCAATTTTAAAAATTCTCGATCAGAGCAAACAGCTCAATAAGTTTACTCGTTCCATCAACAACCCAGAAAGACAAGCAGAAATATTGGTTGAGACTATTCAAAATACCCTCATTGAAGAAATCATAGCTGCTGAAAAAGACAAGAAAGAAAATTTTAATAGATATCAAATCCCTGCCTCTGTTCGCGAGAGATATCATCCAGATTATTTGAAAGATATTGTTAACAAAGTTTCACAAAAAGCAGGAGCAGAATCCTTGAGTATACAAGAACAAAAATCGGCAGAAGAAAAACAACCCTCAGGAGGTCTATCAAATTACTTAGCAATGGACGCAAATGAAAGAAACGCAGCAGAATGCTTAAGAGATATTCAAGAATTGGCATTTTCTGGTATGCAAGATTTATTAGAAACCATGAATACCCACTTGAATATGGGGAATTATGCGCGAGGTTCACACTTCACTCATACTGAAAAAATATTCTAACACTCATTCGAGAATTTAACCCTAACGATAAAAGCCCTTCTGGAAAGGCTCAAGAGTTGAAAACATTAATAGAGAAAAATTCAAATATACGAAGCATCTATCTGCAGCTTAAGGCGTTTGACACAGTGCACTCGTCGTTAAACAACCTCGAACAAGCACCTGCACTTACAACCAGTGACGGTGGGGATCCTGCAATGACCACTACTAACTTAGCGAAATTAGTAGCCACCAAAGCTCTCTTAGAAAGAACCACCCAAAATATGCTTAAAGAAAAATTACCAAAATCCGATGAATTTTCAAATGTATTTTGGAGATTTGGCAAAGCAGCGATAGCGTATGCATCGGCTGTACTCGTAGTAGGAGCAGTGCTGATGATTCATAGCAAAGTAACCTACGGAACACACAAATTTTGGTCTGGCGAAGCAAAAGCAACAAAAGCGGTGGTAGATCGCATGCATTCTCAAACCGAGCTAGCAGATAACTGTTAAAGAAAAAGTAATTAATTAGCGCTGTTTCTTTGGGTACCCCGTGAGGGAGCGCTCAATGGTGTCAATTTAAGGCAAATATGTAAAGTTGTCATCCTGAGCCCTTCGTTCCTCAGGGTAAACTCCGCGAAGGATCACTCGAATTTACGCTGAGCCCTCGCTTTGCGAGGGATGACAGCTTCACTGAATTATCAACAGTCCCTAAAAAGATTGATCCAACTAAAATCTCGCTAAAAACCAGTCTTTGATATTTGCTGAGCCGCTGCCATTCCTGTTACTATATCGGTTTTATGGGATAATAAGTCCGAATATGAACATTGCATCCTCCCTACCAAACTACGCAGAACTCACTACTCTTTTAAACAAGATCCAACCTGGCTTACATCCAGCAGAAGCGCATGGGTTATTGTGCGGTTACCTTTGCTTTACCTCGAAACCAGAAAAATTGGATGCTCAACTTGAAAAATTTTTTCTGTCCGGTAAAAAAAATAAAGAAGCGCGTGCCATTTTGTTACAACTATATGAAACTAGCCATCACTCACTCAAACAATTCTCCTTTGATTTTAATTTAATTCTGCCTGATGATGATACTGACATTAATGTCAGAGCAGAAGCATTAAGTTTATGGTGCCAAGGATTTTTAACGGGTTTGGCGCAATCGCCAACGTCATTACAAAATCATCCTGTTAACGAAGTGGTTGAAGCTTTGAATGACTTGACTGAAATTGCTCAACTTCATTTTGGTAACATTTCTCCTAATGAAGAAGATGAAACGGCTTATGTTGAATTAACAGAATACGTACGGCTTAGCGCATTACTTATTTTCAACGAGCTGCAGTCTAGCGCGATATCTCCCAAAATAGGCACACGCAGCTTGTTACACTAAACGAACCCTTTAACAGGAGGTCATCGTGATTAAAATGACGGAGTTTGCCAAGCGCCGCAAACGATTAATGAAACACATTGGATCCACTGGTATCGTTATTTTAGTCGCTGCACCTGTTTCCATTCGCAGCGGAGAATCGGATTACCCCTACCGTCAGCAAAGTGATTTCTATTACCTCACAGGCTTTGAAGAGCCTGAAGCAGTCGCCATTCTCGCACCGGAACATAGCGAGGGAGAATTCATTTTATTTAACCGCCCGCGTCATCGCGGCGAAGAAGTTTGGACTGGCGCTCGCGCAGGGCAAATAGGTGCTTGCAAGGAATTTGGTGCAGACAAAGCGTATCCTATCGAGCAATTAACTAAAAAATTACCCGAATTATTAATAGGACGCGAAGAAATTCATTACACTTTAGGCTCGCATCGCGCTTTTGATATCACGTTATTGGACACAATGAATCAAGTGCGCAGCAAAATTCGTAGCGGCGCACAATCCCCACTGGCATTTGTCGATCTCACACATACAGTACACGAAATGCGCCTTATCAAAAGCCCAGCAGAAATTGCCTTAATGCGCAAAGCCGCTAAAATATCAGCCGCAGCGCATATACACGCTATGTCTGTTTGTCAACCAGGTATGTATGAGTACCAACTTGAAGCTGAAATCCTATATCAATTTCAAATTCATGGCGCGCGCTTTCCTGCTTATCCTACTATTGTAGGTAGTGGCATTAATAGCTGTACGTTGCACTATACTGATAATAATCATCTGATAGCCGATAAAAGCCTGGTTTTGCTCGATGGCGGATGCGAATATCATTACTACGCTTCCGATGTCACACGTACCTTCCCAGCCAATGGTCGCTTTACATCTGAACAACGTGCCATTTATGACATTGTACTCGAAGCGCAATTAGCAGGTATTCATGCAGCACGCACAGGTACCGAATGGGGCAAGATACAAAATGTGATTGTAAAAATAATCACGCAAGGATTGATTGACCTTAAATTATTAAAAGGCCGCTTAAACGAGCTACTTGAAAAACGTGCTTACTCTCAATTTTATATGCATGGCGCTGGTCATTGGCTCGGGCTCGATGTACATGATGTAGGTCGTTATAAATCACACGCTAAATGGCGTCGACTGCAACCAGGTATGGTCTTAACAGTTGAACCTGGCATCTATATCCCAGCAGGAACACCAGGCGTAGCAAAACGGTGGCACAATATTGGAATACGAATTGAAGACGATGTGCTGGTGACAAACACGGGAAATGAAGTACTAAGCTGCGATGCCCCCAAAACCATCAAAGACATTGAAGCGATCATGAAAAAATAATTTCTTCAGGTATATGCATTAATGAAATTCGATATCATTATTATTGGCAATGGCATGGTTGGTGCACCGTTAGCATGCGCTTTAAGTCAAGGGCCTTGGCAAATTGCATTAGTGGATGCCAAAGAACACAAAGAAGATGCCCGTTTAATCGCATTAAATGAAGGTAGTAGTTGTTTATTTAAAAATCTGGGTATGTGGCCAGCATTAGCACCTCATGCGACACCTATGGAGCAAATTCATATTTCGCATCGAGGTCATTTTGGCATTACTCGCATACAAGCCAAAGAGTTTGGGCTAAATAATCTAGGCCATGTTGTCCCCGCGACTCACATTAATGCCGCATTATTTTCCGCTTTGCGAGATATAAAAAATGTAACATTACTTTGCCCTGCCATGTTAAAAACAATCGCACAAGAAGCGGATACAGTAACCCTTTCTCTCGATACTGCCCAAGGAACAAAAGAATATACAGCAGATATAGTCATTGGCGCCGATGGCAGCCATTCTACGGTACGTGAATTAGTAGGGATTCCTACGCAAAAAATAGATTATCAACAAAGCGCACTTGTCACCATCACTGAATTAGCACGCCATCATCAGAATATTGCTTACGAGCGATTTCAAGAAGAAGGTGCGATTGCCATGTTACCCTTAACTGCAGCGCGTGCAGCAACTATCTGGACAGCATCTAATACTTTTATTACGCAGTTAATGCAATTAAACGACGCAGAATTCTTGCATCAGTTACAACAATATTTTGGTTATAGACTTGGACGTTTAAAAAGCATCGGGAAACGCGCTATTTACCCTCTATACAAACAAAAAGCACAAGAACAAAAAAAACAAAATGTAGTATTAATTGGAAATGCAGCACATACATTGCATCCTATTGCTGCACAGGGATTAAATGTAGCACTGCGAGAAGTAGCCGTGCTCGTAGAATATTTGTTAGCACAACAATCTCTGAAGGGGTGCTTACAAAATTTACCACTTAATCAATTACAACAAAATTTCAGTGAATCTTTATCACATGGTTTGACGGCATTATTTTCAAAAGATATTTTTGCTGTCGCACGTCAAACAGGGATGTTGATATTGGATCAATGTCTCCCGTTAAAAAAACGCTTTGCTCATCATGCCATGGGAAAATCAGGATGGGTGCCTCGATTGTTTTTGCAAGAACCACTTGCAAAATAGACGGATTTCTATTCAAATAGCATTCAAATAATCACCCTGAAGAGGCAAATTAATGAGCAACATCTCTGCAATTACGGATACAACTTTTGAAAACGAAGTCGCTGAGTCAACTATACCTGTACTTGTTGATTTCTGGGCACAATGGTGCGGCCCTTGTAAAGCGATTGCTCCCCTACTCGATGACATTGCTGCAAAATACACAGGTAAAGTAAAAGTGGTTAAATTGGATGTGGATAGCAATCCCGCCACACCTCCCAAGTTTGGAGTACGCGGCATCCCCACGTTGATTTTGTTCAAAAATGGCCAAGTACAAGCAACACAGGTAGGACTACTCTCAAAGGCAGAATTGATGAGCTTTATAGATACTCATATTGAGTAATATTGCGCTCCCGTTTTTTGGCGGGAGCATTTTACAAAAAAGTAGATATTTAATAAATTTAATGTTAATTTGTTACATGTAAAAGATAACCTCGTTAGAGCCTATCGAATAACCCTGATTACAAATTAAAGAGACTGTCTCAATTCTAAAGTGTCACGCAACATGCATCCCTTTTGGTTTTACACGTTTCTGACACCCAGAATGAGAGTCCTATCGATATTTACAAAAAACGCACGTTTAACTCAATATACAGGCATAAAATCACTATGAATTTATCAGAACTTAAGAAAAAACCTGCGGCTGAATTGATTCTGCTTTCCGACGAATATGGCCTTGAGAACATGGCTCGTTCACGCAAACAAGACATCATTTTTGCCATCTTAAAAGCACACGCAAAACGAGGCGAAGATATTTACGGCGATGGCGTACTTGAAATTCTCCAAGATGGTTTTGGATTTCTACGGTCAGCCGAAGGTTCTTACCTAGCAGGCCCAGATGACATTTATGTATCGCCTAGCCAAATTAGACGTTTCAACCTCCGTACAGGTGATACCATTTCTGGCAAAATCCGCCCGCCCAAAGAGGGGGAACGTTATTTTGCTTTACTCAAAGTGGATCATATCAATTTTGACGCACCCGAAAATGCAAAAACAAAAGTATTATTTGAAAATTTGACCCCTTTATTCGCTAATGAACGCTTAACAATGGAATGTGGTAATGGCAGCACGGAAGATATTACCGCTCGTATCATTGATATTATGTCTCCTATTGGCAAAGGCCAACGCGGATTGATCGTATCACCGCCTAAAGCAGGCAAAACAATGATGCTGCAAAATATTGCTCATTCTATTGCACAAAATCATCCTGACAGCCATCTGATGGTATTACTTATTGATGAACGTCCTGAAGAAGTCACTGAAATGACTCGCTCTGTCCGCGGCGAAGTGATCGCCAGCACATTTGATGAACCTGCAAGTCGTCACGTTCAAGTGGCCGAAATGGTCATTGAAAAAGCGAAGCGATTGGTTGAGCATAAACGGGATGTGATCATTTTGCTCGACTCTATTACTCGTTTGGCACGCGCTTACAATACCGTGCTACCCGCCTCTGGAAAAGTATTAACAGGCGGTGTGGATGCGAATGCATTACAGCGTCCAAAACGCTTCTTTGGTGCTGCACGTAACATTGAAGAAGGCGGCAGTTTAACTATTATTGCAACTGCTCTGGTTGAAACTGGATCCAAAATGGATGATGTGATTTATGAGGAATTCAAAAGCACAGGCAATATGGAAATTCACTTAGATCGTCGCGCTGCTGAACGTCGTATTTTCCCAGCGATCAATATTAATCGCTCCGGCACGCGCCGCGAAGAATTACTCGTTAATCAAGATGAAATGCAAAAAATGTGGATACTACGCAAATTGTTAAATCCCATGGATGATTTAGCCGCTATTGAATTTTTGCTTGATCGGTTAAAGGCTACAAAAACCAATGAAGATTTCTTTGATTCGATGAAAAAATAATACCATTCTCTCATCTATGATGCGCTATTGGTTATTCAAATCCGAGCCCACCACTTTCAGTATTAATGACTTGGAACACAGCCCGAATCAAGTCACATACTGGAATGGTGTACGAAATTATCAAGTACGTAATATGTTGCGCGATGAGATGCAAGCGGGTGATTACGCATTTTTTTATCATTCTAATTGCACCCCTCCTGGTATCGTTGGCACAATGAAGATCGTCAAAACAGGCTACCCTGACTTTACTGCATGGGATCCCACTTCTCCTTATTTTGATTCTAAAAGTACAGCAATCAAACCTTGTTGGTTCATGGTGGATGTGCAGTTTGTAAATAAATTTGAACAAATTATATCATTAGATGCATTAAAAACTCATCTTTCCTTGAAAAATATGCTCATTCTACGCCCCGGAAATCGCTTATCGATCACACCCGTTACAAAACAAGAATGGGAAATCATTTTGACAGTTTCCGCTGATAGTAAAATAAGATAAAATTAAGCAGACTCTAATCGATTATTTTTTCTGTCAGGAGACCGCTCACATTCAACACGTTACCGCACCGAAGACGTCACAAGCGCAGAAAATTGCAGATGAACTTACGCATTTTCTAGCAGATACTTATATGTTGTATTTAAAAACACAAAATTTCCATTGGAATGTGAAAGGCCCTTACTTTTATTCTTTGCATAAAATGTTTGAAGAACAATATTTGGAATTAGCCGCCGCCATCGATGAAATTGCTGAGCGAATTCGCGCGCTAGATAGTTATACGCCCGCTTCTTTTTCACAATTCGCAAACTTATCATCTCTGAAAGAAGCCACTTCTGAAATCAACGCTGAAAGTATGGTTCAGAAATTATTAAAAGACCATGAGACAATGGTAGAGCATGCAGCCATGATTATCGTAAAAGCACAAAAAGTACATGATGAAAGCACAGCTGATTTATTAATTCAGCGTCAAAAAGTACACGAAAAGACTGCATGGATGTTAAAAAGCAGCCTGAAATGAGTAAAAATTTTCATTTTGAGGTATCATGCGTGTAATATTGGTATTTATCATAACTATTCTTTTGGGGAGCAATTGCATGTCATTGCCCAATCAGTTTGTGTACTTAAAAGATATTGACCCTAGCATTATTCAAGACATGAAGTATTTTACTCATGATAATTTTATTGGCCGACCCATTGCAGGTTATGAAGCCGCGCAATGTATTTTGACAAAATCGGCTGCTTTAGCCTTGGCACAGGTACAACAAAAATTAAAACAACAATCACTGAGTTTGAAAGTATTTGATTGCTATCGCCCACAAATCGCTGTGAATGATTTTATTCAGTGGAGCCAGGATCCTACTGATCAAAAAATGAAAGAGCAATATTATCCGCGAGTCAATAAAGCAGATCTTTTTACCTTGGGGTATATTGCGGCGAAATCAGGGCATACGAGAGGCAGCACCGTTGATTTAACCATTGTGCATATCAAACACCCCTCTCAACAACTCGACATGGGAACACATTTTGATTTTATGGATGAATTTTCTCATACTTTCTCAGAACATATTCAAGGAGAAAAACGGGAAAATAGATTGCTATTACGCAATTTGATGCAAGAAGCGAATTTTAATCCTTACGATAAAGAATGGTGGCATTTCACCCTAAAAAACGAGCTATTTCCGGATACTTATTTTGATTTTCCTGTTAAAGACCATTCCTATTAATGGGTAACAGCTCAACCCCTATCTTTCCCCTATCTTTGTCATTGCGAGCGAAGCGAAGCAACCCAGGCTTTTGAGAGCTGACTAGAATAATTCAGATTCGCGGAAACAGCATTGAAAAACCTAGGTTGCTTCGCTTCGCTCGCAATGACAGCGGTGGGGTGAGCTATTGCATTAATGATAAATTAATTCGGATTTTCTAAACTCAACACACCCGCGTTGTAATCATAGGCAAATAATTCCGCATATCGTCCCCATTCGATCACCGTGCTTAAAATCCGTGATGCTTCTTTTTCAGTTAAGTAATCTTCTAACAAGGATAAGAAATTTTCTTCTAATGCACGATGACGTGGATGGCGAGTTAATTGATCATAGATATAACGCGCGAGTGGTACGTATTTTTTTAGGTGGAGCAAGAATATCTTTTTTCGTTCCAAAATATCGGCTTCAACAAATGCTTTCCCCGCCTCAGTAATAGTAATGTCACCCTTAGACACTTTGGCAAAATGCAAAATTTCCAACAATTCAGTTAATGGAAATAATTCATCGATATCGAGCATCAATGTATCTGCCACATCCGGTAAGTCCATTTTGCCATTATTTTCAGGTGCATTCAGCGTTTCTAATAAACCCGTAATTTCCGCTACATTCGCTTCTGGTAAACGATAACCCAAATCGATTACTTGATGACCTTCTTGCGCCCCTGTTTCTGCTAAAGGTTGCGTGGTCATCAATGTATAAACACGATCAATCTGGTTACGGAAACGTGGATCCATGTCATTTCGTGGATGCGGCAAAGTGACTTTCAATTCACCCCGAATAGAGCCTGGATTACTATTAAATACAATAATACGATCTGCCAACAGCGCAGCTTCCTCAATATTATGAGTCACAAATAAAATACCATGCAGCCCTGTTTTTTGAGTTTGCCATAAATCCAATAAGTCACTTTTTAAATTATCTGCAGTCAACACATCTAATGCAGAAAAAGGTTCGTCCATTAACAAAATATCCGGATTAATTACTAAAGCGCGCGCAAAACCTACGCGTTGCCGCATGCCACCCGATAGTTCTTTAGGAAAAGCCGTTTCAAAACCATCTAGCCCGATTGTATCAATTGCTTTTAATGCACGTTCACGACGCTCATTACGATCAATACCTAACGCTTCCAACCCAAGCTCTACATTTTGTAATACCGTCAACCATGGCAATAAAGCAAAGGTTTGAAATACCATTGAAATACCACGCACAGGGCCAAACACGGGTTGACCTCGATAAAATACAGTCCCTGCACTGGGTTGCACAAGTCCTGCAAGAATACGTAATAAGGTAGATTTTCCAGAACCAGATTTACCTAAAATAGCAACAATTTCCCCTTCGTACATACGAAAGTTAATATTTTCCAAAACCAGTAGTTCTTGGTGATCCCCTTTTTTAAAACTTTTATGTACATTCACGACTTCAATTAGTGGTGATGTTGTAATAACAGGTTCAATTAAATCGTCCATATCCCACCTCAATCAAGTACAAAGCGCTCACGAGAGAGCATATATAATGGCCGCCATACCAGGCGATTAAAAATCAATACAAGTATACACATCATGCCAATACTCAGCGCAATATGTATAAAATCTCCTTTTGCTGTTTGTTCGGTGATATACGCACCAAGACCTGAGGCAATCAATTTATGATCTCCCCAAGTCACCACTTCCGCAACGATACTGGCGTTCCACGCTCCCCCGACTGCGGTAATTGCACCCGTAATATAATAAGGAAAAATGCCCGGCAAAATTAAACGACGCCAGCGCAACCAAAAACCAAGACCCAAATTATCTGCCACCTGCAAAAGATCTTTAGGTAAGACGGAAGCACCCGCCACCACATTAAATAAAATATACCACTGTGCTCCCAAAATCATGAGCGGTGTCACCCAGATATTCGTATTAAGGTGATAGGTGACAATCAAAATGACAAAAAGCGGATAGAGTAAATTAGCAGGAAAAGCTGCAAGAAATTGCGCAATAGGTTGCACAACATGCGCAACGCGTGGACGCATTCCCACCCAAACACCGATAGGTACCCAAATAAATGTGCAAATAATAATAGAAACAAATACACGCAACGCAGTCATTAATCCTAAAAAGAAAACATGCTGTATTGCTGCAAAAGGAACATTACGCACAACCGCTTGATATAAGAAAAAAAGCGTGCCACCTACTATACCGATCAAAACAATATTCCATGCCCAATCAATATAATGTGCATAACGCGATACGCGTAAACGGTGTGAGTGAACAGGTTTGGATCTTAAAAAAGAAATATTCACGAAAAGATCAAATATATAATCTAATTGCATCCCCAAGTAACGCAACAACCGTGTTCTATGCAATAAATTAATTAACCATGAACGTGCTTCTTTGGTTTCTTCCGCTACTTGTTCCGCTTTGAATTTTTCTGCCCAAGCAACTAACGGACGGAACAAGAGTTGGTCATAAACCAAAATAACGATAAACATGGCTAAAATAGCATAACCTATGGCTTTCATATTAGCTGATGCAATAGCCAGTGTGATATACGACCCAATACCGGGTAATAAAATCTGTTGATTAGAAACTGAAATGGCTTCTGACGCCACAACGAAAAACCAGCCCGCCGACATGGACATCATTGTATTCCACAATAATCCCGGCAAAGAAAAAGGCACGTCAATCCGCCAAAACCGCTGCCAAGCCGACAAATGAAACATATTCCCTGCTTCATTTAATTCTGCAGGGACAGAACGAACTGTTTGATAAAACCCCAACGCCATATTCCATGCTTGCGAAGTAAAGATCACAAAAATAGCCGCACATTCTGGCCCAAGCAAACTCCCGCGAAATAAACTAATAAATCCAACCACGGTAATGGACAGAAATCCTAAGATAGGCACGGATTGTAATATATCTATAAAGGGGATAATAATGCGCTCAGCATGCCTGTTTTTGGCCGCCCATGTCCCAAATATAAAGGTAAACAACAAAGAAAAAATCAATGCAATGAGCATACGCAACACAGTACGCAACGCATAGCCAGGTAAATGGCTAGGCTCTAATGAAATAGGAATCGCTTGCCCTAACTCATAAGGCACAGCCATTTGCCTCGCTACCCACGCCAATAAAGTGAAGGTACCAAGCACTAACAGCAAAGCAATCAAGTCCCAATAATTAGGGTAAGCTCTGCTTTTATAGCCACTGATGAATGTTGTGCGTAAAAAATTCATTGTCAGCCCATTTTATTGCAACCTATCCAGCTTGCTCGCAACATACACTTTTTAATTAAAAAAATACAGAGAAACTGTTCGTGCAGCAATAATCCATTGCTTTGGTGAAAGCCGCTACCAGACCCCAATGGCACTACCTTAAGTAAATGCAGTCTTGCTTCAGTGGCAGAGAGCGTCATCCTAGCCGGTAACGCCCCCCGTGCTTGATCGAAGCAATTGCGGCTAAAGGCGTTACTGGGTAGGATCCAGTTTTTTAGCGGCTTAACAAAGTCACACGCTGAGCTGCTAAAAGACTGGATCCTACCCAGTATGCCGAATAAGGTTACTGTTTCTGTCTAGTATGGGGCGGCATCCTGGCTAGGATGACACTCTGCCACTAAGCTCCGGAAACAAATGCGAACAAATCACTGCCGTGCGACTACTAGGATTAGACTCTTGATGACTCTCCATTTTATCAGACCCCTCTGCTGCTGTCTGCTCGCGCATTTTGCTTGCCACCGTTTTGGCACTAAACAATGTACTACACCAACCGCCAAATAATTGCGACCGACTAAAAAGACCGCTTTTGCTAAAAGACCACTGATAAACTTCTTGAAATAACTGCTGAGCTTGTCCGTTCTCTCCTATTTTGCCATTGTTCACATAATATTTATTGACTAATTCCCATGCTTTTGCCGTGCGACTTTGAGGAGCACGCTTGGCATGCGCGATCATTTCTCTAAAAAACTCTACCTCCCCTTTACTTTTTTTTCCTTCTAAGAAATTGGTTTTTATCCATCCTGTCTGACCTGCATGCAGAGCACAATATACTGTTTTAAAAGAAGCTACCAAGTTTTTTTGTTGTTCTGTTTTTGCTTTGAGGAACGAGATGATATGGTCATCCATCGAGACCGCTGGCACAACAACTGGATTTTGGTGCGCCAATGCCACTTTAGGATTCAAACCAACACTCGCCGTCTCAATGACATCAAACTGTTGAGCAATTTGCTCTTCCAGCGTCATAGCACCATCCACGTAATACTTTCCACCAATCGTACGATCACTGCCAGGATTAAGAAATATTTGCTGGTCTGTGGCTTGCTTCATTTCCTCTAAGAAATTGCCTGCTTTGAAAGAAAGTTTTTCAGAGAAACTATATAAATTATTCAACTGCTCAACTTCTTTTTGAGCGTCCGCCTTAACTTTTGCAGCTCTTTCAGCATTTCGGTAACCACCCCCATCCCAGATAATCCATGTTATACGGATATCATGCCTTGCTGCAGCAATAGCAAATGCATCCCGCATGAGTTCTTTTGCTAATAACTGGCTCTCGAAGTTGAGTTGTCTAATATAAGCACCCACACCGAAATCCGGCATCACAAGCTCTGTTTTCTTTTCTTTTTTCGCTGCTGCACAAATTAAATTAGCCAATTTACGACAAGCATCCTGATATGGTTTCTGTTTTAATACTCTTCCTTCTAATGTTTCTTCTGAAAAATCGTCCAAATCTTTTTGACCGGTACGCATCAGATTAGGCGCACATGCAGTCATGAGATAGGCTGATTTTTTCGGATCATCATAGGAAGTCACGGTTGTGACAATCACTCGCTCTCGCGAAAAGGTACGGTCTTGATGAGCATTTTTATCTTTTGGACTTGAAACAAGTAACTCTTTCTCTCTCAACAAAGGATACACATTATCTTGAATTTGCGTATCCTGTTTTTGTTCGTCTGGCAAAAGGTACAAATAACCAGGATTAGTAAACCTTAAATGACGTTTGTTTTTATTCTGTTTGTCTTCTTCGCCGCCGTCTATTTCTCTGTTCTCAGCAGAATCGTCACCTTTAGCCCATGCTTTCCATTCAGGCGTCGCATAAACACGCACTGCTGGCTGAGAAGATTCGCTGTTACCATCCTCTTTCAGCTCTGGCTCTGATACAAGATCAGGAAAAAGTGTCGTAATCAATTTTCTGCGTATAGCAAGAAAGCGAAGGACATATTTTTTATTCTTGAGGCTCCGAGGAATAGAAGCTTCTTTTGTTTCTAGCAATGACCGACATAATGCCTTCGCTATATCTGCTGATGCTGCTTGTTTTGCACCAGATAATGTGCTCAATGGTCTAGATAACATACGCTGCAATCTCCTCTTTCGTTATAGCTGGGGTGCACGGTATTATACCCGAGAATGGTCAAAAAACAATCATTTATTTATAGACAGGGGTATATAAATAAATCGCAGCACCCTTATCCGTCCTGATGGTGAAAACATTGACAATCTTTGGTATTGAGATTTACACTTCACACCCTTTAAATACGCGGAGAAAGGCCGAAATGAATAAAAAATTGATGGGATTATTGCTATTAGCGATGTCTTTGGACTGTACTGCAGCTATTCCGCAATTTATTTCGGTGAGCGTGAAGACAGACTTGGCATCAGGTGGCGGGCACAAGTGGGAATCTTTACAAGCAAGTGTAGACAGAGCAAATGCACAAGCCTATGAAAAATTAGAGGAACTAGGAAAAAATATCAAAATTGATAGTGTACAGTATATTGTTCAGCCAATAGCCCATGCAGAAGAGGAATATAAACAGATTGTTCTGACTATTTGGTATGAAGAAGAGGATGGTAGCAGCGTTAAGTGAACGGATAAAGTGTATGTCTATGCTGAATTTTTCTACTTCTATTCCATTAAGCCTTTATATTCATATTCCTTGGTGTATCCGTAAATGCCCTTATTGTGATTTTAATTCGCATGAAGCACGCGAAGCAATTCCAGAAGAACTGTATGTGCAACGGTTAATTCAAGATTTAGATGAACACTTGCCTCGCATCCTTGACCGAGAATTGAAGAGCATTTTCTTTGGTGGTGGAACGCCGAGCTTATTCTCGCCACAAGGAATTGAAGAAATCCTGGCAGCAGTGCATCAGCGTTTACGGATGGCACCGAGTATTGAAATTACGTTGGAAGCAAATCCAGGAACCATAGATGAATCTCGTTTTGTGGGTTTTCGGCAGGCGGGTATTAATCGTTTATCCATTGGTGTGCAAAGTTTACAAGATAATAAATTAAAAGCACTAGGACGTATTCATGATCGTGAATATGCATTACGTGCTATTGATAGCGCAGTACGAGCTGGATTTGAAAATTTTAATTTAGACTTGATGCATGGATTACCAGAGCAGTCAGTGGAGGATGCATTAAGCGATATACGTGATGCGCTTGCTTTTAATCCGCCGCATTTATCCTGGTATCAATTGACGATCGAAACAAATACTTTTTTTCATCATCAACCGCCACGTTTGCCGGACGATGATATATTGTGGACTATTCAAGAAAGAGGAAAGACTGTGATCATGGACGCAGGATTATCGCAATATGAAGTGTCTGCCTATGCCTCTTCTGGACATGAATGTCAGCATAATAAAAATTATTGGGAATTTGGTGATTATCTAGGAATAGGCGCAGGTGCGCATAGTAAAATAACGGATTTTGAACAGCAGGTGATTACACGGCATTGGCAGGTAAAAAACCCTAAAGATTATCTTGATCCTGCAAAAGCATTGACATCACAGAAAGTAGTTTTGGCGCCACATGATATTCTGTTTGAGTTTATGCTAAACGCGTTACGATTAACGCAGGGGGTATCGGCAGATTTATTTAAAGAGCGCACCGGCTTGGCATTAGACATTGCGGAGCCAGCGTTAGCGATAGCACGAGAGAAAAAATTGCTGGTTAATGATACCCAGGTATTGCGTGCGACAGAATTGGGACATCGATTTCTGAATGATTTACTAGGACTGTTTTTGCCTCAACACAAAAACTGCCCGCAGAATTTATCAACAAAATGATACGCAATACCGACTGCCATCAGATCTGCATTCTGGAAACCATTGCCTCCTTTTAGCGCGCGTGTCCAGCTGAGGTCAGTGACCCAGTTGGGTGTTAATTCATAACTGATGCCTACACCAATCAGTGGACGTACATGCTGGCTTGAGCCTGATTGTTGAGGCGCGGGCGGTAGAGCTTTTAGGCTGCCAGAAAGTGTTTGTCTGATGCTGGTAACGCCTAATTTGCCAAATACAGCAACACTTTCGAAGGGATACATTGCCTTACCTGTTAAATCAACACCATTTTCACTGATGGTGGGCGTATTGCTTAAACCCGATGGAGAAGGCTTGTAGGTAGAAGGAGCATAGTGAGTGAAACCGAATTCAATGGCAGCATATTTATTAACGCCTGCGCCCATAAAAAAACGCTCGCCAATGCCTGTGTTGCTCGGTGTGACTGGCACAGTCAGAGGAGAACTTAAACCTGTTTGTACTGCTTGGGGCGTGTTATTTAAATTCGTTGAGCCTGCTTGTGCACCCATATAGAACCCCGGCCCGATAGCGTGAGCCGCGGTGATCAAACTGCTGGAGATAAGCATGACGCCGAGACGTTTTGTATTTTTTGTATGCATAAATGATACTCCTTATGAGTTCGGTATATCTTAATGATTTTCTGGGGGATTTCTACTGGTTTCGTAGTTATAGGCTTTAATGTAATTCAAACTGCAACTCCCAAATCACTCTTCCTGCGCGCTTCCCCTGTCCTTCAAATTTAGTGACAATCGGTCGCTGGCTTGATCGTTGTGCAAAATGACCTGCGCCTGCACGATTGACTAATTCCGGCAAATCAGAGAGTACACGCATCATTTCTTTTGCATAATCTTGCCAATCCGTTGCCAAGTGTAATTCACCGCCCTGTTTTAGTTTAGTGATAAGCAATTTGACAAATTCAGCTTGAATTAAGCGCCTTTTATGGTGCCGTCGTTTTGGCCAAGGATCTGGGAAAAAAAGCTGAATGCCATGCAAACTTCTGTCAGGAATACATTGCTTGAGCACTTCAACGGCATCCCCATAAAAAATTCGAATATTGGTTAGCTGTTCGATATGGATGTTTAATAACAGCGCACCAATACCGGGCTGATGCGTTTCTATACCAATGAAATCGTGCCCAGGATGCGCCTTTGCAGTCGCCAAGAGTGATTGGCCTGAACCAAAACCGATTTCTAATATGCGCGGCGCTTCACGGTGGAATACGGTAAAAAAGTCCACCGGCTCATCAGTGAGTGGCAAACCAAACTGGGGCCATAAAGTACGTAAGGCGTCACGCTGTGCCTCAGTGAGACGGCTATCACGACGTACAAAGCTACGGATGCGACGCAGAGGATAGTTTGGTATGTTCATTTTCGCGTTAATATTGATTTCTAAAAGAGATAAAACCGGGCATTATATAGCACTTATGATAACACTAGAACACCTCTATAAAAATTACATTACCTCTCGGAGTACGATCACTGCTTTGCAGGATATCAATGTACAAGTTCATCCTGGCGAAATCTTCGGCATTATTGGCAAGAGTGGCGCGGGTAAAAGTACCTTAATTCGTTGTGTTAATTTATTGGAAAGACCCAGCAGTGGGCGTATCACTGTAGCGGGCGCAGAGTTGACTGCGCTGTCTGCGGCGGCTCTACGTGCGGCTCGCCGTAAAATCGGGATGATTTTTCAACATTTTAATTTACTTGCATCACGCACTGTTTATGACAATATCGCATTGCCTTTGGAATTGGCAGGTTATACACGCAAGCAAATGTCAGATACTATCGTGCCACTTTTAGAGTTAACCCATTTAACTGATAAAAAAACAGCGTATCCCGCACAGCTTTCCGGTGGACAAAAACAACGTGTTGCGATTGCGCGTGCTTTAGCATCGAAGCCCCAAGTATTGCTATCAGATGAAGCGACTTCTGCATTAGATCCTGAAACGACAGTGACTATTTTGCAATTATTAAAAAACATTCGTGACACTTTAAACGTGACTATTTTATTGATTACGCATGAAATGTCTGTCATTAAAAGTTGCTGTGATCGTGTTGCTATTTTACAGGATGGAGAATTGATTGAAGAAAATGAAGTAGGTGAATTTTTTACGCACCCTAAAACGGACATTGCTAAGAATTTTATTGCTTCATCTGTGTTACAGCATTTACCTGCAGCGATTGAACGGCACTTATTAGCGTTAGAGCAGGTGGATACACATCCTGTATTGCGTTTATGGTTTTTGCAGGGGACAGTTACCCAACCGATTATTTCTGAAATAAGCCAGCAATTTAATTTGCATATTAATATCTTACAAGCTAACGTGGAGTATATTAAAAATCACGCCATGGGCATCATGATCATTGCCCTCAGAGGGGAAAATATAAAAACTGAGCCCGCTATTCGGTATTTAAAGCAGCGCGGTGTAAAAGTCGAGGTGATGGGTTATGTTCCCAATGACATTGCTGTTTAGTGCAACGCTAGAAACCATTTATATGGTATTTGTCTCGGGGATAGTTGCTACGCTCATCGGGTTGCCTTGGGGAATTGTTTTATACGCGTCACGCAAGGGTAACATTTTTGCACATCCACTGTTGCATCAAATACTTGCTGCGATTGTCAATATAACACGTTCCATTCCTTTTATTATTTTAATGATTGCAGTGATTCCGATGACTCGGGTATTGGTCGGCTCTTCCATAGGAACCAATGCCGCTATTGTGCCATTAAGCCTTTGTGCAATGCCATTCATCGCACGTATCGTTGAAAATGCATTGTTAGAAGTCCATAGAGGGTTAATAGAAGCAGCAACAGCCATGGGCGCCAATGCGTGGCAAATCGTGTGTAAAGTTTTAATCCCTGAAGCATTGCCGGGGATAGTGAATGGACTGACCTTGACCGTTGTTAGTTTAATTGGCTATTCTGCTATGGCAGGCGCTGTCGGTGGTGGTGGTTTGGGCGATTTGGCGATACGATACGGTTATCAACGGTTCGATATGCGCATCATGTTCGTGACTATTTTGATTATTGTATTGCTTGTTCAAGCTGTGCAATTAATGGGTGACAAACTAGCCAAATGGTATGCGCATGGAAAATCATGAGGTACTTTATGCAGTCTATTTTTAAAATATTTTTTCTTTTTTTTAGTGTGATATTGTTCTCTGCGTGCCAATCGCATGACAAGACTACCTTAAAAGTGGGAACCATATCAGGCCCTGAAACAGAGTTAATGCAAATAGCCAAAATGGTTGCCAAAAAACAATTTGGCTTGGATATCACTATTATTGAATTTACGGATTATCTTGAACCCAACGCTGCTTTAAGCGATGGGAGCATTGATGCGAATATGTTTCAACACCAACCCTACTTGGATCAACAAATTAAAGATAGACATTACCCTTTAGTGTCTATTGGTAAAACGTTTATTTATCCTATGGGCATTTATTCGGCAAAAATAAAATCTTTGCAGCAAATTCCAAGCGGTGCAATGGTTGCGCTTCCCAATGATCCCAGTAACGAAGGGCGCGCATTGATACTTTTGCAAAAAGCAAAACTCATTAAGCTAAAAAAAGAAATGACTCTTTATGTGGTACCAGAAGATATCATAGAGAATCCTAAGCAGCTTAAGTTTAAAGAATTAGATGCCGCTCAAATTGCGCGCAGCTTACCGGATGTCGATGTGGCTGTCATTAATACGAATTACGCGATCCCTGCTGGACTTTCACCTCAAAGAGATGCGATATTCCTAGAAGGAAAAGATTCTCCCTATGCTAATATTGTTGTGATTCGCAGCGATGAAACACAAGATCCACGTATGAAACAATTGGTAGCCGCATTGCAATCGGATGCAGTGTTGAAAGCAACCCAAAGAGTGTTTAAAGGTCAGGCGATTGCCGCTTGGTAAAATCAACTTTTACTAAAATAAGGAGGGAACGCGCTATGAAAAAATTTTTAACCCTTGGACTTTTTATACTATGTGTGAGTTGTGGTTCACATCGAGAAAGTGCGAGTGATCGTGCTGCTAATGACCAGATGGCTACTTCCAATGTTTCTGCAGAGGAATTATATCAACAAGGTAATCGTTATGCGCAAGGCAAAGGTGTTAAGAAAAATTATACCACTGCTGTTGAATATTATCGTCGTGCTGCGGAAATGGGCAACTCTAATGCCCAAGATAAACTGGGTGTGCGCTATCTGCTAGGACAAGGTGTCCCACAAAATGTGGAGATGGCACATCATTGGTTTGAAAAAGCAGCAGCGCAAGGCAATGCCTATGCGGAAAATGAATTAGGTTATATGTATGCCGCGGGAAAAGGTGTGCCACAAGATTATAAAACGGCAATCGATTGGTATCAAAAAGCAGCAGACCATGGCTTGGCTAGTGCGCAATATAATCTGGGTTTAATGTATGCGAATGGTATTGGCACACCCGTTGACAAGGTAAAAGCAAAACAATTATTTCAGTTAGCGGCAGCGCGTGGATTTAATCCAGCACGGAAAGCGTTGGCAAATACCTAATGTATCCACCTATTGCCCGCAAACGTTTTGGCCAGCATTTTTTGCATGATAAGCAAATTATACAGCGTATTGTCGACATGGTTGCACCACAAACAGGGCAGCATGTCGTTGAAATTGGCCCAGGCCAAGGCGCCTTAACAGTTCCTATTTTAAAGCAAATAGGCACACTGGATGTAGTTGAAATAGATCGCGACTTAATTCCGCCATTAAAAATGCGCTGTGCCGAGAAAGGACATTTAATTGTGCATGAAGCAGATGCTTTGGAATTTGATTTTGCTGGCCTTGTGCCATCAGGTGAATCATTACGAGTGATCGGTAATTTACCTTATAATATTTCTACACCGCTCATTTTCCATTTGTTGGACTATGCTAACATTATTTTAGATATGCATTTCATGCTGCAAAAAGAAGTAGTGGAAAGACTGGCTGCACAACCAGGCACAGAAGCCTATGGACGTTTGAGTATTATGATGCAATACCATTGCCATGTAATTTCTTTATTTAATGTTTCTGCAGCCGCTTTTTATCCTCCGCCCAAAGTAGAATCCAGTGTCGTTCGCCTAATACCTTATAAAGAAATTTCACATTTCGCACATCATTATAAACACTTTGCATTACTTGTGCGGGAAGCTTTCTCTCATCGACGTAAAACATTGCGTAATAGTTTAAAAGGATTGGTGAGCGATGTTGAGTGGAAAAAAATTGAAATTGACTCGCATTTACGACCTGAGCAATTAAGCGTAGAAGATTATGTGACGATTAGCAATCGGTTGCAGCCAAAATGAATTATGCAATCGGTGACATACAAGGCTGCTTCAGTGTACTTGAAAGATTGCTTGAATATATTCAATTTGACCCAAGCAATGATGTTCTGTGGTTCACTGGCGATCTAGTGAATCGTGGGCCACAGTCACTTGAAACGCTTCGTTTTATTAAAAATTTAGGTGCTCAGCATCATGTGGTACTGGGTAATCATGATTTACATTTATTAGCATTAGGGTATCAAGCTCATCCAGGATGGAAAGAAGACACACTGCGTGAGGTGCTGGACGCTTCTGATTGTGAAGAATTGTTGACGTGGCTGCGTCAACAGCCATTACTGTATCATGATGATCATCTGGGTTTTACCATGGTACATGCCGGTCTTGCACCGATGTGGGATTTGGCAACCGCAAAGAGAGTGGCAAAAGAAATAGAAACGGTGATACGCAGTGATACTGCTGCAGAATTTTTTCGGCATATGTATGGTAACCAGCCAGAAAAGTGGAGTGAACAATTATTGGGCTGGGATCGTTTGCGCTGTATTACAAATTATTTTACTCGCTTACGTTTTTGTTATCCCGATGGACGGCTTGAGTTAAAAAACAAAAATACACCGTCTTTTTCCGGCGGCCTCATTCCTTGGTTTGAAGTCAAAACACGTGTTAATGTAGAGTTAAAAATTCTTTTCGGACATTGGGCTGCGTTGGGTGGAATAACCAATACACCAAATGTATATGCGCTAGATACCGGGTGCGTGTGGGGTCACCAACTTACCGCCATGCGCTTGGAAGATGAAAAACGATTTAGCGTGGATGCACACGGTCGAAAATAAGAAAGCTTCCCCCTCATTGGATTGATGAACAAGCGTCAAGCGGGCACGAAAAATCAATGAATTACGCAACGATCAGAAACCATGCCCTGCCAGGGATAAGATTGCAGCAGTAGTGATCCATTATCTATGCTGTTCGTCCTTGATCTTTGTGTTTGGTTAAATAATCGGTATCGACTTGTTGCATCAGAAGCAGAAGATGCAGTCTGTTCTGCTTGATCCTTATTTTCTGCTGCATGATTGTGAAACAACCCACCCATATATCCCGACGTCTGAGGCGATACGCTTTCTGGTTGCTGAAGTATATCATCCACTTGATAGATTGTCTTTTCTGCTTCTTCTATTATGGAATCATCTAAATCTTTTTGTTCTTCTGCTGAGCCAGCTTTTTCATCTTTTCTTTCTATAAAATCGACATTCTGCTGTAATTCTGCGAATCCTTGACTGCTAGGAGTAGGTACCTTGAGCACTTGATTGTATTGAGAATTGTGCGTCACCTGTAGACCATTTCCACCGCTGCTATCTAGCCCTGCTTGGGGTGTGGCACCGCTGCAAGTAGATAATTGTTCTGCGCGGTAATCACGTTGCCCATGTTGCACGGCAACCGTTGGGATGGCTTGGGTAAAGGAGCGATTACCTTCTCCTGTGATGTCTTGCACATTGCCACAAAAGCCCCATGAATTGCTTTGATTATATTCAGCAACAGTTTGTGTAGTCAGATGCGCTATTTTTCCTGACTTCTGCCAAATTTAAAATAATTGCGAGAATTGAA
>Ga0206868_10048_pt2 | contig 35221 bp, 41 predicted proteins | sample Alteio_BWOrgCont_38_FD_152901 | JGI IMG/M metagenome (GOLD analysis project Ga0206868, IMG submission 152901) | Enriched cells from forest soil in Barre Woods Harvard Forest LTER site, Petersham, Massachusetts, United States -... | ecosystem: Environmental > Terrestrial > Soil > Temperate forest >... | reverse complement strand
CGAGTTTCGCCCCCGATGAGCCGCTCTTCGTCGATCTCGGATACTCGTCCTGGCGCCGCGCTCTCGAACGCGCTTGATAAGTTCGACTCCAACCTGGGGGGTTGCATGGAGACAGTGACGGCGCGCGTTCTTCGTGAGGGACTGATTTTCGGTGAAGACCCACGTTGGCACGAGGGCCGACTCTGGTTCTCGGACTTCTATCGACGCGGCATCTACTCCATGGACGCACGCGGCGACGAGCGTCTCGAGCACGTGGTGGAGGGTCAACCGTCCGGTCTCGGGTGGTTGCCCGACGGCGATCTGCTGTGTGTGTCCATGCTGGATCACCAGGTGCTGCGCTTTCACGACGGAAAACCCTCACTCTTTTGTGACATCTCTCCCTACTGCGGATTCTGGGCCAACGACATGGTCACCTCAGCTCAGGGATTCAGTTTCGTGGGCAACTTCGGCTTTGACCTGCACCTCATGCTGCGCGAGGTGGGCGCGGCGGGCATGTTGGAAAATCGTCCGCCCACGGCCAACCTGGTCGTGATCTCCCCCGCGGGCGACGTCGTCCAGGTGGTGCCCGACATGGACTTTCCCAACGGCAGCGTCATTACGCCCGACGGCACAACGCTCATCGTGGGCGAGACGCTGTCGTGTCGCTTGAGCGCTTTCGATATCGCCGAAGACGGGACACTGTCGAACCGACGGGTCTGGGCACAGTTGGAGTTCGTCTACAACGATGGCATCTGCCTCGACGCCGAGGGCCAGATCTGGGTGGCCAACGCCGTGGCGCCCCACTGTCTTCGCGTGCGCGAGGGGGGCGAGATCACGGGGATGGTCGAGACCAGTCAACTCTCCTTCGCCTGCATGCTGGGCGGCGACGATCGCCGCTCGCTGTTCGTGATGACGGCTCCGACCAGTGACCGCTTCGAGATCGCCGAGAAGCACGAGGGGCGTATCGAGGTGGCCGAGGTGGCCGTTCCCGGAGCGGGTCTGCCCTAAGCGAGTTTGACGAGGGCGCGCTTCAAGTTGCGAATCGCTTGGTGAGTGCGCAGTTCGTTCTCGATCAGCGCGAAGCGCACATGGCCGTCCCCCCCGTCGCCAAAGCCAACCCCGGGACTCGTCGCGACGTCGGCCTCCTCGATGAGGAACTTCGAGAAGTCCAGTGAGTTCATCTCCCGATAGGGCTCGGGTATAGGAGCCCACACGAACATCGAGCCGCGCGGCGGGACCACGTCCCAGCCCACTCGGTGCAGACCCTCGATCAACGTGTCGCGGCGTGACTGGTAGATCAGGCGCAACTGATCGGGGTACTCCTGAGCCTCATTCATAGCCACGATGGCCGCGATCTGCACGGGTTGGAAGGTCCCGTAGTCGAGGTAGCTCTTCAATTTGGTGAGCGCCGCCACCACTTCGGGATTTCCGACCACGAAGCCCACGCGCCAGCCCGCCATGGAGAACGACTTGGTGAGGGTATAGAGCTCCACGCAACACTCCTTCGCGCGGGGCACCTGCAAGATCGAGGGAGGGCGATAGCCGTCGAAACCAAGATCGGCGTAGGCGAAGTCGTGACAGACGATCACCTCGCGCTCCAACGCGAAGGCGACCAGACGCTCCATGAAGGAGAGATCCACGCACGCGCTGGTGGGGTTGTGTGGAAACGAGACCACAATGACGCGCGGTTTGACGACCGCCGACTCCCAAGCCGCGAGCAGGCCCGCAAAGAAGTCGTCGCCTGGGTCGTTCGAGCTCGTCCCGGGATCGAGCATCGGCACGGTGATGACGTTGGCTCCGGCGAAACCCGGACCCGCCAAGTGGATGGGATAGCTGGGGCTCGGCACGATCGCGCTGTCGCCGGGCCCGAGCAGCACCCACATCAAGTGGGTGAAGCCTTCTTTCGCGCCGATGGTCGTGACGACGTCGGTGTCGGGGTCGAGGTCGACGTTAAAAAGGAGCTTGTAGCGGTTGGCGATGGCCAGACGAAGGTTGGGGATGCCGCGACTAGCGCTGTAGCGATGGTTCTTGGGGTTGTGGGCCGCCTCGGCGAGCTTCTCCACCGCCACGTCGGGGCTGGGCAAGTCGGGGTTCCCAAAACCGAAATCGATTACGTCGCGGCCGTGGGCGCGGGCGTCCGCCTTCAGGCCGTTGATCTGTGCGAACACGTAGGGCGGCAGTCCAGTGACGCGGCGAAACTCCATCCACAAACGCTAGTGCGTGCGACGCCACGCCTCGAGTGCATCGAGCGGCGCGGGAGTACCCGCCACGATCCACGTGGCGCCGGCGTCGTCAAGAGCACTCAACGTTGCGTCGACGTCTCCTTGCAGTGGACCGCCCCAGGTGACCGGTCCCTTCGCGACCTCCGCTCGCACCGCGTCCGCGGGTACGCCCCAGAGATTGAGCGCAACGCCGAACTCGCGCGCGACGGCGTTCGTCGCGCGAGAGCCCGCTCCGCACCACACGGGCATGCGCGGGGACAGGGCCGCCACCGCGTCGTGCAGCAGCGCTCGTCGGGCGTCGGGACTCGGGTACGGAAGACCGTAGGCATCGTGTTCGGGCTTGGATAGCTTGTCGCCCGTGCCGAGGGCGGCGATGACTCGTCCGGGCGCGATCTCCTCCAAGGTGGTGAACTGTTCGACCAGCTGCGCCGTGCTCACCAACGTGACGCGGGCGATGAGGGTGCCCACGGTGAGTGGAAGTCGAGTGGCCACCGCGGCGAGCACGGGCATAGGCGCGAGAGTCGGACGTTCGGGTGAGCCGATGGGAAACATGTGGTCGTAGGCGAAGACACCGTCAATGCCCGCGCGCTGTGCGCTCTCGGCGAAGGCCAGCGCTTGATCGGCGTTGTTTTGAAACGTCGGCAGCAAGACGCCGAGTTTCACACTCCCTCAAAGGCCACGAGCGTCGCGCCCATGGCCCCCGATCGGGCTCCGAACATCGACGTGGTGACGGTGATCGCGGGACGTGCGTCATAGCCCTCGACGAGTTCGGCCAGATACTCGCGCGCGGCCGGCAAGACAAGATCCGAGGCGTCCGAGAGTCCTCCACCGATGATGAAGTGACCACTGTCCAAGATGACAGCCAGGTTGGAGAGTCCGAGTGCCAGCCACCACCCCACCTCGCGCATCAGCGCGACCGCCTCGTCGAGACCCTCGCCCGCGGCTTCGGTCACGTCTTCTGCGCGTACCGCGCGCGGATCGCCGTCAGATCGCTCGACCAAGGTGGCGAGACGGCCGTCGAGCGCCGCCTCGCGGGTTAGGCGATGCAACCCTCCGCCCGAGGCGTAGCGCTCCCAACAACCTCGACCTCCGCACAGACAAGGTGCGCCGTGCGCCTCCACGACCATGTGACCAATCTCACCCGCGAATCCACTTCGACCGCGTACCAATTGACCGTCGGCCACGATGCCCCCGCCAATGCCCGTTCCTAGGGTCACCATGACGAAGTCCGAGATCCCGTGCCCGGCGCCCCACTCGTGTTCAGCCAGGGCCGCGCAGTTGGCGTCGTTCTCACAGAACACGCTCGAGTTCCCAAGGGCCTCGCCGAGTTGAGCGCCGAGGTCCGCACCCGACGCGGTCTGGAGGTTCGGCGCGTAGGCCAAATGCCCGTCGCGTCGCATCATGCCCGGCAGTCCTACTCCGATCGGCACTCGCGAGGGATCGATCGACTGACGATCACACAGCTCAAAGACCTGCTCTACCAGCACTTTGGCCGTCGCTTCGCCTGCCCCAAATCCCTCGTCGTGGGGAGTTTGGGACTTCATCTCGCCCACCACACGCCCGTCGCGGGCGACCATAAGGGCCAGCGCCTTGGTGCCGCCGACGTCGATGCCTATGGCAACGTCACTCATTCGCGGCTTCGGCTTGGGCCTTGAGTTCACGGAGGGCTTGACTTTGAATGCGAGAGGCCGCGCGCGAGCGGACGAAGGCGGGAATGGGGACCGAAAGTTCCACCTCGAGATCGTAGGTGAGAAGCGTCCCTTCGGCGGCAGGCTCGAATCGGTATTGGCCGTTCAACTCTGCGGTGACGTCGCCCTTCGTTTGGTGCCACGCCAGAATCTCGGGTGCGCGGCTGTAGTCGTAGAGCAAGGTGTAGGTGGTTGAGCGTCCAAAGGCGGCGGCGCGAAACTCGACCTCGAGGGGACGTCCGGCGGCGTCGCGCTCCAAGACCTCAATCTTCTTGAGTTCGCTCACCCAGTCCAAGTAGTGCTCGAATGCCGTCGCGACCCGATAGACGACTTCGGGAGGCGCGTGGACCAGGATCGACTCGGTCGCTCGCTGAGTCACTTCACCTCCATTGAGTCCAACCTTACGCGAGGTGAGCCGGGCGTCGATCGTGATCGAAGGGCTCGAGTTGACGCGACAGTTGACTCGCCAATTGATCCCACGTGAAATCAAAACGCGCCACCTCGAGAGCTCGACGCGCGAGTCGAGCGCGCTCGTCGTCGTCGCGCACCAAAGAGGCGATCGCCCGCGACAAATCACTCACGCTGCGGGGGTCGTCCACGATGAGACCGGTCTCATGGTCACGAACCGCGTCGTGGCTCCCCCCAGAGCGTCCCGCGACCTGAGCCAGAGAGCAGGCGGCGGCCTCGATGAAGACGATGCCGAAACCTTCCTGCTCAAGACCGAGCCATCGATTGCGACAGTCCATCACCATGAGATCGCAGGCGGCGATCCATTGGGGTTGCCGTGCGTCGTCCACGTGTCCAAGAAACGTCACCGGTGCGTCAAACTTTCGGGCCAGGCGTTCTAAGCGCGCGCGATCTCTCCCCTCCCCGCCAAGGATGACCCGAAGGTGAGGAAACTCTTCGCGTAGGTGCGCACTGGCACGAATGAGTGTGTCGAAACCTTTGCGCGGTACGAGGCGCGACCATGAGGCAATGAGAAACTCATCGTCGCGACGACCAAGCGACTCTCGCACGAGGTGCCGATCCTCCGCGTTGAGGGGGCGAAACCGAAACGTGTCTGCCCCGGGTGGAATCTGAATGACCGGACAGAGCGTCTCTGCCGCGTTGCGGCGCGCTTCGCGTTCGGGAAAGGGACCCGCGCAGATCGCCACCGTCGCTCGGCGCAGGACGTAGCGCAGCGACGAGGCGACGAGAGGTATCCGGCTCGGGATCGTGACTTCGGCACCATGGAGAACCACACCGTAGGGACGAGAGAGCCGAGGGCCGAGCAGCCCAAGAGGCCACGCGGGATCGAGCAACACCAGTTCGGGTTGGTGTCGTTTGATGGCGGCCTCGATGGCTCGATACGCGCGCCAGGAGGGAAAAAATAATGTCGACGCCGCGACGCGCTCGACGACGACATCGGACGTCTCATCAAATGTCGCAGCGTCCTTGTGCGAGGAGGCGGTCAAGACGACGGCACGTCCGGACTCGAGCCGCCGCCAGAGTTCGTGAAGGTAGACCTGGATGCCACCGGTTTTCGGAGGGAAATCGTTGGTCACCAAGAGGTGGCGGGCCATGACGCCACGCTAGACCGCGGAACCTCGATTAGTGCGAAACGGGTTTATACCGCAAGGTCGGAACGAGCCCTTCCGCGGTAAAGAGTTGCACGATGGCCGCCTCATCTTCGGTGAGGACAAGTTCTTCGGGCTCCTCGCCGAGGACGAACGTGACCAGGCAGTCCGAGCAGTCAGGTGTGCCGCGTCGCACGCAGTCGTGACAGCTAATCGACAGTTCTATTTCCTTGGTCATGGAGCACCTCTTTCGACATCTCCACACTGACCACGCCCTGTTACATCAGCGAGGAAGAAACGGTGAAATCTCATCTGCCACCTGAGCGGCGGCGAAGACAATGCCTTCAGAGATCACGCGCTGACGCGTCGCGTCGATAAGGACATAAAAGGGCGCGGAACGAATATCGAGTTCACTCAGCGTCTCCGGTGAGACCACGACGTGTTGGCGAGCTCCGTGCCACTCGTCGTCGAGCGCGGCGCACACGATCACGACGTCAACGTCGTCCAACTCAGTGAGATCGCCGTCGATAAAGTCGCGACACCCGCCACACTGCGGTTTCACGGCGACGACCAGGGTTAATCCCTCGAGCACGCGCCGCCACTCCTTGCCCTCGAGAGTGCTGCCCGAGAGTTCGCGGGGCGCCGCTCTCTCGCGCGGTGCGTCAAATGAGTACGGGCGAAAGTCGCTCACTCCGACTCGGTCAGGACCTCAACGCCACGACCGTGCCCGCACCAACGACACGTCACCGACTCGACGCTGTGCGCAATAATCTCCGGCTCTTCGATACTCAAATCTCCGCCCACGCTGTAGTGATGAAACGAACGAACGGACGTTGTCTCCACGACATCGAAACGAGTGAGGTTGCCGCAGGCGTTGCAGCGATATCGGTAAGTCACGAACTCACCGTACTGGAATTACTGATCCGTCATTCGAAGCGACGGCGCTGCCACTCGTCAGGAAGCACCTCGTAGGGAGAGGCCTCGGGGTCCTCGTAGGTGTACACCGTATCGAGCGGATCGCCCTGGGAGTAGAACGCATTGCGCTCCGCGTCGATCAGTCGACAGAGCGCCGCGGGATGGCGCACCAGGCCGATCGGCACTGCGGCGCCCGTTGTTTCGAGGTAGACGACGCCGCGGCGAGTGAGCCGTTCCGCGACGCGCTGGTCGACGCGAGTAGCGAAGACGTCGCGCATCTCTACCGCCGATCTCTGATGGCGTAACACCCCACCCTCCACGATGATTCGTTCGTTCGTGACGTGGATCTTGTGCGAACGCCACTTCCACGTTCGAGTCAACGTCACCAGCACCAACGGAACGACGAAGAGCACCATCAAGACTTCTTCAAAGCGGTGCACGTAGGAGTAGCGCGATGCTCCCTCGACGATGAGTGCGAGGGTGGTCACCGTGAGCAGCGCCGGTCGAATGACGCCGCGCGACACCGGGGTAACCGAGATAATCCGAACTTCGCCCTCGCGCCATAGGTCGCGCCTACTCATACCTCCAGCGTAAGGAGTTTTGATCACCGATATGCGGAGGGACGGGTCACGGCGGCCACCTAGCCTTCGAGCGTGACAACGCCGCCAACTCGCTCCTGGGTACCCGCCTACGTGGCGACGGGAATCGTCTGGGGCTGTTCGTTCCTCTTTATTAAGTACTCTCTTGGATTCCTCACGCCCTTTGGCGTGGCCTTCATGCGCTGTGCGCTCGGGGCGCTCACCCTGGTTCTCATCGCGGCGACGAAGCGCATCTCACTGCCCAAGGAACTCGTGGTGTGGTGCCACCTGTGGGTCGTGGCGATGTGTCTCAACATTGTCCCGGGAGTTCTCTTCGCTCTCGCCGAAACACGGACAACGTCGATTGTCGCGGGCATCATCAACGCTCTCACTCCCCTCACCACGTTGTTCTTCATCCTCGTCGTCTTTCGCGAAGAAGCCATGAAGCGCTACCAACTCGTGGGTCTGGGTGTCGGTCTCGTTGGGGTGCTTCTCGTCCTCGGTGTGTGGCAGGGCTTCGGCTCAAATCCGTGGTGGGCAGTAGTGGCGCTGCTGGGTGCCGTGACTCTCTATGGCATCTCGTTTCCCTACACACGAAAGTTCCTCATTCCGCGGGGCATCGCCCCCGTATCCATGGCAAGTGCCCAGTTGATCCTCGCCGCCGTGACGTTGCTACCAGCCTTTCTCGTTGATGGCATGAATGGTCACGCCCTCAGTGCGCACGCGGTCTTGGGCGTTCTGGCCTTAGGAATATTTGGTAGCGGATTTGCCTTCATGTGGAACTTTCGCGTTCAGGTAGCGGCGGGAAGCTCCATCGCCAGTACCGTCACCTATCTCACACCCGTCGTTGCCGTCGTGGTGGGCGTCATCTTCTTGCACGAGCCTCTGACGTGGTTCGAACCAGTGGGTGGGCTCATCGTGTTGCTCGGCGCCGCCATCGGTCAGGGTCGGATTCGCCGATTTACCTAGACGTTTCTGAGTTGATTCGCGGCCATGGTGAAGTACGAAGTCAACTCGTCCAACTGTTCCTCCGTGAGCCCCTCGCGCACGCTCTCCAGCGCTCCGCCCATGGCAGTGAGCCACGCGTCACGGGCGGTTTTCGTCACCCGAAAGGGCGCGTGTCGCATGCGCAGCCGTGGGTGTCCACGCTCTTCTTGGTAGGTTCTCGGTCCGCCCCAGTACTGGACGAGAAAGAGGGTGAGATGTCGTCGCGCGTCCGTCAAATCCTCGGGATACATGGGGCGCAACGTCTCGTCGGCTTCCACCGCTTGATAGAAAGCGTCCACTAAACGGACAAAGAAGGCTTCTCCACCGACCTGATCGAAGAGTGTTTCTTCCACTCCGTCACGCTAATCGCATGACCTAGAATGGTTGTCCCGGTCTCACCGAGACACGCGGGTGTAGCTCAATGGTAGAGCTCCAGCCTTCCAAGCTGGCCATGCGGGTTCGATCCCCGTCACCCGCTCCAACGATTTTTTTCGAAAGTGCAATAGTCCCAAGCACTTTCGTTTGACCGCTGTTGTCCCGCGGTAACCACGAATGTCCATTGTGAGGTGCCCATAGGTGCCCAAATCGATTCGTGAGGTGCCCATAGGTGCCCAAAACGAGGTCTCCAAACGCGACGTTTCGCGACGTGCGAATGCGCGGCTTAATTCGAGTTTCACTCAAAGAATTTTCTGAGTGATCTACGAAGAAGATTCTCGATGGCTTGGTCGCGCGAGTTCGCCGAGTGCGTCGGCGATAACTCTGTCTCTGTCCTTTGTGGCGTGTTGATAGCGCATTGCGGCGACGGAAGAAGAATGTCCCGCCCGGTGCATCAACTCAACCGTCGTCGCCCCTGTGGCGGCCGCCAGGGTCAGTCCTGTGTGGCGTAGATCGTGCAGTCGAAGATCAGGCCTCCCCACCTTGGCTCTGGCGCGCTGCCAGGCAGTCTGAAGGACGTTCGCCGTCAGAGGAATTCCGGTAATACCCGTGAATACGAACGAACCTGGTTCTGGTCCCGTGTACCGATCCATATGACCCTCGATCTCCGCGACGAGGAAGTCAGGAATGGCGATAGATCGACGTCCAGCTGTCGTCTTGGGCTCTTTCACCAGAGACTTGCCCTTCATCGTCACAGTCCGGCTCTGCTCAATTCGAAGGATTCCCTTGTCAAGGTCGACGTCCTTTCGCCTCAAGCCGAGAAGCTCAGCTCGACGAAGTTGAGACCATGTCGCGAGCGAAACGATGAGGCGAAGATGCTCCGGCATTGACTCATGGAGCGATTGGATCTCGCTGACGTTGGCCACGGGTCGTTCCGCCGGCCGCTCAACTCCTGCGCCGTCTACTTTGCACGGAGAGCCGACGAGGAATCCATCGGTCACCGCTGTCCTCATGATCGAGGAGAGGAGCCGATACGCCTTAGCAGCGGTTGAGGGATGGACACGTGACAGGGCAGCGTGCCAACTTCGGATCTTTGACGGCGCCAGACCGACGAGTGTTGCATTCCCCAATGTCGGAAGAATGTGACTCTCGAGGAGATACGCGTAGAGCTCTTTGGTTCGAACAGCGAGATCGTTGCGTTGTTCAAGCCACTCCTCGGCGTAAGTACTGAGCGTCGTTCTCCCTGCTCGCGGGTCAATCCATGCGCCCCGTCGAAGATCCGATTCAATACGTGAAAGGTTCGCCAAAGCGTCGGCTCTGGTGGCATGAATGCCGGCCGAATACATTCGACCTTCGACGCGATAGACGGCCTGCCATCGTCCTGACGAACGTTTTCGAACTGTCCCGAAATGACGCCGCGAACTCATTCCGGGATCGGTGGGTCATCATCAGGTTCATGCTTTCCAATCACCACTTCACAACGGTCGGAGGGACGTACCTTCAGCTCGGAGTCGTGCTCATTGACTCCAAATTCTTGATTTTTTGATTAACAAGATGAGGTCGTGGGCCGCCTAGGCGCTTCGCGCCGGCGGCCCAGGCACACTTTTGGGAGGACAGGAGACATCTCCAAAGACAAATCCGATGAACTCTTCAGTACGTCTTCAAGTAGATAGTGCAGGCGTCTCATTGCCAGAGATACCCGAGCCCGTCGGCGATCTGCTCCGGCTCGAGGGGTAAGACCCGGAGACACTCGCCGTTCGGCCGTCGTAGCCAAACTTCGCTCACAGGCCCGTCCGGGAAGTGAAGCAGTTCAATTAGAACTTCACGAAGAGTCTCGATCGAGAACAACCACTGTGCGGTCATTTTCGAGCCCTGGTCATCGAATTGATCTAAAAGCAACAGCACGGGGAGACCCTCATTCAAGGCGGGCGTGAACTGCTTTTCGTGTTTCTTCTCAAGCGAATCCTTGATCCCGTTGAGAAGTTGATTGCGTATCAGTGGATCCTCCGCGCTGAAGAATGAAATCGTAAATCCCGGTCCTCCCTTTCTGGCACTTATTTGGCAACTTTTGTCTAGATCGTCCACTGCACTCGAAGCGGCATCTTGAAGTCGACGAATGATGTTGTTGAAGAACGCCTTTGGCGGCCCCTCAGTGTCGGTCCACCTTGGTGGATACAGCGCGACGGTTAGATTCACGCCGAACTCGGCGGCGATCTCGTTTCCCCTTCGAGTAAGCACCTCCTCGGCGTATTCTCGCGCAGCAATGCTTTTCGGATCATGAACAACGCGACAATGTTCGACGGCCCATTCAGCGTCGTCGATCATGAATCGTGCGTCCACATTGAGAGGATCGGATGGATCCAGATCCGGGCATCCGATGTCTTCGACGACGAATCCTCTGGCCCTTAGTGCGGCACTCAGACATTGGAGAGCAGACTCTTCGAAGTCGGAGCGAACTGTCCTTTGAATCACCTCAACATTCTGGATCAGATTTGCTCGTAGAGCGCCCAACTAAAACTCGCGGAACGTACAATCGATTGCGGCCCCGCCTTCGTGGAATGAGGCACGACTCGAATTACCTGGCCCGGGGTTACCCCTTGAGGCCACTCCAAAAGATCAATGGCATTACCCGTTAAACACTCCAACTCTTGCCCATCGTTAAGAACGACTTTAAAGGCGAAGTAACCCATTCCGTCCTCGTTACCTTGGTAAATCTCATTGGCGAAATTAGGGGGCAGTCGAAACGGGCTCTCGCGAATGGTCACAACCTCCGCGACCGAAAGTGACGCCTTTCCTTTGTCATCCTCCGGGTCAATTCCCCACGCCCTAAACCAAGATTCAACTTCGACCACATACACGTAACTGTCCGTGACTCCTGATGAGAGGGTGACTTCACAGGGCCTGTACTCAAGGCCGTTTCCGGGCAGCGAGGGAACGATCCTCTGAAGATCGTCCATCAACTCGGGGCTAAAGAAAGGACGCGGACGTCTTTCGCGACCAAGAAAATCAGTTGTTCTCATTTGTTAATTATTAAACTCGCCGCGATGAGGCACTCAGTTGTCTATTGGTATGGCTCATATTTCACCTTTCGGCCCCAATGACGCCAGCCGGGGGTCGGAAAGATTCCTCCCAGAGTCCTTGTCGTCGTCTTGACAGACGTACCCTCAGGAAATGCAACGCGGGTCTCGACTCGTTCAAGCCCGAAGATTTCCGTTACGTCGCCTTTGATCGAGGACTCGACAATCCGCTTAAAGAAATCGAGAGTGTCGTTGCTTCTACCGAGTTCCCATCGCCCGCCTGCAACCTTTACAATCAATTCGACCTTGCCCATTTCGACTATTGATACCGAGCAAGCTGTGCCAACGACTGGCACAATATTGGTCCGTCGAATCTGTTGGGTCAACTGTTCGCTTTCGATCTTCGCCGCATCGCCGAGACGAATCCGAAGCGATTGGACGAAACGATTCAACTCAAAACCCACTTCGTCTTGCTCTTCTGACTGGGACTCGTCCACCGATCCAATCATGGTGCAAAACCGGAACTAGTTGTTTTTCTTCGCCTATCCGCTGAGTGAATCTCTAGCCGGAGACAGTAGATCTTCAGTCGAAGACTGTGGACGTCGGCTCTCCGACGTGAACCCATGGATATTTGCGAAGGTTAAGTCGCGGGAATCTTCACCAAAGTCCACCTTCTCCCCCCGTCCGTCGTTCGAAGTAGTCGGTGGTTCTGCGTCGTCAACCATCCCTTTGAGCCAGTCACGAAACTTATGTCCGGGTTGGGCGAAGAGTATTGAAGAGGTTTCACGATCTCGTTCGCGTCGCTAGCCACGGTGAACCACGTCTCGCCGCCACTGTTGGTACTCAGGATTTGATTCCTAAACGCCAGGCGCCAACGAGTGGGACTGAGGACATTTATCGACCACGGACGAAGCTTCCCCGGAGGATAGACCGGGTAGAACGAGAGTCCGCCATCGGTCGTGACGTAGATCAGCGTAAACCTGCCCCCTTCGTATCCCACAGCCCCTCGCCTACCGGAGATTTTCGGCGTACCGACAAAACCTCCACCTTCCGAGTACGGCTTCGGTGTAGTCGCTGCTCTGCTCACCCAAGTCACGCCGCCATTCGTCGTCTCGTACAAGGTGGCGTCGTCGTAGTTGCAATAGAAGAGCGCCCAACCCCTGGCGCCGCTGGTGAAAGAGATGGTCTTGTCGCACCCAAAGGGGAGGCCACCTCGTGGCGTCTTTCGGTTCAAGGATGCTTGAGTCATGTAACTGCTGAAGATGTTGCGCCAACTTCGACCCCCGTTGCTTGTCCGGTAAATCTCAGTGCCCATCGATCCTGCGGCTCCGGCATAAACGGTGCAGGTTCCGTCGTCGGGCGTCACAAACTGAAGGGAGCATGACCTCGGAGGCAGCTCACCCACGGTCGTCCAGTGTCGACCCGCGTCGCCAGTTGTATCCAGCCATTGCGGGCCGTTATCGACTCCGCCAAAGACAACCCAGGCGCGCTTCGGTGTCAGGGCGTAGATCGACAGTATCCAGTGCGAACCCCCGTAAGTACGAAGTCCAGGAGGGGTGACGATGGACCAACGTTTGCCGCCGTCGGTCGTGAGATCGACGTCCTGTACTCCGCCGGGCTTCGCACTTTCTCCCTGGGTGAACGCCCAAAGCGCGTTGGCGCCGACCGGGACTGTTTTCGACAGCACCTGTTGTTTGACCCGAGACGCTTGCGCCGGAAGTGCCATGAGGCTCGCGATCAGCACTATGACCGCGCATTGAGCGATGCCCCAGCGAAGCAATCTGCGATTCATTGACACGCTTGTACCGTATGTCCGAAAACTGGGAGCACACACCCAATGCAACCAAATCGTTAACTCAGTTCGTCTTACACTTGTTTGCCCATTTTTCTCATCGGTCGGATTGAATTGCGTGCCTACTTGAAGGGGGGGTTATCGGGTCACGGATTTTGGTCACCATGGTCAATATCGGTCAATGACGGGGTGTTCGTGGTCGAAATCTTCTTTACATGGAGCAAGGGGCCAGACCGAACCACGGTGCCCAGTGGCTTTGGAGGTCCGAGAGATTTATTCATGGTCCTAGAAGGGCGGAAGGATCATTGCCTTTGTCGGTTTCACCAACGCTACGAAGTCGCGCTTCGTCGGATCCAGACTGAGATTGGTTAGTAAAACGCGGACCGTGTCACCGGGATTCACTGAAGTCCACGACACGAGGAGTCCGCTCCGATTGACGCACGTGGATTCGCGCTCAGGGTCCCTTACGTCTACTTGCACCTGCCGAATGCACTTCAGCAGGCCGAATCGCTTTGACGATTTAACAATGATTGGTGACGACCGACCCCTGAAGACTGGATCAAAGGTTTCAAAGTTTTCTAAGACCGTTTCGGGAACAAATCCGACACTCTCTTCATCGAATCCGTTCGACGGTATGTATTGAAACGGACGTGAGCACTGAAGTTTCTCGTTCCCCGACGGGGAGGCTCCATTCGAGCAAGCACTGACACTCGTGTGATCTTGTATCCATTGAACGATGCGCCCATCCGTCGCTCGAAACACATACGAAGTCTCGAGATCGCTCGAGTAGTCGTTGATGTTCTCAGGCACTTTGGTGCCCGGACGCGGGGGAATGTTTGCCACCGTTATCGATCCCCATGAAAAAAAGTCGTAGTTCGAGACCTCGTATGTGGCAACGTAAGCGCTGTTTACGCCCTTCTTCATGAGTTTGACAAACTGGGCGGTGTCTGAGACCGTTTTTGAAGACGCAGCTTCGGTAACTCCTGCGAGCATCAGTGTGATTAGCGCCACCACGACTACTGCCAGTGAAACATGCGAAAGAAAACGATTGGTCATTGATCGAGCTTGAAACCTTTTGCCCATCCCAATTGGCTCTCGCTGACTCCACAGGGCATAGACAAGGGAACGCCAAGAATCTTTACATGCCCTTCACGATTCGGCAGGAGCACGACAACGCCGGTGAATTCGTCCGCGACGGGAAGCGGGTTCGCGTTCGCGTTGCAACCGAGCGGTGTATCGAAGATGAGCGCACCCGCCTCGCGAGGGCTCAGAGTCGTTGCATCGAGTTGGCCGTCTTGGGTAGGGCCTTCACCGACACGAGTGAGTCTGTACTCGTGACCCCCACGAATACCCAACAACCGCGGGTAACCGCCGAGTTCGCACGCCGATGGTCCAATATTGGTGATGGCCAAGACGATGATCGCACCACCGGCGTAAACGCTCGAGGACGATTTTGCTCCAATCAGATTCGTTCCCTCGCACGATTTGATTGATGCGGCGCCCGAGTTCGAAGAGATCGCCGGCGACAGGACGACGATCAAACTTAGTAGGACTAGGAAGACCGTACTCAGACGAGCCACAGCCCCTATCTTGCATTTCATGGACACGTTTGCAACGTAATCTCAGTCTCACTGATCGGACTGTTTTGACATCGAATCGTAAATAGAGCAGGACCCACGCTCAAAGAATCATTCCCTTTATGTGAAGAGAAGACCGACGTTGGAAGGTGCCCACGAAGTGCCCAAATCAATCAGACGCCCAAGCGATAAACGGGGAAATTGTCCTCTACCAGGACTATCAAGGATCGGTTGAAAAGCTAATCGTCAGCCTTCCAAGCTGGCCATGCGGGTTCGATCCCCGTCACCCGCTCCAACGATTTCTTCGAAAGTGCAAGAGCGACTAGCACTTCGACAGTCCCCTAGTCTCTGATTTGCGCCCCTTCACGGATCTTCCTAACTTGCAGTTTGATCAGGTGGGCAGCTTCATCCCAAGACCATGTGTTGTCTTCCCGTGAAAGAAATTCCACTGAAAACACGAACCGGTCTTCGACTCCTGCGAGAAATAGTGTTCGTACGGGTCGCTTCGAGTCGGTTGAGTTCCGTTCGACAGTGACGTACTTCGTCAATCCCTCGAAAGTGATGTTTTCGAGAGTCACCGACCTGTATTCCATTCGCTGGGCCATTGGCATCCCTCTAAGGCCGCCCGTGAACCCCGGCAGAATGGATTCAGCGTCTTCGCGGTTCGCGAAGGGAGTCAGCTGCAAACATATTGAACGCGCCGACCGCGCATTTCTCATCACGCGCCAAACCGTAATGCTGTGCACATCGCGCGCCCGACTAATGATCTCGTCGTCGCTCCCCCACATTGCAGTGGGCCACGAGCGATTCTCTCTAATGTCGAACCGTTCAGCTGGAACGTCCTTGATGTTGAGAAGTAGCGATCGGAGTTTTCTCTTGTCCCTTTGCGGGATCCAAGAAGTCGCCTTAATTCTGAAGAACTCTCGATACGTGTGCTTGATTGTGATTTTTGGGTCGGTCGTCATAGGAATTTCACCGACCATATATCCATCTCGTACGCCAATTATGGGAATCCGACCAATCAGGGGTGACTGGAGTTTCGATCCAGGTGCCGTATCGAACCCGTTGAATGGGTCTTCGACTGGACACCCCAGTTCGCACCCAGCATTTGAAACCGCTCGTGACTTGTATGTCCGATGAACATTGTCAGCGGAACGCTCGTTGGGGTGGTTCAAAAGGGAGACTTGGTGTTCGTGGAATCCTTCGAGGCGTGGTACGACCGCGAACACGATCGAATGGTCGCGACCCTGTTGCTCACAACAGGCAGTCCTGACCTCGCGGCGGAAAGTGTGGACGAGGCGTGTTCTCGGGCCCTCGAACGATGGAGTCGCGTCGTCTCGATGGAGTCGCCGACGGGCTGGGTCTACCGCGTAGCTCTCAACCATGCGCGGAGAATCGCGCGCAGGAAGACAATGGAAGAACGGTTGACTCGGAAACTCGTGCCGGGGCCTGATCTGCCGGCTTCCGCGAGTGAGATATGGGAACTTGTTCGAGGGTTATCGGCTCGCCAGCGACAGGTCATCATGTTGCGACACGTCGCAGACCTCCCTGAAGCTGAGATCGCCGGGATTTTAGGAATCAGTCGAGGGACGGTGTCCAGCACACTGCACGACGCCCACCAGCGCTTAGGCCGATTACTCGGCGACGAGACCGAGTTCTAGGAGATACTCATGTCCCAATTGTCACAGCTATCACAGGTTCTTATCGACGAGATTTCTGAGCGGCGCCCGTCCGTCGATGAACTTCGATCTCGCACCCGACGTCGTAACGTTCGCCGTAGGTCGTTCGGCGCAGGATCGCTTGCTCTTGCGATCGGAGTCGCCATCGTTGTAGCGAGCGTGGGTACGACGTCGATTGCTCCCACGAGTCCCAACAGGGCCCATCTGGCCTCGTACTTTCAAGCGGCCGTCAACGTGTCGAACTCAACTCTTGAGACAGTGGGACTGCCTACATCGGTCGCAGTTCCGACGCGGGTCACACCAACCCTCTCTACCGCTGGCACGAACGGTGTGGTGTCGTATGTGGGCGCCGAGTACTGCCCGTACTGCGCCCTTCAGCGATGGGGACTACTCGTGGCTCTCTCGAAGTTTGGGACATTCACCCACCTCAACCGCGAGATCTTCTCCTCCTCAAGCGATGCGTATCCACGTCTCGCGAGCTGGAGCTTCGTGGGAGCCAAGTACACGAGCAAGTACTTTCGCTTTGAGCCGGTTGAGTTGACCTCTGACAAGCCCATCTCCGGTGGAGGGTATGCGCCTCTTGAGAAGATGACGGATCCGCAACGTATCGCGTACGACAAATTCAATCCTCAAGGTGAATTGCCTTTTGTAGACTTCGGAAATCACTTCGTAGCGCTCGGAGCGAGTTCGTCGCCGTCCGTCCTCGAAGGCCTGTCGCCTAGTGCAATCGGCCAGCAACTCAACGACCCGAAAAGTGCCGTAGCACTGGAAGTTGACGGCTCAGCAAACTACTTCATCGCATCCCTCTGCCCGATGGCTCAGACAGATGCACCTGCGATTTGCTCCAGTCGCCTCACACTTCAAGCCATGAAAGATCTCCGGCGCGGGGAGGGATCACCTCAAACGATGTCGGATGCCACAACTGCACCCGTTGAGCCGCCGACGAATGCGCCCTTATCCGTGTGGAGAAAGTGGAGCGCTGAGGAACACAAGTTCCTGCTTGCCGCTGCTGCAAATTACCGATATCCAAACTCGACATGCACAATTCTCAAGATTTCAGTGACCCCGAACCAATCGCACAAGACCGTTCTTGGTGTACCGGCGGGCATCACGCGTTGGGGAATCAGTATCGAAGGAAAGTGCCTACCAGGCCAAAATTGAACTTGACCGGTGCCAGTAACTGCCCAACCCCACTCATCACGTGCACAAAGGTGAAAGAACCTGAGACAGCTGCCGGGCGGCGATCCAGTTTTATTACTTCTTGAGATCGATCTCGTGGGATCTGGACCATGGCTCGGGTGGTTCCCAAAGGTACGACGGTCGAACAGTAAGAAAAATAACTGTGGCATTGCTTGGAATGTCACCAATGTCACGCATTCCGTGAGTTTCTTCTAATCCAAGACGCGTGTCAAAGGCGCCTGCATCCTCGTAGGGATACTTTGTTCCGACGTCATCCGAAAAACTGATGCTCCAATCGGGAGTCTCATCCTTGCTCGTAAGTCCGGGAATGATTTCGTAGTGGAGCTCATCTGCTGAACGAATCGTGCGAGGCGGATCCTCTAGCGTGACGATTGACCCACGCTCGATTCCCCTGAGAACGACTCGGTGGCCCGGCATGAGTTCGCCTAGGTCGACGTCAAAGGAATGGGCAAGTTTGCGTTGCCCAACTGCAAGGTATCTGTCGGTTGCGGTGTCTCTTGGAAATGTCATGACTGAACATTCTCATTGCCCTCAGGGTGTTTCTCCGCGTATTGCCGCAGAACTTCCACTTCGTCCGCCGATATCGAATGTTCTAGCTCGCGATGTCGCTGTATCTGAGGTTCGGCCACGTCTACATTTTGGAGCGCTGTACGGGCAACGGGTCAGATTTGCTCACCGTGCGATCGCCACGAGTCCAATGCTCCAGAGTCACTCGGAAATAATGGAGTTCCAAACTCGGCTCCGTGACGCGTTGGGAAGTGAATCGAGAGGGTGTAACCGAACTCCCTCTTCGTGCGAGTATCGACTGTGATGAGCGTGCACTCACCAGAACTGGACAATCACTTCGCCCGACCGCAAGAGCGAGGCGCACCACGACAGATTGTCGCCTACGCAGCGACGATCGTGGTCTGCGTTATCGCCGGCGCCTGCAGCTGGCTCAGTGTGAAGCCTGGTGACTCCTTGATCTGGCCAATGGCCGTAAATGTGATCATCTTCGCGTTCTTTGGAGCAGTGTGTCGTTTGGTGTCGGCGCTCCGCAGCACTCGGTTTGGGCGAACCGGACTCTCATTCACGTTTCTTGGACTTGGCGCCTTAAGCCTGCTCTGGACGTACTTCGGCGTGCTGCCAGCCAGCGTCGGATTCGATTCGGCGAGCGCAAGAGTCGCTGATCATGAAGTTGCTCGGGCGGCGCGGGGATGTCGTTTGGTGAAGCACGGTTCCATCGGACTTCTCCAATCTCCGTACAAGATCTGCACTGAAGTCATCCCGAAGGCTTCCAACGTCGAGTTCACCACTCCTGACCTCAATCGGGGCTACGCGTACGTCAGCGGCACGATCAGCGAAGGTTGGTTCTCGGACGAGTGCTCACGACACCTGACCGGACACTGGTGGGCGTTCGCGACTGATCGGGATGCGCCAGTGACAGGTTGTCCCTTTGGCTACACATTTCAGGGCGGTGGGTAGCTGATGTCGAACTCAACGGCGAGGTGTCGAACCGCTCGGTGCGCGAATCACTACCTACTCGTTATAGACCTGTAGATTTCGACGCGGAGTTGGCGGCGTCGCGCGCGGCGCTAATGACTTTCGTGAGAGCTCCGTGAAGTGATGAAAGTTCGCTGATGTCCATGCCGAGTCGGGCGATAACCGCTGGCGGAATCTTCTCCGCCCTCGTGCGAAGCTCACGACCTTTCGACGTGAGATCGACCTGAAGGCGTCGTTCGTCGTCACCGCTTCTTTCCCTCGTGATTAATTCCGACGTCGCCAACCGTTTGAGAAGAGGAGAGAGAGTCGGCGAATCGAGTTGCAGCAGATCGCCAATCTCGCGGACCGAAAGAGGAGAGCGTTCCCACAGCGCGAGCATCACGAGATACTGCGGATGAGTGAGTCCCATGGGCTCTAAAAGCGGCCGATAAACGGAGAGGACGCTGCGCGACGCGACGACCAGTGCGAAACACACCTGACGTTCGAGGGCCAGCGGATCACCTTGAATTTCGTCCATATTGCTCACGGTCCCCCCGTATTGCTCGACTTGACATGGATCCCTGTATGGTGGAGATAGTTCGTGCACTAACTAATCGTACACGATGAAAGGACGCATTATGGCTGACATGAGAGGTTTTCGAGCGTCAGGTTCGCCTTGGATCAGTGCCCGAGGTGCCACGTGACAACGGTCATCGTTCCCCTCGTCGTCATGGTGTTTTTCAGCGCCCTTTACTCCGGGGCGTACTTATGGATGCGTCGGGAGTCATTTGGCGAAGGGCGTCGCAAGCCCAAGGCCCATCGAGAACAACACCACTAGGTCGACGTTGATATTGGTTGGCGATCACACAGGTTGTCGCGTCACTGAATGCGAGTTCGAACCTCCTCACTCGCTCGAAGCCGTAAGTTCTCCAATCAAGTCCACCACTCTGCGCTGGATATTGTCTCGAATTATCCGAACGGTGTCCAGGTTCTGGCCCTTTGGATCGTCAAGCTCCCAATCGACGTAGCGTTTGCCCAGATACACCGGACATGAATCACCGCAGCCCATAGTGACAATCACGTCGGCCCGGCGACCCATCTCGTCTGTCAATTTCTTCGGTCTCTCGCCTGAGATGTCGAGACCCACTTCGTTCATGGCACTGACCACGGCGTCGTTCAACGCTTCACTGGGATCGGAACCCGCCGAGTAGACGGTCACTCGATCGCCCACCACGTTGCGGGCAAATGCGGCCGCCATCTGCGAACGCCCAGCATTGTGGACGCAGAGGAAGAGTACAGAGGGCCGAGGGTGAGGTGACATCAGATGGGTCCTTCACTCAGGCGCGGGCCGTGAGCAACGGTGACGGTCGAGGCGTCGCGTGCATTCAGAGTGCCGAACAGCAACTTGATGAGTCCGACGGCCACGGCTCCTCCGACCGCTTCTGCTCCCACGAACAACGGGGTCGACGCGGGGGCAATTCCCGCAAAGGAGTTTGAAAACATGCGGCCCACCACAATCGCCGGGTTGGCGAAACTTGTCGAGCTCGTAAAGAAGTACGCACAGGCGATGTACGTGCCAACAGCGGCCGGCGCGAGTGCGCTCCGCTGCGTTTTCGCCAGCACAAGGACCACCAGCACCAAGCCCGCGGTCGCGATCACCTCAGACAACCCGTGCGCCACTGATGCCCGGTGGTCCATTGACAGTGACACCGCCGACTTCGAGAACATCACATTCGCGATGATCGCACCGCTCACGCACCCCGCGACTTGGGCGCACAGATAGCCCCACGCCGAACGCCAGGAGATTCCGTCGAACAGCGCGTCCACGAAGGAGATAACGGGATTGAAGTGAGCTCCTGAGATCGGACCGAAGGTGACGATCAAGAAGTAGAGACCGCCCCCCGTCGCGATCGCATTCTCCAGTAACTCGAGACCTATCGCGTGGGGCGAGAGGTTCTGTGCGGCGATGCCCGAGCCGATGACGATCGCGGCGAGAAGAAGACTCCCGAGGTATTCAGCCAGCATCCTCCTACAGAGGGCCGGAGGCTCTAACAGCATGCAATCGACTCAGACTGGCCCGACTGACAGCACGAGCTGTCGCCCTCGATTGCCGTGGGAGAGTCCGCGAGCACCGTGTACACCTCCCAGGGAGACCCGTCGACGCCCTCCACCCACACTTTGTCTTGCAGCGCGAAGCAACAGGTGGTGTTTTCTTCGACGCGAGCCGTCAGCCCGACTTCAGACAAGTACTTCGTAGATTGCAGAACTTCGTCCGTCGAAAAGACCTCGACTCCTAGGTGATTGAGGGAGCCGGGCTCTCCTTCGTTCTCAATGAGCACGAGCTTCAAAGGAGGTTCTTCGATCGCGAAGTTGGCGTAGCCGGGACGCAGCTTCGCCGGCTCAGATTTGAAGAACTTCGAGTAGAACTCGATTGCTTGATCGAGATTGGACACATTGAGGGCTAGCTGGACACGCGACACGGACACTCCTTCATATTGATGATTGTCAATGTAAAGATAGCCATCACATTGATAGTTGTCAATGTTATGATTCGGCCATGGCACGTACGAAGTCGATGACGATCCTCGAAGACTCGACGGTGGCCTGCTGCAGCCCATTGAGCGAGAGCGAACTATCGGAAGCAGAAGCTCGGGAGGCTGCCTCGATATTTGGCGCGCTCGCCGATCCCGTGAGACTGCGAATGCTTTCTCTGATCGCAGCCGAGCCCGAAGTGTGCAGTTGCGCCCTGGAGGGTCCGCTCGAAAAGAGCCAGCCCACCATCTCGCATCACACGCGCATCTTGGCCGAAGCCGGCCTCATCGAAGGCGAGAAACGCGGCCGGTGGATGTGGTGGCACGTCGTGCCGAGTCAGTTGAATCAGGCAGCCCGGATCTTGAAGGTCTGAATCCAGAGTCGCCGATGATCACGCTCGACGTCGTAGGCGCAGATGATTGGGAGCGGTGGCGAGATATGCGTCTTAACGCACTCGCTGAGGCACCCGAGGCGTTCTGCTCTTCGCTCAGCGACTGGGAACACCAGAGCGAACGCGCCTGGCGAGACCGGCTGACCAACGTCTCTGCGAATGTGATCGCGGTGCTGGAGGGCGAAGACGCGGGGATGGTGAGCGCCGAGGTGTCGGACCACGACGTGGAACTGATTGGGATGTGGGTCGCACCATTCGCACGGGGCCGAGGCGTCGGCGACGAACTCGTGAGAGCGGTCATCAACTGGTCACTCTCCCGACAAGGATCGAGACTGACACTTCGAGTTTTGAGTGGGAATGACCGAGCGGCCACTCTCTACCTACGCCACGGATTCGAATTTCAGAGCGATGACAGCACCGAGCCGGAACGTCTGATGGCGTACACAGGTTCTCGCACATCGACCTACAACTGAGACCGGAGAAAACTCGCTACGGAGCAACCGCGCGAGACAGCGCCTCAAGAGAGAGGCGGACGTCCTCGTCGTCGGTGCTCCAGTTGCTCACTGAAATACGGAGGACGTCTTGGTCCTTCCAATGAGAACCAGACATCCACGTCGCACCATCAGCGATGATTCTTTGGGTCACCTCACGGGTACGTGAGTCACTGCCAAAACTGATGCAGACCTGGGTGTAGTCCACGTCGTTGAGCACCTCGGCGCCCTCAACATCCTTCACACCAAGCGCCAGGGATTTGGCGTTACTCACCAGACCCTCCACGAGTTCCGCGACCCCCGATCGACCCAACGAGCGCAGCGCCGCCCATACCGGAACACCTCGGGCGCGACGCGACAGCTCGGGTACTTTCTCCGACGGGTCACCGGATCCCGACTCGTCGAGAATCAAATAGCTGGCGTGCACGCCAAAGGTGGAGCGCATCGACCGCGGGTGCGCGACGATCGCGATACCGCAGTCGTAGGGAACGTTGAGGGTCTTGTGCGCGTCGGTGGCCCAGGAGTCGGCCCCTGCCGTGCCGCGGGTGAGATAGGACAAGGAGGGACTTGCCGCAGCCCACAAACCAAATGCGCCGTCGACGTGCACCCAGGCGCCTCGGGCGTGAGCGACCGTGATCGCCTCCTCGAAGGGATCGAAAGCGCCTGAATGGAGGTTGCCCGCCTGCAGGCAGACGATGATTGGTTCTCCCTCGGGCACGCTTTCGAGAGCCGTGGCCAGTTCGTTGGCCTTGAGGCGACCCTGCTCGTCCGCGGCGACAACGATCGGGCGTCCAAGACCGAGATATTGCAGTGACAGATCCACCGTGTCATGACGCTCTTCGCCAACGAACACGTGGATCTTGGGAGCTCCGTTGAGCCCGGCGACGCGCACGTCCCATCCCACGTGGTCGAGCACGTGGAAGCGGCCCGCGGCGAGACCCGTGAAATTTGCCATCGTGCCTCCGGTCACGAAACCCACGTCTGCGCCGGCGGGAAGTCCGAGAAGCTCCAACAGCCACGTTCCGGCCGCCTCTTCCAAAGCGGCTACCGCCGGAGTGGCGTAGCGAAGTCCCGCGTTTTGATCCCACGTGCTCACCAGCCAGTCGGCGGCGAGGGCGGCGGGCAGAGTTCCACCCATCACCCAGCCGTAAAAGCGCCCGGAGCCCGAGGCCATCAGTCCGGGCTCGGCGCCTTCGGCGAGCAACGTAATCACCTCATCGGGGTCCAATCCACCCTCGGGCAAAGGACCACCGAACACTCGTACTAAGTCGCCGGCGGTTGCGGTCGGACCTACATGACGACTTCCTACTGAGGTCAACCACTCCCGCGAGAATTTTGAGGCGACATCGAGGGCACGATCATATTGCGAGTGAGTGGCGGACATGTGCCTGATTTTGCCACACGGTTTCAAGGCGGTCCCACTTGAGCGATCTCATCCATCGCGAAGCTCGACATCCTTGACTGAAGAACCGATCACATTGTTGTCTCGCCACCATGAGACAGGCGGAGCCAGGTGATAAACAGCGGGTGCGAAGCGCTGCGAAGGGGTGGGGCGACATGGGCGAAAGATCCGCGGCATTTGGGTGGTGTGCGCGCGCGCTTCTCGCAGGAGGCGTCGCGGTTTCGTTGTCGGTGTTCCCCTGCTCCATGAGCGGGGCGTCGGGCACGGGAGTCACGTGGGCGTCTCTCGGTGCGCTCATTCCGTCCGCGGAACAGTCATCGCAATGGGGAAACGCCATCGACGCAAATCCCTCGTCGACGACGTACTCGTGGTGCGGCGCCGGCGGGATTCGCGTCGCCCAATCGAATGGCTCGATAAGAGCAGTGCCGGAAACGGGTGTTGAGGCGATGCTCGCGGCCCGCGCGCTGACCATCAATCACAACACGCATGTTGTCTGCGTATTGGTCGCCACTGACCCTCTGGACCCTGACACGGTGTACGCCGGCTTTGAAGCCGGTCAGAACTACTCGATTCCACCGGTCGCCACGGTAGCGATGTATACGACCAATGACGGGGCGTCGTGGCACTTCATTCCTCCACCCACCAAGATGACGTATCTCGACTTCGGCGGCTTCGCGCTCCGCAACAACATCGTGCAGGCAGTCTTTACCGACGATGTTGAGTTCGCTCGACCCTCGAGCCGGTGGTCCATCAAGGCGGAAGTGGAGGGAAGCAACGGATCGTGGATTTCGACGTCCTTGGCGTGCCCAATGGTGGGCCCGTGTGTCGCCTTCGGGCCGCAAATCCCTCAAGGCGCATGCGGCATGTCGAGCTGGCAGCAAGCTCTGCTCGTGGCAGTACCCGGCTCCCTTCCCGGGGACCCGGTGTGGCAGGGAACCTCCTGGGCGCCAGGAATCCCCGAGTGCGATCCAGGCCTTCTCTTCACCGACCAGCGCAACAATGAGTACCTCCTCGATTTCGCCATGCGAAACCCGTTGGTCCGATCGGTCGACGATGGATTCCGGTGGCAGCCCGTCCAACTCCCAGAACGAGACGGTCACAAAGTCGGCGGGTCGCCGATAGCCGGTTTCGACGTGGCGACCGTCACACCCTCCGGCGATCTGCTCGTCATCATCGGCCCCGCCTACGCGACGACGGAGCGGCTCCTCCTCCTAACGCCGGGCGCGACGCAGTGGTGTTCCGTGTCTGGTGTTCTGCCTCCCGACACGCGTAGAGTCCCGATCCGCGCCATCGCAGTGACCGCGTCGCGCCTCGTCATGCTCCAGGAGGCGACGACAGGAAATCTGGCCCAAGGTGGATCGGAGCGCTCAGTGTCATTAACAGCGATCCGCTGCGCGGACTAGGCGTCGGTTGGAACCGCGATTCCTCTGCTAGCGCGGGTCTAAGCGGAGCGTCGTGGCTGCGGCCTCGTCGGTGATCATCGATTGATGGCCGGCGGGTCCGTACTTCGCGCGATACGCGCCATCGACACTCGCTCGGAGCTCGAGAGCACCTCCCACATCGACAACGCGCACGTCCGCGCCGAGTCCGGGCACTTGGATGCGGGCTTCTGGCACCGCGATGACGCGCCCGAACCAGCCGGTCGTTCGGCGGTACCACGTTCGCACGTACACGCCACCGTCAGCGCAGACAACCCAGATCGGCACGGAGGGGCGCAGCGTGCCGTTGACGCGGCGACTCGCAATCTCCAGTTCACGGGACCTACAGATGCACTCAAGTTGTTCAGCGTTCCAGGGAGTACTCAGCACAGAGCGGTTCCTGGAGAAAAGCCCATGCCGACCCTTGAGCGCCACAGCACGCGACGATCGAGAAGAGTGGCTTTGGGTACTGCCGTCTCTCCCGTCGTACAGAGGACGCTGTTTTTGCCGTGCAACTCTGTCGCCAGCGCCCAACGCGCCAATCCCTTGTAATGGCGATCCTGCTCCAGCCAGGTCAGATATTCTCCCTGGCGGTCAAAGCCGGCGTTGAGTCGAACGTGACCGAGGAAGTCATGAACCGCTCGAAACCTGTCGTACGCGCCACCGAACTCGCGACCGAAGAACGGATGATCGTTGTCGGCGTCATTTCGGGCCGTGGGTATCTCTAGTAACTTCTCCGTGCGGGCAGCGCTGATCATTTCTCTGTCACTCGAGTACGGCGTCGAACACTGCGTGAAGGCGATTCGAATGTTCCGGGTCAGGGACTCAAATAACACGTCAGTTTGCGCCTCAAGTTGCCTGTACGCGGCGATCACCTTCGGATCTCTCCGAGAGTCGTGGGCTTCGAGGTAACTCTCGGCGACCCGGAGCATGGCGTCGGGGTCGAGACACGTGAAGCGAGCGTCCCTGTCAGGGTCGTCGTTCTCGAGTCCACTCACTCGACCCGCGTCTCCTCGCGGGGCGGCCGCCATCAGTGCTTGAGTCATCGAGTACCCCACGCGGTAGAACGTTCCCTGACTAAAGGTCACTTTTTCACCACTGCGCCATATCGTCAAGCGAACGGTGGACAAAGGAGCGGCATGAGCAATCGCGTGGTTTTGGTGACCGGCGCACTGGCGGGCATTGGGAGAGCCACAGCCGAGGCATTCGCCCGTCAAGGCGACTCCGTCGTGATCTCTGGTCGAAACGATGAACAAGGACAACTCCTTGTCGCCGAACTTCGCCGCTATGGCGGAGCGGCGGAATACCTGCGCGCCGATGTCGGAATCGAGGAAGACGTAGAGGCCCTCGTTGATGGGGTGATCGAAGTCTTTGGCCAACTGGACGTTGCGGTAAATAACGCCGGATCGACCGGCGCTCCGGGACCTCTGACGTCCCAAACTCTTGAGGCGTACAACGCGGTGTTCGGGCCGAACGTCATGGGTCTGTTCTTCTGTCTCAAGCACGAGTTACGCGTGATGACAGAGCGCGGCGTCGGCAACATCGTCAATCTCTCTTCCACGTTTGGCGAGCGGGGCGGCGCCGGTGCCGCGCTGTACGTGGCCAGCAAGCACGCGGTCAACGGGTTCACCCGCGCGGCGGCCCTGGAAGTCGCGTCGCAAGGCATTCGCGTGAACGCGGTGGCACCAGGTCCGATAGCGACCGGAGGTCTCGACAAGTTCGCGGGAAGCAAAGAGCGCCTAGAGGCGATGGCCGCCGGTGTGCCGATGGGTCGCTTGGGACAGGTGGATGACATCGCAGACGTCATCACTTTTCTCGCGTCGGACGCTGCCCGATTTATGACGGGACAGATCGTGGCCGTGAACGGAGGCAAAACAGCCGCGTAGGCCCGGGCCTACAACGACGCAACTTTCGCTCGCGAAGGTTTTTCGCCCGTGCAAAACTCCTTGGACCATGAGCGATCACGTTCCGACCTCGCATGAGAACAGCGCAGTATCGCTGGCAACCATCGCGCGGGAATGGACCAAGTTGGGACTCATTGGGTTCGGGGGGCCGCCCACCCACATCGTGTTGCTACGACAGCTATGTGTTCAAGAGCGCCAGTGGCTCGAGGCAGACGAGTTTGAGGACGCCATTGCCGCCACCAACCTTCTCCCCGGACCGGCCTCGACGCAGCTCGCCATCTATTGCGCGTGGAAGTTACGTGGCGCGCGGGGAGCGATCATCGGCGGCCTCGGCTTCATATGCCCGGGCCTCATCATGATCATCGCTCTGTCGGCGGTCTTCCTCGCGAGCCATCCTCCAATCGGCGTTCTCGGCGCCGCGGCTGGGGCGGGCGCGGCGGTTCCGGCGGTCGCTCTGAACGCGTCGTGGGGACTGGCACCAGCCAGTTGGAGGCGCATAGGTGACGCGTTCGCACAACGTTGCCGATGGATCGTGTACGCCGCCGCCGGAGCGGTGACGGCCGCCACGATTGGCCAATATCTTGTTGCCACCCTCATCGCGTGCGGGGTGTTGGAGATCCTGATTCGCCGTCATTACGAGTCAGGCGTGAGCGGAGTGTCGCGGTCCCTCCTGGTCGGCACGGTGCACTTCGCAGCGGCCGGAGGTTTTGCCGCGTTGGCCTGGGAGGCGTTGAAGGTGGGCGCACTCTCCTATGGCGGAGGATTCGTCATCGTTCCCTTGATGCAGCACGATGCCGTCAATACATATCACTGGATGTCGGGTCCGCAGTTCCTCAACGCGGTGGCGTTAGGTCAGGTAACTCCCGGGCCTGTCGTTCAGACGGTGGCGGTCGTGGGCTACGCGGCTGCCGGAGTCGCGGGTGCCCTCTTCGCGGCGGCGTTGGCGTTCGCGCCATCCTTTGCCTTCGTCATCGGCGGAGCATCTCACTTTGGAAAGATTCGATCCAACAACTCCGTTCAGTGGTTTCTCACCGGAGCGGGACCGGCCGTGATCGGGGCGATCGCCGGATCTGCGATACCACTGGGTCTCTCGCTGCATTTCTACTGGCAGATCGCGGTTCTCGCGGGCGCGCTGCTGTGGCTGCTACTGGCTCGTCGAAGTGTCGTCGTCTGTCTACTCGCAGCGGGAGTCGTCGGCACTCTCTTGGCTCTCACCGGAGTACACGTCTAGGACTGAGAGGGACTCACTGCTCGCCATCGCGCCCGTCGCGATCGGCCTAGTTCTTTCTGCACGGAGAGGGCGCTTCCCCGTATGAAAGTCCGCCGTAGTCGATGCACACGGCGCCTACGACGTCATTGATGCGAACTTGAAAGTACGCGCGATCGTCCGATCCGAGTCGGATGAGCGCCACGCCACCGCCCACGGCGGCGTCGTGATCGTTGAGAGAGATGATCGCGGCGCTGATCTTGCTCGGGGTGGAGTTCTGATATGCCTGCTCGATCACATATTCCGCGTCGGCGACAGCTTGGGCCCTCGCGAACGGGATGGCAGCGGCGCGCGAGGCGGTGGTGTTCGAGTGGTTTCGACCTATCTCGTAGCAACTAAGTCCGACCGCTGCGATGAGAACGCAGACGGCGAGCGCCACAGCGATCTTTGGAACTGAAATCACCGCGAGCTCCTCACGCCATAGAGATACGCCTCCCAATCTAGGTGACACGTTCCAGGAACGAATTGGAAGAACGTTATTGCGCCGCGAACGTTGCGATGGCTGTACCTCGACCGTTCAAAGACCTATGACATCATGATCGAGTGACGACGATCCGCGTAGCGGCGATAACAGATGGAGAGAGATTGGACGAGATCGATGGGCTGACGATGTCGAGCGAAAACTCGCCGTCTCCCATCGCCGAAGCCGGTACGCCATTTTTTGAGCATCTCTCCCCCACTGACGTGTTGGTTGCTGCAGACAGCGAGGCCGTTATGGGTTACATTCAATTTCGTCAGCCTTCCCCGCTGGCCTCAAATGCTCACGTGTGGCAAATCAACGGTGTCGCCGTCGACCCGCGCTTTCAAGGCCGCGGTCTTGGACGTGCGCTCGTAGAGGCTGCGATCCAAGAGATCGGTTCGCGTGATGGACGACGGATCACTCTTCGCGTTCTCTCGACCAATTCTGGGGCGCAACGTCTCTACGCGCGATGTGGATTCGTCGTCGAAGGGGTCTTGCGAGGCGAGTTCATTCTCGACGACCATGAAGTCGATGACGTGCTCATGGCTCGAGGCGCCAGTGACCATGAGAACTAAATGACACCCAACTCGACCTACCTAAAAGTTCCCTTCGAGTGGACGAGCGCGAACACGCGCTCGCTCACACCCGACCCCGAAGGAGCTAGTTGGAAGATCGATGAGACAGTCGACGAACTCCTAGATGTCGTCAGCCAGACGCTCGATGCATCTCGTGACCCTGCCGACGCCTCGTCGGTAGCAAAGTTTGGAGCCCGCCAGGCGGCGCAACGACTCCTCCAATCTCCTCGCGAATGGAAGTGCAGTTACGAAGACGACTGGTGGAAGATCCTCATATTTCACGGTGAGGCGGCCGGGTTCGTTCTGCCCGTCACCTACGACGAGGAGAACGGCTCCATGGGCACGATATTTCACACTGGTCTCGTACCAAGGTTCAGGAGTCTCGGTCTCAGTCGCCTGCTTCTTCGACTGACGGTGACGACGCTCATGTCGGCTGGGGTCCTGCGGATTTATTGCGATACCGACGCATCGAATGAGCCGATGATTCGCTCTTTCACGTCAGAAGGGTGGACCAGACTTCCCGTTCGTGAGGTCCCGGTTCCCGTAGATTTCGCACCCGGGGAGCCGGATATATCGAACGATCCGCGCTGATGCATGTCCATCATTTTTGTTTCTATCAACGCGTCATGCTAAGCACGAGTTTTCCTCGAGCACGACAACTACAGTGAGCAAAGGACTAAAGAGTTCCTCACCGACATAGCGTCGTGCGAGGAACTGAGTTGGTCTGCGCAGTGTGCTGCGAGTCACCGTGACTACTCAATTGAGCACATGTATGAACACTCACGAGGAGTCCTAGGACATGACGATTGAACGAAATAGCGATGGGAGCCTCGTGGTTCCCATCCCCGTGCAACGACACCACGACAGTGACGACGCTGACGCTTCGTCAAAGGGAGACGAGACCGAGGTAGCTGACGCTCCGACGACGCGCGTACTTCACCCCGGAGAAGGCGGCTACAACGAAGCGTTGGCCGAGTGGGATTTGCAGCAAAATCCCGACCGCGAGCCGGTGGTCTCCACGGCATCGGGACGCGAAGAAGCCATGAAGATTGTTCACGAAGTGGCCGAGTCGCCCAACCATGACGTGACAGGCGCCATTGAGTCGGTAGATGACCCCGAGGCGAGTGGTGAAGCTCTCCGTCATGTGTTGGTGGGCGGGGTACATTCCGTCGAGGCATTCTCGGAGGAAGTCGCCGAGGCCGAAGGCGGGGAGGCGCTCCCGGCGCACAAGATGACCAAGATCATCGGAGAGGTTCTCGCCGAACTCGACGAGTAACTTCCTAGGACCAGCGATAAAGCGAGCTCTTGTCCTTGCTATCGATGGCCATGCACTGAGTGGCTACGCAGGAGACGCTGACGTCGGCGACGTACGCGCCCGAAAAAACCGTCTGCGCCATTGACCAGGTGTCGTTGCGCCACGTGGCGGCGTGGCCGTTCAGTCCGATCGCGACGCACATCTTGGTCGATGCGCATGACACGGAGTAGGCGAAGGCGGCAGCCAAGCTAGGAGCTTTCGTCAGATGGGACCAGGCGTCGCCGTGTATGACGAGGGAGCTGCCGGTATCGGAGATCGCGAGACAAAAACTCGCCGAGACACATGACACGCTGATCAGACCCGAGGGTCCGCCCTTAGAAAGTGTCGTCCAGCGCGTTCCGTCGTACGTCACTATCTTCCCGTTCCAGTTGACGGCCACGCAGTAGGTCGCACTCGCGCACGACACGTCCAACACACGATCACTCATCTTCCCGGTGGAGACCGTTTTCTGCGACGACCACGAGTGACCGTTGTAGACGGCCAACCAACTCGGCTTCCCAGGGAGTCCGCTCGCGCCGGACACGGCGCAGAATGTCGGCGAATGACACGAGATTTAATATCCCCCTTCTGCGGGTCCCGCGGAACCGACCGAAGTCCACGTTCGTCCGTTGTAGGCCATGGCCTCACCTCCCACGGAAATGGCCATGCAGTAGGTTGCCGCGACGCAGGATATGGATGACAGGGACCCGCCCGCGTTTAGATGCTGTGGCGCGCGCCACGCGCCATTTCTCCAAAAGTGCACGTCGCTGTTATTGTCCACGGCCGCGCAAAACGCGACCGAGGTACAAGACACCACGGCGAGAGCAGAGCGATCTCGCACTTCAATCGACTGCGCCTTGGACCACGACCGCGACGTTGGAGCGGCTGAAATAACCCCTCCCCGTGCCACCGTGAACGCAACCGAGCACAGGAGAGCAACCGCAATAACGCGAATGCAGTAGTTCGTCACGATGACCGCACTGTAGCCGCAAACATCTTGAAAACCCGCGAACGTCACTCGAACGTAACGACTGCACCGGCGCGCTCGTTACTATCGTCGTCATGCCCCGTCGTCGCATCCCCTCGATGACGCTCGCCCTGTTGACACTGCTGGCCCTGGGCGCGGCAGTTCTGTCGATACACACTGAGGGACACGCGAGCCCACCAAAACGGCACTCGACCTCGCACCCCCACCTCCCCATTGGGTCCCCGGAGTACGGGTTCGGGGGGTACCAGTTGTATCCCGTCGAGCCCGTGACGACGGTGAGCGCGGAGTGGACCGTGCCCACGATCGCGGCGAACTCGAGCGACGGTGACGCGTCAACGTGGATCGGCGTTCAGTCGCAATCGGGAGCGTTCTCTCAAGTCGGGACCGTGGAGAATCGCAACTCCGCCACCAACCAGTACTACGCCTTTTGGAGCGATACCGCCAAGCACTTCAGTCCCCTCTTCCTGTTGAAGGTGAAACCGGGCGACTCCGTCGAAACAACGATGACGTTGAAGTCTGAAGGCTGGTCACTGACGCTCGACGACACGACGTCGGGCGCGGCGCGGACGATCCAAACGAACTACGGGGCGAACGATCAATTCAACTCGTGTGAATGGTTTCAAGAGAACCCCGTGTATGGCCAGTTCGACCACACCAACTACCCCGCCCTCTCAACGGTCACGTTCCGAAAGATGGCGCTTAATCACTCCACACCCAAGTTCAGCTTCCAAGACGCACAGACTCTGTCGACGTACAACGACACCTTCTTTGTCCCGACACATGTGAAGGACAATCAGTTTTCTCTGGTTCCCGCCACCGGGAGCGCCCTCGCCTTCCTGACCGACGTCTACATCGAAGATCAACTCGGGGCTGAATTCTTTGAGAGCGCCACCCAAGGCATTGAGCCGGGAAACATTGAGACCAACACCTATATCGCCGGTCTCGGTCTCGACCTTCCCATACTTAAGTCAGAGATGTGGCCCAAACACGTGGCCAAGGCCATGTCTCGCTACATCGCCAACGAGAGTTACCTCGAGACGTATATGCAGAACTGGTTGGACGAGCCCGCCGCCGAGAGGCGGTCCAACCTGTCGAACGTGTCCAACGCTCTTCTCAAGGCCGACGGCTACGCCGACAAGGTCCGATCCCGGCTGGGGTTACCCCCGGTGTTCGGATAAGCGTTAATTACGACGGAGGCGCCTGCCAGACCGGCACGGTGAATCCCACGTTGGGCGCCGAGGGGGGAATCACCGTCACCCAGTCCGCTCCTCCATCGGTGGTCTCGTACACCGACGGGGACTCCACCGAACCCACACTCACCAGCGCGTCGTTGCCATTCAACACGTTCAAAGTCACGCCGTGCGTGGTCGCTGGTAAGTCAGGTGTGGTTTCAAACATGTATCCGTCACTTTTGACTGACTTCAATTCCGTGGTGTGGCCCTTCGGTCCCGGACGAATCATCCACCAGCCGGTGGGACTGAAGAGGTCCACCGACACCGGAGGACCGCTGATGGTGGACTGAAAGCTGCACGCATGGATCGGAGAGGTGTCGTGAATTGTGATGGTGCCCTTCACTCCCATGAGAAACGTCCGACCCCGCGGCAACGACCAATGCCGTCCATAGTCCACAGAGCTGTAGAACGCCACGTCCTGGTGGCTGCCCTCGGCGTAGTCGACAGCGAGTGACCCATCACGGCCGAAGAATGTTGGCTGGAAATAAACAGCCCTGACATTCGAACCGATCGACGGTGGGCGCGGCAACGTCATCTTCGACCAGTGAACACCTCCGTCAAGGGTTCGCCACACGTACGGCGTGCTGAGCGACAGCCCGACCCCTGCCCCGCCCGACGGGAGAGCGGCAAACCCCACGGACGCATTCGCAAACACGTCGGTGAGAAACTCACACCCGTTGTTCTTCACCGGCGCGCGTACCACACTGGTCCACGTTGAACCTCCGTCGTCGGTGCGCTGCAAAACAAACGGGTCGTTGGAGCCGGTGGCGAACTGCTGGCGCCATCCGAGGTGAGCGTTCACGAAGTCGATGCTCTCGCCGCCGCCGGCGCTACCCGTCTCTCCGCCCGGCTCGGTGACCCACGTGCGGCCACCATTCACGGTGTGCCTCAGTATCGTGCTCGCGTCAGCACCATTAGTGGCGAGTAGCCAGCCGTCCATGGCTGACACGAACGACGCGCTGGCCCATGTGTCCTCGCACCCGATGGAACTCACTCTGAGAGGCGGCGTGATGTTGCGCCAGTGTCGAAGGTCGCTGGAAATGTAGACGCGACTACAGCCGGACGAGTTATCGATCGAGGAGATGACCTCGACACCGCGACCGACGTAGAGAACATGGGGCACGTTGGTCCCTTTGGGCAGACCCGACGCCACGGCTCCCGTTCCCGCCAGCGTGAGGCAGAACAGACTGCCCGCGAGGGCCGAAGCGGTAGCGACGCGGATCAGTCGTGGCGTCGAGCCCGAGCACCGAAGTCTGGTCATGTCCTGCAAACTAGGTGCTTTGAGGGAAGCAGCTCGAGTCGTCGAACAATTCCGATATGTAACAGCCTTACAGGGTCGTACCCAACGAGAGCCTGGGTCACCCTTCATCAGTGGCATGACAGGCGCGTGAGAAGGTGACCCTGTGACGCACCGTCGACTCCGAAACCTCGCCGAGATCGTGGTCCCCCTTGCGGCGCTGGTCGCGGCGGCCACGTGGTGCGCGATCACACCGGCCGAAGGGGCGACGCGAACATCAGTGGTCTCGAGAGTGTGGACGGAGCCTCAAGCCGGCTACAGCTTCATCGACGCCGCGATTGACGACGCCCACACCAGCATCGATCTCTCCATGTACGAATTATCTGACCCGTCGATTGAACGGGCGCTCGTCGAGAGGGCACGTCATGGTGTGGACGTCCGCGTTATTTTGAACGCCGCCTACGAAGGAGCGTCAGAAAACGCAACCGCGGCGTCAGTGCTTCGTCACGGCGCCGTCCATGTCGTGTGGGCGCCGTCGAATCAGATCTTTCACGCGAAGTATCTGGTCATCGACGCTTCGACCGCCTACATCGGCACGGGAAACTTCGCCCCCTCCGACTACTCGTCCACTCGCGACTTCTGGGTGGCCGATGCGCAACGGGCCGACGTGTCGGCCATTGTCGCCACATTCAATGCTGACTTTGACCACGGTGGCGCGATCAGTCGACAGTCCGGGGGTCTGGTGTGGAGTCCAGGATCGACCGCCGCGCTCACCGATCTCATCGCCACCGCGCGCCACAGCCTGCTCGTGGAGAACGAAGAGATGGACTCCGCGCCGATTGAAGACTCGCTCATCTCTGCCGCCCGGCGAGGGTTGGACGTTGATGTCGTCATGACGGAGGACCCGGAGTGGACGGCCGCTTTGGACCGGCTCGCCAGTTCGGGAGTTCACGTGCGCCTTTTGGGCGAGTCGCAGGTCTACATTCACGCAAAAGTCATTTGTG
>Ga0206868_10051_pt1 | contig 35222 bp, 34 predicted proteins | sample Alteio_BWOrgCont_38_FD_152901 | JGI IMG/M metagenome (GOLD analysis project Ga0206868, IMG submission 152901) | Enriched cells from forest soil in Barre Woods Harvard Forest LTER site, Petersham, Massachusetts, United States -... | ecosystem: Environmental > Terrestrial > Soil > Temperate forest >... | reverse complement strand
CTGCGCGGCTGCGAGCTGCGGCTGGACTGAATCGCCATCTTGGGTCGCGTCTTTAGGTTGGACGGTAATGGCGGGTGCGCTCGCCTGTGGCGATCGTGGACCCGGGGTTGAGAGAAGTTGAACATCGGGCCGGGCATCTTTTTTCTCAGCAACCGGCGCTAGAATCGCGGGGGACGGCGCCGGATTTGGATCCGTTTTTAGAGACGCCTGGCCGACGGATGGCCGGGCTTCCGCAGGAGAGGGCGAATCAGCCGGCACTACTACAGCAGCTTTGACTGGTTGCGAGAACGATGAGACTTGAGCAGATTGACCAGACGGAGCCTGCGGAGTCCACCCGTTCTTCAAGCGATTGAATTGCGCGGACACGAACGCGGATACGGGTTGTTTAAGACGCGAATACAAATTCAAGGCTTCAGGGCGGTCTTTCGACGAATACAAACCATACCAAATCGCCACGGCGACTACGCTCGCCATCCCGATTGTGACGGCATTGGCATAGAAGTTCCGCCCTCGAGTGTCGACCGGATACGCCGCGGCGGACTCCACTGCCACCTTCGTTCTAAAGTCGGGCATATCAGGGACGTCGTCGCTGCCAAGAATTCGGCGCTCGCTTTCCGCATTGGTTTCGGATTTCTTTGAGAGAGAGGGGGGCGCGCTTGGAACCTTTTTCTGTGGGGCTTTCGACGCCTGGGGTTGTTGCAGGGCAAGTAGCTGCGAGATCAAGGTGCGCAATTCTTCCGAAACGTGGGCAAAGCGCAGGCCCCCTCTTTTGCCGGTGTCATCCTTCCATACGAGCTGTCCGCTACCCCCGGGACCTCGCGCCGAACGGGGGCCGATTTCAAAGTGAATCGTGGCTGCTTCTTCCACTGGCGAGGATGCGAGAAAACCCACGCCCTCGCGCGACACGTCGAGCACAATTCCGTGGTTTCCCGACGGAAGAGAAATCGTAAGCAAGGGGTCTGGAGTGACTCGTGTACTTCGGCGGCGTTCGCCTTTGATTACCTCTGAAATGGACGGTGTCATTGGATCAGCTGAATTTTCTCTTCTTATAAACGAGCTAGGAATGTAACGCACGGACTTCCGAGGTACCAGCAATCTGGCGCGGACGATGTCATGTTAGTTACTTCTCGTTCGAGGGCTTGACGGGAGGGCGACTATAGGGCGCCAACTTAGGTTCGTGCCGGTGATCCTTCGTACAGGTAATCAATTGGCGCATTCTCAATGCTTTCGCGCGGCAACTTTCCGGAAAGTCGAGCTATTGTGGAGAAATACAAGAAATGTGCAGTTTGCTTGTTTTTGTAAGCAAGAATCAGAACAATCCAATAAACAGGTCAGATGGCAATGGCGACGCGGGAAGAGCTTGCTCGCAACTCCTAGGGACAAGACAAGGTCGAGCCATCTATAGCAAGTGAGGCGTTACAGAAATGAGGGCAGACAGGGAATGAGGAATCTCCTTTTTGTGCCAGCGGACCCCCGAACGTCGGAAGCTCTGGAAAAAGCGTTGGGATTGGGACCGAAAAGCTGGGATTGGAACATTGCTCCAAACGCGGCGGCTGCGAGGGAGCAGCTTGGGAAAAAACAATGGGATGCGGTTGTGGCCGATTTAGGGTCCGAACCCGACCTCGAGCTCTTATCGGAAGTCTGCGATTCATATCCAGAAGTGGTTCGGATCGGGGTCTCGGGGCAGTCTACGCTCAAGAATCGGCGTATTTCTTGTGTCCAGCAAACGATTTCTAGCCTTCTCGATCTTGGCGAACTTGATATAGCGGTGGAGCGGTCGTGTCGATTGAGGGATCTGCTCCAAGGCGAACGGATCTGCTCGGTTGTGGGCAAAGTCGAGGAGCTACCGTCCGCGCCAACCGTGTTCGTAAAGCTGATGGAAACATTCGACCAGCCCGAGGCGTGCATTGGTGACGTCGCCGGGATCATTGAAGGCGATGCTGCTATTTCCGCCAAGCTTTTGCAGATAGTGAACTCGTGTATTTTCCGTACGTCTCAGGACATTGCGACAGTTCGGATGGCAGCCAGTTTTCTAGGTCTGGAAGTGGTGAAGAATTTGGTTCTTTCCCTGGGCGTCTTCAAAGCTTTCGAAAACTTGCCTTCCGTAACCGAATTCTCATTGGATGGCATGCAGGCGCATTCTCGGCTAACCGCGGCAATCGCGCAGCGGCTCGGGCTTTCCAAGGAAGCACAGGATGCTGCCGTGGTGGCATCACTGCTTCACGACATCGGGAAACTGGTGCTGGCGTACAAAATGCCGAACCGTTTCGCCCGTCTTTTGGCGAGTGCCAAGAGCGAGCGGCAACCCTTGTACCAAATTGAAGAAGAGCTGTGGGGAATCACTCATGCGGAAGTGGGCGCATACCTTCTGGGACTTTGGGGCTTACCAATCCAAGTGACCGAAGCGATTGCTTATCATCACACGCCTTCCGCTGTTCCACACCGCGGCTTCGATGCGATCTCGGCCGTTTACGTAGCGAACCTGCTCGCGCATGAAACCGATGAAAGCGGCGAAAGGTGCGAATGGGATTTGCCTTTTCTTAAAGCTGTGGGCGTGGCCGCTCAAGTGCCAGCATGGAGAGAAGTTGCCAAAGAAGTAAGATTGCTCCAACGCGAAGGTTTACAGCGCGGATTCGAATCCAAACAACGCGTTACCGTAGGTTAAAGACAGGCGGAATTCGGTGAGGGTGCTGATCAGTTCCGGAGAAGGATCTCTAAGAAAGACATTGTCGCGGTGGAACCACGAGGTCTTAGAAGCCTCAGACGGAAACGAAGCCCTGCGCTTGCTGACGGGCCCGAATCCCTTCACCCTGGCGATTCTCGACGCCAAGATGGACGGGTTGCGAGGGGCGGAGCTATGCCGGCGTCTACGAGATGAGGCCGCCGAGCCATATATTTATGTCCTCATGCTGATGGAAAAATCTCAGGAAGACGACCTATTGGAATCCTTCGAGGCAGGCGCGGACGATTACCTCGTAAAGCCGTTTGATGGCTATGAATTGAGGGCCAAGCTGCTGGTTGCCAAGCGCATTCTTTCGTTGCAGGAAAGGCTGATCGGGATGAGGGACGAGCTTGCGGTGCAAGCTACGCACGACGCCCTAACCGGTCTGTGGAATCGAAGAGCTTCCATGGAAACTCTCGCTCGGGAACTCTCGCGCGCGAACAGAGAAAAGAAAAACGTCGGCCTAATCCTCGCCGATTTGGACCATTTCAAACAGATCAACGACACTTATGGCCATCTCGCCGGAGACCAGGTCCTACAGACCGTCGCGCAGCGTCTGAAGGGCGCTCTAAGAACCTATGATACGGTCGGCCGGTATGGCGGCGAAGAATTCTTGATGATTTTTCCCGGATGCGACGAAGAGGCTCTGTTGCGTCGCGCGGAGCATCTGCGAGAATCCGTAGATCGGGAAGCCGTGCGAACTCCTGAAGCGGAGATCGTTGTGTCAGTAAGTTTGGGAGCAACCGTAGCGCACGGAGCCGTGCCTCAAGATCAAATCCTCAAATCCGCCGACGAAGCGCTTTACCGGGCTAAACGGTCGGGGCGAAACCGCGTGGAATTAGCCACCAATCACCTCGTCTAGTATTGATTGGTTACGGGCGGTACTCAGGGACGCCAAGTTGAGGCTCAGCGCGGGTGTCGCGGCACGAGTGCTGTGTCTACGAATTTCAGTACTTCTGGAAGATATTCTTCGAGTTCTGTAAAGAAACGGCTCAATGTAGGCCGACCCATCTGGCGACAGGTCTGAACGAGAATCAGCCACGCCGGCGAGCATGTGAAGTCGATCTGGCGCGCTTCGTGATATCCATAACCAAGGCCGTGGTCGCGGCAAAATAAGTCGCTGAGATGTACAACCGCAACAAGATCTTTGGCCGAAGTCGCTTCTTCGACATTGTGGTGATATTGAAGAACGCTGACGATGTCGGGAGAGAGATTCCACAATTGCCCCAAGAGGGCCCCAGTCTCACAGTGCGTGAGGCCAAAAGTCTCCTGTTCCGCTTCGTTCAGAGGAATAGATTTAGTCTTGGCCGCTTCGAACGCAAGCTTGGTTTGATCCGCTGATAAGACGGCATTAACCAGGACCCCCAAATCATGCAAGAGCCCGGCCAGGTAAGCCTTCTCCGCCGAGTGAGATCGCACGAGGCGCGCCAAGTGCCGGGATACCAAGGCGCACGCCAAAGAATGCCGCCAAAACGTCGTATGGTTGAGAGGCTTAGGAAAAGGATCGAGCGTTTTTGGCAGAGTGTAGGAGAAAACAATATCGCCGATGCGCCACAGCCCCAAAGCGACCACGGCTTCGCGAATCGTCTCTGTGGTGCGCCGTCGGCCGAACATTGCGGAGTTGGTCATGCGGATGCACTGTGCCGCCACGGCTTCGTCTTGAGACACCAGCCTCACAACCTTTTCGAAATTTACTTCCGACGTCGGACGGTCCAGGCAAGCCATGAGCTGCACAAGGATCGTCGGCAGCGCTGGCAATCCCTCGATCTTCTGGATGCGCTTCTCGACTTCCGCCAACGTCCAGGGCGAATTTGCCGATGCTTCGATTTCGCCGGAGCTATTCATGCGTTTTGTCGCCGGGTTTGCCCGCCGGCTGGGGATGGGTTCTCCCAGATGGCACGGTAGTTTCGAAATGAGGCTCAAAATGCGGCCGGATGTCGGGCTCCGCCGGGGACGAACCAAGGGCGGTCGGAGGTGCCGAGGTTGATGGATTCTTTTGAGCGGGTGAGAAGGTTGGAGCTACCTGAGCTGCACCGGTCGCCGTCGCGGTTGAAGGCTTAGCAGGCGGGGTAACCGAGACTGCTGAAGGCTCGGACGATGGGGAATGCGCCTCTGCCGGCGGGCTATTCGTAGAGTTAACCCAAAGAGGAGGCAGCGGTTTCAAAACAACGATATCCACGCGGCGGTTGTGCGCTCTTCCTTCGGACGTGAGGTTGGAATCTACCGGATGGTATTCAGCGAACCCCGCGGCGGCCAGCCGATCAGGAGAAAAATCATACTTGGTGATGAAGAGTTTAATGAGTTCCGTGGCACGACCCGTCGAGAGTTCCCAATTCGATTTAAACTCTACATTGTGAATGGGAACGTTATCTGTGTGGCCTTCGATCCGTAACATCTCAGTCCGTGATTTGAGTACCCCGGCCAGGCGATCGAGCGAATCCAATGACGAATTTCGCAGAGCGGCCGATCCGCTTTCGAAGAAACCAATTTCGCGCAGGCTAATCACCAGCCCTTCGCGCTGTTCCTTGAGCTGGACGACGTGATTTCTGATCTCCGGAGCGAGCGCCTGTTCGATCTCCTTCTGGATACTCATCATTTCGCCGCCAATAATGGCGTTGCTCAGTGTCCCTTGGGGTTGCGTGGCGCGACTCAGGTCTTGCGTGCGCACCACATTTTCAATCATCTGTGCGTCCTGGAAGGGCATGGGTTCGGTGGTGGAAAGGGGCATTTTCGTGTTGGAGGTCTCGAACACACCCATTTGCTGAAACGCCACTTGGATTGCCAGAGAAAGCTGGCCAACCTTGCGCTTGTCGACCTGAGACGAAGAATACAAAACTACGAAGAATGCAAACAGCAGAGTGATGAAATCCGCATACGAAACGAGCCACCGCTCATGATTCGCATGTTCTTCATGGCGCTTCTTGCGGCTCACGCGGTCTTCTCCAAAGCAGGACCTTTGCCGGCGCTTCCTGCCTTGCCCGGCTGGCTCTTCTTATTTGCTTCCGCGAAGAATCCCAGCAGCTTCGTCTCGATCATGCGAGGGTTCATGCCTTCGAGAATGGATATGACGCCCTCGAGCATCATTTCGCGGACGACCTGTTCCTGGCGGATGCGCATCTTGATTTTTCCCGAACAGGGAAGGAAAAACAGGTTGGAGGCACCCACGCCGTAGATGGTAGCGACAAACGCAACAGCGATACCTCGGCCTACTTCGGTGATATTGTCGAGGTGCTGCATGACCTGAATCAGCCCTAAGACAGCTCCGATAATGCCGATCGTTGGGGCATATCCTCCCGCCGATTCGAAGACCTTCGGGATGTGATCTTCATGCTCGGACTGATTATCCAGCTCAAGCTCCATCATTTTTTGAAGTTCTTGGGGCTCGGTGCCATCGACAGCGAGCATCAGCGACTTCTTGAGGAACGGATCCTGAATTTTGTCCGTTTCGCTGTCGAGCGAAACAATGCCTTCCTTACGGGCTTTCTGTGCGTAGCCGACGATCTCCTTAATCCGCTCGCGCGGATCCTTGGCCTTATCGAAAAAGACAGAGCCCAACCGGCCAAAGGCGACGAGCACGACAGGCAACGGAAATTGGATCATCACTGCGCCGATCGTCCCGCCGAATACGATCATGGCGGCTGTGGGCTGGATGATCTGCGCCACTTTACCGCCTTCCAAGGTCAAGCCCAGAAGAATGCCGCCGAGTGCGACAATGATTCCACCAAAAGTGGCTTTATCCATTCCGCCCTTCATTCTTTTCAGCCGAGGAAGGACTCTGTGGCGTCATCTGGACGACGGTCAGCCCGGCAGAACTCCCCTGTACCGGAAGCTCGGTCAAAATCTTCCGGCGGAACTCCACAATCTTGTCGAGAACTTGTTTGCTCGACTCCAGCACCACGATTTTTTCTCCGGTTACCAACGTCAGGACAGTATCCGGAGCATTCTCGATCCACTTGATGAGGTCGGAGTTGACGAGCAAAGGACTGTTATTCAGCCTGGTCAGCTGAACCATGAGAATCCCCTCAGAGACACACTGCCTACACAGAAAAGCGAAGCAAGCCTCATGTTTCTTATCGGCACAATGGGACACGAAGTTCAGTGCCAAAACGAGAATGAGGGGTGTTTCTTTAAGGCACGGAATTTTCGAGGGCGACGCGATGTGGTGTTTTGGTTGCGCTTATCCCCTCGGAAAGGGTCCTAACCGGGCCTAAACCGACGGATTTGAACCGATTTTAGGCAAGTTTTGCCGGGTCTGGGGGAGCAAAACCCACCCTCGTAATAAAGGAAAACGAGATACATGGTCGACGTGGGGCTTTCGATGATCGTGCGCGACGAAGCACGGACGCTTCGGCGATGCCTTGAGAGCGTGCGGGGCGTCGTACGCCAGATCGTGATTGCGGACACCGGATCTAAAGATGAAACCCCGCAAATCGCGCGAGAGTATGGCGCGCAGGTGATTGAAATTCCATGGGAAGACGATTTTGCGAAAGCCCGCAATCGAGCACTGGCACCCCTGAGCAGCGAGTGGGTGTTAAGCCTCGACGCCGACGAAATGCTCGATCCATCAGCCGGAACGTCAATTAACGCGCTCGCTTGGGACCGAAGGGTGGCTGCATACCAGGTGACCATTCGGAACTACATGCGCAGCCTCGAAGACCGTATCTGGGATCGTCCGGCAATACCGAACGACACAACCCTGCCCGAAGCCCAAGCATATCCGGCGTACGTTGAACACGAGAACGTAAGGTTGTTCCGCCGGCACCCGGCCATTTCGTTCGTCGGACGAGTGCACGAAAGCGTCGGCCCAAGCGTGGAAGCGGCGGAACTCAAACTCGGGCGGGCGAACTTTCTAATCCATCATTTTGGGCTAGCGTTGGAACCAGAAACACAGGAACGGAAGAACCGATTCTATCGGGAGTTGGGCAAACTGAAGATTCTAGACATGCCACGGAATGCTCAAGCCCACCTGGAGTTGGGGCTTCTGGAGCTGAACAATTTCGGGGATCTGCCAAAGGCCCTGGCCTGTTTCGAACGGGCGTGTAAATTGAATCCACGTTTTGGAATTGCCTGGTTCTTCGCAGGAGTTACGAACATTCATCGAGAAGAGTATTCTGCGGCGCTACGTTGTCTGCGAGAGGCCGAGCGGTGCGGTCACGCGACGGCGGCGGTTGCGGAATCACTGGGGGACACTTACTACAACATCGGAGAGTTTGCAGAATCAGTGGAGGCTTACATCCTCGCCCTGAAGAGATTGCCTGAATCTCCGCAACTGGAAAGCAAACTCGGCTTTGCACTCGGCCGCACTGGAGCGCAGGAAGAGGCTCTGCTTCGAATGACGCAAGCTCTGCTGCGACAACCAAGAAGTGGCGAACTGCACGACCGACGGATCACCTTTCTGGTATGGCGGGAGAGGATCCCCGAGGCTGCTCAGGCCGCAGAGGACAAATTGCGCCTTGTTCCCAACACCTCTGCCGGGGACTTTCTTCGAGCTGCCGACCTATGGGCCCAAAGGGGAAATTGGGCGCGAGCCACGGCTGTCCTCCATGTTGGATTGCAACTTCATGCAGGCAATGAACTTCTGTTGCAGGCATTCCGTGAGTTGAGCGCGCGCGAAGGAAGTGATGTTAATCAACTCGCAACAGCGCTGCAGGACTCTTGTACCGGAAGGGACCAGGACTAAAGTTTCACATTGGAACTGCCGAAGAAGCTAGTGAAACACGAGAAGTTCCCGTAGCGAGCGAGTTCCAGCGGCAAGAGGATGTCATCCACTTCCCAGCCAAAGGCTCCTAACCGCAAACCGGGACACTCAAATCTACGAACTAAGGAGCCTCTCACATGTCTTTCGGCGTTCTTAACAACATCCCGGCCCTTCAGGCGGAAGCGGCTTTGGGAAGTACACAAACAACCCTGAACACAACGCTTCAGCAGTTGGCTACTGGTCAGCGTATTAACTCCGGTGCGACCGATCCAGCAGGTTTGGCGATTGCCAACGGGTTGTCTGCCAATATTGCAGCTCTCAACCAGTCAATTCAAAATGCGAACGATGGTACGGGTTCGCTGCAGGTGGCAGATGGCGCCCTCTCGCAGGTGACTTCCCTGCTCAACACAGCGGTAACGATTGCGACAGAATCCGCCAGCGGCACGGTTAGCAGCGCACAGCGTGATTCTTTGAACTCGGAATACACGCAGATCCTGAACGAAATCAACCGTATCGGGACTTCCACTGCTTATAACGGAACATCCGTATTCTCCGCGGCCACCACGTCTATTTTCTTAACCGACGCGAATTCGAGTAGCACAATCACTTCCACGGTGGGCGCTCTCTCGACCACAGTTCTCGCGCTGAATGGCACGAGCATCGCAGGCACGGATGGCAGCACGGCGCAAACAGCGCTGACCGCTATCGACGCGGCCATTCAGACCGTGGCCAACGACCGCGGTACGATCGGTGCATCAATCAACCGGTTGAATGACGCTTCCGCGGTTATGACGACGCAGGTGCAGAACTTGACTGCCGCGGAAAACAACATTATGGCGGCGGATATACCGTCGACCATTTCGAACCTATCTCGAGAGTCGGTCTTGAGCCAGACAGGTATGGCTGCTCTGGCACAAGCTAACTCACAGGAGCAGAGTATTTTGACACTGCTGCACTAACCTTCAGCACTAACGGAAGCGGTACGGGCAGGGTCCTCTCGGACTCTGCCCAGTTCCGTTAAAGGAGGCAGCACGGAGGGAGTCCTCAGCAGATTGAGGGCGACCACAGGACAAAATGGGAACAATCAATAGCTTCGGAAATGTGCTTCTTCCTGCCGGAAGCACTACGATTGACGTACAAAGCTTGTTGAACACGGCCATTACGGCCGCGCAAGCGCCCCTCACTTTATTGCAACAGCAGCAGACTACTATCCAGAGTCAGACGTCGGCCTTGCAGAGCATTAGCGGTGATGTTACTGCGCTTAATACCGCTATACAGGCTCTCACGACCAGCAACGGGGCGCTGAACGCGCTGACCGCTACCTCTTCGAACACTAACGTGCTGACCGCCAGCGCGGATTCCACTGCGCTAACAGGCACACATTCCATTGTGGTGAATTCCCTGGCCACAACAGCTTCCTATTACACCAACCCTGTGGCTTCCGCGACCACGACTTTGGCGAACGGCTCGTTCCAAATCGCGGTGGGAAGCGGTGCGCCCGCGACAGTCACCATCAACAGCACCGACCAAACGTTGAATGGCCTAGCCTCGGGAATCAATGCACAAAATCTTGGAGTAACCGCGAGCGTCATTACAGATGCGAACGGAGCACGCTTGGCGATCGTCAGCAACACTTCAGGTGGCTCAGGAACCATCAGCATAGCGAGCAATACGACGGGTTTGACTTTTAATCAAGCGGCTACCGGAGCGAATGCATCTCTCACGGTGGATGGCGTCCCTGTGAGTTCGACGAGCAACACCGTGGTCGGCGCGATTCCGGGAGTTACGCTGAATCTGGCCGGCGCGGCACCGGGACAGACCGTCAGCCTTGTGCTAGCGCCGAATACCGACCAGGCATCGAGCGCCGTCAGTACGTTCGTATCGGCTTGGAACAAAGTGGTCCAGGATATCAACAACCAGTTTAATGTCTCTCCGGACGGCACTGGCGGAGGCCCGCTGGAAACGGATAATAACCTCCGTGATCTTCAAAACCAACTCCTCTCAGCTATCACTTACTCCATTTCCGGGAACAACGGGCTTGTGAACCTTGCGAGCATCGGCGTCAACATGAATACGGATGGAACGCTTTCGCTCGATTCTGGAAAGCTGACGAACGTTTTGAACGGCAATTACGCAGCCCTTCAGAATCTGTTGCAAGGGAGCTCGGGCGTTGGCGCCTTCCTGTCGAGCACCCTCAGCCAAATAACGGACCCTACGCAGGGTACGATCGCTCTCGATCTTCAGGGGATGTCGCAAACGAATGATTCGCTCACTCAGCAGATCAGCGAAATGCAGACCTTGCTTACGTCGCAGACGCAGTCGCTCACACAGCAGTATGCTCAGATGGCGGTTACATTGCAGGAAATGCCCCAGCTCCAAGAGCAAATGACCCAGCAGCTGGCAGCTCTAACGAGTAACGGATAACACAGATGAACCAACAAAAAATCGCCGGACAATACATGCAGGGCAGCGCACAAGGCGCCAATCGAGTGGGACTCGTTGTGAGGCTGTACGACACTATTCTCGAAGATCTCCGCCGGGCCCTGGAAGCCGCACGGAACGGAGAGATTGAACGCCGAGTGAAATCGCTCAATCATGCCTTACTGGTGATTGCCGAGCTGGAGGGTGTTCTGGATCACGAGAACGGCGGCGAAGTGGCGCGTCGTTTGAAGGGCCTCTACCGTGTGACGCGGGCCTTGATCTTGCAGGAAAACCTCCGTGGAAGACCAGAAGGAATAGAAAGACTGATCGCCCTCTACTTACCGGTTCGCCAGGCGTGGCAGGAAGCCGAGCGAAACTTCAGGGACGAAGATTCCCGGACGGTGAATCCACGACGGCAAACGGTGGATGCATCGGTCGAGGAATCGCCGCGCTCGGGATGGAGCGTGTGATGAATACCGCTGTGCTGGCACAGGTGAGGGGTTCTAACAGCAAGTTGCGAGGAATGCTTCTGCGGGTGGGCGAAGCGCTGGCCGGCCGCGCGAATTTCGGCGTGGAAGAGATTCGGGAAATCGCTGAACCGGTATCCCGCATGGCACCGGTGGTTGCGGAAGCGAATCAGCTTCGTGCGGAGATCCCCGAACTCCGGAACGAGCTTGAACATTATGCGCACAATTTAGGAGAACTGAATACAGCTCTGGAACGCGTGAACTGCGTGCTACTGGCACGCTGCGCCAGTATGGAAGCGCAACGCGGCCATCTGGAAGCGGTCCGTATGTGGGCGTCTGCCTGGCAACAGACCCAACCTTCCAACCGATAAGAGCCTCTCCTCGCGCCAGGAAGAAATTCCCATGAATCAGAGATTGCTCGTTTTTGACTGCCATGAAGCGTGGGTCTACCAGTTGCATGTCCTCGACTGCCCGCTGGACATCGTGGTCGGATTGCGCGGCCGCTCCCAGGATGGCTGGGACGAAAATATGCGGCCGCTACCACCAAACAGCCGATTGGTGCGACTGGACGAGGTTCTGAAGCGAAAAGAATCCTACGCTTGCATTGTGGGCCACAACCTCACCGACCTGCTGGACGTGAAAAGCATTCCGGGTCCGCGTATTTTAGTGATTCACGAAGCGCTCGACGGCGTAGCGCACGAACACCGGCTGGCGGTTCCCACGGAAGAATTTCGGGCGACCTTCGCGAAATTTGTGAATTTGACGGGAACCCATGTGGTACCGGTTTCCCAGATGAAAGGCCGGTCCTGGGGATTCGAAGAGGACATCGTGCCGTCGTCAGCGGACGCAATGGACTACCTGCCGTGGAGCGGATATTTGCCGCGCGGATTGCGGGTGGCCAATCATATTCTGCGGCGCCCGCGAACGTTGCTGTGGGAGTTCCATCAGAAGGCTTTTGAGGGGGTGCCGATAACGCTGGTAGGGCATAACCCCGATATAGCCGGGGTTCTGCCCGCAGATAGCTGGGACCATCTCAAACAGATTTTCAGCCAGCACCGCTTCTACATTCATACCGCCGATCCGCGATTGGAAGACGGCTACAATATGGCGACTCTGGAGGCCATGGCGGCAGGATTGCCGGTGCTTGGCAACAGACATCCAACGTCACCCGTAGAACATGGGGTAAGCGGAATGTTGTCGGACGATCCGGCGGAACTGCGCGCATACGCGTTGCGGTTGCTCGAAGACCGCGATCTCGCAAAGCGCATGGGTGCTGCCGCACAAAAAACCGTTGCCGAGCGGTTCTCCATAACGCAATTCCAGAAACGTTTTCGCCATTCGATTGAGCAGGCCCAGCGCCGCTGTCTCAAACAGCAGAATATCTCGTGCCCAAAAGAAGTTCCCCTCACGGCAAGCCTTCGATAGCCTCCGACAGGAAAATTCCTCCGGTTCTTCTTCAATCTCGCAGAAGTGCGGTTCGGAAGATCACTACGCAGGAAAGGCTTCTGTGACGCAATCCGAGGAAGCCACTTTCTCCACCTCCATCAATTGCGCGATGCGCTCTCGATACTGTTGGCGGATGCGCTCCCAAGTGAATTTCTTTACACCGCTGGCGGCGAGCCGGCCGCGTTCAACCATTTCTTGCGGATGCTCGTAAGCATAGCGTAGGGTTCGACCCAATTCTCCGATGTCAGGCTCAAACCACGTGAATTTTCCGTCGAATTCGCCCAAGGGCGGAGGATCATCGGGCACGACTTCCTCACGGGCGGGAACGAAGAACGCGCTCTCTTCATCGCAAAATTCGCGGGCCGGACCTTCTGAGGTAGTAATCACGGGTTTGCCACAGGCCATGGCCTCGAGGAGCGGCATACCGAAACCCTCGCCCCGGTAAGGAAGCAAGAAAACGTCGCAGCCTCGGTAAAGACTTGCGAGCGTAGCGTCCTCGAGCGAGTCGCGCAGTATTTGAATACGCGGCGCATGCGGATCGGCGGCCATTTTCTGCAAGCTCCGAGTGAGAGAGTTGTGCTGGTAAGAACCTCCAAGCCCGGAGATATGCGTGATTAGCGTGACGTCTTCGCCGGGATCGAAAGCCCTACGGTAGGCTTCCAGGAGGAGATCGATTCCCTTCCGCCTTATGGCTCCTCCCACAAATAAAAATGCGAACTTGCGGCAGCCGTGCGGGCGGGAAATCGGCCCTTGCGGACTGAATACTGCGGGATCAAAACCGTTGGGGATGACTTCGATCGGTGTGCGCATGACGCCTGAACGCCGGAGCACGTCGTGCACAAAGCGCGAGGGCACCCACAATTCGTCCACGTTGCTTTCAATCTGCCGAACCCAAGCGCGGGGCACCGCACCATATTCCCACGGCAGGATCACGCCCAGCTTTCCGGAAGCGGGTCGTCGAAAATCAGGCGGCCACTGATGGCGGACGGTCAGGCGCACCGAGGATACGGGTCGAAGAATCGCCGGTTCGAGCAGTTCGCCATTGGGAAACAGCCTGGGGAAGGTGGACGCGGGTGCTGACGGTTCCAAGGAGACGGTTAGTGACGGCGAAGAAAGCGCGCTTGCGGCCAGCTCACGATTGATGCGGGCAAGGCTCGAATGCTCGAAGAAGGGGCCGCTAAAACGAACACCTGACGTCGCATTTTCGTTTGCGCGACCGGGCTGAAACGGGGCCGTGGCGCTGCTGAGCTTTTGGCGCAAGCGTTCGACAACATCCATCCGCCCCCAATTCGTATCGAGCAGCTGGCGCGCAAGTTCAAACGCGCGGTGGAGCAGGAAAAAATCGAAAATCCTTTCAAAAAACGCCGGGTTGTGGCATGCGGCCAACTGCAATTCCTTTTCATTGTTGGCAACGAGCCTAGGGGGCAAGCGCAATTGCAGCAGTTGCTCCACGGCAGGAGAGAATGCAGGATCTGCGGCAATGCTGCGCCGGAAGTGGTCGAAAGCCGTCAACTCGTTGCCAACTCGCAAGGCCACCAACCCGAACAGCCAGTCAGCGCGATAAGAGCTTTCACCACCACAGCCGATAAATCCTCGATCTCCTAGCTTCGCCCGTTCGAGGTAAGTAATCGCGCGGGCGGCGCGGTTCTCGTGAATGTTGAGCCAAGCGGCGATGTAACAAAGTTCAGCATAGGCGGGATAGGCCAGCAGCCCAACTTCGAGAAAGCGCTCCGCCCGGGCAATCTCCTTGCGAAGAATTAGCAGCGCGATCAGGTTCCTCAGCACCAGCGGAACAAAGGGCGAGGGTGATTGTTGGCGAGTTTCCCACATTCGTTCCAAGGCGGAGATGCCACGGCCGGGCGCTTCCAGTTCACTGAGCAGTGCGAGCGAAAGCTTTGCCCAAGGTTTGCTGATGCCGTGCAGAGCGTCCATTGCAAGTTGCGAAGCCGGGTAGCAGCCTGCAATGCGGACTGAGCAGTCCCAGTAATCATGGTTGGTGCCGCCGCGGAGGAACCGCGGCTGCAAAGCTACCAACGGCAATTCATCCAGGCATCGATAGTGAACAGGAACAAAAGTGCTGCGCCCCGGAAACCGCAAGGCGTGACGAATGGAAGCGGGTGATCCATGGAGAATCTGTTCCCCTGCGAGCCAAGTCACCATTCCATCCGCTCCCATGGGCACTTTGCCAGCGCTCCAGCAGGTCAGAGTTTCGGGAGAGACTGCATCTGCCGTAACGCGAACCAGCGCCGGCAGCGCGTCGGCATTCAACGCGTCTGTTTCGATCGCCACGCTAGGAGACGATTCGAAGCGGCGTGAGGTGCTATCCGGAGTGTGAATGCGGTAGAGAGACATGGCTATTCGCGGCTCTTCAAAGCGACGGCTTTCCAAATTCCGAATTTGCGCCGCTGGCGAGTGTTCATTCAAGCAGCCCTTGGCAGTGTTGGCGCCAAACCGGAAGCAGTGCGTTCCAGTCGCGGGTTGCTACGACTTCCGCGCGGCCGTTTCGAGCGCGATTGCGAGCTTCTTCGGGATGGGAAGAGATCGTTCGCAGCACTTGGCGCAAGTGATCGACCGAAGGGTTCGCCCACCGGTGCCCAGCCAGGAACCCGGCGCGCGCTAAAACAGGGCTGACGCCGTCGCTTTCGATCAAATAGGCGTTGGCATCGTTCAGCAACTCTGGAGCGCTGCCCCAGCGCGTGGTGATTACCGGGAGTTCGCATGCGAGCGCTTCCAGCAGCGTTCTTCCCCACGCTTCTCCTCGTACAGGCATCACGAAAGCGTCCGCAGCGGCGTAAAGAGAGGGCATCGCGGAGTATGGCAAGCAGTCGTCCAGCAAGAGAATCACAGGAGAATCTTCTAGAGTTAGGCCCATTTCTTTTTCGATGAAGAAAACGAGCTCTGCCTCAAGATCGATCGAACGATCTTCCTGCGAAGTCACTTTTAAGAGCAGCGACACATTGTCGTCGGTTTTGAATTCTTGCAAGTAGGCGCGCAACAAAAGGTCCATTCCTTTGCGGTCGTGAGGATCGGTGATCGCCAGAAAGGTGAAGCCGCGCCGGTGGGGTATCGGCAAAGGTGAACAACCCGGCCGGAAAAGTTTGCTATCAACGCCTGTAGGGAATACGACAATTCTTTCGGCGGAGACGCCGGAAGCTGCGAACGCTTCGCGATGAAAACAGCTGGGCACCCATATTTCATCCATCGCGTTGCACGATTCGACCCACCGAGCGGGAACCCGGTCCGTCCAAAACGCGGCCCTGCCAATTCTGCGATGGCCATGGTAGTCCAGATTCCATGCAGTGGGCTCGGCGGAGTAATAGAGAATGCTCCGAGCCAGATCGAGTTTCGGATGGGCGAGCTGTTCGAGTTGTTGGCGGTGGGGGAATGAAACGGCGCTGGCGGAATCATCCGCAGAGTCTGCCGGCACCAAAGACACCGGGAAACTGTTCGTTCCGAAAGCTAAGGCCAGCGTCCGCACTTCCTGGGCGACGCTGGAGATTCCGTAGACCGACGACTGCAACACGATCCCGGCTGGCCAGCGAAAATCGCGATCCGTCGTACTAACGGAGGATTCGCAAACGGACACACCTTCCGGCATGCCAAATGTGTTGCACCGATAATTCCAAACGGTCGACGCGAAGAGATATTCGTGTCGCGCGTTTCGCATTCCGAAACAATTGAGTTGATGCAGCTTGGCAGTTACTACGAGACATCCCGGGCGGCATTTTTGGAGAGCAATTTGCATCGTGACAGGGACAAGGGGCCGCAATCAGGCCCATTGGGGCGAATTCAGCGAAGAGATTAAGCGCGCTGAAGGTCAATTATTAGGAAGGCTTAATATTCCAGGCTCTGCTGGTTTACTGGCATTTACAAAAGTTCAGATGATTAGGGGCAGACAATGTCGAATGTTGCGACTTCGATAGCACCAAGCGATCAGGGCGCTGCGGTAGCAGCGGAACTCCAGAATATACGTAACGACATCATGGCTCTCGCCAAGGCGGTGATGGCTTTGCAGCAGCGCGTGTCGGATGCGGAAATAAATATGAATGAGGTAAGACCTCAGCTCGTAGCGCTCAGGGTGCACAGCGAGTCGATTCCTCAGGCATTGCGAGAACTGCGCAGAGGCGACACAGCACTGCAGAAAGGGCTCGACCTCTTGGGAGGGCGGCTAAAAGCTGTTGAGGCATCGGCTGTTCAGTCAACTCAGCGCTGAATCGTGGCCGAAGAAACTAGGCTGAACGGCCCGAGAGTCCAAGCGTCCGCGACATCTAACGTAGTCGGCACAGAAATCTGAAGTCGCTTTTCCATCTTGTTCTCACTTGGGAGAGACATGACGGAACCACTGCGGGTATCCGTAGTAATTAACACATTCAATCGTTGCGGGAGTCTCGAAACCACCCTGGCCGCGCTGAGAAGACAAAACTACCCCCACTTTGAGGTCATCGTCGTAAACGGCCCCTCGACCGACGGAACCGCGGAGCTGCTGGAATCGCATCGAGACTCGATACGCGCGGGGACCTGCGCGAAGCGGAATCTTTCTGTTTCCCGAAATGTCGGCATCGCCATGGCCGCGGGCGATTTGGTGGCTTTCATCGACGATGACGCAGTGCCCGATGAAAATTGGTTGCGCGATGCGGTGCCAGCCTTCGATAGGGAAGAGGTCGCCGGAGCCGGGGGATTCGTCTACGACCACACGGGCTACCAGCTGCAATACCAGTATTCGCTTGCGGACCGACTCGGACGCGGCATTTTCAACGTATCGTCGCCCATCGGGGAGAATTTCTGCTATCCCGGCTGCTCAATTTATCCCTACTTGCAGGGAACCAATGCGATTTTCCGGCGGAGCGCCGTGATGGAAGTAGGCGGCTTTGACGAGGCATACGACTATTACCTGGACGAAACGGATCTTTGTCTGCGGCTGATTGATGCGGGCTATCTGTTGCGGCAGCTCTCGAATTCGTTTGTCTACCACCGCTTTTTGCCGAGCCACATTCGGCAAGCGAACCGCGTCGTCACCCGGTTGCGCCCTATCGTCAAGAACAAGGTTTATTTTGCACTGAAAAATAACGTAGACGGCATGTCGTACCGGTTGCTGCTCGACGAATGGAAGCGCGCGACAGACGAATCGGAAGCTGGCATTCGCTATCACATACAGCAGGGAAATACCAAGCCGGAGGTCCTCAACGAATTTCATCGCGATGTGGATTTAGCACTGCGCGAAGGGATGGCGGCTGGTCTGCACCGGGAGAGGCGGCTGATTGACTCCGCGACGGCCAAGGAATTGCGGGGCGAGGTCGCGCTGGATGTACTCGATCCCGGGAAAAAGAGTAGTTTTAAGCCGTGTCCTACTCTGCTGCCCGCGGACCAAAAACTCACCGTGTGCTATTTGAGCCAGCAATATCCTCCAGGTGTGGTGGGAGGAATTGGAAGGCTGACTTACGACATCTCCTGTGGGCTCGCGGCTCTTGGTCATAACATCCACGTGCTCACTCGCAGCGCCACTGGCGCGAATACCGTGGATTTCGAAGAGGGCGTGTGGGTTCACCGCCTGGCATTGGACCGGCTTGAGCCGCTGGCGCCCGAAGAAATTGTGGCTCCGAAAGAGGCGTGGCAATGTTCGGCCCGTTTGCTGCGGGAACTGAAACGCATTCATGCCGTCCATCCGACTGACATTGTGGAAGGGCCGATTTGGGATGTGGAAGGGTTGGCAGCAGTTCTGGAGGGCGAATTCCGCGTAGTGACAAACCTCGAGACACCCATGAAGATGGTCGTCGAGACGAATCCGGAACTAATCGATCGAAGTCCCGAGGGGCAGAAGCGGTACCAGGAATATTACGCAGCGGAGCTCTTACTGATGCAGCGCTCCACCGCTCTTCGCGCCATCAGCCACGCCATTGTGGACACGATGCACAAATGCTATGGGATCGAATTCGAACCGGAAAGGCTTTCCGTATTCCCACTGGGGATGCAGGACCGCTCGCGCGGCAAAGAGGGAAAGAAGAAGAGCAATTTTGTGGATGTACTGTTTGCCGGCAGGTTCGAGGGGCGCAAGGGAATTGACGTGTTGCTGGAAGTGATTCCAGAGCTGTGCGCTAAATATCCGAAAGTGCGGTTTATCCTGGCGGGAGAAGACCGGCAGCGAGCCGACGGAACGAGTCTGGGATCTGCGTTCCGCGCCTCTCACGCGCGTGCTTCCTTTCGCGATCGTGTAATTTTCCCCGGAGCTGTATCGGACAACCAACTGGAAGAGTACCTCTCTCAATGTGACATTTTCGTTTCTCCATCGCGCTACGAATCATTTGGGCTGGTCTTTCTAGAAGCGATGATGTTCGGGAAGCCGGCCGTCGGCTGCCGTATCGGAGGAATGCAGGAAGTGATCGCCGAGGGAGTCACCGGTTTACTGGCAGAGCCGGGAGACACCGAGAGCTTGCGAGCGGCGCTGGATACTCTCATCGCAGACCGTGAAAAGCGAGAAGCGTTTGGACTAGCCGGAAGAGCGCGTTACCTTGAGCACTACACTCGTGAAATCTTTACGACCCGCACTCTGGGCTTCTACCGTGAGATTTTAGCCAAGAATCCGAAACGACCCGCCGAGGCTGCAGAATTGGTTCTGCAAGCCTAAAGAGGCGCGCCTGAAACTGTAATAACACTTCTACGCGGCAGTCCGTAGATGAACTGACTCACGATTACCGAGACAAGCAGAATTGGGCGCGAACGTCCGGGGGGCGGGCGATAAGCAAACTTTAGGCGCCGGCTTTCCGATCGAAACGTAGCATCCGGAGGCCACCCCAAAAGACGCCAGGGGCAGGATCCGGTGTTTTTTCCGTGGATACCATGCCGCAGTCCGTAAGTTCCTTGCCAGAGTAGCCCACGCAGTGGTCGATCCCTTCAATCACTTCCGCGTTGTGCGCATCGTGGAAAAGCAAATACGCGTGGTCTTCGAGGTGCGGAAGCGTGCCTTCAATATCTCGGATAACGCCTTCGGTGGAATGATCGCCGTCGATTAGCGCGAAATCGAATTTTCCACCGACAGACTGAGAGGCCTGAGGCAAAACATCGGGCGAGGGACCATGGAACAGCGTGGCCCGGTGTGCGATGGATTGCCAGTGTTCGGGCAGAACTTGCGCGTTCGGGTCGACGCAGGCAAGGCGGCCTTGCCCGAGATCGTCAAGCGCGGCTGTAATAATCATTGCCGAGCCGCCTCGGAAAGTTCCCACTTCCAGGCACCGGTGAGGGCGCAAACCGGCAATAAGTCCGTAGAGAACCACGCGTTCAGACATGGTCATCCACACAGGCGCGCGTTGAAGTACTTCAAAGCGGCCAGGAAGAAACGCCTCCGCTGTGGATTCGCTATGTTGTGCAGGCTGTTTTTCGGCCGCCAGCTTTGGTTGAGCAACAGCAACTTCCACAGCTGCAACTTTTTTCGGAGCAACCGTCGACACTGGTTGAGGACGCTCCAGCAAGAGATCAAACCTTGGATATTGAAGGGCAAGTTTTTGGTCAAATGGCTCAAGGGCGCCCCACGGAGTGAACCACTGGATAGAAAAGCCCAAGTCACGGATCTCATCGAGAAAGCGACTTGGCGCCATGGTTTGGCGGATCATGGGAACATAAAATTCGAGAAAAATTGTCAGGTTGGGGCTGCGACCGAGAATGCCACGCATACCCTGGAAGATAAGGGGCTCGCTTCCCTCAGCGTCCATCTTCATGAGATCGACGGGTTCTTGAATCACGTCGTCGAGCCGTACCGTGTCTACCAAGGGTCGTAATGCCGGATCGCAATCCGGCTCAGGCTGGCCGACCGGTTCAAACAGACTTGAGGTGCCAACAAACTTTTCCATGCGGTGCAACGGCATTTTCTTTTGCTCGTCAAGAGCTGCCGTGGAATGAAGGCGCACGATGGACTGGAATCCATTCACATGAACGTTTTTCGTAAGCACTTCGAACGTCCGCGGGTTCGGTTCGAACGCATAAACGCGGCCAGCAGTGTTGGAGCGGCCGTCCCATCCAACATGGCTCGCGGCAAGCAGAGTGTAGTAGCCATAATTAGCGCCGACATCGACAACGGTCATTCCGGGTTTCAGGCGAGCGGCGAAAGCTTCCGTGATTATTTTTTCCCAGGAACCGTCGAGAACCAGATGCGGTGTCACGCTCATATCGCTGGCTTCGACGTACATCGGAAAGCGATTCAGCACTTTCGTCAGGAGCAAGTTGTGGCCGACTGGCACAGCGGATGTGTGAGCAGGAGCAGTGGGGGCGCTGGCTATTTGGTCGAAGCGACGCTCGATGTTCGAGACGGACTCCTGCATGGTCGAAACGGACTCGCGAAATTCCATAAGGCGAGTCACGAAGAGCCGATGAACCTCCGCTTGAAGACGCGCGTTTTCTCCTACGGCGCGCGTAAGCGCCTCGATATTCGCCTCGGCTGTATTGACCGATGCAGGCGATGAAGACTTCGGCGCGTTTTGCACTCCCGCCTGTGGCGCCTCGACTAATGTTTCTGGCATCCTGCCTCCCCTGGATTTCGCGTTAACCTAGCGAACGTATAAAGCCTCTTTTTTGGGATCTGCTGACGAGGTCACCTGCCCGCCACTCAGTCGGGCCATGTCCGCATCGACCATCATGCGAATAAGCTGTTCGAAAGATGTTTTCGGTTTCCAGCCAAGGTCGCGTGCCGCCTTGGAATAATCGCCGCACAAATGATTTACTTCCGCGGGGCGCAGTAGAGCAGGATCGATTTCTACGTAGGATTGGTAATCCAGATCCAGGTGCGAGAAAGCTGCGTCGAGCAGGTCGTGAATCGAGTGGGTGACTCCAGTGGCAACCACGTAATCGCGAGGCTTGTCCTGCTGCAGCATCAGCCACATGGCTTCGACGTAATCCGGAGCAAATCCCCAATCGCGCTTCGCTTCCAGATTGCCCATCTTCAATATTTTCTGCAGGCCGAGCTTGATGGATGCCGCAGCGTGGGTTACTTTTCGGGTGACGAATTCCATACCGCGGCGAGGCGATTCGTGATTAAAAAGAATGCCGGAGCAAGCGTAGATGTCGTAGCTCTCGCGATAGTTCACGGTAAGCCAATGTCCGTAAAGCTTAGCCACTCCGTACGGACTGCGCGGATAAAAGTCCGTTTGTTCGTTCTGAACAGGCTGGCGGACCATGCCGAACATCTCGCTCGATGACGCTTGGTAGAAGCGGATCTTTGGATTTATCACCCGAATCGCTTCCAGCATCCGAGTAACGCCCAGAGCGGTAAACTCGCCGGTCAGCGCCGGCTGGTTCCACGAAGTCGGCACACAGGATTGGGCTGCGAGGTTATACACCTCGCATGGTTGGCTCACTTGCAACGCGGTAATCAAAGAATTTTGGTCCAGCAGATCGCCTGGCAAGAGCTCGAGTTGATCCTGAAAGTGCGCCAGCCGCTCGAAATAAACCGTGCTGTTGCGGCGGACGAGCCCAGAAACACGATAGCCTTTGGCGAGCAGGAATTCCGCAAGGTACGAACCGTCCTGTCCGGTGATTCCGGTGATGAGCGCTTTTTTGGTCACTATGAATTTACTCCTTCAAACTAGTGCTGGCTGCAGGAGCAACGGTGTCCGGCTAGAAGAGAGGAGCAAGCACGCGGCCATGGGCTTGTCCGGTTCTTGAAATGGCGCGAAACAGTAGCCATTTCAACCGAGTTAAATAACGTGAAATCCTAGGAATAAGAAGGTTATCGGCTGTGCAAAATTGACGGGCAGATGGAATCTGGAGGGATTAAGCCGTACTAATAATTCCGGATGAGGCGGCAGGCTACTTCAGGAAGCTTAGCAGCGTGGGAAGGCTGAGTACTTGGCCGGTAGCACTGAGGGCCGCCTGCAAATCGACCTGGGCCTGCGACTCATTGGCGACCACTTCGGTCAGATTCGCTCCAACCAGCTGATTCTGCTGCGTACTCAGATTGACCTGTTCCTGATTAAGAAAATTCTGCGAGCTTTGGATCTGGCCCATGGCGCTACCGTAGAACACGCGCTGAGTGGTAAGTTGCGAGAATGCCTGCTGCACCTCGGTGTTCGCGGCTTCGATTCCAGTGCCCGAACTAAGGGCGTTGGCGAGATCGTTCAAGGCTGTGAAAACGCTGCCCGACGAGTTGAGAAACAGTTGGCTTCCGGCAACGTTGGTTTGGACCGATTGACCTTCGCCGGTCTGCACGCTGGTAACGTTGGAGTTTCCATTGTACTGAACCCCGGAAGGAGAACTGGCATCTTGCGCGAAAGGCTGCACGCCGACGTTTGTGCCGGCAAAAACATACGTACCCTCATATGCGGTATTGGCAATTCCCAGCATCTGCTGCTGGAGCCCTTGAACCTGCTGCGCCAGAGCCTGCCGGTCTGCCACAGACATGGTTCCGTTCGCGCCCTCCGTGCCCACAGTAATGGCCGTCGTCAGCACCTGAGTGGCATTGTTCAATGCCGAATCTGCCGTCTGTAACTTCCCCTGTACGTCGCTGATATTCGAGAGGAATTGATCATTTTCGCTGGATAAAGCGTCGTTTCCCACCAGGGAAGCAGCAGCAGCTGGATTGTCTGAAAGATTGTTCACGCTGCGACCGGTGGACATTTGTTGCAGGGCCGTTTGCTGGTTTTGTTGCGATTGCTGGATTGATGCGAGCAGATCCGGCAGCGTATCGGGGTTGACGCGAATACTCATCAGCTACTCGATCCTGAAGAGTGACCTAGATTAATGGCTGTGGCCGTAAGAGAGTTGATCACCGCTGCTACTTGGGCTGCGGCTTGATAAGCTTGCTGGAACTGGACCAAATTCGCGGCTTCTTCATTGATAGATACACCAGAAATGCTGCCAATCTGATTTTGAATCTGCTGAATCATGGCTTGCGAACCGCTGACTTCGGATTGGGCCGTGGAAACGTCATTTCCAATGTTGAACACGAGGCTTGAATAAGCATTGAGAGGCGTCTGGCCGTTCACGATGGCTCGGTTCTGGACATTCAGCATGGCGGTCAGATTGGAATTATCGCCGACGCTACCATCGAGGCTGGCAGCGATCTTGGCCGGATCAGTGATGGCTACTTGCATCTGCAAGGCGGCCCCGGCGCCTCCGGCAGGAGGAGGCACAAAAAAGTTTCCGCCCACCGCACCATTCAGATCGGTGCCGGCCTGATTGACGGAGTTTACAGAATTCTCGAGATTCGAAGCCAGTGAGTCGAGCGACGAAAGTATGGAAGGGATTGTTGTATCCCGCGCTTGAATCGCTCCGCCGAGAGAGCCGCCCGTGACGGTCGAGGTGATATTACTGCCTTGCGAGTAAACCTGCTGGAATCCAGTGGTCGGGTCTGGCTGGGTATTCAGCTGGAAGTTCTGGGTTCCGACAACCAAGCTTGTTCCTCCGGTAGTCGTCAGTGTGAGGCTGCCGTTACCCGCAGGGATTTCGGAAACGTCAATCAACCCAGAAAGCTGATTTACCAACTGATCCCGCTGATCGACGAAACTTCCGGCATTTTGTCCGATTTGATTGGCGGCGCTGATTTCACCGTTTAATTGTGCGATCTGCGAAGTCAGAGTGTTGATTTGGTTCACCGACTGCGACACGGATAGATCCACGTTGCGCTGCAAAGAAATCAGATTAGAGGAGGAACTGCTAAATGCCTGGGCCATATTCTGAGCGGCGGTCAGAACGCCCGCGCGCAGACTGGTGTTCGACGGGTCGGTGGACAGCTGCTGGATGCTATTGAAGAAGCCGGTAATCGAACTCTGCAACCCGGTTCCGCTAGTCTCGTTGAACAGAGTTTGCACTTGCTGCATGGTGCCCAGATAGGAGTTGTATTTGCTCTGTTGCTGCGTTTCCTGGTCCAGCTGGGTTTGAAGAAGACTGCTGTGTTGACTGACGATCGCCTCAAGTTGGACGCCATTGCCGATTAAGAGACCGCCGTATTGAGTGGGAGGCGCTTCCGCAAGTTCCACTGTTTGCCGCGAGTACCCTGGCGTATTTGCGTTCGCGATGTTGTTGCTGGTGGTACTCAGCGCAGCCTGATCGGTGAGCATGGCTTGGACAGCCGTATTGAGACTCGCGCTCAAGGTTCCCACGGGATCAGACCCTTTCCTCGCACAGAGTTCCCGTTTGCCGAGTAGGTGACACGGAATAGCTGGGCGCGTGGGATTGCAGAAAATTGAGCAATACTCCGACGGTGCTGCGGGAGCGCCTTAGCATAGCCTGATGTGCATCATTGAGGCGCTTGAGCTCCGATTGTGCGGCGGCTACTCGCTGCATGGTTTCGCGAATCCGGTCGCCAAAGCCGTCCTCAGGACCAGCGGCGTCCGGCCAGAAGATTTCACTGGTTCGGGGAGAAATGCCCGCCAAATCAGCGCAACGGATCTGCGCGTTCGTGATGTGCTTGTCGAGGTTCTGAATTTCGCTACAGAAGCTCTCTTGTTCCTGGATGCGGCTTTGCATGGATTCAAGATCCATCGCGATGAAATCGGTGCGAGACGCCGCCAATGTTTTCGATAACGCTTCGAGCAAGGAGAGCCGCTTCTCAAGCAGTCCCAGGTATCGTTCGCTTTCCGGCTTCATGGGTTAGGCCAGCTCATCCAGTTGGTGCGATTCGTCATTCTCAGTATCCAGCGGAGGAGGAGGCGGCCCAGGTTTAACGGCGGCCTTTGGCTCCGGCTTTCGTTCGCGACGAGGATCGGCCGGGTGTTCGGCGCCGTCACCCATAGGTTCGATTCGGGATGGCAAAAGATCGGCCATAAAAGCTTCCTACCGACAGGATTCTACGTTTGGCTTTGGCCGCCCGAACCGGTGAAATCCGCAATAATGGCCTTCGCGATTGCCTCGTTACCCGGGTTATACGTCCCTTGCTGTATCTGCTGCTGCAGCGCGGCGACACGGTCGGCGCGCACCTCAGGTGTTTTGGCGAGCTGGACTTTGAGCTGTTGGATTTCGGCCAGATTCCCCGAAAATTGGACGGTATCACCGGAGTCAGGCAACTGCGACTCAGAGGTGCTTCCGCCCGCAACTTGCGACGAGGGAATTTTCGATTGACCTTGGGTGTTCCCGACGCCATCGGCCGGTACGTTGCCAGGATAATGAAAACTGGGATCAATTCTCATTGCAACGCCTCCGTCGGTCCGATAGGCCATTGGGACCTTTCCCCACTACTACTAGCTCTATCGGCAACGCGTGAGAAAAGGTTAATCTTTTCATGGCTTTCTAAGTTAGCTATTTTGTTGCAGTTAGATCACCGATTGTCCCCGGAGCGGATGACTCGCGATTGGTCTCCAGGTTCGGTTCCAGATGTTTCATAATCAACTTCCCAATTCCGAGTCCTCCCGCTTTTCCCACTGCCCCGGACATGATTTCAATGCCCCAGTCGTCTAACGTGCCGTGTGCTGGATCCGACGCATCTTCCGTCGCTCCAAAGCTCTGTTTCATGCTCTTCCACATCGAAGCGAGTAGAATCGACTCAAATTCTCCTGCGGCTTTTTGGAGCTTTTGCTGGTCTTGAGAACCGGCGGCCGTCTTGGACGACGATTGCATTGAATTTTGAGCTATCGGCGCTGCGAAGCCAACCGAATTTGTGTCAAAAAGTGTCATCACAGGACCTCGAGATCGGCTTCCAGAGCTCCCGCCGACTTGATGGCTTGCAGAATGGAGACGATATCCCGAGCAGTGGCTCCGAGCGTCTGCAACCCGCGAACAAGCTCTTCCACCGTCGCGCCTTCTTTCAACTGGATTAGCTGCGCGGGAGCCTCGGACGCCTGCACCTGCGTTTGGGGGACCACCTCGGTGGTTCCACCCTGAGAAAATGCCGTGGGTTGGGAGACTTCGAATTGAGTAGAGATCTGGATGGCGAGATTGCCATGCAGAATGGAGCACGCACTCAACGTCACAGCGCCACCCATCACTACGGTGCCAGTGCGTTCATTCACAACTACCTTGGCCGGAGGGTGGACGTTCACCGAAAGGCTGCCAATCCGCGCCATGAGGTCCGGCACGGCTCCGACTGCGGGAGCGATTCCGATAATATCCACGCGGCGACTGTCTACTGCGCGAGCCACGTCCTTGCCCATTTCTTTGTTGATGGCGGTGGCCATATCGCGTGCTGCGGAAAAATCGGGGTCGCGCAGCAGCAGGGAGAGTTTGGTCATGCTGGCCAGATCAACGGCTGTGTCGCGTTCGATGATGCCGCCTTCTGGCACGCGTCCGACGGTGAGGTGATTGATGATTTTGGTGTTTCCAGCAGCGCCGGCGCTGTAACCCCCCAAAGTAAGCGCTCCCTGGGCCACGGCGTACACGTTGCCGTCGGCAGCTTTCAGAGGGGTCATCAGCAACAGACCGCCGGCCAGGCTTTTCGCGTCACCTGCGGAAGATACGGTGACGTCGATCTTCATGCCGGGCCGCGCAAAAGGAGGGAGCTCCGCCGTGACGAAAACCGCCGCGATGTTGTTAGCGATGATCGAAGTGGGATTTACCTGTACCCCCATGGAACGCAAGAGATTGGAAAGAGTCTGTGTTGAAAAAATAGTCTGCTGACTGTCGCCGGTACGAGTCAATCCAACCACCACACCGTAGCCAACGAGCGGATTGTCGCGTATACCTTCGATGGTGGTGATGTCCTTGATCTGGACGCCGTGAGCAGTATCCGTATCTCCCCAGGAAATGGGCGCGAGGGCTGCAGCGACCAAGAAAGGAACAATAAGGTTGCGTAACATCACAGGCTGACTCTCCCTAGAAACTCAACACTTTCAGCAGCAGCCGTATGATCGCATTGGGACGGGCGCTGGCGTCGGCAACGGCTCCCTTGCCTTTGATGGAAAGCTCCACGCTGCTGACCTGACTCGAAAGCACGGAATTGTCGACGGCAAGATCACCCGGGCGTACCAAGCCCCGGACCGTGACCGTTTGACGGTCATTCCCGACCGTAAAATCGCGGACTGCTTCAATCACGAGTACGCCATTTGGCAATACGTCCACCACGCGGCCAGAGAGGCTCAATTGAAGGCTCGAGCTCATGGTCGACGCGCCCTTTCCATCGAGAGCGGTGTTGGAATTGGCGTTGAACATGTTCTGCAGCGCATTGCTGGGGCCGAATTTCCCAAGCAAAGCTGTGATGGCAGATTGGGTTGTGAATTGGCGAGACGTATTGTTTTCACCGCTGGTCGCGGCGGAGAACGTGTCCACCAGTCGCACCACAACTAAATCACCTGGCCAGCGCGCCTTGTAATCCGATGCCAGACTGGAGAGTGGTCCGGAGGAAACCCACAGACTGCCAGTGCTCGACGGCGTTTCAGTACCTGCGTTGCGCACCTTCTGCAGATAGTCCTGCAGTGATGTGGTGGCCGGGCCCGGCTTCTTGCCGTCCAAAAAATTTAGGTTATTGGCGTTCGCTGAATTTGCGAACAAGAGAGCAGCGGCGATTGTCGCGTAGCAAATGCCAAGATATCTTCGGTTGCTCAGACTCATAAGAACAGGTCTCCTCAAAACCGGGCCTCTAAGCGGCTCTCGCCGGTCACCTGACCGCGCAAAACCCGTCCGCTGGAGAGGACCCTCACGCGCACTGTCTGACCGAAAGCTCCCTTTTCCAAGGGGGCCACATCGAGAACCATCTGCATGTTCTCGGAGGCCACATGCAGACTGGCGTGTCTTCGGGGATCCACCAATGTAATGTCTGACGTCGCAACCTTGATGGAGGCGGATGTTGAAGGAACGGCGCGCAAGGCTGCCAACAAATCGGCGGACGCCGACCGATCCGCGTCGCCGCTCGGAACTTCGGAAGGCGTCGAACGTAGGTCCGCGGTTGCCAGAAACGGCAACGAGTGATGGTCCCCAACGGCCAGAAGAAACCGCGCTTGCTTCAGCGCGGGATCGATATCAAGCCGCCGTACTTCCAAGTGCGCATCGGCGGCGGAAACGTGCACGGGCGCAGAAAAGTGAATGTCGTCCGCTTCTATGCTTGGAAGGCCAGGAATTTTGTTAGATTGCAATGCCCGCTTCAAAGCCGCGACAACTTCTTCGCGAGTCAACATCCGGGCGGATCGGTGGATCACAACCTCTGGAGGAATTGCAACTTCTTCCCTGGCGCCGACGGGTATGTACGCAGCAATTTTTTCGGCGGACAAGGTGATTGTCCCGCCTGGGGGCGGAGCGTTTCCCAAAGAAATTTTTGACGCTGCATCGCGAATGGCTGCCGGGGTAGGAGCAGGCAGCAAATCGGAGAGATATATCGACTCCGTCGCGACTTGAGCCTCCGCAAGAAGCGTGAACGCAGGTCCGCCGGCCGCGCGGATGCCCGCAGCGCACGTTAAGAGCGAGAAAAGGAATAGAAAAAAACGGCGTTCAAAAAAGTGCAAAGTAGCTCCGATTAACGGGACATCGAATTGACATCCTGGAACATCTGATCGGCCGCCTGAACGACCTTTGAATTCGATTCGTAGGATCGCTGCGCCATGATCATTTCGATAAATTCTTCCACCACGTTGACGTTGGATTGCTCCAACGCACCCTGCTGGACGGTGCCGCTTCCCGAAGCACCGCCAGGGGTGCCGAGGATGGCGTCACCCGACGCCGTCGTGACGGTGAAAAGATTTTGCCCGGTGCTATTGAGGCCGCCCGGATTAGCAAACATAGCAAGCTGAATCTGGCCCACCTGTTGGGCCTGAGCCTGGCCAGGAATCTGGACACTGACTGTGCCGTCGGTGCCAATGGTAATGCTGGTAGCGTTTGCGGGAATGGCAATAGCGGGCTGCAGCGGATATCCATTCGAAGTGACCACGTTTCCTTGCGCGTCTACTTGAAAATTCCCGGAACGGGTATAGGCGAGTTCTCCGGTAGGCAGCTGGATCTGAAAGAAACCGTTGCCTTGTATCGCCAGATCGAGCTGGTTGCCGGTTTGTTCAAAGTCGCCTTGAGTCTGAACCATTTCGGACGCTGCGGATCGCGCCCCGAGTCCGATCTGCAATCCCGTTGAAAAGGTCGTCTGTTGCGTGGAAGCAGCACCGGGAGTAATCAGATTTTGGTAGAGCAAATCCTGGAATTGCAGCCGGCGCTTGCGGAATCCCGCCGTGCTCGCGTTGGCAAGATTGTTAGCAATATTATCGAGATTCAATTGCTGAGCAATCATACCGGTCGCAGCCGTATTCAGTGAACGAAACATGTAGTCTCCTAAAGTCTAGACGTGCGGCAGTTCCTGCACCGCAGTCTGGTTGAAATCGGTATTAAAGATTGTGAGAGCTTTCTGCATCATCTCCGCGTTGCGCTGCAGGTCGATCAAGGAAACGGCGCTCGAGACCGCATCGCTATTGGAAGCTTCAAGCATGCTCTGGCGCACCTGGGCCGTAGAAGCAATCGGCGTTGCCTCGGCTGGGGCGACGAAGTCCGTGTTTCCCTCCGGCTGAAGTTGCGTGCCGGGAGCGAAATCGACGACCTTCAGCTGCGCGACCAGAGCGCCATCCACTGATACTGCTCCATCGGTGCTAATAGTGATTTTGCCGGACGGAAGCTGGATGGGGCCGTCTTGACCTTGCACCAGATTCCCCTGCGGATCGACTAACTGGCGCGTGTTATTGAGGCTGAAGTTGCCGTTGCGCGTGTAGCGGACGCCCGCTTGAGTCTTTACGACGAAGAATCCTGAGCCATCGAGCGCCGCATCGGTGTCATTGCCGGTGGTTTGCAAGGCGCCCGCGGAAAGATCGACACGAGCTCCGCCCATCAAGCCGTAGTCATTGATCGCCATATTGACCGGACTCAGTGCGCGATCGCTCAAGGAGGCTGTGAAGGCGCGATAGAACTCTTTTTGGGCTTTGTAGCCTGCAGTGTTCACGTTGGCGAGATTGTTAGCCAGGAGGTCCAGCGACTGCATACGTGCCGCGAGACCAGTAAAGGCGGAGTAAAAACCGCTATCCATTTGTGCTGCCTCCCACTTTGAAACAGCAAGAGGGTGGCCATATTAGACAGCCTTAATCTAAAAGGAAGTGCTGGTTAGCCAAGGGGTTACAAGAGACTGGGAGGCGCGATGATTTGGAAATAACCAGGAAGCAGCGGGATTTACCTGGAGCGCAGTTGTCTGATGGGCACAATTTTCCCGGACATGAGCCTTCTGTGCAGGGCTTGACTTCGCTATTGCCAAAAGCTGGGAACAAGGAACCCGAAGGGAGAATTTCCGACAAGCTGCGACTTTTGAATCTCCTGCAGGAGAAGGTTAGAACGGGCACCTTCCGTATCGAACTGCGAGAATGCCGCGTTACTGCGGTCGGCAGCGGCTACGATGGCCACCAAATGAGGGTCTTCTGTTGCAAGAGACGAGTCATGATGGTGCTCGATGACGTCCCTCATCCATGGCGAAAAATTCCCCGAGAACGCCAACCAGCGGCCTACTTCGCAGTGGTCGAGGCCAAAGTAATTGCGCTCGGTTGTGGGCTGGTCAAGGAGTTGGATCGACGTTTTTCCGGATCTGGCTTCCTCATCATGCAAGGCGATGAGGAATGGGAGGCGCCCGATATCGTGCAGCAGGCCGGCCAAATAAGCTCTTTCGATACATTCCGGGTGGACTTCACGCGCAATTTTTTCGGAGACCAGCGCGGTCAGCAGGCTGTGGTACCAGAAGTCACGGATGGTTTCAGCCGGCAGACGACGTCCCGCAAACTCCGCCACGGCGCATCCAGCAGCCAGAATTGACAAGCGTTCCGCCCCGACGAGAACAAGCGCTTCAGAAAAATGCGGCGCCTCGCCGCCATCCGCTGGCGTGGAAGAACTCAGAAGATCCAGAACCTGTGTGTTCAGAAGGGACTCTCCGCGAACAATCTCGCTGATTGCTTTGAGGTCCTTCACAGGCTCGGCCAACAGGCGAACCAGGTCGAAAATGCGACCTTGAGGCGTGGGCAGGGTATCTGCCACGATAGACATCACGCGTTTTTTGCGACTCTCGCGTGCTTCAGACTGGCAAGCGGCGCTCGCACAGTCAAAGTAGGCAGTATTGGGTCCCAAGTTGGCTTCTCCCCTCATAAGAATTATCGGCTGGAGGGGAAAAGTACTTTAATGTCTATGGGTACTGTTCGAAGGCTTCGGCTCTGGTTTGAAACAGGAGGTGATGAATACCAAATGAGTTTTCCAATCGGAGCCAGATGTAATCCGCCGCTACTGTGGCAAAAACCCTGGCAGCTTGCAGTTTACTCGCGTAATTGACGGCGATTCGGGCCATTTCCCGGGGTTGGCGAATACTGTCAAATACTGTCTCCTGCGAAACCAGCGATCTGCGCACCAAATGCAGCACTTCGGAGACTGCCCGTTCGGAGGCCACGCAAGGTGCGATTCTGCAGCCCAGCATCTGTTCCATCGAATACAGAAGAGTGTGGTCAATCCGCCTAGTGAACGCCAAGTGCAACGTCCCAGTAGCTGGCGAATGGTGCACCGGAAGCACGCCACAACTCTGCAATAGCACGAACGGCAGCAGGCCTACACAATTCAGGCGAGTGCGGCCTTTCTCTAGAGGGTAAACGGGGCAGGACCATTGGACTCCAAGCGCGGCAACCAAATCTTCCTCCGTGAGGAGGCCCATTTCTGAGAGCAGGCTACCCAAACGCTTGCTGGGATGCTCGCGCTGCAAGTTTAAAGCTGCTTGAAGCTGTGAATTTGTCAGAGAGCCTCGGGATATGAGGAGCAAACCAAGAGGAACCCGATAAGGTCTTTCCGCTTCCCGGCGGAAATGCGAGAGATAGCTTCCGATTACCAGTTCCAAGGCCTCTTCGGCGCAGGCGGCACAACAATAGTTCGCGCCCGCAAATTGCATGGCTTCCGTGCGTGTGAGCCAACGCGACCATAGATTTCCCCGATGGCAATCACGGTTGGCGCATTGGTGCTTGAAACGATTCATCGCAAGCACACCGCGCTCCATGCCGGTAGCCGTGTTTTCGGAAGCGTTGCCTGGGTTTATTGCGGGCATGGTTTCGATTTACCGATCACGCTGGGATTAGTTGGTTGCCCGGACCTTGTTTTGCGAGTTCAGTGACTCGCAGCCCAAAATTGCCGTCGACAACGACGACTTCTCCGCGCGCGATTAGCCTTCCGGCTACCAGCAGATCGGCTGGCTGGTTTAGATCGCGGTCCAGCTCAATGACGGTGCCAGGGCGCGCCGACAAAATATCGCGAAGCAGCAACTGCTTTTCGCCGAAGCGAATCGTCGCTTCGAGCTGCACATCGAGCAGCAGGTCTAGAGAGGAACTGGAATCCCCGGAGTCGGGGGAAACACTCACGTTTTTGGGAGACTCAGGCTCAGTCATTTTTCTTCTTCTCCTCATTTTCAGGAATGATCGTAAGAATCTTTTGAATTTGCGCGCCGCGCTTCGTTCCACAGCGGGCGGGAGTAGTCAAGAACATCGCCTGCTCCGCGATATGGAGCGGCAAGAGCTCGTTCGAACGTACTTTGAGTGTCACAACATTGCCCGGCTGCAATTCGTGGAGTTGGCGAACAGAGATAGTGCTGCGTGGCAGAAACAACTCCGCCGCAAACTGGCTTTGCAGAAGCTGTTCCTGCAGGCGGCCGCGATCTTGCGGCATCGGAGGGAGGGGCGCGGCATCCTGAGGCGCCAGAGCGCGCAACAGCCCGGTCGCGATCACCGGAGAGAGGGCCAGAAGAACTTTCCCTTTCTTTTCCCGCCACTCGACTTCGAAGGCGGCCAGCAATAACTTGTCCCCAGAAGAAAATATCATCCCCACTTCACTCTTTGGTAAGCGCCGATCGAACACCATGCCGGTTTTCAGAAGCGGCTGCCAGCCTTCCTGCAAGGCGCGTGCGATGGCTTGGTATGTCGGCTGCAAAAGCTGTTCTTCAATTTCGGTCAAATCGCGTGGCTCAACGGTCTCCGTGCCCGACCCGCCGAGAATTACGTCCAGGAAGGGGAAGAGCAGCGACAACTCGATCTGCACGGCGGCATATGCCCCCACCACACTGCGGAAAGACAAGAGGTAGGAAGGTTCCGTAACTTGGTTGAGAAACTCGGCGCAAGAAGTCTGCTCGATAGAGAGAAGGTTGAAATCCAATCTAGTGCTCAACAGGGTTTTCAGCGCCTCAGAAAGTTTCAAGGCACAGTTCTTGTGGATGGTTTCGAGTCCCCGTATTTGTTCGGGCGAAAGGTGGCCTGATTGCCGGGGGTCAAAGGGAGACACCGATGGGGCATCTGAGGCAGGGCGCACCGCCCACGTCTTGCTGCGAGCTTTTTCGCGCAAAGCACCTGCGCGATCTAAAGACGTCTGTCCCATCGAGTTCTTCTCCTCACGCACTAGGTTTCGATTGTTGAAACGGCGCCACTCGGCTTTTGTGAGTTCTGCGATTGCAGCAGTTGTTGTAGTCGGGCACGCAGACGCACCAAGCCGATGGAGTGCAGCTGCGAAACACGCGACTCGCCAATTCTCAAGACCTCTCCCACTTCTTTCATGTTCAATTCCTCCAAATAATAAAGAGCCATTACCTGGCGCTCTTTTTCGTCCAGAGAATCGAGGGCTTGCGCAAGCAGTGATTTGAGTTCCGATTGCAGGCATTGAAAGAACGGATTGTCGTCGCGGCCATTGGACTGGGGGGTGCTCTCCACAATCTCATCGAATTCGTCGCCGTTTTCGAGCTGCAGACCTCCAAGATCGAGGCCGTGGAGTTCGGCGAGAAGCTGGTGGAATTGCGATAACTGCATTCCCAAGCGCTCGGCGATTTCCGGTTCTGAAGGGGAACGCCCCAATTCGGTGGCCAGATTTCGCGTGGTCTCGTCGAGCAGCCGAGCCTGCTTGCGCAGCCGGCGGGGGCTCCAGTCTGTGGCCCGGAGGCTATCCAGAATCGCGCCGCGGATGCGAAATTTCGCGTATGACTTCAACTGCACATCGCGGGTGTGGTCGAACTTGTCCACCGCGTCGATCAGCCCCAGAACTCCAGCGTGCACGAGGTCCTCGAGAGGAATCTGCACGGGAAGCCGGTCGTGGATACGCCGGGCAATGTACTGCACTTCGGGGAGATGTTGGGTCAGAACCCGTTCTCGTTCCGCCGGGTCGAGCCGGAGACTGCGAGCGGGTTGTTGAGTATCGGTGGTCACGTTGCGTCCCGGTTAGGCGCTCCGATTCGGCCAGTGTCGGCCAGTGAAGCGATCGATCATCGAACTGTCCCCAGCGATTGAACTGAAACGGCCGGAGGAATTTCAGCCGGCGAAAGCACTACAACACGCGGCAAAAAAGGTTCGAGCAGGCGGCGCAGGTAGAAGCGCGCCGGGCTGCTGCACAGCACGGTGACAGAATTCAATGCCGCCTTGTCAGTGATGGACTTCTGCAAACCTTCCAGCACGCGGCGAATGGAGGTGGAACCACTTCCACGGTCCCCCGCGAATTGGGGATCGACGCTCCGCTGTATCTCCTGCTCCACCGCGGGATCGAGCGTCAGAACTTTCAGCTTGCGGTCCTCCCCTAGCAAAGGCTGTACAAGCGAACGGCCCAAAGC
>Ga0206868_10047_pt1 | contig 35872 bp, 33 predicted proteins | sample Alteio_BWOrgCont_38_FD_152901 | JGI IMG/M metagenome (GOLD analysis project Ga0206868, IMG submission 152901) | Enriched cells from forest soil in Barre Woods Harvard Forest LTER site, Petersham, Massachusetts, United States -... | ecosystem: Environmental > Terrestrial > Soil > Temperate forest >... | reverse complement strand
GGTGGTGTCTTGCGGGCTGGAGGGGTCTGTCGGCTCCAAGCCCGTGATGGTCATGGAAGGCTTGGTTTGCAGCGGCAAGGATGAAGTGGCGCCGGTAACGTTCGCACTCAGTTTGGTAGGGTCAAACGAGACTCCGTCCGGAACGCCGACGGCCACCAGTTGTGAAACAGGATTGATGACGTTCTGGATGTTCGCGAGGGCGACTCCCGGGTAGGTCTCGGTCTTTACGGTCGCAATCGTCGATGTATTGCCGACGGCATCGACGGCGATCGTAATCGTCGTGCCGAGCCCGATCGGGTTCTTTGTCGTAACGGCCAGTTTTTTGCCGCCGCCCATGTCCAGGGAACCGTTGACGACCGCCGGAGGGGCGACGCCCACCAGAGATACGGATTGGGTTACCAATATCGACCCAGCCGGCGCTGCGCCAACTGCCGCGAAGAGGCTGCTCGCATTGAGTGCTCCGACCAAGGCGGCCGGATTTGCAGTTGGATTTGCGGCGGGGTTAGTGGTCGGGAGCGTATCCGTAATCGTTACGTCTGCCATGTCGCCCGGGCCGTTCAGGTTGGAAATCGCAAAAGTCAGCGTCTCACCTGCCGCCAAAGCGTTCTTCGGCGCCAACGGGAGTTTGCCGACCGCCGGTGGCGCTAATAACAGGGGCGCCGTAGGATTCGTCTTGGCGTTCTTGGATTGCAAGCCGACTACGTAGCACTCCGAACCGCCATTCAGGAAGAACTGGTAGACCGCGTCGGCGACGCTTCCGAAATTGGGATCGGCGTCGAACGACGGACTCGAAAAGAACCCACCGAAGTTGGTCTCATAGTCCTTGAAGCTGAATAGCTGAACCGCCGTTGGGATCAAGTTGCCGGTTCCGTCGAAGTTAAAGCCTGTTTTGAAGGGATGCGTGTACCCAATGAACACGGCGATAGACGTCGGTGCCGGTATGACGGTATGAGAGTTGCTCGGCAACTCGTTGATATAGATTCCTGGGTAGGTTGGTGTGACGGGCATTTCGTACTTACCTCTTCCTAAAAGCTGCAGTCTGGGCTAGCAGAACGTAGGCGGATTATAGGGCAATACTCTCGATACCGCGAGATCCTTGCCCGACTTTTTGACATTCTTTTAATTTTGGGCAGGCGGTTCGACGGATGTTCGCCGTCGTTAGGACACTGCCGCTGGCCGGTTCGTTGAACCTGATTGGCAGTCGCTGCTAGGCCAGTAATGTTGCTAGCCAACCGCCTGGGAATGGTCGCATTTGGCCACCGAGGCGGTCTGCAACAATGGGACGAAGGCCCCAAGCAATCGGCAACCTTGAAAGCTGCCATCCAAAGCAGAGAACTCCCCAGCATGTCCCAATGAACGCGGGGCCGGGGAGGTATCTAACAAACGAGAAAGCGTTTGGCAATTTGTCGGCGATATTGCTTCGTTCGGACAGCCGGATCGGATCGAGGTGGGCCGATCTATCGGGATGAGTCCGCAATATTTATTCATCATTTAATCTGCCTCGGGTAACGTGCCAGCAATATGAGAGGATCGACGCTGATAGGACTTGGTTTTGGCGCTGCTGCGGCGCTGTTGGTTGGGTGCGGCGGAGGCGGGGGAGGCTCTGTCGGCGGGACTTCAAAGGGCCTGGCAAATACCTCTTGGCCCAAGTTTCGGGCTACGGCAAAGAATACGGCTCAAGGCGCCGGGGCGGGCGCCACCGGCGCCGTTAAGTGGTCGGTCGCAAACGTCAGCTACGACAGTTCGCCGGCAATCGGGCTAAACGGCGTCCTCTATTTTGGCGGAATCGACGCAAACGTCCATGCGGTTAACGCACGCACGGGGAGCCAACTGTGGACGTTCCCCTCGTCCAAACCGACAGCCTTCACGTCCTCGCCCGCTGTCGGTGCAGATGGGACCGTTTACATTGGCGCTCCCGACAACAACGTCTATGCGGTCGATGGCGGCACGGGCGCCCAAAAATGGTCTTTCACGACCGGCGGACTTGTCGATTGTTCGCCTGCTATCGGCGCCGACGGCACCGTGTACGTCGGTTCGCTCGATAACAATTTCTACGCCCTCGACGGGGCTACCGGAACACTTAAATGGTCGACTATGCTCGGAAACGCCGACGTCCGCTCCTCGCCCGCAATCGGAGCCGACGGAACGATTTATGTCGGCGCCGGAGACGCGAAAGTTTATGCCCTTAACGGGACAACGGGGGTCGTGAAGTGGACCTTCTTAACGGGCGGCGATGTGGAGTCGTCGCCCGCAATCGGACCCGATGGAACCGTTTACATAGGCTCATCCGACTCCAAGGTGTACGCCCTGAATGGCCAAACCGGGGCTGTGAAATGGACCCACACGACGGGCGGGCAGGTTAACTCCTCTCCCGCGATTGGTTCAAACGGCCTCGTTTACATTGGCTCGGACGACTCCAATCTCTATGCGCTCAATCAAGCGACAGGATCCGTTCAGTGGTCGGTGGCGTTGAATTCACGCAGTTTGTATTGCTCCCCCTCCATTGGGAAAGATGGAACCGTCTATGTCGCCGCGTTCTTAGGCCCGCTCTATGCCTTAAACGGCACGACCGGAGCAACGAAATGGACGTTTGCGGATCGAGCCGACGGCAACACAGTCCAGTCGCCCGCCATCGGCTCCGATGGAACGATCTACTTCGGCTGGGAAGGAACCATGTTCGCAATCCAGTAGGTCAGTTGTAGTCCCGCACCAGCCGCTAAAGGCTGGTGTCGGTCACGCGAAGGGCCTCTTCGATTGAGCTTTCGCCCTCGGCGGCGCGGCGTAGGGCATCGGCAAAGAGTGTTCTCATCCCGGATTGGACCGCGACCCGGATCATGTCTTCTTGGGTCGAGCACCTGAGCACCTCGCCCGTGAGTTGCGGATTGAGCAGAAGCACCTCGAAGATCCCGATGCGGCCGAGATAGCCGGTACCCCGGCAATTCGAACACCCTCCCGATCGGTAGAACACGGCCGATTCAGGAACCCTGTAACCTCCCTGAGCGGCCAGTCGAGCGACCGCCGCGATGGCGGTCCGGCTGTCACCTGCCAAGCGGGGCTGCTTGCAGTCAGGGCACAGCCGCCGCATCAAGCGGGTCGCCACGATCGCGTTCAAACCCGACGTGATCAGATGCTGTTCGATGCCCATGTCCCTTAACCGGAGCAGGGCCGCGATGGCGCTATCCGCGTGCAGCGTGGACAGCATGCCAACTCCCGTCAACGAACCCTGAAGGGCGATTTCGGCGACTCCGCGATCGGCCACACTGCCGAGCATCACCACATCCGGGTCCTGCCGAAATACCGATCTCAAAGCGGCCTCTATCGTCAAACCGAGCCGGGGTCGGACCTGTATCTGAACAGTATCGGGCAGTTCGTATTCGATCGGGTCTTCGATTGTCGTAACTTTGATCCCGGGCGAGTTGAGCTCGGCCAAACACGAGTAGAGGAGCGTGGTCTTTCCACTCCCGGAGGGGCCCGTCGCCAAAACCATTCCCGACGGACGGGAAAGCGCGGTTCGAAGGCGCGCCAAGTCTTCGCCGGATAGGCCAAAGGTGTCCAAGCCGCGAATGCCGGCGCGTCGGTCCAAAATGCGCATCACAATGCTCTCTCCAATGTTCGTTGGGATCAAGCTCACACGAATGTCGTATTCGCCTTCCGGGATCCGATAGCGGATTCGTCCGTCTTGAGGAAGCCGCCTCTCGTTGACGTTCATATCGGACATCTCCTTGAAGCGTCCGGCAAGGATTTCGTGAAGCCCGGACGGTATTTCGCGAACCCTATGGAGCAGTCCGTCGATCCGTAACCTCAGCCTCGTATGGCTCTTTAACGGCTCGATGTGGATATCGCTGGCGCCGGAGAGGGTTGCGACGGCAAGGATGGCATCGGCGAGATCGATCGATTTCAGGTCGAGCGTTTTCGATTGGCTTTCGGCGCAAGCGCTCGCGTCTCCGCCTAGGCGGTCGACCTCCTCACAGAAAAACTTCAGCTCGGCATCCAGATCGCCACGCGAGGCGGCATCGATCGTTGCAGCGGCCGGGCCGCGTTCCATATAGGCGACAAGATCCGCCTTGCGGAACCGCCATTGCTTCCCAACCTTGGTCCCCTTGATGTCCTCCTGACTGATCAGGCGGTAGATGGTCGATTTGCTGATGTCGAGGAATTTGATCGCCTCGTCGAGGGAGAGGAACTCGTCGGTCAAAGCGGGATCTGTCGAATCATGTTGGTCTTCGTTCATGTCAATTCACCAGTCTCAGTACACGTGTTTAGACATCATAACACGGTTTGACATGATTCTTATTAGATTGGTTTGGCTGTTTTGATATGAATTGAGAAAAACTTTTGGTTGCCTGCGACACTGACATCTCGCCCCAGCCTTTGTAGCCACAGGATGGTTCTTGCCTGCGAGGGGCCGTTCGACGGCAAGAACCATCCGTCGGCTACAAGGCCGACGATTAACTGCTCAGAGCATTACCTGGCTTTCTGGATATCGAGAATGTTCACCAGATACTGCACCCTATTGCAGTTATCTTCGGTAGTGATCACGATGATGTCGTTGCTCGTCAGATCCTGAGCCATGAATTCCGGGAGTTCGGTCTTCATCATTGCCCGAACCATCGGCATCGACGGTTCGGGCGCCGATCTCGTTGGCCGTTCCAACCCAAGATCCGTTCATCGGTCCTTCTCCTGCCTGCCCGATTCAAGCTTCGAAACGAGCTGCTGCAGCTCGGCGATTTCGCTCTCGGTGAGTTGGTTTTGCCGGACGAAGTAGGTGACGAGGGGAACGAGCGAGCCGCCCAGGGTCTTCTCAACAAACTGTTCCACCAGGCTGCCCATGACCTCTTGCGTCTCCATGACCGCTTCGTAGCAAAACACGCCCGCCTTTCGAGAGCGGGCCAAATAGCCTTTCTTGTGGAGCCGGCTCAGGACCGTCTCGATGGTGCTCCGTGCCAAGCCGTTCGGCTCGCCATACTTTGCCGCCGCCTCGCCCGCCGTTATCGGGCCGTGCGACGACACGAACCGAAGCAAGGCCAATTCCTGATCTCCAAGAGTTGTAGGTTGCATGGCTGTCCTCTCACTACAAGTGTAGGGATAGACTACGCCTAGACGCGTTGGAATGTCAAGAAAGTTTGCATAAACTTTTCTTGCTGTCGATGTGAACCGTTGTGAGCCGAAATGACTCCTTCGTAAAACGGTAGGATCGGCTGCAATGAGAGCGGTAGTTATTACAGGCACGCCTGGTTCGGGAAAGACCTCGGTCGCGGAGGCGATGGCAGGCCGCATCGAGAAGTCCGCACATATTCCGGTCGACTTCTTTCGCAAGATGATAAAGGGGGGCTACCGCTCGCCGCACATGTGGGACGCTGAAGTGGATCGCCAGTGCAAAATCGCCCGTCGCGCCGCCGCCGATACGGCCATCCGTTTAGCGCTTTGCGGCTTCACGCCGATTCTGGACGACGTCGTCTGCCCCGGCTGGGAAGAAGAATGGCGGATTTACCTCCTCGGGATCGAGGTCGACATCGTTCTCCTGCGTCCCCGGCTGGAAGTCGCCCTCGAAAGAAACCGGACTCGAGACTGCTGGACGGTCGACGAGGGGGTATTGACCGAGCTGTACGAGATGTTCGCTCTTGACTACACCGCTAACTGGCACCGGATCGACAACTCGGAAGGCGCCCCCTGCGACACCGCCGCGCAGATTCTGTCGAAGCTACAGCTGGCCTGACGTCGCCGCGATTCGAAAAAGGCCTGCAGCTCCGCGCAGGAGGCGAAGTTTTGGGCGGGGTTGTCGCCGCAGGCGGGTGTGCCGATCACTCGAACCGCAAATGCTGCGATAGGCGCGAACGTCGCATGGAACTGCTGACCGCTCTTCAAGCCGGCGGCGTCCGTGGCGGTCGTGCTCGGATATGCGTCGAGCGTCGCGACCGTCTTCCAGGCGCCGCCTGCTTCGGTTTGCACTTGCACTTGGGGCTTCTGTTTGCCGCCCATCGTATCGAACCAGCCGCCGTCGTGGAACGACTGACCGTGGGCGAAAACCACGCGATCGATCGTGGTGGGTTTCCCGGCGTTGACGGCAAACCAGTCTTCATCGGCTTTGCCGCCGGTAAAGGTCACGGCAAACGTACCGGTGTCGCTGTCAGTAATATCGCCCATGACGTTGCCGCGGCGGGAAGCAGTCCATTGGCAGCCGGCAAACAGCGACTCTGCTTCGATACTTGGCGTTGAGACGGGAATCCAAACCTTGAAACGGCTCTTGCCATCTGCGCCAGCTTCGGCATAGGGCAGCAGCGTCAGGTTGGTTTTGCCCTTGCCGGCGACTTCGCCTTGGAGGGTGAACACTATCCGGTCCGGGCGGCTGCCTGCGGACGGCAGATACATCGGCTTAATCCCCAGACCAACGCGGTTTAGCGAACCGACGCCCGGGTTCTCACTGCTGTCGAGCGCCAAAACGAGCGGGCCATGCATAAGCGCGGCTTTGCCTTCGTTCTCGTGGTCCCCGACGACAACCCGGTCTGCCAGATTCATCTCCAGAGTCACAGTGTCTTTCCTGTTCCAGGCCCGATTCAGGACGGCATACCCGCTCGAGTTGGACGGAGTGGGCATGCCATTCAGAAGGACTCGGTAAGTCGTATAGGGCGGGATTCGGAGGCGCAGCGGGAATCTTTGTCCATTCCTTTCAGGCGAAACGGTAAGCGTGACGTCTCCGCCAAGCGGGTACCGGGTCGTTTGCTTGACGGTCACCGAGCCGCTTTTCAAGCGCGTGGTGGCAACTGCGTCGTTGTATAGGTTCACGACCAGACCGCCGTCCGCGCTCGTCATATACGCGATGCAAGGAATCAGGGCGACGCCGCGCGGCCCGCTGGAGTGGCAACAGGTCGTGGCGCTGTCGTACGGCTTGCGGCCTTCGAGCGGCGTGTAGTAGGCCCAGTCGTCCCCCGTCGGCTTTTGCGCCGCAAGCAGATGGTTGTAGATAGACTTTTCCAGTTCGTCGGCGTACCGCGCGTCGCCGGTGAGTCGCAGCAGTTGCAGGTTCATCTGCTCCCAAGTCACGGTGACGCAGGTTTCGCAGATGTTGGCATTCGCTAGGTTCGGCAGGTGGTAGTCGTCTTGAAAGAGCTCCCCCGAGGAGGCGCTGCCCGTGATGTACAAGCGGTTTTTCACGATGTCGTTCCAAGCGACCTCCATCAGCCTGAGCAGTCTCTTCTCGCCGGTGGAACGATAAAGCTCCAGCAGGCCGTTGAAGTTCGAGGTCATCTCATAGGCTTTGGCGTTGGCCACCGCCCGGACCGAACGCTTATTCTCAAGCGAGGCGAGTATTGCGGGCCCGCTCGCCGCGTCGTAGTTGCTGACGATGTACTGTGCGAAATCGAGATAGCGCCTATCGTTGGTCGAGCGGTAGAGCAGGACGATCGGTTCCAAGACGCTATCGGGCGCCATCCCCATGTGCTCGCCGGACTTGTTGATGTCGCGCTTGCCGGGTTCTATGCCGAATGTGGCGATCAGCAGGTTGCCGATTTTGCGACAGGTAGTCAACGCCTCGGAGCCAAGCGGCGTAGGTCTGTCGTGATTGGCAAGCCGGGTGAACTGATAGTAGGTAAGCAAGCCGAGCAGATCGTATTTGTGAACCCACACGTCCCAACTCGTCCAGCGATGGGCCTTTTTGTAAGTTCCGAGATAGCCGTCCGCCTCTTGCGTCCTCAGTAGCCGGCCAACCACCCGATCGACTTTGGCCTTGAGCTCGGCGCTATGTCCATAGTTCCAGGTCAGCATTGCGGCATGAAGGAATTTACCGACGTGCTCCCCTTGCCAGTCCTGGTGCGGCGCCTCCCGCCGCTCGAAAGCGTCGAGCATATCGTCCTCATCCACCTTCAGCATCCGGTTCACCGCATTAGCGTCGATCCGTGCCCCAAGGAATCCGCCCTTAATGGATACCTCCTCCGGCATAAGCGGCGAAAACACATCCCGAACCTGAGCCGTGCTCGGAATGACGAGACCGCGCGGGTTCTGCTGGCCCATGCATCGCATCGCCATCATGCCGAGGCCCATGGCTATCAAAAAGCTACGACGCTTCATATATCACGCAGTATCCCCGTCGGATGGATCTTGCCGGCATAGGCGTATACAATATCGGTATGGCGACATTGATGGCTCGCGAGATACGGGAGGGGCTAGTTTGGCTTCGATGGACTCCCGAGGCTCTGGACGAGATGCTTCGTCGCGGAGATCTCGATGCCGATCGGCACTACGAGATTCTGAACGGAGAGCTGTATGAGAAAATGGGACATAACTGGCCTCACGCCTTCGCGGTTAGCGCCTTGCAGTTGATATTTAGTCGTATGGACTCGGAGTCGTTCTACGTGGCCAGTCAGTTGCCGCTGAGGATAGGGCAGGATTTGCCGGAGCCGGACCTCAAAGTTATTCGCGGGAGTTTGTTTGGCCGACGAGAAACGCCGACGGCCGACGAGACGCTGCTCGTGGTCGAGGTATCGGACTCGACTTACGCAACAGACTTTCACATCAAGTTGCCGATCTACGCAACTGCCGGAATCCCCGTTTACTGGATCGCGGACGTGAACCGCCGCCGCGTAGAGGTCTTTCGCCTTCCCGTCGGTGGCACGTACGCCGACGTTAGCATGTTTGAAGAGGGAACGATTCTCCCGCCCGCCTTCGAAGGCTGCCCGTCGATTGCCGTTTCGGATGTCTTCCTAACGGAGTCATAGGATGGTCTGGGGTCACCGGCAACCTACGCGAAGCTTGACTACTTGACGTTTGCCTTCATCCAGGGCTCAACCGCCTCGGCCCAGATTTGATAGCCTTTGTCGGTAGGGTGCAGGAAGTCGCCCATTACTTCGCGTGAGATTGTGCCGTCGGGCTGGAGGAACTTGCTGCCGATGTCCATGAAGGTGACGTTCCTTTGTTTCCCGAGCGCCGCGATCAGTTTGTTGACCTCGATGACTTTTAAACGCCCAGCGTCGTCGGGCTTTTCTCCCCGTGGGAAGATGGCCAGGAGCAGGATCTTCGCCTTGGGCTTTTGAATCCGGATCATGTCGACGATGGCTTGGATTCCGTCGCGAATCTGCTCGGGAGTGTTCAAAAAGGCGTTGTTGGTGCCGATCATGAGCGAAACCGCCGTGAGTGGCATGTCGTTCAATTGGCCCTGCTCGAGGCGCCAAAGGACGTTCTCGGTGCGGTCCCATCCAAACCCTAAATCGACCGCGTCGCGATTCCCGTAGTACTTCTGCCAGATGGGATTCGGCTCCGTTAGTCCGCGATCCAGTGGCGGACCGCCGTAAAAGTGATTGATGGAATCGCCGATGAATGCGAGGCGACAGACATGCTCTTTGGCGTAGGTTTTCACCAACTGAATCCGCGTCATCCAGTCATATTTCGCGTAGTCGCGGTTATGAGTTACTGGGACTACAGCTGAATTGGTTGGATCGAGGGTGGTTTTCGGGCTGCGGTGCATCATGCCCGCCAGAGTCGGCTCCATCGCCATCGCCCACTTTCGGTAACCGAATGCAAAGGGGTGCAGCAGGTCCGGCATGACTTCCGTTGAGATTTCGTTGTCCGGTCCGACGAACGCCTTTCCGATATCGAGAAACCGTGTTTTATGGGCGCCCGCCCATACCGCGAGAGCGCTATTAATTTCGGTGATCGCCTTTCGCGGAGCGGAATCCGATTTGCCTCGTGGAAAGATTCCCAACAGGAGAATCTGAGTGTTTGGTGTGATCGATTTGACTCGATCGCAGACCGCCTCGATTCCTTGCTCGATCTCGACGGGAGTATTTGAACTTATGTTGTTCGTCCCGATCATGATTACAGCGACTTTCGGCTTGCACTTTCCCATTTCGCCGTTGTCCAACCGCCAAAGGACTTGCTGCGTTAGATCGCCGCTGATACCGAGATTGAGCGGCTTATCGGCGCCGTAATACAGATCCCAAGTGTCCTTTCCTCGGTTGTGAAAACTCTCGCCGGTATCTGGGTCGCCGCCAAAGGCATGGGTGATCGAATCGCCGATGAAAACAATCTGACTCTCGCCCTTCTGTCCCACCGCAACCATCGCGTTGTGCCGATTCATCCAATCGGCATCTGGGCGCGGGACGGGAACGGTAGCGGTGTTCTGAAGCGAGGCGACGACGAATCCAACCAGGGGGAACAACACGGGCCAATTATGGATCAGAGTCGTTCTTTGGGAGTAAATAGCTTCCAGTGCCCTTCTGAGACGATTTCAGCGGTTCCATCGACCACCTTTGATCGCGGTCTGATCATCGATCGCGTACAGCATCGCGATCAAGGCCCAGGTCGAATAGAACCGCATCGATCATTTCCAGATCCTGCCAATGTGAGTGCTTGCATCCGGCGCGTCTCGCACTATGTCGAGGTAACCTGCCGGTTTGTTGAAGAAGGTCAAACCTCGAGCGCTCGATAAGGGCGATACGATCCGCCTAGTTTCGCCGGCCTCGCCAATCACGCCTGCCGAGCTTGAAGGCGTTCGCCACCTGCTGGAATCGGCCGGATTTCGCGTCGAGTTTGGGGCCCATGTTTTCGACCGTTGGCAGTATCTAGCAGGTACGGACCAGGATCGAGCGGCCGATGTCATGGAGGCGTTTCTCGACCCGGAGGTTGCAGCAGTAATGTGTTCGCGAGGCGGGTATGGGTGTCCGCGTCTGTTGCCGTATGTCGATTTGCCGGCGATCGTAGACTCGGCGAAGATGTTCCTCGGATTCAGCGACATCACTACGCTCCATGTGGCACTGAACAAGCTTGGATTGGCCACATTTTATTCGCCGATGGGATTTACCTTGGCAACGAAACGAGCGGAGTGGACGGTTCAGTCGTTTCTGAACGCGCTCCTTGGGCAAGATCCGCTCGATGTCGACCATCCAAGGGCCACCTGCGTCGTTGCCGGTACCGCCCAGGGTGAAACGGTTGGGGGGTGCTTGGTACCTTTTATCGACTCCTTTGCAACTCCGGATGAGATACACACGGACGGCAAGATCCTTCTCATCGAAGACGTTGGCGAGAGGCCGCATAGAGTCGATGCGCTGCTTACGCATCTGGTGAGGAGCGGCAAGATCCAACGCTGCGCAGGCATCGTTGTCGGCGAGATGACCGACACCGATGCCTTGTCTCAGAAGACCCCCGACGGAAAGCTGAGTAAAACGTACGCAGGCGTCTCGTGGCGAGACATAGTGACCGAGCGGCTCGCGCCGCTGGGGCTGCCCCTTATGATCGACTTTCCGTTCGGGCACATCGCGAACATGCTGACCGTGCCGCTCGGAATTCAGGTCAGCATGGACTCCGCAGAAGGGAAACTTAAGCTTCTCGAGAACACGACCGTAGGAAACTGAATAACAGCACCGCCTTGCTTAAGGTGACACGACAATGACCTTGACCTCTAGTTTGTGCGATGCGGTCAGCGTGCCGATGCTTGAGCTGACGGACCGAACAGTGGAATCGTCTTAGAAAGCGCTCAAGAAGAGCGACGTCGGGGTTCGGTTTGTTGTTTGGCTGCCCGGCGGAGGTGAGTTTTTGGACCCAAGGACGTGATGGCATGGTTGCCCTCATGCTCGCGAGGAAGGGAACGTTGAGAACGACGGATGGCTCGGCGATAAAACTGCCCGGCAACCGGACGCCGACAATGCGCTCCTCGCCCTCCACGGTCTTTGTAAGCTCGAACCTACCTTCGATGATGACGAAGAGCGCGGGATCGTGCTCACCCTCATGGAACACATACTCCCCTGGCGTAACAACTATATCGGGGACTGAGCGCGCCAGATATTCCAGCTCGGTCGCAGGCAGCCCTGCAAAAAGGGGGACCGCTCGCAGTTCCTCGGTCGAGATCATACGCCCAGAGTGTGCATGATTAAGCTGGAGTGACGGCGGCGCTTTTCCGTCTTATCTTCGACTACTTCGCGAGCAAGCCCGGATTCCGCAGCCTGATCTGGGAGTACAGGGGCTTCGGCGAAGAATCTGAACGAGTTGTTCGGTTTTGATGGTTCGTTGGTATATGTAGATACCACACCATGAACACTCGCGACGACGAAGCACTGCTTCGAGAATTCTGTTCGGGATCCGATGAGGCGTTTCGAGAACTCGCCCAAAGGTATGGGGCGATCGTTTATGCGGCCTGCTTGAAATCGTTGAGCCGGCCGGAGCTGGCAGAAGATGCCGCCCAAGCCGTCTTTCTTGTTCTTGTCAAAAAAGCCGGGCGGCTTCGGGTCCGAACCACCCTGATCCCTTGGCTTCTCGCCACCTCGCGGGTGGTCTGCCGGAACTTAGCGAGGGACGAGCGGAGACGGCTGCGGTTCGAGCAGCCCTTACAGGAGGAGATCGCGGCGGCCGAAACTGCCATCGACAGTTCGATCTTCGAAGCGCTCGACAAACTTCGGGACCCGGACCGCGAGGCGATCGTGCTCCGCTTTGTTCAGGGATTGAGTCTGGGTGAGGTGGGAAGACTTCAGGGCATCTCTGAAGATGCGGCGCGCATGAGGGTGAAGCGCGGTGTTTCCAAGCTCAGAAAGAACTTTGTCCCGAGCCTGCTGGTCCCTCAAACTCTACTCAACCGGCTGGCCAGCCCCAAAGCTGCCCCGGCCCTCATTCAACAACTCGCAAGGAAGTCAACAACTATGGCGATCACAAGTACCACTGCTCTCGTCGCATTCGTCGGAGTCGCAGGCATCGGGGTCGCCGGTGCGGCCACATTCTATCGAGTCCAGACGCCGACTCTGCCAGGGGCGCAAGGGCCAAGCAACGCCCGGAAGTCCGCCGGTTCGATAACAGCCGGCCATGTTTCCGGGGGAGAGATCCCTTTGATGAGTTCGGAGTTCACCCTTCGATATCAGGTGTTTTCCAAAGCCGATCCGGAAGGTCACCGCTACCTCACCCTCTCGTCTGAAGGTTCGGATCTTTTGGTTCAGGATGAGAACGACAGTTCGGGCCAGTTAGAGCCAGGGATGTGTGTGCTTGACCGAGACCAGCGCTCCTACATGCCGATCCGCTCTATTTCTCCGAACGTGCACTCGAATATGTGGGTGACGAGTTCGGGTTACGGTCTACCGCCCTTTCCGCCATTCATCGGAGCGAACCTTCCTGCGATCCACCCGGCGCTGGAGTTGACCGGCGCTGGCCAACAGAGCGGCGGGGCGTCGAAACAAGCCGCTAACATCTACTGGCCGGGACTTCCACCGGAACGGCTCTTTGTGCGGGGCGAGTGCTCCTTTACAGACCTGGGCAAAGACACGAAGACCGTCAGTTCGATCGCGGTTGGAACCGTCGTGAAGCCCTACCGAGTCTGGAACCTTAGCGGCTACAAGCAATGGAACGGCCTTCCACTTGCTTCGCAGATCACCGACACCACCTACCTCATGTCCGGTTCGGAACCCAGCCATACCGTTCTGAACTGGACGAGATACGTCCTTCGGTCCAAGCAGTCCTATGCCTTGCCCTCCGAGCTCTTCCGTCCGGAGCACTACCTTGATGAAGGTGACAACGTGGAGTACAAGATTTGGAAGCGAGCCGGCATGAACCTCGACTTCACCTACCATCAGAACCGAGGGACGATCGAGGATCAGGCCAACGCTCATGACGTCCTTGAGCTGAATCTGCACCGCCGCGGAGGGTAGCGGAGGCTGTTCAACCCCAAGATGCCCTAATCAGCGGATCTTAGGCTTGAGCAAAAAGATACTTCCTCCTCGGCCTCCGCTCGCTCGAAGAAGCTTGACGATGACTTGATAGTTGTGGATCGGAGCCTTGGTCTCGTGGTGCACCAGTTGGTGCGAGGCATAGTCCAAGGCGGTAACCCCATCGTCTTCCATGTTTGGATCGGCCCCGTGGGAGAGCAGCAGCTTTACGACATCCACGTGGCCGTCCAGACTCGCTCCAACGAGCGCGTTGCCACCCCAGAAGTCATCGGCATTCACGTCGGCCCCATGATTCAGGAGGAACCGGACCGTCTCGACCTTACCGTTTGCAGAAGCGGCGGATAGTGCGCTAACGCCTTCGTCGCCTTTGCTGTCGGCGTTCGGACTCACGCCAGAGCGCAGGAGTTTTCTTATCGTTTTCAGGTCGCCGACACCGGCAGCCTTCACCAGAGCGTCGCTCTTCGGCCGACTGCTGAAGCTGGCCGAAGTCCTGGGCGAAATGTGATGAGCTTGGGCCAACGGAGCGGTCCAAGCGGCAACGAGTGCCACCGTCGCGTAAAGCGCAACCGTAATCGCCGCATTCCTCAGAGCCGTTCTTCGGTCAGCCATTCCACCTGATTATATGTCCGGCAGGGAACAACGGGAGACTCGCACGGGATAACCCTTCGCTTTAGGCGGGGCCTGCGGTGAGCCTCAGGTTGACGCAAGATCAATTACTGCTGTAAACGAGTTCCTGCACTTGGCTGTTGGCGTCTCGTGCCCATCGAGATTAAAGGGGCCGGTAGGTCTTGACCACCGTTCCAGTGTTGAACTGCTTGAGGTCTTCCAGCTTCAAGTGGACCGGCTTCTCCAGCCCTGCGAATATCGGAAGACCACGCCCGAGGACGACCGGGTGCACGACCAGGTGAAATACGTCGATCAGGTTGGCAGCGATCAGGCTCGACGCAAACGATGCGCCGCCGTGAGCGAGGATCGGCTTGCCGTCTTCTGCCTTCAGGCGCTGTATGTCGGCGACCAGGTCGGTTCCGGCCACGATCGGATGTAGCCAACTGTCCAACACCGCCTGATCGGCGCCCGAATGTCCCGACGCTTCGGCCGTGGTTGCATCCTTTAGCGCGGCCGTGGTTTTTTCCAAGCTGGGAGCCGAGATCGCGCCGCTCCTTGAGAAGACTGCTTTAGGGATCTCGTTCATGGGGCGCGCAATGGGGTAGGTAGAGGTGGGCCAGTGGGCGACCATATCATGGTAGGTCCGGCGCCCCATGGCATGGAGGCTTACTTGTCCCAACAGTTCCACGATCCACTGCCTGCCGGCTTGAAATCGACAAGCGGGGCAAGGTTTTTGGGGTTATCAGGTGAGTGTCACCGCTTGGTGGTGCCCCAGGCCTTTAGGGCCCAAGGGGACATGGCGTTGTACTTGGACTCCCAAGTTGTGTACATGGCTCCGGCGATGCCGGGGATGGATTTGGTATTGTCCATCCATTGGCGGATGGCGTCGCCATTTTCGTCGCCGTCGTAGTAACCGGACAGGATCTGTTTGAGGCCCAGGTCGGCGAAGAACTTGCAGTTTTTGCCCATTAGTCCGCCGTGCCAGTTGACGATGCCGACGTCCTTGTCCAAGCCCTTCCAGGAGCCGGCGAGGGTGCCGTTAACCGCAAAGTAGTGGTCGACGGCGTTGTGCATCGGGTCGAACATGTCGTTCCAAACCCATATGGAGGCATCCGGACGAACCTCGCGGATAATCGCGGCGGCCTTTCGAACGTTCCAGGCCAGCAACTCGCCGGCGGTCATGTTCATGCTCCGGCATTGGGCGCACTGGTTTATACAGCGCAGCTCGTCGTGCGACATGAAGAAGCCGGCAGGGTGCAGCAGCTCGTTGGCGCGTTTGACGTCCTCCCGCCAATCGTCGAAGATCTTCGGCTCGGATAGGCAGAAATTAATCCGGTCCTCGTAAACCGTGATCGGGTGGTAGTAGCTGACCCGCAAGTGCTGGCCACTCTTAATCCGCGAGTCGGCGGTCAGCTTAATGGTCGGCGAAGCGCCGCGCCAGGGGATCCATGGATGGAACTGAGGATCGAAGATCTTCTCGTAGTCCTGCCCCTCGCGGTACACCATGCCGTCTTCGCCGCGAACGGTTATCGGGCAGCCGGGGCGTCGCAGGACGTTAACGGGCCCGATCTCCTCGATCTTAAGGTCGTCCCACCAGATCTTGCCGCTTTTGCCGCCCCAAAACCCGAGATAGAGATTGGCCGCCGTCTCATCGAAGCTGTTGAAGACGAGGTCGACCTGCTTCCAATCTTGGGTAGCGTCGACGTGAAACGTCTGCCAGCTTACGCAGCCCTGCGGCGTGTTCGTCAGCACCTTGATTTCGGGGACAGCCGGGCTCAGCTTCTCGGTTTTGATCCAAACGGAGATGTGGTACTGGCGATGGGGCTGCAGCTTGAGCGGCTGAACGATGCGGCACAAGCCGTTTGCGTTTTTGCCGATGCTCTCCATTCGAAGCGAGGTCTTTCCGCCATGGACGACGTCGTGGTCGGCAAAGGTCGTTACCCCGACGTCGTCCTGCCAGCCCCATCCCAGGAACTTATTGTCGGCGGTGGCCTCGAAATCCCCGTTTTGAACTTGGGTCGGATTGTCCGGCTGGTGGACGGCCGTTCCGCCGTGCACGACGTAGAGGGCGTCTTTAACCGGAACCCCCTCGACGTAGTTGCGATCGTGAGCGCCGCCCATGACCGTGCAGATGATGTCGAGCCCGTACCGCTTGGCCGCCGATTTAAGCTCGGCCGCCTTTTCTTTTGCGACGTCGAATGAGCAGACCACGCCGTTATAGCCGGCTGCCTGGGCGGCAGGGAAGCGTGTGATCATCTGGTCGACCTGCTTCGGGTCGGTCAGATCGCTGGTGAAGAACAGCCAGCGGTATTTCGTGCGGGAAGCCGCCTGTCGGGTCGGCGCCGTGTTGACCTTGGCCCTGGATTCAGAAGCCGGCCAAACGAGCATAACGGCTGCGCAGGCAGCGACAAGAAGCTTGGAAACAACGGCGATATGCGGCACGAAAACCACCTTGCGGGCAAGTGCCCGCAAGGGCATTATGGCGCGGTTGCCGATTCCTACTTTAGAAGTTTGTCCTTGAACCACTGGACCGCTTTCGTCAACCCGGGGACAAAGGTCTTCTCATCGTGGCCGCCGCCGTGGATGACCTCGAGCTTGTGCTCAACGCCGGCATTGGTGAGTGCTTGATCCATGGCTTGGGCTTGCTGTAGGGGGACGACCTTGTCGTCGTCGCCGTGAACGATGAGAGTCGGGGGGTACTGGGGGTTTACAAGGGTGATCGGCGAAAGCTGCTTGAGCAAAGCCTCGATACCATTCCGAGGGCCTTTGGGGTCGATGCCGGTCGCGGGAATGAAGATGGCAAATTGAGGATTGTCGGTGAGCATGTAAGCCGGCTTGCCCCAGTTGGCTAAATCGGTAGGGGGAGCGATCGCGGCCACCGCTTTCACCGGAGAATCCGGCGAGCCAGCGATCATGAGCGACAGATGCCCACCCGAGCTGATTCCCGACACCCCTACGCGGTTCGTGTCGATTCCGTAGTCGGCGGCATGAGCGTGCACGAATCGGATCGCCGTTCGAACCTGCTCTACGATCTCGGCGACCTTGAACCGGGGCTGAGCGCCATGTACGACTTCGAACACCGTGAAGCCCGCGTCGACAAAAGCCTTTTCGATGTCGGGCATGAAGCTCTTGAGCATGGTGTGGTCCGAAATCCACGCTCCGCTCACCATGAAGACCACCGCTGCCTTGTTGGGTTTTGCAGGCTTGACAACGTCCATCGTGAACGCGGCCCCGCCCGCTCTCATGTAGATCACATCCTGTTTTCGGGTCTGCGCCGAAGCCAGCGCGGCGAGGAAGGGCAAGAGCGCGATAGGTAGTCTCGGCGACATTCGGGCAGTATAGCTGGGCGTTTTAAGCGCTTGTACGGTTTGACACAGGCTCATAGTTGAAGCATTGTCGTATGGGCCGGCTTGAAATCGACAAGCTGGGCAATATTTTCGGTGTAACTCCGAGCGGCGCTAAAAGGGCCACTTGCGGCTACTTGAACGCAAGCCTCTCAAGGTCCCGGCGAACCCAGCGTTCGACTTTGCGATCGGGTACGTCAAGCGGGGCCCGGTCGGCGCCGCCGTGCACGACGCTCTGCCCCTTCTTAACCGACGTTTGTAGCACGGCCTCGACATCAGAGTCATTTCCTTCGGCCAGATAGAAAGCATCGCCCAAGACGCCCCACTTTCCGTCGCCGGCGCCCCTCGTCACGCATTGGAGGTCGTTCGGAGTGGTTCCCAACCAAAGGCGGTAGGTCGCAACCTTGGGCTTTTCCTTGTCTTTGCCCAGGAAGTTTTCGAGGAAAGCATTCAAACTGCCGCCGAAGGTGCTGACCGATACGTGGCCGTCGTCCGGGTTCGAAATTGTAGCCTCGTGCACCCAGCGGCGGAGGCCGTCATCGTAAAAGTAGAGCTTCGTCAGGATGTTGTGCCCGTCGGCGTCGGGTTGCTTGGTCGCAAAGTAGCGGTACACCTTGCCGACCTTCCAGTCGTAGTCGAGATGGGTATGCGCGCCCGTACCCTCTCCGCCAAATCGCGACGCCACCGTTCGCGAGTCCTTTTCGACCGTCTCGGGGTGTAGGGTCGGCGACGTATCCCAGATCGAGAAGATCATGTTGTGCCGCCCGTTATCCTGTTCCTGGATGCCGGTGTATCCACCGGCCGGATTACCCGGCCACCAGTTGCAGCCGCAATAGTAGATGAACTTGCTGGTCGTCTTGACCTCGATCTCGCCGTAAACCAACGTGAACTTCTTGTCCTTGGACGCAGGACGCCAGAAAAGATGCTGCCCAAAGGCCTGAGCAACGGAGAAGGTAAGCATCGTGGCGACCGCCAGCCGCCGTAGCGTTTTCATAGACACTCAGTTTAGAGCGCCGCGCCAAAACAAGCCTAAATTTGTTCGGCGCCATCATAATTCTTGAATGTCTCCTTCCATCCAGCAACATGTCGTCACCGTTGCCCGCGAGGCAGGCGAAGAGTTTTTTCGGTACGTCGATGCGATGCCTACGGAGAAGCTCGACTGGCAGCCCCTCGAATCGGGTCAGACTGCGATGCGCATGTGCCGCGAAATCGCGGTGACCCCGCTATGGGCATTATCCGCGATGGGCGCGTTGGAGGGAGAAGCTCAGGACTGGCCGACATTAATGGACGCTTGGAAGTCTGTCGGAGACTGCCGGGTGGCGTTTCAACTGAACTTTGCGCGTTGGGCAGAAAATGTGCTCGCGATGCCGGATGAGCGGCTATCCGAGACTAAATGGCTACCCTTCAACGGCGGCAGAGACCACACGTACCTCGAACTGCTCGAATACCCGCGATGGAACGCGACTTACCATTTGGGGCAGGTCGCGTATATACAGACCCTATATGGAGATCGGGACATCCATTGAGGGTGATGAGCGCGAACAGGAAGGCAATGGCGGAGGCAGTTGGATAGTCTTGCAAAAGGGCGTCCACCGCTGAGACCACGTAAATCTGCTACAGTGCTCATGGATCCACGATCGAGGGTGAGCCAATCGCGTGCAGTATAAAGTTTCAATAAATCCGGGCAGAATGGTGTCTGTTGCCCGACTTGTGATTGTGGTAGCGCTCTTTCAGGCGTTCTGCCTTGGCGTCGCTTCAATCAAAGTCCGCACGACAAAGGCTTTTGTAGTCGTAGTAGAAGAGCTGAAAATGGAACCCGGAAGTGTGGTCGGTGGAAACGCTGGGATGGGCGCAGTAAGGCTAAACAGTAATGCACCTACCGGCGGTACTGTGGTGAGCCTATCCTCCAACAAGTCAGCAGCAACGGTTCAGGGAAGCGTTACAATTCCGGAGGGATCCTCCTCGGCGACCTTCACGGTTAATACGAGCGCTGTGACGTCCGATGTCGTTGCAACACTCACGGCAAGGCTCGGAAATTCTTCGAAGGATGCGAACTTGTCGATCATGCGTACCGGCGTGAAGGAGATAAGCGTTTCTCCAAGTTCGATCATGCTCGGCCAGACCGCAACCGGAACAGTAACGCTGACCGGTCCCGCGCCGGCTGGTACCACGACTGTTAGGATGGTTTCCGGAGACAAACTTACGGTACAGGGACTGGTTTATGTTTCTGCGGGATCGAGGACAGCCACGTTTCCGATAACGACCAAGGTGGGACCGGATAGTGCTACGTACGCAATTACCGGCGACCTTAACGGCACCCAGCAATCGGCCGTATTGAAGATTGTGCCAACGGAGTTGAGTGACCTACTGATTTCACCCACCTCGGTGGCCGACAGCGCAAAAGCGACGGGAACCATTACATTAGGGGCCCTATCGCCGGCTGAGGGAGTTTCGGTGGAGATTAGCACCGATTCGGCGAATGTGGTTTTTAGTAGAGATCTTAAGATTCCATCGAAAGCTACGACCGGCTCATTTACGATTCAGACGTATGTCGCAGCTACACCGACAACCGCAACGCTAACCGCCAAGTATCGCCAGATAACGAAGACGGCGACGTTAAGGATTGCGGGAGCAGAATTGCATGACTTTACCGTTTCGCCAACCACGATAAAATACGGCGTCACTTCGTATGTAACTCTTGAGGTGAAGATCGCAGGGGTTGCCGGTCCTTCGGCCGTGAGTGTGCCCATCACATCCTCGAACACTAACGTGATCAACCTGACCGGCCTAACCGTGAAGCATAACTATAGTTCGGCCACTGCCAGCGTGCGCGTCAACTATGTTAGCAAGCCTACGGTGGTTACGCTCCAAGCGAAGTTAAATGGGGTCACCTTGCTGATCAACCTCACGGTCAACCCTTAACCCATATAACTACGTCGCTCCTTCACAGGAAAAGGCGGCAGCCGGAAATGGCCACCGCCTGAGGGGCAATGACCGGTGTCAGGGCTTGTCGGTTGACTTGGCCGAACCAGTAGTGGCAGAGGCCGCCAGGCCGGAAGCCGGTATCTTCTGGTTCGGCATCAGCTTTTCAACCATCTCCGTTCGTAGCGGGTTCCGCACGGTGAATTCTGCCCAACCAACCAGCTTCGTGTCGGCGCCGATCTTCTTCTTAGTTGTGAAATCGAGCAACGGAGTGTTGGCATCGTATCGCCATACAGGAATTCGAAGGACAAACTTGTCCGGAATGGTTTGTTTCCACTTATAGTCGGGCGTCCCGTGATCGTCCGAGCCCATGTACACCTTATCCAGCCTCAACCTCTCGCCGTTGACTTCGAACATGTTTGGAAATCCGGGCTTCGCATTCGCGTAGGCCGTGTAAGCTGGGTCCGTCGCGTTCATTCCTCTCGGTAGTCCGACGATCTGGGGCGGATAGATCGGACCCTGACTCCATGACCGCGGGTCGCCGCCGCTGATGACGGCGCTGACATACCCGTAGGCGTCAGCGACTACGGCGTGCAGCCTGACTTTAATCCCTTCGACAACCTTGACTTGAGGCGGCCCGGACAACCGCTCCTGAAGGCTTTGGCGGTCCTCATATATGTTATAGAGAGGAACGTTCGGCTTAATGTCCGGCTTGAATACGCTTAAGTCGGGATTAACCTGAAACTGGTACTCGTGAACCTCCATCACGCTTCCGTCCGGGTTGTAAACATCGCGTTCGATCGGTAGCTTCGTTGTGGTGTCGACGACGAGGTCTTGCCGCGCCGGCGCCATCCGAAACTCGTATCGCGACCTCGTTCCATCCGTCTCCGTGCGAAGAATTGGAAACTCCGCTTGGAATACCGCAAAGTCGTCAACTCTTACCGGCTCGTTTGCCTCAGGTTCAGTCTGTTCAATCGTCTGCGAGTTGATTTTCGGGTTGAACCGATAGCAGACAGGCCCATCTTGCCGGATCTCGATGCCGCCGACATCGCGAACGGCGCCTCTTCCCGGTGCAACCCAGGTTTCATAGGTGAGCTGCAACTTGCCGCTGTTGTCCGGTTTGTAGACTCGCTCGTATCGAGCGACCTGGCTTTGCACCGCCGCTTTGACGTCGTGGAGTGCCAGCGCGCTTGAAGGATGCGGCCAGAGAGCAACGGCGGCCACGGTGGCGGCAGCCCCAATAGTGACGTACCTGAATCCCGCCGACGACGCTGCCCGAGGTCGCGATGCGGCCAGCATCTTGCCCGCTATGGCCGGCGCCCGGTCCAATTCGACGTGCTCATTGCGTAAGCCGGCTACGCCGCGCATCAAGATCGCCTCCGATTTATGATTCCAAGACTGGTTTTGGTTCAATTTCATTCTCCTGTCGTCCGTCTAGCATCAGGTGCAGCTTTCGCCTTGCGTTGTGCAAGCGCGACTTGACGGTGCCCTTGGGCACACGCAGCACGTTCGCGGTTTCTTCAAGCGTCAGTTCTTGCACCTCGAAGAGCAGGAACGCCTCCTGCAAGGGATCCGGGAGCCTTCGCAATGCATTCAGAAGCGCCTCGGCGTCAAGGCATGCCTCGTAGGCCGGTTCGACTCGAGGCGGCGCCGACTCAAGGCTTTGTGTTCGCCGCCGGCTTCGCTTCCAATGCGTATATTCGTGAAAGGCGACACGATACAGCCAGGTTCGCAAAGAAGCCTTGCCACGGTAGGAAGCAATCTGTTGTTTGGCCTTGATAAAAGCCTGCTGTGTGAGGTCCTCTGCATCCTCCCGATGCCCCGTCAATTGCCGCATGAAGCGGTAGAGAGAGGCGTAGTGAGAGAGGACGAAGGACTCGGTAACTTCAGCGTCGCCGTTGGCGATGTTGCGTGCTGTCTCGATATCGGTCGCGTGTTTTGGTGCCATAGCGGAAGGTTCGGACACGCTAACTGAGCCAACTCACCGGCCAGAGGTTCAACCATTCTCCGCTCCCTGGTGAATTGTTACAATTCCATAAAAACGCTGAGCGACATTCGGGCGTCGATACGGTGGGTCACTACGAATGAGGATTCCCTTTCTCTGGATTACACTCGGCTTGCTTTTGAGCTTTGCGTCAGACTCTGCCCAAGACGGAGGGCAAAAGGCAAATAACCTTTCTGACTACCTTGCCACGCATCCCTGGGACGCCGCGAAGTCGGGCCCGATGATCGTCGTCGATCCCGAAGATACGCCTTCCAAGTCCAAGGAAGCGACGCTGAAAGCCTATAACCGTATGACGACGGTGGTAGGCGGGCTTTCGGCGATTGTTCCGACCGAAATGGTCTTAATCGACGACAGTCTGGCCAAACCGCCCAACCTGTATGACGGGATGCCGGAGCATCTCAAGATCCTGTACTTGCTGTCGACGCTTAATCCGCGGCAGCTTGGTCTTGCTACCGGCGACGGAGTTGGACTCGGCGATCTTCAGGGTGAGCAGGCGCAAGTATTCAAGTCGATCGTGACGCCTGGTTTGGATTGGGCGACCTATAGGGTCGGACAAGACGGAACTCACGACAAACTGGTCGAAGAAGGTTCGGTACCAGAGGACCAATTAGACCAGATCAAAATCAAGTTTCAGTCCGGTCTTGTCATCGATTTGCCCCTTCAATCCAACCCGAACCAGTATGCGAATTATGAACCCCTCTGGGGAAACGGTAGGTCCCCCGCCGCCAAGCCGGGCGAAAAGTGGACTGCCCGGAAGGGGCCGATCCAAAACAACAACTTCGGCGCGGATCCGCGGAAAGTGGTTCCAAACGTGGCGAAGCCGTCTCAGTTGAACTATCGCAGTTCACGATTCGACGCACAGGTCTCGCTCCCGCCCCAATCCACGATTAAGGATGTGCTCCGAGCTGCCGGAGCCGCGACCGGCACGGAGATCCTATCCGACATCCGAGTTTCTGGGCTGACGGTGCAGTCATTCGGCGCGAAAGTCAGGGCCGGCGATCTATTGGAAGCGATCGCCCTTTGCGTTACGGGCACATACCGAAAAGTCGATACGGCGTTCGTCTTGACCTCCGATTTGACCGGCATGGGCGCGCGCGCCCTAAAATTCGCTGCCTGGGAGGCTGCAATCAGCAAGGAGCTGTTCAGGCGCCAACTTCTTTGGGAAGGCCAAATTGCCAAGTCCGGCGCGATCGACAAAATCGGTTTCGATTCGAACGACCGTTTTGGTCCTGACGATCAGATTCAAAAGAGTTTGAATACGGGCGCGCCGGTGCCCTTCTCGCAATTGACGACGCCGATGCGGGATTACATTACGCAGCTCGCAAACGGCGGTCCGTCGACTGGATTACGCACCGACCATGTAAGCCTCGAGTCGGAAGTCCGGTATGCATTTGTTCTTCCCAACGGCCAACCGCTCAGTCCGGAATTCCAAAGTTTGGGGCGTCGTACATTCTTCGCGGTTCCAAAACCTGCCGATGTGGCGGAGGAGGACAAGGCCGAGATGTACCCGCCCAACGCGGCGAGCAAGCAAAGGCTGATGGTGCGCGCCGAGTCCCCGGCCGCCGTTCTTGCCCTGGCCGATCAGGCACGGACTCACGGTTTTAACCAGATTTGGCTTGAGACCCACCAAAAGGATGCCCTTTTGACCGCTATCAAGCAGGGTCTTAAAGTGAGCCTTGTAATTAGGCCATGGGAAGCTCCTCCGGCAGCTTCTAGTCCCTACAAGGATCTCAATCTCCTTGGCGACACAGGCACTCAGCTTGCTGCAAGAAGAGCCGTTGAGCCTGAATGGCTGGCATACGAAAGGAAAGCCGACTATTGGTCCAGCCCACCGCCCGTATACGATTTTGCGTCTCCTTCGGATTGGGACCTGCCGAAGCGTTGGGCTGACTTAGCATCTCTCGCCCACACGCCGGGACTTAGCGGGGTTGTTGTCTTGGATACAGAGCCTCCGGGATATGAGCCGAACAAACACGAAGGGATGCTGCAATTCGGGTTTTATGTGCCGTGGATGGCGGTGCTCCATGAATTTGGGTATGTCGAGCCGCTGCGTTTAGGGTTTCTGCGCGAGCACGGAGTCGATCCGATGGACATCGTATCGCCGGACATCGTTCTCGGATTTAACATTTCACAGCCGTTCTTCGAGGACCGACGCTTGGGCTTCTTTGAGAATCCCCCCAATCGTTCCGTTCTTCTTATGGAAGACGTACCGTTTCAATGGTACACGTACCGCTCCGAGTTGAACGAAGGGGCAATCACCTCGTTCATGAGCAAGTTCGCCGATGTTACGGCGCCGATGTATGTTACGCCCAGGAGCACGACCACCCACGTCGAGCCGAGCCTTTGCCTCCTGGTAATGCCATGGACCCCGGGCCAAGCACTCCCTCGAATCACTCCCACCGGAACTTTCGACTCTCATGTCCAGATTGGAATTACGATGTCCACATTCGACGAAGAATCAAGTTTAAGCGAAATCGGCGGTATCGGATCGCGCCTACAGTATCCGCAGTTCGCCTTTACCTTCGACGTATCAAACGTCAAGCCGAATAGACTTCCGAAACTGCTGGATCGTTGGTTTCCAAAGGTGGAGATCCACTAGGAGGTAAATCTGGCGAGAGAATCTATAAATTCTTACTGCCGGTCGCCTCGCGGGATCCGGCAACGGCGGCCCAGCGCGTTGTTTGCTCTGTCGATATCCATGCTTTTTGCGGCAGCTCTCGCTTATACGGATTGGGCTCAAGCCCAACCGCCCTCCGCGAACGCTCCGACCAACCGCTATTTCCGATTCGGCGATCCGTATCCGCTCACCTTCCTTCACGTCGGGCAATTGAACCATCCCCTCTTAGCCCAGAATACGGCGGCCTAACTCATCCTGGCAATTCCTGGGCGGGAGGTTGGTCACTCAATGGTAGCATTCGCGGTATCGTGCCACAGCTAGCACCCGGACATTACCTGGGTTCCACGCTCAGATCCTGCGAGGAGGGAGGTCTGCGACTCACGTTATGCACCTACGAGGGCAGTCGTCGCTGGAAAGAGCACACGCACCAGAATCCTGGGGTTATGCTGCTCGTTGCCGGTCAACATCGCGAAACTGTGCGTTCGTATTCGATGGTTCAACCGCCAATGACGCTGCTTTTCCATCCCACGACTGTGCCCCATTCGACCGAAACTGGTCCTCAGGGAATGCTCGTCCTCAACATGTCCTACGATCGTCCTTGGCTTTCCGGCCTCGGCATCGAGGAGGGCGACCTTGCGGGGGTAACCGTCACCTTGGATTCTCTCGCTGCAAAGCGCGCCGCACTCCGAATGTTGGTCGCCACATATGAAGGGTCGGAGCAACGCTCGGAGGAAATGGAAAACGACGCCTTCGATCTGCTAGCTCCAATTTGCGCGTACGAGGCCGGCAGAACACCGGGTTGGCTTTTTGGCGTTCGGGATCAGCTTTGCGCTGAATTCCAATCGCCGATTAGGCTTTCGCATCTCTCAGCGACGGCTTCATATCATCCCGTTCACATTTGTCGTGCCTTCAAAGCACATTTCGACTCGACGATTACGGAATATATCCAGGCACTTCGGCTTGCCGAAGCGGTTCGACTGATCACTGATGGAGTTCCAATTGGAGAAGCGGCACATCGTGCAGGCTTTGCCGATCATGCACATCTTTGCCGAACATCGAATCAGTGGGTGAAGCGGCCGCCCCAATGTTTCCAGATTTCTTAAGGCGAATTGTTAATTTCATTCAATCGGATGGAGGGTGTCGGTCAGTATAAACGGAGGATGCTCCACTTGGCGGCTCTCGCCCTCGCCTTGTCATCCACTCGTTTCCAGGTCCCGGAACCGGGACAAATCTTGTGTCGCCGACTTGAGTCCCTCTTGTCCGAAGTCAAAGCCGGGCGCAAGGATGCCGTCGATTCATTTTGGGTAAGCGTTAAGGGCAACACTCCGATTTTTGACTTTGTGCCGCCCCGAAACCAAGGCGAATGCTATGTAACCTTCGTTTGGAAGGGAGACGGCACCACGACGGGTGTCACCCTGGAGGCGCCCATTGGAGAGACGAAATCTCCGCGAACGTTCAGTCTCCTGCCCGGAACCAACGTATGGTTCAGAACGGAGCGCGTCCCGATCGACTACCGCTTCACTTACGATATCGATCCGACGACGAATATCGGGGGAGTATCACACACGGAGTCGCTTGCGGATCCCTTGAACCCGAAGACGTTTCTAGGGGACTCGATCGCGGAGGGCCCAAGTGCTCCCGATCAGCCATGGATCGTTCGCAATCCGGGTATCGGCACAGGAAAACTGGAGAGGCAAACTATCCTCAGCACGAGTCAGGGCGAACAACGGAACGTGGTCGTTTACCTTCCGGCGGCCGTAAACCGGGACCATATCCACAGCCTTATCTTATTCCTTGACGGAGACGACTATATCAGCCAGATGTCGGCTGCCACTACGCTTGACAACCTTATCGGTATGCATAGGATTCCCCCAGCGATTGCTGTTTTTGTTTCATCGAAAGTGTCCGAAGGGAGCCCTCCCGGCAAACTGCGAACCCGGGACTACACTTGCAACGACTCGTTTGCAGATTTCCTTGCCGGCGAGCTCAAGCCGTGGGTTTCGCGAACTTATGGGGTCCGCCTCGATCCAGAAAAATGTGCTGTTTCGGGCATGAGCCTGGGCGGCCTGGAAGCGGCTTACGCCGGGTTCAGACATCCGGAAGCGTTTAGGCGGGTGATCGCTCAATCAGGCTCGTTCTTCTACTTCCGCCAGTGGCCGGCATATGAACAGTCGCCTTCAACTCAAACTGGATGGCTGACGCAGGAAATGGCGCGTTCCCCGAAAATGCCGTTGAAGTTCTGGCTAGAGACCGGGGTCTTTGAAGGGGATGGGGTCCACGAGGTGCGCCGTATTCGAGACGTCCTCATTGCTAAAGGGTATCCCGTGACTTACTCCGAATACAGCGGAGGTCACGATCGGGTCAATTGGCGGGGTTCGTTAGCGAACGCCTTGATCGCCATGCTTGGTCACTAAGGGAAGCTGTCCCTGGCTTAGATCGGATTGTTCGAATCCCTTCCGGTCACGAACTGAAATTCGCGTTCAAAGAGTTGTGGTACACCGCACGGACAGGTTTCGAACTTTCTTGGCGGCGGCCCACCGGTCAGGGCATGACACGTCTTCGCGGATCCGGCGCTAGTCCCAAATCGAAGGCTCGCTGCCGCATGAGGGCGGACAGGGTCCAGTTGTTCGGCAATCTGAAGAGAAGAAGTCCGACGGCGCCAAAGAGTTGTCCCCGAACGCCGAACTCCGAGAGGTTTTCGTAGGGTCCGATCAGAACAGGATCGCCGTAATCGATGGACGACCTCGGCTTACCCCCAATCGCCCACTTCGCCTCGGGGTACCGATGCCGGAAAACCTCGCCCCAAAGCAGCGCCCCATCGAACACCATTTCAACAGTTTCTGGGGTCAGGGTCAAGCCTGGCGGATGGCCGAGAATTGCGATCGCTTGGAGTTCATTCTCATCGGTACCGTCCCCGCTAGAAATCAGACGTTTCGGATTCCACAAGCCTCCTAAATCCGAAATGAACTTGGACATCCGATCGACATCCTCATCTGGGGACGTTGCCGTTATCTTGAGGCCATGTGCATCGTAAAGATGTCTCGAAATGCGATCGACTCTACGATTCATCGATTCCATCACCGAGGCGAACGCCTTCTTCAAAGCGCCGTCCGTCATTTGATCGCATGGACGGCGATATGGAATTGGTTCGGTCGTGTATGCCATCTTTGTAGCTAATGTCGATCGGACTGCAAACCTTCGGTGACCCTATGGAACGACTCACCTTGGACGGAGCAAGCAATGCTGCGTAAATCCTTGGCCGACCTAATCGATCGAATGAATCGTAACGAGCCGGTGCTCAATTCGGACGATTCAATATCTTGGCACGCCCATCGCGACGCCGAGCGGCTTTCGGATCGCATGATGGTTGACGAACTGGCCGAGTATGTTGCCGGTGAAAAGGATAAAAAGAAGAGAGACGCCGCCTACTTCATGATCGGAAAGCTAGGCTTGCAATGTCGAAGCGTCGACTGCGCAAGAATCCTCATAAGCTCCCTTCAGCGGGAGAAGGACAAGTACGTCCTATCAAGCATGCTGGACCGGCTCGCCGACATAGAAAAGCCGCGCGAAGTCGACCTGAGCCCAGTGTTTCCGTTTCTGACGGACACGCGCTGGTTGGTCAGGCACTCGGCGATTCGAGCCGTGGGGAACTCCGATTCACCGGAAGCAGAAGCCGAGATTATCGCCGTGCTACTCGGAGCGACAGATCACTTCGACATCATGTATTGCAACGGGACGCTGAGCACGATAGGATCGCCGGACGCAATCCCGCACATCGAAAAGAACTTCACATCGCGGAAACAAGACGTGAAGCACTCCGCCATGCATGCCGTCCACGCCATCATGGCAAGGCACGGAGTTCGTCCGTGAATTTTGTTGGCGCTATCGACGACCTGGGAATCCAGCGCCATCCGAGCTTGTAACTTATCCGATCAGAGCGACTTGCTCGCGGATGGCGCCCGTCTTGGCTTCTGCCTTCTCTCGGCGATAGTCGAGAAGCTCATGGAGCGCCTCAAGGACCATCTCTCTCGCTTCCTCAATGGTTTCGCCCCGAGAGTTGGCTCCAGGAACCTCGGCGACATAGGCGCCGTAGCCGCCTTCCTCCGCCGGTTCAAAGACAAGCGTCAGCTTCTCCATCCACGTAATTATACGCCGACTCTCGAGTTTCGGCTTCTGAACGTGTCCGATGCTGGATTTGCAACTCCCGTTTCGCTGGTCGATTTCATAGCTGAACCTCAGGGACTGCTGCTCCGGTCGTTCCCGATTCCGCTGAGTCAATCCCCTTCGTGCGCCGAGAAGTGCTCGAAAGGGCGTGCAGAACGGTCCTCTTGAAATCAGGTCCACAGCATGGGAAGTTTTTCGAACTTATATTCCGAAGCGCGATGCGGTCGATTGGTCGTAACTTGGACTGACCTTGCGAGCCAACCGTCAGTTAAGGTAAACAAACGTCTGTGGGTTAGCAGGCTGGTATGAGCAAGGGTGACGATCTAGAAGCGGCAGCTGCGGCGATTGAGAGGGCGATTCTCGCAGCATGGAACTATGGACCACACCAAACGCGAGTGGAAACCAAAAAGACGTTTGTCGCAAACGGTGTCAAGCATGAGATTGACGTATTCGTTACCGTGTTCGGCAGCGATCAACATGCCTACATTTTCGAATGCAAAAACTGGTCAGATTCGGTCGGGAAGAACGAGGTTATAATCTTCGCTGAAAAAATTCGAGTGTCCGGAGCACGCGCGGGGTTTATGATCGCGCCGTCGTTCGGGAAGTATGCCGAGGCGCAGGCAGCCCTCTATGATGATCTCCATCTCCTCACGTCGACGTCCGACTTTGATAGCATTGGAAGATTTCCTGAATATTATTTCGTCGAGCGGCTGATCGATACGCCTCGGTGCAAGGTCGAGTTCATCTGTCCCACGCTGTTATCTCTAAATGTCGGCGTTGCTCGCGTCAAGCATCGAGGTCGACCAATCTCGATGGAGAAGCTGACTGAGAAACTTTTAGGTCCGGTTGTCGAGGAGAGATTTCTGGCCATCCCGGCGCACGATCTTAGTTCTGGAGAACGGTCTTATGTTGGAGAGAAGCTCGTTCTCTTCCCGCGAGGCGAATTGTATTTCAACGGACATGCAGTTGAGTCAGCTCGTGTGAACGCCCACTTCACCGTTCGAGTTGAACGTCCGATTGTCCAATGGAAATATGAAGTCGCTCCACGAGGTAGGGCGATCCATTTTCTAAGTCACTTTCAACAAGCTCAGATTGGCGTGACATTTTCAAACGTAGGCTATGCCGAAGTGGACGCGCTTTGACGGTCTTCGATTCTATTTAGGCAGCTTCTACGAGGGGGTGACAGCCCCTAAACCTCGGGATGAGGCTCGCAAGGCCGGTCGCAAAGCGGTCGATAATAAGGTTGATGAGCTCACACGAAAAGGGGCCGTAGAACTAGCGAGGAAGAACAATTTGCATCTTTCTTCAATCAGCGTCGCATCTGGCTTGACGTCGCTTCTTGCTGCGCTCTCTTAGAGTGGAGTGCAAATACCGGAGCCGGGAGCCGTAAGCTATTTGGTCCTTCTAACGGCGCTGTGGCAGATTCTTGCAAACATTAAAGTTGCGCACGACAACCTGAACAAATAGCCTAGCTTTCATAAAGGGCCTTGAAGGTGAAGGACGCCTGACGAGCAGAGATCCGCGTTGATCAAGTGCCGATCAAGTCAAGCTGTTCGTCGCCAAGTGTTACTAAGTATGGGCGGCGGGACGAGGCGAGTAAGTGGATGCATTTGGCAGAGTCGTTGCACTTGGCAAGTCGCAAAAGCCCATATACGGAGGCAGCCAGTTGCCGTTGATAGTCGAGACGTGTAGTTCATCCTGGCTGTCGAGCATTGTTTAGTGCAGGCCATAATATCTGTTAATCGCGTCGGCCAGTAGTTTGCCCGCCGCAGCAATTGAGATTCTCCACGTGCCGTCGGCAGCAAAGGCGGTGAACTTTCAAACAAGCGCCGCGACCCTTGGGCCAAACTGAGTGCCGGACGGTTGTTCTGATTCAACCGTCTCGACTAATTCTTTTGTATCGGCGTCAGAAAGACCACGATCAGTTAGCGCTTTTCGTAGAGAATCGGCATCACCAACCGAGTTCGTTACGGTCACCGTTTGACTAAAGTGATCGCTCGCGATGGCAATGTTCGGTTGTCCACCATGAATCACGGTGTTTACGACGTTAGATATGGGTTTCGGATCTCTCTTCACGTAATCTGTTACTCCCGTTGGAAATCGGCTGGACAACTCGATCGTCAAATCGAGTATTCGATTCTTGATTCCTTCGACAATATTTCGAACACTACCCTTGCTTACTAGTCCATATGCCGAGATGCACTCCATCCCTTCGTAGACATTCTGACTGAGCAGCGAGGTGATTCTCGATAGGTCGATATGAATAGCACCTGCTTTGTGCTTAAGAAGCTCTTCATATTCGGCAATGGGGCCCCGTGCGTAGTGAGTCCTGAGGGCATTCTCAAACTGTTTCCTGGATGCTTGTGGAAGTCCATCTGTATGAATCGGTGCATTCTTCATGTGTGCGAATGGTCCCACAAAATTGCCCTTAGGACTCATCGTGAGAACTCTGTAGGCCGGCAACTCGCTCGCGACAACTCCGTCATAGCCTTCAAGTTCACGCTTTGCCCAAATATCCAGTTCCTTCTGTTTAAGTTCAAACGCAAGGACACGAGTTTGTCGAAGGAGCACCGACGGCGCAACGGCAGCATCTACGCACGCATTTCTGAGTTGGCGTACGAGCTCGTCTGCTGTGTCTTGCGAGGCTGACATAGGATGATTTACTGGGCCTGAGTCACTGGTGTATTCGGAGCCGTCATGGCTTGAGTGAAGTCCCCACTATCAATTGCGAGATTTGGCTGTCCACCGTAGATCACTGTATTTATAGTACGGCTTAGTGATTCCGTAGGCCTAGGAACGTACTCTGCGCCGCTTGGCGGGAACGCAGCCCCAAGTTCAATCGTAACCGTCTGCACTCGATTCTTGATGCTTTCTAGCATCGCCACAAACGCCGCCCTCGAGATTGTGCCTGCTACACCGATACATGTATAGCCTTTATAAACCCTATTGGTCAGAACGTGCTGCAAATTTGGAATCTGCATGGTCAGAAACGTCTCCCCGCTTCGAACCAGATCTTCAAAGTACGAGATTGGCTTCAGCGCCTGGTGCATGAAGAGAATCTGCTCAAGTCTCTCCCTGGTGTCTGTTGGGAACATATGGAGCGGAATCGGCACTTCGTTCATCGTCCAAGCAACTGAGACAAAATTTGCTGAAGCGGCCATGTCGAGGACCCTGTAGGGCGGAAGTAGCCGTAAGTCCTCCTCTTCGTAGCCATTCAGCTCTCTCTTCGCCCAATCGTCAAGGTCCCGGAGCCCTAGTTCAACGCCCAGGAATCGAACTTGCCGCAGGAGGACTGATACGCTAGCCGTCTCGCTAACACATGAGATCCTCAGGCTCTTCACGAGCTCGGTCACTGCCGCCAGCGAAACCGTATCGCTGCGCGGCGGACTTTCCACAAGGAAATCGTACATCAGAAAGAGTAGACGTAACGATACTCGTTGTCGTCTCTTCTTATTTCTAGGCGATTCGCTAGCTGAATCAAATTGGACGGCAGACTGAGCGTGCTCAGAGGCATCGTAAGATGTCGCTGTCCAGCATGTCGAACCACGTCACCGGCTGACCGGGCTTCGCCCAAAAAAGGTGGTGGGGCCAGCCCGGGGTGCGCAGCGGGACACGGAGCTTCACAAAAGCGCATTGAGATGTCCGAGCGCACGTTTTTTCGGGTTTACGGCGGAGGCAATAGCGTTCAAAACCGGCGGCGCGACACCAGCCGAGACAAGGAGTGCTGCTAACGGCGGAGAGGTAAGCAACGCCGCGCCAACGCCAAAGGTGTAAAGCATGCCAAGTGCTGGCTTGTCGTTCAACAGGCTGACGACCGACTTTCTTTCAAGCTTCGCAAGTTCGTCATGCAAAACGGCTTTGCATTCGTTTGTCAGTACGCGCTCGCTAGAAGACTTCCCAACGTTTTCCTCAATGTATGTCCTGCACTTCAGCATGGCGTCCCTTACCGCCGCGAAACCCGCCTCGTTCTTTCTCATTTGGCAAAGGTCCTTTAAGGTAATCCCATGCCCATCCCCAAACGGAAGCATGTTGACCGACATCAGATCGGTCGAAACCCCAGATCCACCGACGTCCCCCTCGACCTTGATCCCGTTAGCCCATTTAAGCATCTTCTGGTTCGGGAAGACCGGGTCAAGACCCATTAACCGTGCGTTCGTCCAAGCGAGAAGCGTCGCTTCCGTGTCGAAATAGGGCTGTTTGCGATATCGGACCTTGGCTGGTTTCGAGTTCAATTTTGAGAAATCAAATCTTATGGGTTTTCTAGGGTTCACTAGACTCGGATCCCGTGGAATCGACAGCAGGCCTTGAACCTTATTTAGAATGTCTTCCGACACATTTCCATAGGGAAAAGTCGGTGTCACGTAATAAGGCATGAAGACAAGTGCCTTCGAATCGATCAGCACCCTAAGCCCTAATAAAATGGGAAGCCAACGCTTGATTGCCTGCAGGCTCATCTCAAGGTAGATTCTGTTTACTTCCTCCCAATGTGGGAGATCGGGGTTATCGGCGATCCCGTCGAAGCAGTAATAGAAGTGGTCTCTTATGTAAACGGAATCTGCGAGTAGCAAATGTTTTTTGAGCGGGTTTACCAAACTCGAAACATACTCCTTGGTCACTTGGCAATCGTCTGGGTATCCGTTCCGACCGATAATCGGAGTCCGTCCATACTTCAGAATCGTGACGTCCTCCCAAACCAACGCCATTTTCGGCTCGAAATACAGCCGAACCTGCCGTTGGTCCTCCACTTGCAAATACTCCGCGACAAAGCCTTCCTTCATCCTAGATTTGTAAAAGCCAGCGAACTCAACCCACTTCGACTTCGGCAGATCGCACAAGTGCCTTATGGCCCTGTTGTTTAACTCAAGCTTAAAGAAATCCTCGATTACGGTGATTGGCGTCAGGGAAGCCTTATTCATACTCGCCTCGTGTTTGGGACTAATGTGCCAGTAAGGAGTCGCGGGTCTTGCCCCATGATTTCAATAGTATAGCTCAACGAATCTCAGGGAGTAGGCATTCCGTTTGAATCGACGGGATTCTTAGGTTCAAAACACGCCGTCGTCTGACTGCCGTTTGGCCCAAATGGGGTGGCGGCCAGCGGGTTCGTCGTCGTAGGCTTGCTGCCAATGGCTATCAAAGAGCCAAGGTGCTCCGTCGATCACACGGAACAGGCACTACGGGATGTTGAGGGCGTTGCGGATGGTTGGCGAGTCTAGGAAAGTAAGCGCCTTCTTTTGGAGTTTGCGGGCGGCTGGCAGGCCGTTTACTTTCGCTACTGCCCGCAAGAGGTTTGCAACCTGGCTGGCGTACATCTCGTCGAGGCCCTTGGCGAGGTCCTTGCGGCCGCTTAGCGCGGCCAGCGCTGTTTCACGCTCGTGCTTGAATGCATCCAATTTCTTGGACGGATCGCCGATCACGTCGCTTATCCACTTCAAATCGCCCGTCTGCAGAATTCGATCGAGGTCAAGCATCAGGCTATCGTCGTTCACGCCACTCCTTTGGCCGAGATAGAAGAGCGCATTTGCCGACTGGAGGTCGTCCAGAGCCAGGTCGATACTCATGACCTCTCCGTACATGAGGGCATCGGACGGGTTCTTCTTGTAAGTTGTCAGCGTGTCGTTGCGAACGGAGCGGAGTTCGTGGAGTGCCGGCGGGTAGGCCTGACCCAGTTCGGCCCAATCCGACAAGGCGAATGACAGTCTCACCCCATACTGAGCCGGATCGTATTTCAAAGCGTTCTTGTGATACCAAACGTGCAATTCCAACGCTTGCTTGTACTTGCCTTCGCGTCGGAATTGCTCGGCCCTGCTGAGAGCGCTCGTAACGTCGGCGGCCGTATACGACTTAATGGTCTGCTGCGAGCCTGCAGCCTGTGCGTGACTCGAAACCAAGGTAGCTATCGCCACCACCAGCACCCACGGCCCACTCATGCTTCGTACGATACCTGTCGTAGGACGTGGCGAGGATTTGGCGCGGACAGCGTCTGCGCCAAGGAAGCGGCCATGCGAAGAGGTAATTTGAAGGCTGGGACGCTTGATGGCAAGTAGACGTGAGTTTCTGATTGGGGTGGCTGCTGCGGCGGCGGCGACGGCGGTGGCCGGGGTAGGCGTCCAGCCTGGAATCAGCGAGGATGCAGCCGCCGGCGAGCAGCGGAAAATGCCAAATATCGTCGTCTATCTGTCCGACCAGTTCCGGTGGGACTTCGTCGGCGCCAATGGTCAGAACAGTTCCACGCGGACGCCGAATCTCGACGCGCTGGCGGCGCGAGGGACCAACTTCACTCATGCGGTCACGAACCAACCGCTTTGTGCTCCGGCTCGGTCGGTGCTGTTCACCAGTCGATATGCGACCGAGACGAACGTGTGGCACAACGGCTCGCCCCTAAACACCGCGCTGCCGACGCTTGCCGCCGAGCTTCGAAGCGCAGGCTATTCCGCGAACTACATCGGCAAGTGGCACCTTGGCCCGGAAACTCAATCGGCGGGAGGCGGCCCCGGGGTAGTCAAGCCCGAACGGCGCGGCGGCTTCCTCGACTTGTGGGAGGCATCCAACGTCCTCGAATTCACAAGCCACCCTTACGAGG